>Ga0315282_10000728_pt1 | contig 64557 bp, 55 predicted proteins | sample YL17G07_20_MG_FD_203693 | JGI IMG/M metagenome (GOLD analysis project Ga0315282, IMG submission 203693) | Sediment microbial communities from Yellowstone Lake, YNP, Wyoming, USA - YL17G07_20 | ecosystem: Environmental > Aquatic > Freshwater > Lake > Sediment | place: USA: Wyoming | collected...
CCGACCGGATAAAAAGCAGATCAAACACTTGTTTAATCCAAATACCCGCTCAAATGATAACAAATCATATCAACGTAACAAAAATTAAAACGGTTCTTGCACAGCCTGGAAAAGCCATAAATTTTAACTATGTGGATGCTATCCCGGTTATACAGCCGAAAGCTAATTAGAGGTTGATGTCCGTCCCTATCCCTTCCTTCAGGGCCCGCCCGTAGACGACGTGCCCGACCGCCATGTCCTGGATGGCGAGGCCCGTGGAGTCGAAGATGGTGATCTCCTCGTCGCTGGTCCGGCCCGGGATCTTGCCCGTGATGACCTCGCCGATGGTGCCCGCCAGTTTATTTTTATTTAGTAAGCCCTGCCTCCAGGGCACGTTGATCTCGCCGCTGTGCGAGGCCTGCTCGATGGAATCCACGAAGATCCGGCCCTTTATCGTCAGCATCGAATCCAGCTCTTGCTTGCCCGGGGCGTCGGCCCCTATGGCATTTATGTGCGTGCCGGGCTTCACCCAGTCCGCGATCAATACGGGCCTTCGGGCGGACGTGACCGTCGCGACGATGTCCGAGTCCGCCACCTCCTGTGCTGTTTTATAGGCCTGGGCGTCGTAGCCCAGTTCGGCCCGCACACGCCCCGCGAACGCGTCGGCGTGCTCCGGGTGGCGGCTGTAGACCTTGACCAGCTTGATGCGGTCCCCGAACACCTCCCTGTAGGCGAGCGCCTGGGTCCACGCCTGGTGGCCGCTGCCGATGATGCCTATGACCGAGGAGTCCCTCCGGGCCAGGTATTTCGCTGCCACGCCCCCGGCGGCGCCCGTCCGCATATCAGTAAGGCTACTGGCGTTTATGACACATAGGAGCTTTCCGGTCTGCGGGTCGTTCAGCAGTGTCGTCGCCATGACCGTCGGCAAGCCCTTAGAGGGGTTATCTGGGTGCACGCTGACCCATTTGATGCCCGCCGTGCCGATGGGGGGCACGTAGGCGGGCATGGCCCTGAAATCGCCATATCCCTCGACATTCAAGTAAATTTTACTGGGCATCTCGACCCTGCCTTCGGCGTACTCGGCAAAGACGTGCTCTACCGCGGGTATGGCGTCCTTCATGGAAAACAGGCGCTTTACATCGCCATCGGAGAGTAACCTGACCATTTCTTCACGCTCTATAAAAAATAAGGCTTCGGGTTAATTAATAATTCTCGCTCATTACCTGGTAGTAGGACCTCTCGTGGTCGCAGGCCGGGCACTTCGCCGGGGGCTCGGCGCCGAAGTGCATGTAGCCGCACTTGCGGCAGTACCACCATACCGGCTCGCTTTTCTTGAACGCCGTGCCTGCCTCTACCTCGGCCAATAACTTGGCATATCGCTGGCCATGGTGCGTCTCTGCCTTCCCGATGGACTCCAGCCGTCCCGCGATATCCTTGTAGCCCTCCGCCCTCGCCGCCCTGGCGAACTCCGGGTACATGGTCGTGAACTCATAGGTCTCGCCGGCGATGGCCGCCCTCAGGTTATCTTTCGTTGTGCCCCAGACGGTAGGAGCTGCCGCCTCCACCTTGACCTCGTCATAGTTGTCGGCCGTCTTTGCCTTGAGCTGGTTGATCATCTTCATGAGCCACTCGGCGTGCTCGTTCTCGTTCATCGCCGTGATCTCGAATATCTCGGCGATCTGTTCGTAGCCTTCTTTCCGCGCTGTACTGGCGTAGAACGTGTACCTGTTCCGCGCCTGGCTCTCCCCGATGAACGCTTTCGTCAGGTTCTCGATCGTATTCTTCATATGCGACACCTATCGATTACTTTGTTTTATCAGATATTTAATATATTTCCCTTTGTCATTAAAATCTGGTCAATAGTTCGCCATTTTACGAACATTCAATAGTATACGAACAGTAACTATTTGTAGCTTATGGTGTTAAAAAGATATGGATGAAGGCTAAAAGGGACGAGAGGACGGCGGAGCTATTCGCCACGGCCGGCGGGGTACGGGCCGTGGAGAGCCCCGTACGCATGAAGATCGTGTCCATGCTTTTAAAGAACGATATGAGCTTCGACGACATCGTGGCCTCCTCGGGCCGGGCGAAGTCCACCGTATCCGTGCACCTGAAGAGCCTCGCTGGCGACGGCATCGTGTCATCCAGGCCGGCCATAGGCGACGCCCGCAAAAAGATCTTTTTTATCGATTCCGGTTACCTTGGTGGATTATCCAGGCGGCGCAAGCTGGAGAAGGACATGGAGGAGTACATCTCCAGGTACGCCCTGTCCTCCGATGACCCGTTCGCCTTCTTCCGGCTGATGTTCCGGACCATCCGGGTGGCCTTGCTCAACGATGGCATAGACCTCGACCCCGTTTTGCATGACGCGGGCAAAAAAGTCGGGGAGGCGCTCTACGGGAATGTCGCCGACGACGATGTAAACGGGCTACTTGAAAGCCTGGCTTCGTTCTGGGGCGCCCAGAAGCTCGGGCGCCTGGAGGTTAAAAGGCTCAAGCCGCTGGTCATCCACGTGTATGACTGCTTCGAGTGCCAGGATTTACCGTTCCTGGGACGGCCCGCCTGCGCCCTCGACTCGGGCATCCTGGAGGCCATCTTCTCAAAACACTACGAGGGCCCGGTGAGCGTAAGAGAGACCAACTGCTATGCCATGGGCGATGGCTTTTGCAGGTTCGTCATCGAAAGGAAAAAATGACGCAAAAAACTCATTGCGTCAACGGTATCTCGGCCAGCCTCACCTGGACATCCCCCTGGAGGTTGCCCCGCTTTATGGACAGCTTGATCACGTCCCCGATCTTCTTCTTGCGCACGTACCCGGCCAGTTCGCTCATGTCCTTTACGGGCCTGCCGTCAACCTTCGTGATGACATCGCCCGAGGTGATGCCCTGCTCCCAGGCGGGGCTGCGCTCGAATGTCCTCGTGATGAGCACGCCCTCCTCGGAGCTCAGGTTATAGTACTGGGCTATCTCCTTGTTCAGGCCTATGCCCAGTATCCCGAGCCATGGCCTGATCACCTTGCCATGCTCGATCAATTCTCTCGCTATGGCCATGGCGGCGTTGATAGGTATTGAAAAGCCGATGCCCTGGGCGAACGGGATGTTCGCAGAGTTCATGCCGATGACCTCGCCTGCGCTATTCAACAGGGGGCCGCCGCTATTTCCCGGGTTGATGTGCGCGTCCGTCTGGAATAGGTTCTCGTACACGCCCTTCTCGGCCTGGATGGTCCGGTTGAGGGCGCTGATGACGCCTATCGTCACGGTCGGCCCGCGAAGCATGAAGCCGAACGGGTTGCCGATGGCGACGGCGATCTGGCCCACCTTGACCTTATCTGAGTCGCCCAGCTTCGCCACGGGCAACTTTTTCTTGCCATTTACGCGGACTACGGCGATGTCCGACATGGGGTCGCTGCCCACGAGCGTGCCGTCCAGCCGGGTGCCGTCGAACATGCTCACCACCATGGCGGCGGTGTTCTCCACGATGTGGTTGTTCGTCAGTATGTAGCCCGCGCCGTCGACGATGATGCCCGAGCCCATGCCCTGGACCGGGGCCGCGTTCATGTAGGCGTCCTGCACCATGCTCACGCTGATGTTGACGACCCACGGGCTCGCCTCCTCGATGATCTTGACCAGTTCTTCCTCATCCACGGGTATCATAAAGACCACTCCCGGGAGAATAGATGGGCATAATCTCATTTATGCCTTTCGTAGGTTCTGTAAAGTCTGTGTGGGCCGGGCATCTTCTAAAATTGCTGTAAAAATCGAGGGCTAATTAAAAATAGGTTTTATAAAAGGGTTCTTGACCCATTTTCTCTAGTACGATTCCCCGAAAGGATGTTTTAAACTGGAGCATGGCAGCGCCACTTTCATCTTATTTTCTCCTGGCCGCTAATACTATTACTGCACCAACGGTTAATGATAGCAATGTTACCATCGGCGACAATGGCGTTGGCGTCGGGTTCTGGGTGGCGCCGGGCGTTTGAGCCGGAGTCGATGATGGTATATGAGACGGTGGTACAGGACATACCACCGGGGCTAAAGTCCATATGATTTGTGTCGTCCCATTGAATTGCAAATAATAAGTCGATTTGACGCTCGGCGTACTGTTAGGCGAGACGGCTATCGTGACATAGCCCATAGGTATCTTATTGTCCGGGAACCATCCATAGTGGGCGACCGCTTTCCCGCCCATGGTCGGGACGGAGGCAAACTGGCTGTTATTGCCGTTCAGGCCGCCAGTAAGGATGGGGTCATACTGACTAGTACCGCTAGAAGACCCGCCGGGCATGTTTATGGTAAAATCGACGACGGTGCCGTCGACCACGGGATTACCCGAGGCATCATACACAGAAGTGGTAAGATTCACACTGTAAATGCCATCGATAGTGCCCAGATATGGATCTGCTGTTAAATTGATCCTTGAAGGACCTGGATCAGCTGCGAACGAAACCATGGCAAACGCCATTAAGAGTATTATTAACGTTATTAAAAATATATTGAAGGCAAGCCTCATACTATCGCCTCATCTAAGTCATCGTCTAACATCATATTTTTATCACTTTCTCAGATTTTTTTATTGGTTATCATAAAAAAATTGTTATCCCTATTATTTACTCTTAATAAATAATAGGGATGATAACGTTTACGGGTGTGGTGGGTATGAAGTGCCGAGAGCATATCTTGTTATAAATATATTTGCTTCTGCATTTGGTACTCCCAAATAGTCCCATGGGTCAAAGTAATACGCACTCTTCGCATTAGGCGATTCTGGGCTTGGTGTATACAAATAGTATACATGCCCATATTGGTAAAGGTTTTCTTGGCCTTGACTTATGTTATATGCGATGAAATCTTCTGCGACTTTCCAATCATTAAGATTCGTAGTATAATGACCGGTACACTCAAGTGCCACGTCCCCAGCATTCGCCCATTGAGGAACCGCCGTATTTATATTACTAGTAGGTGTATACCATGCCCATGTGGTCGCATCAAATACGCAATAAGAAAGGCTTTATGCCGGGCGGCCTGTCGTTGGCCGCCCATCACGGTCATGGGGGAGCGCGGAACTTCCCTATGTCTCCTGCCATCCCCCTTGGCGATTATCCCAAACCCGTACACGAGACGGCGGGGTTCTTCAGCGAAAAGGGGCCGGGTCTTAACATGTTCTTCCCGGCTCCATACTTCTCCCTGGTAGCCAGGACATGGCCCCGAGCGCACCCCCGACGGAGATCGTGCCAGAGAAACCCGTCCGTTCTCGCCAGCGCCCTGCTGGAGCGAGATGGGCCCCCCACCCCCATATCTTTGTACTCTCCATTTACATGATGTTACAAACAATAATGCTATAGCCGTATAACAGCTTATTTCTCTAGCATTTTTACAAAAATCGGCAATGCAGTAAAAAAGTATAACGTAAAATTACTTGTCAAATATTCCTTTATTTATAATTTGCCAAGTTGTTGAATATTTGATAATTGCTGTATAATTTTTTCCATTATAAATTCCGTTTACGGTTTCATTTCTAGTTTGTGTTATTGGTGAAGTCCATGAATCTCCTGAATTTAGGTGTATCGACTCGTTTCCATACATCATTTCCACTGTTCCATTTTTATCAACCCCTAATATACTGGCCCCGGATTCACTATTGTATGGGAAATTGTATATTCCGCGTACTACAAGGTTATTGTTATAGCGTGCTGGAGAAGTATCAATATAATATGTGCCTTGTAATATTTTCAGGCTTTGGTTCATCTCAGGATAATTGGGTGGATATATGCCTGATTTGTTATAAAATGCTATGACCATAGACGTATTATATAAGAATAATTGAGGTACAGGTGCTTCAGGAAAGGCTGGATTATATCCAGAGACAATAGTGCCGACATCGTTCCTTTCTTCTTGGATAGCGACATATTTATTTGGCGATAAAGAATTATCTACTTGCATACTGCCATTATTTGTGATACACCAAGCAAGTGCTGAACCGATTAGTATAATTAAAGCGATTCCAATTAAACCGTAGACAATTTTTTTGTCCTTCATAATATACCCTTCAATCTTGCATATTTCTGTATCTCTTAATTTTTACATATTGGTTATATCAACAATTATTCGTATATAATTTTTAATCCTATTAAAAAATGTTAACTCCCAGCTATCCGGGAGTTAACAAAATCAGGGATGGGGCGGGGGCGAATTTGCGGCGTTATATCGTGTCATGTATAGAGTCGCCTGTGCATTTGGAACGTCAAAGTAGGTAGTGAAATCCGCGTAGTCATAATTCCCAACGACGTTGTTTACATAATCCGGGGTGTATACCTCTGACACATATCCATTATGTAATAGGTCGAAGCGCTGGATATTGTAGTCGTATACATGGAAGTTATAGATCCACTTCCAGACTACAGTGGTTGGAGGGTACTCATTATCATTGCCGTCATGATAATAATATTTCTCCAACGCCATATCCACTATATTCATTTGTTGTGTAACTGGTGAATTTTTCACTCTATCGTAGTAGCCTCCAGTATTTATGTCGTATACACTGAACTCTAGTCGGTTAAAGTTCTTACCTGATGGGTTATGGGCCATTATATACATCGCATATGTATCACCCGATGGGCCAGACCAACTATCTACAAATGTGCCATTGACCATGATATTAAAGTACACTGTATTTTGTGACCTTATCATTTGTATACAATTTTCAGTTTGGGCATTATTGTATAAGCCATACAAATGCATTACAAATTCGTCGTATCTGTTATTATATACGAATTCTGCAAATTGTTGAGGCAATTCACGACTCCGTCGACAGAAGCTGGGCTATGGGTACCGTTTCCAAAAACCATGTACGTAATTTGGTAGTTTGAACTATTGTACTTCTGAACATATAATCCTGAACCTGAATTTAGAGGGATTACTACATTCTTCAAACTACTAGACCCCCCAGATTTTGCAGGCAATGGCATATCAGGAACTTGCGGGTCAAGCGGGTTATTGGTCCCTAATCCGTTCTGTTGTATGGCGCCTGGAACGTAGAATGTGCTGGTCTTTCCAGACAGATGGTCTGCTATTGCATTTTCTACTGCGGTCATATTCGTCGATTCATTCACCGATGCTGTTGATACAGCTTGCTTATTGTTCTGTGTATTAGTACTCTGAGCTTGAGCTAATACAACCAGAGTACTGCATAATAGCATTGCTATTATGCCGGTTGCTAGTATTTTACGCATCGCTTATCCTCCTTGAAGTTTCATTCTTCTTGTTTTCGCGTCCATCCCGTTTGAGGAGGCAAGCCTAAGTAACTTTGAATTAATAGCATAAAGCTTTAAATGGTTTGAAAGCCTACACAGACTTGCCACATTGGCCATGGGCATATAATGCTCTTTCTAGGGGCTATGTGCCCATGTTGCATCTTATTCAGACGCTTGCTAAGCTATCTATTAAACTATATATAAGATAAAGTTTCTGTCAGAATCGCACAACTGAAAAATTTATAGGGCATATATTGGCATATAAACTAGAAATAAGCCTAATAAAACATAGTTGAAAAATGTAATTTAAAATTTTTCGAATAATGATTAGCCCATGGCTTTTTATAACTCATTTATGAGATGTTCGAACCCCGAAGACTTTACAGAATCCTTTTGGATAAAAGGAAATATTTTAGAGGACCCGGGCGAACTGCTCCAGCAGCTCCTTCGCCCGGTCCGCCCGGACCTTCTTCTCCTTGACCATGGCCTCTGCGACTTTGTCGATGAGGTCGCCCGTGGCGCCGGCCTGGATGGCCACGTTGCGGGAGTGTAGCTGCATGTGGCCCCGCTGGATGCCCTCGGTGGCGAGCGCCCGCAGCGCCGCGAAGTTCTGCGCCAATCCCACGGCGGCCATGACCTCCCCCAACTCGGAGGCGGTCTTGACGCCCATGATCCTGACATTGGCTTTGGCGGTGGGATGGGACGCGGTGGCGCCCCCGACGAGGCCCACGGCCAGCGGGAGCTCGATAGTCCCCACCAGGTCGCCGTCGGCGTTCTTCTCGTAGACGGTCAGGGGCCTGTAAACGCCCGAGATGGAAGCATAAGCATGCGCGCCGGCCTCGATGGCCCTGGTATCGTTGCCCGTGGCCAGCGTGACCGCCGAGATGCCGTTCATGATGCCCTTGTTGTGGGTGGCCGCCCGGTAAGGATCTACTAAAGCGAACTCATAGGCCTTGACGATGGCGTCGACGACGTCCTCGCCGCCGATAGCCTCCTTCGAGAACACGGCCCTGGCCCTCATGAGGCGCTTATCCGCAAGATTCGAGATGATGCGTAAGTACACTTTGCCGCCCGTGACCTTCTCGACGTGGGGGGCCACAGTTTCGGCCATCGTGTTGACGGCGTTTGCGCCCATGGCGTCCCGGCAGTCGACGATCAGGTGCACCACTAAAATGTAGCCGTGGGGCGTGTCCTTGACGTAGGCTTCCACGTCCTTGCAGCCGCCGCCGAACTTTACGAGGATCGGGTCCACGGCGTTGGCCATTTCCATTATCCTGTTCTTCTCGGCGAGCACCGCGAAGCGGGCGCTGTACGGGTCCTTGATCCCCGTCACCTGGATGAGGCCTCGCATGACCGGGCCCGTGCTGCTCGTGGTAAAACCGCCCTTCTCTCGGGCCATCTTGGCCGCGTTCGATGCCGCCGCGATGACGGACGGCTCCTCGATGGCCATCGGGACCAGATAATCCTTACCGTTTACTAAAAAGTTCACGGCGACGCCCAGGGGCACAGGCATGACGCCGATGACGTTTTCGACCATGCGGTCGACCTGCTCGTACTTTAAAGCGCCCGTGGCGCCAATGATAGCAACTTCCTCGTCCGATAGCCCGGCAAACTCCTTTACTGCGCTAAGCCTCTGCTGCGGAGGCAGCTTGTAGAAGCCCGATATCTTCGAAGTCCTTTCCATCTCGGTGTCTCCTCTATGGTATAGGATGCATGGGTTTCTTTAGTTAAAAACCTAATCGTGGCGCGATACTTAGATGCTTAATGGGGCGAATCTCATTGTGATGCTCGAAAAAGCGGCCGTCAATCGTTTTTTATTAAAGAAAAGCCATCTGCTGCCCGATGCGAGGCTGGACAGCGCCGGCGCCGTCCTTCGGGATTTAATCGTTATGGACGCCAACAACCTCGAGGACGCCTACTTCAGCCTGTACTTGAGGGTGAAGCGGTTTAATGTCGTGGCCTTCGAGAAAGGGCTGTATAAGGGCACGAGCATGGCCCGGGTCAGGGGGCTCAAGAACTACATGCAGGTCGTGCCTCAGGAGTACCTTCCTGCCGTTTATACACTCTCGAAGAATGACCGCGAGGCGGCAGCCCGTAATTTATTACGAACGTGGGGCATCACCGAGGACGAGTACCGTAAGGTTGGCAGTAAGATCCTGGAGTCGCTGGGCGGAAAGGAGAAAACGCTGGTGCAGCTTAAGAGGGACCTGTCGCCGGTCTCGAGGGAGATCGTGAAAAGGCGCAAGGAGAAAGCCCTGAACGTCTCCATCGTGGCGCAGGCCATGCAGGACCGGTGGCTCCTTTTAAGGGGAGGCATCGGGCGCCGCCCCGGCGAGAACCCGGGGCGCTTTTCCATATTCAAGGGACGCTTTCATGTCAAGCTTGACATGGACAGGAACGAAGCTATCTCATTATTATCGAGGCGATACATCAAGGGCTATGGCCCGGCGAGCGCCGAAGACCTCGCCTGGTGGCTCGGCATCACGCTGGCCGAGGCTTCCCGCGCTCTCGATCACATGGAGAACGCTATGGAAATAGAAATAGAGGGAGTACCGGGGAAATTCTTCATGGACAAAAGAGATGAGCCGTTTGTCGCGGAAGCGTCGCCGGAGCCGCCTATCATCTTCCTCCCGAGGGATGACCCATATGCAAAGGCCTATTATGACGAGGCCAGGTTCGTCCCCACGGGCCATCGCATAATGACGAAGTTCGGCGAGTCCGCCAGCGCCGTCCTGGTGGACGGCTTTGTATGGGGAACGTGGCGCCTCGAAAAGGAGCGGCTCGCCGACGTCTGTCGCGTGGCCATGTTCGAGGGACACCCGGGAGTACGGGAAGAAAAGCTCGAAGCGGCGGCGGAAGAGGCCGGCAGGTTCTACACGGGCGGGCCGGTAGAGGTCAAAGCGAATTCGTGACGGCGGTTATACATAACATTTAAATATTGTACGCGTCATTAACATACGGTGCTATTATGCCAGCGTGGGATTGTTTTATTGGCCGCTAAGGCCTCGTTTTACACTGTATTCAGCCACGCAAAAAGCACCATCGAACTCATCGGACTTTTCATCGAGTAGCGCAGGCGAGGTATATGCAGGAAGAGAAGGAGCAGTATAACGGCAAGGCCATCGAGGCCAGTGTAGAGGAATTCTGGAGCTCGACGGACGCCTATAAAAAAACCAGGGCGTTGAGGAGAGGGAATAAAAAGTTCTATTTTGTGGACGGCCCGCCCTACACGACCGGGCGCATCCACCTGGGCACGGCGTGGAACAAGATCATCAAGGATTCTGTTTTAAGGTACCGGAGCATGAACGGCTACGACCTTATGGACAGGGCCGGCTGGGACATGCACGGCCTCCCTATCGAGGTCAAAGTAGAGAGCTTGCTGGGCTTCAAGACCAAGAAGGACATAGAGAACTTCGGCGTGGCCCGGTTCACCGAGGAGTGCAAGGCTTTCGCCATCAAGAACATGCACGAGATGACCGGCCAGTTTAAGCGCCTTGGCGTGTGGCTGGACTGGGACGACCCTTACATGACGCTCAAGACCGAGTACATCGAGGCCGCCTGGTGGACCATCCAGAAGGCCTACGAGAAGAAGCTGCTGGAGAGGGGCCTCCGTAACGTTAACTGGTGCCCCCGCTGCGAGACCGCCATCGCCGACTCCGAGGTCGAGTACGCCGACCGGACGGACGATTCCATCTACGTCAAATTCCCCCTCAAGGACCAGGAGGGCTTTTTAGTGATATGGACGACCACGCCCTGGACCATCCCGGCGAACATGGCCGTGGCCGCCAACAAGGAGTTCACATACGCTTTGGTGTACGCCATTCCAGCCTCTATACTTGAGGAGGCCTCTAAGGAGGCGGGCCTGGACCCCTCAACCCTAATGGATAAGCACTCGGATGGCACCCCAAAGCCCGTGCGCTTTGCAGACAAGGTGGCCAAAATAAAGGAAGCCATAGGGAAGGAAAAGCTGGACGCGCTCTATAAAGCGCATGGTGAGAAGCTCGTCATGATGGTCGACCTCATCGAGGGCGTCATGAAGCTCGGCCGCTATGGCGACTATCATGTTTTAAAGACCATGCAGGGCGAGGAGCTGAAGGGCACCTTTTACAGGCATCCGCTGGAGGACCTGATACCCTGCCAGAAGGACACCGAGCATAAGGTGTATCTGGCCGACTTCGTAGTGGGGGAGAACACTGGCTTAGTGCACATCGCGCCCGGCCACGGCCTGGACGATTTCGAGCTGGGCATGAAGGAGGGCATACCCGTGTTCTGCCCGGTGAAGCCCAATGGCTCATTCACCGAGGAGGCTGGTGCCTATAGAGGCATGAACATCCGGGATGCGAACCCCAAGATACTGGAGGACCTGAAGGCCCGGGGGCTGTTGCTCGGGGCCACGGAGATCACCCACAGGTATGGCCACTGCTGGCGCTGTAAGACCCCCATCATATTCATGACCACCGACCAGTGGTTCATCGCCGTGAGCAAGATAAAAGAGCCTATGCTCGCCGAAGTCAACAGGGTTAAATGGTACCCGGCATGGGCGGGCTCCTCCCGGTTCTATGACTGGGTTAGCGGCGCCCGTGATTGGTGTATATCACGACAGCGCTACTGGGGCATACCCATACCCATCTGGAAGTGCGAGAAGTGCGGCGGCATAGACGTCATTGGCACGAAGGCGGAACTGGAGCACAAGGCCGGCGTGAAGCTCGAGGACCTGCACCGCCCCTTCGTGGATAACGTTTATATGGAGTGCGAGTGCGGGGGCCGGATGAGCCGGGTCGAGGACATATTCGACGTGTGGTTCGATTCTGCGGTGGCCTCGTGGGCCACGTTGAGGTTCCCCCAGCGCAAGGACCTGATGTGCTGGTGGCCCGCGGACTTCATCGTCGAGGGCCACGACCAGACCCGGGGATGGTTCTACTCTCAATTAGGCGCTGGCATGGTGGGCTTCGGCAAGGCACCGTATAATAGCGTCTGCATGCACGGCTTCACTTTAGACGACCAGGGCCGCAAGATGTCGAAGAGCCTGGGCAACGTCGTCGCCCCCGAGGAAGTAGTGGAGAAATTCGGCGCCGACGCCCTGCGGCTGTACGTCCTGTCGCAGAGCGCCCCCTGGGATGACCTGAGCTTCTCCTGGGACGAGTGCGGCAACGTCTACCGCACGCTCAACATCTTCTGGAACGTCTACCGCTTCCCGCTGCCCTACATGGTCCTCGATAATTTCGACCCCTCGAAGGTCACGTTCGAGTCGGTCAGGGACCACCTCCGGGTGGAAGACCGCTGGATATTATCCAGGCTTCAGGCGGTCATAAAAGAGGTCAACGAGGGCATGGCGTCCTATGAGCTGCACCGCTCTACCCGCGCTTTAATTAATTTTATACTGGAGGACCTGTCCAGGTGGTACGTCCAGCTCGCCCGGGAGCGCACGTGGGTGGAGGCCGACGACCCCGACAAGCTGGCAGCCTACAGGGTCCTGTACGATGCGCTTTCTACCACCGTAAAGCTCATCGCGCCCTATACGCCCTACGTGGCGGAGCGCATGTACCAGAACCTAATGCGCTCGGATCCCTCGGCCCCAGAGTCGGTCCACATGTGCGACTGGCCCCAGGTGAACGCGGAACTTCTCGACGAGCAGCTCAATAAGGACATGGATGTGGCCCGCAGGATCGTGGAGGCCGCTTCTAACGCCCGCCAGAAGGCAAAGCGTAAGCTCAGGTGGCCGGTCAAGCAGATCACGATCGCCCCCGACACCGAAGAAACGGCAGTGGCCGTTAAGAACCTGGAGAACGTGATCAAGGAGCAGACTAACGCCAAAGGCCTTGTCCTGTTGGGCGTCGGCGAGCCGAACCCGGAGCTGGGCGTGGAGGTAGTGCCCAACCCCAAGGCCATCGGCCCGGCGTTCAAGGGAGAGGCGGGCAAGGTCATGGGCGCCCTGAAGTCGTCCGACGGGAAGGTCGTAAAATCCTGCGTCGAGAAGGACGGCAAATTCGTGTTGACCCTGGCGGGCGGCGAGGTCATCATCGCCCCGGATATGGTCAGCTTCAGGGACGTCATCCCCGAGAATCTGGCCATGGGCGAGTTCGCAGGAGGCAAGCTGTATGTGGATGTGGAACTCACGCCGGAGCTGGAAGCTGAGGGCTATGCCAGGGAATTGATACGGCGCATCCAGGACATGAGAAAAGACTTAAAGTTGAACGTCGAGGACAGGATAAAGGCCGAGGTGTACGTCGGGGACGAAAAGGTCCGGGGGCTCGTCGGCGGCCTGAAAGGCCTCATCATGAGCGAGGTCAGGGCCGCAAGCTTAGAGCTCAAGGCTGACAGGAGCGTGTCCGGCGCCCTGGTTAAGGACTGGGACGTCGAGGGCGTGCCCGTGGCCATAGGCATCCAGAAAGCATGAAATACGAGCAGTGGGAGCCCTACTACAGGGCCATTCTAGAGGACTTCGGGTGGGCCGCCCGCGGGGATGAAGAGGCGGCGAGGCTTCTTTCAGCCATGCTGCCCGAGAATACGCCTTGCCTGGGGAAGGTAGAGGAGCTCATCCGGGGCAAGGACGTCATCGTTTGTGGCAGGGCGCCGTCGCTCGAGAAGGACATGGAGAAAATCGACTGGTGGTATAAGTACACGGTCATAGCGGCCGACGGCGCCACCTCCACCCTTTTAAGGCAGGGCATCGTGCCCGACATCATCGTATCGGACCTGGACGGCCCCCGCGACGACCTGCTAAAGGCCGACTCGCTGGGCTCCATCGTCATGGCGCACGCCCACGCTGACAACGTTGACGCCATAAAAACGCTCGTGCCTAAATTAAAGCACGTGGTGGGCACCACCCAGGCGAGGCCGCTGAAGAACGTCTACAATTTCGGCGGCTTCTCGGACGGCGACCGGTGCGTTTTTTTAGCGAAGGATCTCGGGGCTAAGGCCATTAAAATAATAGGCTTCGACCTGGACGACACTAACGTAACGCCGAAGAAGCTAAAAAAATTGAAGTGGGCCAGGAAGCTACTGGGCCTCCTGGACGTTAACATTTAATTTTTACGTGAGCTTTAGCTTGAGCGCGCCCCAGATGGCGCCGCCGATCACGGCAAGGATGATGATAATGACCACCCATACCGGCGCGCATAGGCACGCGACGGTCCCTATGGCAGCCGAGCCTATGGCACCGCCCAGGAGCTCGCCGCCGACGTCCGAAGTATTAATATAAGAGCCTATGTTCAGGAGCGGCGTGAGGAATGCGACGACCACTGCGATGATCGCATATATTACGCCCGCGATCGCGCCGGCCACGGCGGCCACGATGATCCCGTCCACGAGCTTCGTCACGACCTTAGAGGCGAAGTTGACCGCCAGGGCCCCCGTTCCCGCCCCGAGGACTATCAGTACGGCCCACCACAGGCACCCGCAAGCCCCTATCAATAGGTTAATGCCCGGTATGCTCACCAGTCCGCTAACGATATTGAGTAAAAGTTGAAGGACCACGTAACCGGCAAGCAGTACGCCGCCTATGACGCCGGCCTTGATAGCTGCATTATATTTAGCTTCCATGAAACTCAACTCCGAATAATTATATTTTTAATTGTTTATTAGGCGCTTGCCAGATAAATAGTTTATTAAAAAAGGCTTGAAGGGCTTAGAGGTAGCCCTTCTTCTTGAGAACTTCCGCGTTCAGGATGCTCGCTCCCGCGGCGCCCCTGACCGTGTTGTGGCCCATGCACACGTACTGGATGGCGTTATCCGCTCCCGCCCTGATGCGGCCCACTGACACGCTCATGCCCCGCCCCTGGTTCCTGTCCATCCTGGGCTGCGGCCGGTCCGGCTCGTCCCTCACGATGATGGCCCTCTTCGGCGAGGTCGGCAGATCGCCTAACTTCGGGTCGAACTTGAGCATGGCATCTTTGACCTGCCCGGGCGAGGGGTTCTTCTTAGAGCGCACCCAGAGGGACATGGTGTGGCCGTCCATGACGGGCACCCGGTGGCACGCGGCGCTCACCCAGAACGGCGCGTCCTTGACGGCCTTCCCGTCGAATGTGCCCAGCAGCTTCTGGGCCTCGGTCTCCATCTTTTGCTCCTCGCCGCCTATGTACGGTATCACGTTATCCATTATGGCCATGGAGGGCACGCCCTCGTACCCAGCGCCGGAGACCGCCTGCATGGTGGCTACGTGCACGTTCTCGATGCCGAACTTCATTAAAGGCTTGAGCGTCAGGACCATCATGATGGTGCTGCAGTTGGGGTTGGTGACTATGTAGCCGTCCCACTTGCGTTTCTTTTTTTGAACGTCGATGAGCTTCAGGTGCTCGGGGTTAACCTCAGGGATGAGGAGCGGGATGTCCTTCTCCATGCGGTGGGAGCTGGCGTTGGACGATACGACGAAGCCCGCCTTCGCGAAGTCCTTCTCGATGACGATGGCGTCCTCCGCGGGCAGCGCCGAGAACACGATGTCGGCGTCGACCTCTTTGGGCTTAGTCGAGACCACGGTGATGTTCTTTACCGACTCTGGGAGGTCAGTATCTAACCTCCACTTGGCAACCTCGCCGTACTTCTTGCCCGCGCTCCGCTCCGAGGCGGCCAGCGCGGAGATCTCGAACCACGGGTGGTCCGCCAGCAATTGGACGAACCTCTGTCCTACGGCCCCCGTCGCGCCCAGTATCCCGGCCTTTATCATGACAAACACCTATTCGTCTTTATTCTTCGTTTTCTCCAGCTTTATCGACCCTGTCGGGCATGCCTCGACGCAGTCGCCGCACTCCTGGCACCTGCCCTCGTCCACTACGGCGATCTCGTCGACCAGCTCGATGGCCGCCTCGGGGCAGGCATCAACGCACGTCCCGCAGCCAACACACGTTTCCTTATCCACTTTTGCAACCATTATAGTCCTCCGGATAAATGTTGTATGTTAGGTGTCGCTTGATACTTAAAATTTTTCCGTTGCGGGAAAAAAGAGACTACTTTTTTAACATATCGCCCATTGCGTAGAGGCCGGGCTTCTGGCCAACTACCCACCGGGCGGCTTTGACGGCGCCTGACGCAAAGGCTGACCGGGAGTGCGCCTGGTGTTTTACCTCGATCCGCTCTCCCTCGCAGGCGAACAGGACCGTGTGGTCCCCCACGATGTCCCCGCCCCGGACTGCGTGGATGCCTATCTCTTTGCCGCGGGGGGAAACGCCCTCCCGGCCGTAGACGAGCTTTGGCTTCTCGCTTAGGGCGCCGGATATGACCTCTGCCGCCTTCAGGGCGGTGCCGCTGGGCGCGTCCTTCTTCTTGTTGTGGTGCGCCTCGATTATCTCGATGTCGCAGCCCTCGAGGTTTTTGGCAGCTTCTGCTAATAATTTCAGGAACACCTGCACTCCGATCGAGAAGTTGGGGGAGATGATGGCGGCGACCCTTCCGGCCTTGATAGCATCGGCCATCTCCTTCTTTTGCCTGTCGTCAAAGCCGGTGGTGCCCACGACGAGGTTGACGCCACAGGCGGCGGCCGCTTTGACGTTATTGACGGCGGCGCCCGCCGCCGTAAAATCGATCAGCACGTCCGGCCTGGCCGTTTTTAGGACCGTATAGATGTCCCTGACGTTGGAGACCTTAATGGGCCCGACCTGCCTGCCCTCTGCCAGGTCAAAGCCAGCGACCAGCTCCATGTCGGGCTGGGAGGAGACTATGTCGGAGACCATAGTCCCCATCCTGCCGTTGATGCCCGTTATCGCTACCCTTACCATAGGCTCACCCATAAACCTATAATTTCTTATTTCCTGGCCCTGACCTTTGCCTTAACGGCGACCTTCTTCTTCGCTTTAAAAACGCCGAGGGCTTCCAGCATCGGCTGGAGCTTCTTCTGGTTCTCGGGCGCCAGGGCGGTCAGCGGCGGCCTCATCGGGCCGGCCGCCAGCCCCATCATGCCCGCGGCGGCCTTGACCGGTATCGGGTTGGTCTCGATGAACAGGCCCCTCATGATCGGCGCCAGTTTATAATAAGTGTCGAGCGCCTTTTTCAGGTCGCCCTTCAGGTAACAGGCCACCATCTGGCTGACCTCGGCCGGCAGGATGTTCGCCGCCACGGACACGACTCCCTTGCCCCCATAGGACATGATGGGGATGGTCAGGTTGTCGTCTCCCGAGAGCACGGTGAACGGCTTTTTAGAGACGCGCGTGAGCTCGATGATCTCGGCGGTCTGCGCCGGGCTGCCGCTGGCCTCTTTTATGCCGACAATGTTGTCGATCTTCGCCAGCTGTGCGACGACCGACGGCTTCATGTTGATGCCGGTGCGCGATGGCACGTTATAGAGAATGATCGGGATGTCCACATTTTCTGCGACGGTGGTGTAGTGAAGTATCTGGCCGGCATCGCCCGGCTTGTTATAATAGGGAGTGATGAGCATCGCGGCGGTGGCGCCCGAGTCTTTCGCGTACCGGGTGAGCTCGACCGCCTCGCGGGTGTTGTTGGAGCCCGAGCCGCCTATGACCGGGACGCGGCCGTTAGCTTGATCGACCGCCGTCTCGAGAAGCAGCTTCTGCTCCTCAAAGCTGAGGGTGGCCGCCTCGCCTGTACAACCGCAGGGAACGATACCTGAAACGCCGCCCTCGATCACGAAATCAATGTTATTCCTGAAACCCTGGACGTCGATCTCGCCATTTTTCTTAAAAGGAGTTATCAGGGCCGGATAGACGCCCTTTAACTCGCCCTTAAGCTTCATTATTTCCTCCTGCCCTTCGAGTGCACTTTCCTCGTGATGTAGCCCGCCACGCGGTTCCTGAGCTGTTTGCTCGAGGCGCCGGTGAGCTTTTCAACCTGGGCCTTGTTCGCGTTAAAGTCATCCGAAAACTCGCCCGGGTACTGCCTTAATAGCGCATCAACGGTACTCTTGATGTACGTTTGTCTAATGCTTCCCAACCTTCGACCTCCTTTTTATTTTATGCCCGTTCGCGGCCTCTCCGAAAGCCACGAGTGCATACGCATCTGTCGATGATGGATTTATTTATGCGCTCATGGTATTTAACTATGTTTTTTTTTGCCGGGGCAGCTTGGGCGTCGTGCTTTAGTGGCCTACCTGCACATATAGCTTTGCCCGTGGGCACGATACGGGCATGGTTAAAATATCGGCTTTTAAAGGCCAAAACGGCCCGAAAAGCATACGCTAGCCATTTATTTGGCAATTATTTGGGCTCTTGGGGTTAATTCTACCGCTTACCCATCGGCAAACACTTTTATATCATATGAAGTAACCTCTAAAAAGGAATAGGTTTATATGGGATATGGTTTATCGAGTAGCACGGGTGCGGTATCGAGCATGGCCGGCACGGTGAGCCTGGAAAAGCCGCAAGCGGCCCTAAAAGAAAAAACGTTGAAGATAGCTATCATCATACCAACGATGAACGAGCCTGCGGTCAGTAAGGTGATAGACGACGCCCGGAAGGCGCTAAAGCACTTCGACACCGAGGTCATCGTGGTCGACAAGTCCGCCGACGAGACGGCGAGGAAGGCGAAAAAAGCGGGGGCTATCGTGGTCCGCCAGGAGCAGAGCGGCTATGGCGACGCCTACATGACCGGCTTCGATACGCTATCGCCCAACACCGACATTGTCGTCATGATGGATGGCGATAATACCTACGACGCCTACGAGATACCGATGCTCATCGACCCCATCATGAACGGTCGGGTGGACATATGCCTGGGTAACAGGTTCGCCCGCATGGAACAAGGGGCCATGAACGCCCGGAACAAGCTCGGGAACCGCGTCATCACGACCGTCATAAACTTGCTCTATAATCTCAGGCTAAAGGATTCGCAGACCGGCTTCAGGGCGATCAGGAAAACGGCGCTCGACGCCCTCGAGATGACCGACGAGGGCATGCCCTTTGCCAGCGAGATGCTCATAGACGCCCGGAAGAAGTCCATGAACATCGCCGAAGTGCCCATTACTTACAGGCAGCGTATCGGCGACGCCAAGCTGAAGGCGTACAAGGACGGCTCGCTCATTTTAAGCTTGATCATCCGCATGGTGCGTGACTATAACCCGTTCGCCATTTTCCTGTCCATCGGCGTGCTAATGATATTGGGCTCCATAATATCGGGAGGCTATGTGGTCTACGAATGGATCACCAAAAATATCATCACGCACCTGGCCTTGACCATACTCTCCGCAATGCTGTTCATGGGCGGCATCCAGGTCATTTCCTTTGGCCTTCTGGCCGATATCATACTCACGGCGCTCCGCTCGAAGCGCTAGGTCCATATGAAGATAGCTTTCGTCACCGATGTCATTTATCCCTACATAAAGGGCGGCGCCGAGAAGCGTATCTACGAATTTTCAAGGAGGCTCGGCGACTCCGGCCACGAAGTCCACGTCTATGGCATCAGGTGGTGGGACGGGCCTTCGACGTTAAAAAAGGATGGCGTCACCTACCATGGCGTTTGCAGGCCTAGAAAATTATACAGGGGCGGGCGGCGCTCCGTCACGGAGGCGGTGGCCTTCGGGCTGGCCCTGACATTGCCCCTGTTGCGTGGAAGGTTTGACGTCATCGACTGCAACCAGCATCCCTATTTTTCCATTTTTCCCTGCAAGCTGGCCTCCCTGTTGAAGGGCGGCAGGTTCTACGTGACGTGGCACGAGGTATGGGGCGATTACTGGTACGAGTACATGGGCTTCACGGGGTTTTTCGGCAAGCTCATTGAAAGGATAGCGGCGCGCCTGCCCGATCGCATCATCGCCGTCTCGGGCCGCACGGCGTCCGACCTCGAGGGCCTCGGGGTAAAAAAAGACCGCATTATGGTCGTACCCAATGGAATATCGGTCGGGGCTATAGGCGGCGTCCCATCAGGAGAGCGCCACGACGTCGTGTTCGCAGGGCGGCTCATCAAGGATAAGCACGTGGATCTGTTATTAAAAGCCTGCGAGGCCGCATCTCGCAGCATGCCGCTAGACGTGCTCATCATAGGCGACGGCCCCGAGAGAGCCCCCCTCGAGGCGCTTGCGGCGAGCCTCAAGATGAAGGGCCGCATCACCTTCGCCGGCGCAGTGGACGAAGATGTCCTGGTCTCGTCGGTCAAGGCGGCCCGGGTGTTCGTATTGCCGTCCACCCGCGAGGGCTTCAGCATCACCACGCTGGAGGCTCTGGCCTGCGGCGTGCCCGTCATAACCGTGAATGGCGAAAAGAACTCGGCGCAGGAGCTCATAGAGGACGGCGTCAACGGCATGGTCGTGGGATTGGAAGGGTTGAGCGGGGCCATTCAAAAGATTTTATGCGACGAGGGCGAGAGGGAGAGGATGGCCGTGCGCTGCGCCTCTTCGGTCGGGCGCTACGACTGGGACGCCCTCAATAAGGAGCTGCTCGAATGCTATGTAGGGCGGTAACGCGCCCCGGCGAGACAACCTTAATATACTTGTTTTAGGAATTGTAGAGCATCACGGAGGTATCGAGCTGCTCAGCGTCATCGTCCCCGCCTACAACGAGGAGAAGAGGATCGAAAGCACCCTTCGGGAATACCGCGAAGGCCTGAAGGCCTCGGGCAGGGACTTCGAGCTCATCATAGTGTGCGACGGTAGCGACCGGACTGCCGAGCTTGCCAGGCCGTTCGGGAAGGTGCTCGAGTTCAGCCAGCGGCAGGGCAAAGGCGGCGGCGTGCTGGAGGGCTTCAAGGCCGCAAGAGGAGATGTCGTCGGCTTCACGGACGCCGATAACTCGCTCAAGGTGGACCAGTTTTTGCGCTTACTTGACGAGCTGGACCGCACCGGGGCCGGGTGCGTCATCGCGGACCGCAAGTCCAAAGAGGCGATGATCCTGGAGGGGCAGTACCTGGCGAGGCGTTTCGCCAGCGGCGTTTTTAACTTCATGCTGTCCCGCGCCATCTTCGGGCTTCACGTTAAAGACTCCCAATGCGGGGGTAAGGTTTTTAAGAAGGCATACATCGACCGCGTGGCTCCTCTCATGGCCTGCCGGGGCTTCGAGTTCGACGTGGAGCTGCTGTGGCGATTAAAAAACGAAGGCTGCGAGATACGAGAGGTTCCTGTGGTGTGGAAGGACGACAAGGGGAGCACTTTTAGCTTTAAGTACGTGCCCTCGATGTTCTTTAACCTGATGAAGGCCAGGCTGGGGCTATATAAAAAAGCCTGAATATCTCAACAAGCTTATTAACGATGCCATCGTAACCTCATGCCGTCAAGGGTGAGCGGTGGGAGCTTGAAGTTTTGCATTGTGCTGGGCACGAGGCCCGAGATCATAAAAATGAGCCCCATAATAAGGAAGTGCGAGGAGGGCGGCCTGGACTATTTCATGGTCCATACGGGGCAGCATTATTCCTACGGCATGGACCGCATCTTTTTTGAGGAATTACATTTACCGCAGCCAAAATATAACCTGGACGTAGGCTCGGGAAGCCATGGCAGGCAGACAGGCAAGATGCTCGAGGGCATCGAGGGAATACTGGCGAACGAAAAACCCGACGTCGTCTATGTACAGGGCGACACGAACACGGTGCTGGCCGGGGCCCTCGCGGCCGCCAAGCTGCACGTCAAGGTCGGCCACGTCGAAGCGGGCCTGCGCTCCTTTGACCGGAGCATGCCCGAAGAGATAAACCGCGTCGTGGCGGACCACGTCTCGGACCTTCTTTTCGCCCCCACGGAGGCCTCGAAACAATTATTGTTAAAGGAAGGCATCCCGGAGGATAAGATATTCGTGACGGGCAACACCATCGTGGACGCCGTCCTGGAGAACCTGAAGATCGCGGAGGGTTCGGCCGTGCTGGATAAGCTCGGCGTCAAGCCTCATGCGTATATACTTTCAACTTTACACCGCCAGGAGAACGTTGATGATAAGGACAGGCTGGCCAGCATCGTTAAAGGGCTAGGGCTCGTCGTGGAGGAGCACGGGATGCCCCTCATATTGCCCGCACACCCGAGGACAAAGAAGATGCTGGAGACTTTTAGGTTGAGAGTGCCCGACGGCATCAGGCTTATCGAGCCCATAGGGTTCATGGACTTCCTGAAGGCCGAGGCCAACGCCCGGCTGGTGCTCACCGACTCCGGCGGGGTGCAGGAGGAAAGCTGTATCCTGGACGTGCCCTGCGTTACTTTAAGGGAGAACACGGAGCGTCCTGAGACGATCGAGGCGGGCGCCAACGTGCTGGCCGGCCACAAGCACGAAGACATCCTGCGCTATGCCCGAGCCATGATGAAGAAGGGCAGCGGATGGCAGAACCCGTTCGGCGACGGGCATGCCGGCAAGAGGATCATGGATATAACTATTAAAGCTCTAGGTCGTGAGTTATGAAGTTTGGCATAATCACGCCCGTGTTCGACGGATGTCTCGACTCCCTGGAATTGTTATTTAAAGAACTGGCGAGCCAGACCTATACTAACTGGGTGTGGATGTTATGCAGTAACGGGTACTCGGATAAGATGGACTCGTTCGTACAACAAAAGAACCGGGTACTCGACACCCGGCTAAAAAATTCTATCAGGCGGCTTTTCGGCCTGCCAGGGCCTATGATCAAATATCTCCAAACCGACTACGTGGAATTACCCGATGCTTACACCCTATTAGCGAACATCGGCAAGAGAAGGGACATTTGCATAAAACAAATGGACGCGGATTATATCTTCATGATCGACGCCGATGCCAGGCTCCTGGACAACGACATGTTCCGGATCATTCATGATGAGTTGAAGAAAACGCATAAGGATATTTGCATATATAAGATAATCCACGAGCCGGGGTCCTGCCCCTCTTTCCCATCGGCTATGCACGTATCGACATGTTGAATTTTTGCATCAGGGCGAGCCTGGCCAAGAAGGTGGGGTATCCGACCACCGTGAAGCCCGAGGCGGCCGGGAACGATTACTGATATTTCGACAGCGCCTACAAGGCTTCGGCCGGGGACTATCTCTTCATAGACCGGATCTTCGGCCAGCACAACGGCAATAACAGCTATAAGAACCTCATGATATTATTGAGAGAACACCCCCATGAGCGATAGAGAACCCATCGAGGTATTCAAGCCCGTCATATACGAGGATTCGATCGCCGAGGCTATGAATACCTTGAGGAGAGGCTGGATCGGGGCAGGGCCGATGGTCGCAGAGTTCGAGGAGAGATTTTCGCGGTTCGTCGGCTCTAAGTATTGTATATCCGTTTCTTCGGGCTCGGCCGCCTTACACGTTGCCATGAAATGCCTCGGGCTGCCGGCTAAGAGCAAGATAATGGTCGGCGCGATCAGCCATATATCGACGATTAATGCTATCATATATGGGAATTTTACCCCGGTATTCGCCGAGGTCGAGCCCCGGACCGGCAACATCTCGGTCGAGGGCGCCAGGAAAAAGCTAACGGATGACATAAAGGCCATCGTTTGCACTCACATGGGCGGGTGCCCATGCGACCTGGATGAGCTTAGGCGTCTGGCCCATGGGCACGGCATTCCCGTGGTCGAGGACTGCGCCCATGCCATCGGCGCATCCTATAAAGGTAATAGGATAGGAAAAGGCGATATTTGCTGTTTTAGCTTTAGCTTTCCTAAAGCCGTAACAGGGATAGAGGGAGGGGCCGTCTTAACGGACACGGAGGGATATGCGGAGGGCGCAAGGGCGCTGAGAAATTTAGGCGTGGACCAAGGTAAAAAATATTCTGAGTCGACCGACGCGCCCGTAGAAGTAGGCTTCAGGTACTCGTGGAATGACGTCATGGCCTCGATCGCCCTAAAACAGCTGGGCCACACCGGGAATGATAATCGTAGAAGAAAGTGGATAGCTGAAAAATACCTGAAAGAGCTTGCGGAAGTGGAAGGCGTATATCTCCCCGAATACAAAAAAGATAGAGCGAGCTCTTACTTCTTTGTACCTATTTTTTTCGATAGGAGAGACTGGCTGGCCGACAGGCTGATCGAGCGGGGGATCCGTACCAGGGTCTATTTTAGGTATTATAATAATATTTATGGCATGAGCACCGGGCATTTACCCCACGCAGAGTGGTATGGGCAGCACGAGCTCACCCTTCCGTTAAACATATCGCTCGGCGATGAAGAGTTAGATTATATCATAGCGACTATAAAGGAAGGATGGTAAATGGGCCAGTGGGTCATATTCGGGTTCGGGAATTACTTAAGCGATGTCTTCGACATCATTCATTCTAACAAGGGCAGGGTCAAGGCCATCGTCAATAATATTGAGCTAACGGACGAGCTGTCGAATAACTTGAAGCGCAGGGTATCGCTGCTGGGCTATGACGTGCCTCTCGTCGAGCTTGGCGATTTCCGGCCGTCGGACGGCGACCTGTATTGCTATGGCTTCGTCCGCGGGCGGGATAAGCTCACGGCCGTCGTAAAGCGGGCCCACGGGATAGAGTTCTCTCCCCTGGTCCATCCCGCCGCCTATATGGGCTCTAACGCCCGCTATGGCGAAGGTGTCATAATCGGGCCTAACGCTACCATCGCCCCAAACTGTAAGATAGGGGACTTTTGCCTGATAAGCAGGGCGGCGTCAATCGGCCACGACACGGAGATCGGCGAATATACCGTCATATCCCCGGGCGTATCGATCGCCGGCATGGTGGAAATAGAGAGAGATACTATGCTGGGCATCGGCTCGACCGTCATTGACGGGATAAGGATCGGCTCGAACTCGATCGTAGGGGCCGGGGCTGTCGTGGTCAGCGACGTGCCCGACAACGTCGTCGTCGTCGGAGTGCCCGCGAAGGTATTGAGAAAAAATGAATAGAATTGATTGTGGAGAGAGCGATATGGTTTATGTTTATGGCCAGCCCGTCGGAAAATTGATCATACAGCTGGCGCCGACCGGCACGGTCATTACGCGGAAAGACACCCCCCACGTTCCGATAACACCGGAAGAGATCGCGATGGATACGTATGAGGCGTATAAGCTGGGCGCCTCTGTCGTACATATTCACGCGAGGGACGAGGAAGGGAGGCCAACCCTGAAAAAAGAGGCTTACCAAAGTATTATCGACGGCATAAGGAAAAAGTGCCCCGAAATCATCATATGCGCGTCGACCAGCGGAAGGATGGACCCGGACATCGAGCACCGGCTGGAGGTCCTGGGCCTGGAGCCTGAAATGGCAAGCTTAATGATGGGGTCCGTAAACTTTTTTAAAAATCCGAGCATTAACGCCATTGAAAATATCCAGCAGTTAGCACGCGCAATGAACGATAGGAGAATAAAGCCGGAGCTTGAGGTATTTGAGCCGGGCTTCATCAACACTGCAAAATATCTGGCTGATAAGGGCTACTTAAAAATGCCATTACATTTCAATCTCTTATTGGGCTCCCTGGGAAATATATCGGCAGACATCAGAGACCTGGTGTACCTGGTCGAATCCCTTCCACCCGAATGTACCTGTTCCGCGTCAGGGATCGGCAGGTTCCAGACGCAAATAGTGACGGCCGCCATATTGATGGGCGGCCATGTGAGGATTGGCCTCGAGGACTCCATATACCACGACTATGAGAATAAGCGGCTTGCCACGAACAAAGGCCTGGTCGAGAGAGTGGTGAGGATAGCCAACGAGCTCGGAAGGGAGATCGCGAGCCCGGCGGAGGCGAGGGAAATACTGGGCCTGGAACATAAGAAGCCTAAAAAGGGCAGCCGGACAAGCTCGTCCCGATTAACGTGAGGAATATGATGATCGTCCCCTATAATCGGCCGTATATCACGGGTAATGAACTGGATTATATCAACGACCTTATTTACTCAGGTAAAACCATTTCCGGGGACGGCCATTATACAAAAAAGGTCAATGAATTCATCGAAAGGGCTTTTGGCGCGAAAAAAGCGCTAATGACCACGTCGTGCACGGGCGCCCTGGAGCTTGCGACATACCTGTTGAGGCTTAAAAGGAAGGACGAGGTCATAATGCCGTCGTTCACCTTCACGTCGACGGCAAACCCGGTCCTGCTCGCGGGCGCGAAGGTCGTCTTTGCGGAGATCGACCAGGGCACGATGAATATCGATCCGGAAGATATAAGGCGTAAAATCACGCCCCATACAAAAGCGATCTATCCGGTCCATTACGCGGGCGTCGCCTGCAAAATGGACGAAATAGTGGAGATCGCGGAAGAGAACGGGCTGGCCGTGGTCGAAGATGCCGCACACGGCGTGAACGCCAGGTATAAAAACCGCTACCTCGGCACCATCGGCGACTTTGGCTGCTTTAGCTTCCACGAGACGAAAAACTACTCTTGCGGCGAAGGCGGCGCCCTACTGATAAATACCGATGATCGAAAGGTCATTGAGCGGGCGGAAATCCTCAGGGAGAAGGGCACGGACCGGAGCAAGTTTTTCCGGGGCGAGGTCGATAAATACTCCTGGGTGGACATCGGCTCCAGCTACCTGCCGAGCGATATCCTTGCCGCATTTTTATACGCCCAACTGGAGAGCCTGAATGCGATCAGAAAAAAGAGGCTCAGGATATATAATGCTTATAACAAGGCATTAAAGCCATATGAAAAAAATGGTTTCTTACGATTACCAATCGTTCCTCCTTATGCGGAACATAATGCTCATCTTTACTATATATTATTCAACGACGGCAGAGCCCGTGACGCCGTCATGGGCGAGCTGCAGTCGCGCGGCGTCATGGCGATATTCCATTATCTCCCGCTGCATTCGTCGCAGATGGGAAAGCGATTGGGGTATAAAGCAGGCGATCTCCCGGTCACCGAAAGCGTTAGCAAAAGATTATTAAGGCTGCCGATGTACGCTGGTATGACCGATGAAGAATTGGCTTATGCAATATCGGCGCTGAAGGAAGTCATCGAAGAGGAAGTAGCACAAAAATGCCCGAGCACAAATTATCCATCGTCATACCGGTCTACAACTCGGAAAAAACTATCGGAGAGCTAGTCGAACAACTGGAATCCCTATTGCATGATAAATTAACATTCGATCTGATATTAGTGAACGATGGAAGCCGGGACCAAAGTTATAAAGTGCTCCGGGGACTTTCGAAAAAGTATGATAATTTGTGTATCCTGAACCTTTCTAAGAACTTTGGCCAGCACAACGCGACCGTCGCCGGCCTCAATTATGCAAAAGGCGAATATGTCATCACGATGGACGACGACCTCCAGCACCCCGTGGCCGAAATATTCAAGCTGATGAGCGAGATCGAAAAAGGATACGATGTCGTCTACGGCGAATATCCAAAGCATGAAAATCTCTTTAGGAACGCCGGAAGTATGGTCAACGACCTGATGATGGACGTCATGATAGGCAAGCCCGGGGAACTGAGATTTTCCAGCTTCAGGATCATCCGGTCTTTCGTGATTAAAGAGATGATCAAGTACGACGCGCCGTATCCTTACTTAGACGGGCTGATCGTCAGGATTACGCTCAATATAGGCACGATCAGAGTGGAGCACCGGGAAAGAAATGTCGGTAGCTCTAACTATACGGTAAAAAAATTAATAAGCCTTTGGCTAAATGGATTTCTAAATTTTTCCATACTTCCCTTGAGGCTTTTCGCCTATATCGGAATTATCTTCGCCATAGCGGGATTCCTATCGGCCATAGTGGTCATGATCCGGGCATTGTTCTTTTTTGTGCCGGTACAGGGATGGGCTTCATTGATGGTTTCAACTTTGATATTTTCCGGAGTGCAGCTATTGTCGATCGGAATGGTCGGGGAATACATCGGGCGAATATACTTGACGCAGAATAAAACACCCCAATACGTGATAAAAGAACTAGTATATCAGGGGTTATCTAATGAAAAGGATAATGCCGCGAAAGAAAATCCCATAATTGTAAAGCGATTTTAAATATTGAACATGAATGATGGCGACGCTATAAATTAAAGACGATCACTCCGAAGAAGACCAGGATGATCGCAATCGTCCTATTTTTACTAAGCGCCTCCTTTAGAATGATAATCGATAATAAAGTGATGGCAACATAATTTAAGGCCATAAAGGCGTAAAACGTTTTAAGCTCAATGCCCCGTAAAGCCAGCACCGAGAATATCGTTACGATAAATAATATGAAGTAGCCGGACAGCGTGTACGGGTTCATATACATGCCCATAAGGCTCTGCTTATTACGCGATCCGAGCTTTAAAAATAGCTGGCCGATCCCTGTCAATAAAACACATAAGGCCACGTAGATATAAAAGCTCATACGGCAGCCCCGTCTTTGGCCAAGAAGTATATTCCCGCGGAGATGACAAGTAATCCAATTACGTTCATGGCCGTTATACCCTCGTTAAAAATAAAGAGAGACGAGAGTAATATGACAAAATTAACCAGGCTCATGAATGGATAGGCAAATGAAAGGTCATAGCTTTTTAAAGCCATCTGCCAGACAAATGCCTGTAGTATAAGGCATACCATCTTTAGGACATAAAAAATATTTGATACGATCAATATGATGGTAACATCGACGAGCGAGATCGCGGCATATTTGTTAAAAATGGCGCTAAGCGCCTGGAACAATATGGCCAGAATGATGAATATAAAAGCAAATTTTTTATGAACGACCATGGCCTTACATCCACTTATGGAGCACGTATGCCGGGTCCTTGAACTTAAAGCCGCACTCCGAATAAAGGTTTAACGCAATAATGTTGTTCAACGATAATACTGTCGAAAACCCCCTAACTCCCTCGTCCTTCACGTGCTGGCATGTCCCGGCCAGAAGGTCCGTGCCAAGTCCCCGGCCTTTACGGGCCTCATCCACGCCAAGCAACGCCAGGCGGGCGCTATCGCCGGACCTATTGACGATGGAAAATCCCGTCACGGCGCCATCCAGATTAATATATAATACTTCCTCTCCGGAATGGTAGCTATTATTGACCCAGTACGCGTATCTTTCGGACGCTTTATCGCTCCCGAACCCCTCATCCGTGTGAAACCGGTCATATTTAAAAGTATTATAGGCGATACCTTTTATCTCCTCGAGCTTATCCTCCGTAGCCTTGACCAGTGGATGTCTTATAAAATCACGGTATTTGACGTCTGATTTTTGTATGTCGCCGATATAGGGCTTAATAGTCTCTTCGATGAAGACGTACCCGTTCTTCTGGAACTTATGGAATATTTCCTTTTCTCCGGCTGGGATCTTTACGCAAATCATCCTACAGTTGATAATTTTTAGGAAGCGTTCAAAATAGGAGACCAAACGATCGAATTTGTCTATGTCGTTGATTTCTATGCCTAAGACCTCGACGATAGTAAACCCGAATATTTGGGAATCCCATGGGACTACACCATATCGTATGATGTTGCCCTGATCACTAAATTCTTGCTCCGCGATCTTTAAGGCCATAAACTCACGATTATCGGTGGAATTAACAAATTGTTACCGTTTATATTATAAATACTATCGTCCGGCGCTAAATCCAAAGTTCACGAACTACAGCGAGAACAAAATCTATATTCCACGACATTTATTACTATAGCGGTTTGCCCGTTATGGCTGGTGTTGTGATCCATGCATAATAAAAATATGATTAACAAGCTATATGGATTTGCGAACGATCACATCATCGAAATCGGAGCTATTCTATTAATAATTCCGCCGCTACTATGCCTGCTTTACATATGGAAATACGGGTTTAACGTCATATACTGGGACGAATGGGAATTCGTCCCCTATTTCCAGCATTTTTTTACAGGCCAGCTGACCTTTAATGACCTGTTTAGCCTGCAAAATGAGCACAGGATATTTTTCCCCAGGATAATATTTCTGATCGATGTAGTGCTATTCCACTATTATACAAAATATATATCCTACCTATCCTGGCTTTCACTGGTAATTATACTTCTTATGCTGTATCAAACGTTCGCGTCCTATGTTAAAAATAAAAAGTTAGCCATGATAGAGCTGATTCCGGTAGCGTTCATACTTTTTACCTTTAAGCAATGGGAAAGCATATTGTTCGGCCAGACAATCTGCAGCTATTTGAGCGTTTTCGGCTTCATCGCGGCAATATATCTGCTAAATAAAACCGACCGCATTAATATTACTTTTCTATGCGCGATCGTATTCGGCGTAATATCCACATACTCATATTCCATTGGCTTATTGACATGGCCGCTGGGTTTGCTGTTTATATTAATGTCCAAAACGCAAAATAGATCCAGATTATCTGTTGGCTGGTCGGTGGTAGGAGTATTAGCGATATCCATCTACTTTTATGGCTTCCATTTAAATCCGGCCCACCCATCGGTTTTATATCCCCTGGCGCATCCGGATAAGGCTATTGCATTCTTACTGGTCAATGTAAGCTCGCTTTTTGCGCTTACCGTCTATGATGGGCTGGTCATCGGCGGGATCTTATTTGTATTATTAACAGCGGTTTTCATAATCCTTCTGAAAAATAATTTAGTTAAAAAATATTCCCTGCCAATCATTCTGATATTATTTTCATTAGGGTCGACGGGATTATTACTCATTGGGAGGTCGGGCTTTGGAGTCGGTTCAAGCCTTACCTCTCGATATATCCATTATACGTTGTTTACGATAATCGGATTGTACCTGATACTAGTCGACCTGCTGAATAATAAGACCTATAATCAAAAGCTGAATAAGGCGATGTTTATCGTTATGATATCTATTATTGCCTATGGCGTAATCGCAGGGTACGCGATCGGGATACAAAAGGGCGCGGAAATTAAGAGAACGAACGATGAAGATAAGTACATATTAATCAATTATAAGAACATGGCCGAAGAACAATTACTAAAACTATACCCAAACGTGGATATTTTAAAAGAAAGGATAAAAATTGCCGAAGAATACAGGCTAAACGTATTTTACGATAATAATTCTGCAGCACTCTGATCAAGGGCTTTTCTCTAAAACACCAAAGTCCTCAAAAAAGCTTAAGGCTCAAGATTCTATTTTGATGGAGAAATCCTCTCTCGAGAGCGTCAGGTTGGGGCTGTAGTAAGGATCGCCGGCGTCGATGACGCTGCCCCACCTGTCCCGGACGAGCCCGACCTCCTCGTTGAAGCGTTCTATCTTTTCGGGCGTATCCTCGTATCCCCGGCTGTACGATTCATGGTGGTATAAGCTGGCATAAGGCGTATAAACGATGAGGTATCCTTTTTGCCTTATTTTTAGACATAGATCGACGTCGTTAAAGGCGACGGTGAGGTTTTCATCGAAGCCTCCCGCTTCTTCGAATACGTCCTTTCTTACCATCATACAGGCCGCGGTCACTGCGCTGACGTCTTGTATGAGGTCCACCCGGCCGAAGTAGCCGTGCTCGGGGCCGACGTACCACTTGTGCGAGTGCCCGGCCACGCCTTTTTCCAGGACCCCGCCGGTCAGGCCCAGGACCACGCCCGCATGCTGTACCATGCCGTTGGGGTACAATAGCTTACATCCTACGGCGCCGACCTCTTTTCGCTGGACGTGCTCCAGCATAGCCGATAGCCAGCCCGGGTTGATGACCTCCATGTCGTTGTTTAAAAATAAGAGCACGTCCCCCCGGGCGCTCTTCGCGGCCAGATTATTAATGGCGGAGAAATTGAAGGGATGATCATATTCCAGGACCCTGGCGATATTTTTGTCCCTCAGCTCTTCAAAATAGTCGTAGGTCTCTTTGTTTTTACTATCGTTGTTCACGATGATGAGCTCAAAATTTTTATAATCGGCCTTCCGGATTATGCTCTCGACGCATCTTCTCAATACATCAGCATTATCCCTGGTGGGTATGATGATGCTGACCATGGGTGAATATAGTATCTTACGCTTGATATGGTAAGAGGTCGGCCATGCCCCATCCTCGACGGCGGCATCTATGTCGTTCCTGCCCAAATAGTCAGTTATCGCTTTTTTTCCTGCAGTATGGGCATATCCTTTTTTATCCAGGTCGGTGGCCGTAGAGCCCGGGGTCGTCCTCCAATGGTATAAGACCCTGGGCACATGGCATATCCTGCCGGCTTTTTCAACGAACCGCAGCGTGAGGTCGTAGTCCTGGCTTCCTTCGAAGCCTTCCCTGAACCCTCCGATCCCGTCCAGGACCTTCTTCCTGTAGACTCCAAGGTGACAGGTGTACATGTATGAGAGGAAAACGTCCGGCGACCAGTCGGGCTTGAAAAACGGGTTACTCCTATTGCCCCTGATGTCTATCTTGTCCTCGTCACTATATATCATATCGGCGTCCGGATGGTCCTGTAGAAGCTTGACTACCTCGTACAGCGCATCCGGCGATAGCTCATCGTCGTGGTCGAGGAACGCCACGTATTCCCCCGTGGCGAGAGAAATAGCCTCGTTGGAATTAGCGGATATCCCGAGATTATTATCGAGAAACTTGACCTTGATCCTGGGGTCTTTACTCGCATAATCCAGTAGACATTTTTTGATATCCTCTTTTGTGGAGGCGTCCGCCAGGCAAAGCCCCCAATTATCATAAACCTGCGCCAGCACCGAGTCAATGGCGGCCTTAATCCACGCGACTTCCGGATCATAGACCGGAGTAACAATGCTGATCTTCGGCCTGTATGCGAAGCCCTGCGATGCCCTTCTATACCGCTCAAGCTCGGACGCCACCGGCTCCTTCTTTAAGATCCACACGTCGTACAGCGGCCTCCTGCCGGCCTTCCCGAAGGCCTGGAAGCCGATCGCGCCTTTAAGAGACACATCATCGTAGAATAGCTCCAGCCTTTCAGATCTGTATGACCTATCATAGGATACGGCGAGCTTTCCACTCCTGACTATCAGCTTGAACTCGAATGCCTTCCCCCGGCTATCTTTAATAGGCGTGAACCTGAATGATGTATAACCATTTTCCTTAATCGACGTACTTTCGAGCGATGTTTCCCTTAGCAGGCGCCCTGTGCCATCCCGTATTAAAAGCGTGACGCTACAATCCTTTTCCTTGCTAATGGTAAAGAGCCTTATCTCATAGAGGTTATCCGCCGGAAAAACGAATTTGCCTGAGAGGGATTTTTCGATGAAATACCGGTTACCGGAGGTGAGGGGGATATCCAGCAGCGGGACCCTTGAGGTATCCACCGATCTTTTAAACAGCCAGCCTTTGAACTTGCCTAAAAATGCCCTGATGCCGTGCTTTTTAATGATGTCCAGGCCTATCGTGGAGAGATTTAAAAAATTTTTAACCCGGGGGGCTAGAGAGAACCGTCCTATACTTAGATCGGGCATGGCTTAATAATCATAGTCAACTTAACTTTTATAATCCTTGTGCACGTCCGGAACGCGTTTAGACCTTTATTCTAAAGTCGCCGTGGCGTAGCGACAGGTTCGGATTATAGTACGGGTCCCCGGCATCGATGACGCTAGCCCACTTATTCCTCATGTACCGGATCTCTTTTTCGAACCGCTCCCGCCTATCCTTCGTATCCTCATAGCCCCTGGTCAAGGATTCATAATGGTATAGGACGGCATAAGGCACATAAACGATCAAATAGCCTTTTTGCCTTAGCCTGATACATAGGTCGACGTCGTTGTACGCGACCGCCAGGTTTTCGTCGAATCCGCCTATCCCTTCGAATACTTCCCTCCGGATCATCATACAGGCTGAGGTCACGGCGCTCAGGTCAAGGGTCATTTTCTCTCTGCCAAAATAGCCGGGATGTGAACTGTTACCTCTCTGGGGACAATTCGCGGCCACGTTATTATCGTCGTCCAGGCCATTTATCCCGAGGATTATCCCCGCATGCTGCACCGTATTGTCGGGATATACCAATTTGCATCCTACGCCCCCCACCTCGCTTCTCTGGACCTGCTCTAGCATCGAGGTCAACCACGTACCGGTTATCACCTTCGTATCGTTATTTAAGAATAAGATGACCTCGCCGCTCGAATGTTTTACCGCGTAGTTATTGATAGCAGAGAAATTAAAATCCTCATTATAGTCTAATACGTGTACGTTATCGTATTTTTGTATCTCTTTGAAGTACTCGAACGTATCATTCTCTTTACTATTATTATTCACTACGACGATTTCGTAGTTCGAGTATTGCGTATTTTTTATGATGCTTTCTATGCAATCCCTCAATTCGCCCGCTTTATCTTTAGTAGAGATGATGATGCTTACCATCGGGTTTTTTATAAGCTCCCTCTTGACATAGTATGAGCCTAGCCAGAGCCCGTCGATGACTTCGCCTTTAATGTTGTTTCGTACCATGTAATCGTTGAGCGCCCTTTTCGCCGCATCATAGACATACGTTTTAGAGTCGACCGACTCCGCAGCCGAGCCCGGCGCCATCCTCCAATGATACAATATTTTAGGGATATGGCGGATATTGCTTGTTTTTTCTATAACTCTTAACACTAAGTCATAGTCCTGGCTGCCATCGTATCCCTCCCTAAACCCTTTGACCTGATCGATGATGCTCTTTCGATAAACGCCAAGATGGCAGGTGTACATGCATGATAAGAACATGTCCGGCGACCAGTCGGGCTTGAAAAAAGGAAGAGTCCGGTTGCCATCAGAGTCTATCTTGTCCTCGTCGCTGTACATCATGTCGGCGTCCGGATGGTCCTGGAGAAGCCTGGCGACCTCGTACAGCGCATCCTGGGACAGTTCGTCGTCATGGTCGAGGAACGCCACATATTCCCCCGTGGCGAGGGATAAAGCCTCGTTTGAATTAGCGGATATCCCGAGGTTTTTATCGAGAAACTTGACCTTGATCCTGGGGTCATTACTCGTATAATCCCTCAGGCACTTCTTAACGTCGGCTTTCGTGGAGGCGTCCGCCAGGCAAAGCTCCCAATTATCATAAACCTGCGCCAGCACCGATGCGACTGCGGCCCTTATCCATGCGACCTCCGGATTATATACCGGAGTAACAATACTGATCTTCGGCCTGTACGTGAATGCGCCAGATGCTTTTTTATATCGTTCCAGCTCCGACGCTACCGGCTCGTTCTTCAGCATCCACACTTCATACAAAGTCTTAATGTCGACATTACCGAAGGCCTGGAAGCCGATCGCGCCTTTGAGAGGCATGTCATCATAGGATAGCTCTAGCCTTTCGGAGCGGTAAAGCTTGTTATAGGAGACTCCAACCTTTCCATCCCTGACGATAAGCTTGAACTTGAAAGCCCTTCCCCGGCTGTTCGGGATGGGCTTGAACCTGAATGAAGTGAAGCCGTTTACTTTTATCGACCTGTTATCAAGCGACGTTTCCCTTAGCAGGCGCCCCCTGTCATCTCTTACGAGAAGGGTCGCTTTGCTGTCCTTTTCCTTATCAACGGTAAAGAGCCTTATCTCGAAGAGGTTATCCGCCGGGAAGAGGAAGCTGCCGGACAGGGATTTTTCCACGTAGTACCGGTTGCCCGAAGTTATGGGGATATCGATAAGTGGGATTTGCGAGGCATCCAACGGTTTTTTAAATAACCTGTTTCTAAGCCTTCTCAAAAAAGCCCCGAAGCCGTACTTTTTTAATGATGCCCAGGCATATCGTGAAGAGGCCCAGGATATTTTTAACAAAGAGGCCTGGAGAGAATTGTCGAATATTTATATCGGGCATGGCTTAATAGTCATAATCGACTAAACTTTTATAACCTTTTTGAATTACTTCGTGGCTTAGAGGTTTAAAGGCTTAACAACCTTAAAGCTCCATCCAAAGACCATTCGGAAATAATCCTGTGCCAATCCGACCATTGGCTACATAGCAAACAAGTTTAATAGGCTTGAGGGTAAGATTAATAAATAAAATGTTTATCGTATTTTAATGGGAAACGGTAATACCATGTTTTCTATTTCTTTGCCAGGATACAGAGATGGTTTGGTAAAATTTTATGAGAAGCATAAAGAATTTATTGATATTTCAACTGCATTAACGATATTACTAATTATATTTTTCTCGCCTACGATCTTTCTAGGTTTATACCCATCAGGCGCAGATATACTAACTATATGGCCGGTATTTAGTCAGAAAGATTCCCACATCCAGAACATAATCGTTAGTGATGTTGTAACACAATTTGAGCCATGGCTCATGTATGAAGGCCAGAGCTTAAGGAACTTAAGCATACCATTATGGAACCCATATGGTGCCACAGGCGTCCCCCTCATGGCAAACATGCAATCGGCAATGTTCTATCCCTTTAATTGGCCGGCCCTTCTCTTCGGGCTTACCCCGTTAACGCTATTATTTCTTTATTTTTGTAAGATATATTTTACCGGTATTTTTACTTATTATTATTTGAGGGAGATCAAGTTAGGGCGGATACCTTCGATAGTGGGCGCAGTATCGTTTATGTTTGGCGGCTGTATAATGATGTGGCTTTATTGGCCGTTAAGCAATTCGATATTTGTACTTCCGGCTTTATTATACTTCATAGAGAAAATAATATCTAAACCAGATATAAAATATTTTATAGGTATCTCCATAGTAACGGCAATTGGAGCCTTTTCAGGACACCCAGAAACGTTCTTTCATATCGGGATAATATCGATAATTTATTTCGCATTTCGATTTTTTACATCGGGAAGAAATATCAAGAGCGAGTTGAACATTTTAATAAAATACGTATTTTTTTCATTATTAGGACTGGCTCTGAGCGCTGTCCAACTAATTCCCTTTACAGAATATATGTTAAATAGCTACGTATTAATCGCAAGAGAACAAGCAAAATATAGTATACCATGGACAGCCTCAATTTTAAATTTTATGCCGGAGTTTTATGGTTCACACTCAGCTAAACTTCTATTACAATTTTATTATAATATTTTAAATAATAATGAAACGCTAGGCGGTTATGTAGGTATAAGCGTATTATGTATAGCGGTATACGCAGTGTTACGGGCTTATAATTTTGATTTAGTTAAGTTTTATAGCATCATGTGCGTATGGGCATTATGCGTTATATATAAAATAACGCCAATTTTTGAAATAACGACTTCTATTCCGCCATTCTCAGTTATTGCTAACCATCGGCTTTTATTCTTTGTAGGTTTCTGTATTGTTGTACTTGGTTCTATAGGCTTAGATAAAATATTAGAATTTAGAAATAATAACAAGCAAAATGAGCTTAAATGGTTTATTATTTCTACAGCCGTTGTTATAGCTCTAATGCTGTTCCTATCATATTTTAACAGAATTGATACATCGCCCTATATTGATATTCAGGGTGCATTACGTGTACAAAATATTGAGTTACTGATTACGTTCATCCAAATCTTTTTTACTTTGATATTGATATGGCTTATCATGCGTTCATACTATAAAAAGAACATACTTACGTTTATTATCATCATCTTCATAGCATTGATATTCGTTGAAACCGGTGTCCATGGAATGCTTTATGAACCAGAAATATCGGGTAAATACTTTTACCCTGATAATAAAGCATTCGATAATATTACAGCCAGCGGAGAATTGTATAGGACTACTGCAATAGATAGTAGTAAGAATAATTATGGAATTTATCCAGTAAATACACAAATGATATATGGTATATATGATATAAGAAATTATGATGCCATAGAGAATAAATATTACTGGACACTGTTTAATAATTTAACTAGCGGCAATTTGAATGGATGGGTGACAATATCAGACATAGATCGCAGATTTTTAAATTTCATGGGCGTAAAATGGATATTTTCCAGTACCGACTTATCGAAAGGGACCGATATTTCTATAACAGTCAACACAAATCCTGTAGGTGAAATAACTAACGGAACCGTTATACAACAAAACTTTGTATCTCATGAAGCTAATCTTTCGGTCATAGGCCTGCTCTTTGCTACATATAAACGTGCTAATTTAGATTCAAATATAACAATCATATTAATGGAAAACCAATCAAAAATCGCTGTTAGAAATATTACTATCAGCCCGGATCAAATTAATGATAATTCTTTGTATTTATTCTCATTCGATCCATTGATCGACTCTAAAAATAAAACTTATACTCTAATGATAACGAGCGATGGCACCCCTGGAAAGAGCGCGACTCTATGGATGAATAACACCATAAACGATCCGAAAAGTCAATTGTATATCAATAGCACAAAAATTTCTGGCTCACTTTGCATAGATACCTTCTATAATAACAATAATAGTGGCTATATCCCCTATAAAAAATACAATAATTATTACATTCTTGAAAATTTAAATGTAATGCCAAGGGCCTTTATGGCATGGAATGTGACCTTTATCGATAACGATAAAACTACCATAAATATTTTAGAGAATAAGTCATTTGATTGGAACTCTTCGATCATCCTATATGGTAAAAATGATACCGATAACTCGATGCCGGGGTATGCGGATGTTAAAATTTTGGATTATCAACCTTCATACATAAGAATAAGTGTTAACACTTCCCGTCCTGGATATCTCGTATTATCAGATTCATATTATCCAGGCTGGAATGCTTACACCAACAATAATAAATCTGAAATTTATAGAACAGATTATGCATTCAGGTCAGTAAAATTAAATGCTGGTAATAGTATTGTTGAATTTAAATATGAACCAATAAGCGTATATATTGGAGCCATAACATCTCTATTATCGATTATTTTGATATTGGTCTTAATGGTTAATAGATATATTTATAAACTATTTTAGCACTGTCCATGATTAAGTTACTTTATTTTTGTATCTTGTTTCCGGTTATGGTATCGTTAGGAAGGCTTAGGACTCGTATTGATATTGATTGCCAGAATAGTGAGTGTTTTTTATCTTCGTGAGGATGGAAAGGATATTGTTAAACATGGTTTTAATTGGCGGGTAATCAGGCGTATCATTGCAGGCATTGTGGCTCGTTTTTGTTGAGGCTATTAATGCTCCTTTGTATCACCGGCATTTTATCGAAAGAAGACGTGTAGGTTTATCAATAGTATATAAACTACTTTCATTGGTCACTGTCGAATACTTTTCATGCGTTAATTGGAATATTTGCTTTACTGAATTATGTAACTCCTAGAGTCCGAAATAATAGAAAAATTTCATCATCATTTTTTTGGATAGTGGCTTCCATCGCCTAATACTTCTTCGATAGTTGTGTCCCATTTAAATTTTTCACAATCTACGTTAGATACTTTCTCCGCGAGAATTGCTACGCTTGCAAAACTTATATTATAAGGAAACTCTTCCTGTCCAGGAGGAATTGAATCAAAATATATTCTTACTGGGTCAATAAGCCCTGATTTTAATACTTTAAAACCCATGGATGAAGGAAATAATGCTTTGAAACCCTCATCAGAATATCTATAAAAATCCCATGGCAACTCGTGCAGAGGGAATGCAAAATGACTGGCATGATATGTTATACCCCCGATCTCTAATATTCGATTTATTTCCTTCGCAACGACCCAGGGCATAGCTAAATGCTCAAATACAGATAATGAGAATACAGCATTAAACTTTTGATCATTGAAATATTGAGATAATTTATGTGCGTCTCCGACTACATCCGTATTTGAATCGGGATATATATCGAATCCAGTATATGATTTTGCATTATGAAATAAAGGTCTCTTACTGGTACTGCCTGGGGACACGATTCTGGAACCTATCTCAAGAACTCTCAGATGATTATCATTTACATGCTTGATAAAATTATTAAAAAGATTATTGCCATCGCTATATGTTATTAATATCTCCGGTTTTTTTCCTACGAAAATTTTTGAAAAATTCGAAGTTTTATCCCCTACAGTAGCATTAAATGTAACGATATGTTCTGCCTTACGCGGTACATATACGGAAAATCCGCACTCTACGGTATGAAATTGAGAGTAAGCTAATTTCACATCGGGGCGGTCATACCACTTTGTTATTGGTACTGATACGTTTCCTATAGTAATATTCACTTTCTTCAAAGGCTCTTTCTTACTTATTATCCAACCTTTTAAAAAAATACCGTTATCATCTGACCATGAACTATCGATATTACATATTATGTCATCAGAATTTTTATTGTTAATAAATCCCATATACGTTTGCCTCATATTTTTATTCTAAAGTCTCCATGGTTCAATGATAAGTTTCGGTTATAATACGGATCGCCAGCATCAATAACGCTTGCCCATTTTTTCCTCATATATCCTATTTCTTTTTCAAATCTCTCTAATTTCTCACTGGCATCCTCATAACCTCTACTTAAAGATTCATAATGATATAAAATAGCATACGGCATGTAAATTATTAGATAACCTTCCTGTCTTAACCTTATACATAAATCAACATCATTGTATGCGACTGATAAATTTTCGTCAAATCCGCCGATCTTCTTGAATACTTCTTTTCTGATCATCATACATGCTGCCGTTACTGCGCTCAGATTAATAATTATATTTTCTCTGCCAAAATAGCCTTGATGTGAACCATTGCCGCGATAAGGGCAGTTTGCAGCCACGTTGTTTCCATCGTTCCTGCCATTTATCCCGAGAATGATTCCCGCATGTTGAACCGTATTGTCGGGATACAATAATTTACATCCTACGGCCCCCACTTCGCTTCTCTGGACCTGCTCTAGCATCGAGGTCATCCACGTATCGGTGATTACCTTCGTATCATTATTTAAGAATAATATGATCTCGCCGTTTGAATATTTTACGGCGTAATTATTTATTGCCGAGAAATTAAAATTCTCGTTATAGTCTAAAATACGCACGTTGCTGTATTCTTGCAACTTTTCGAAATATTCAAATGTATCATTCTCTTTACTATTATTATTCACTATGATGATCTCAAAATTCATATACTGCGTATTTTTCACGATGCTGTTGATACAATTTTTCAACACTTTAGCATTATCCTTCGTAGGTATTATTATGCTGACCATCGGTTTTTTTATCAGGTCCCTTTTGACATAGTAAGAACCTACCCATAGCCCATCGATGACTTCGCCTTTAATATCATTTCGTACCATATAATCCTTAATTGCCCTTTTAGCAGCCTCATAGGCATATCTTTTAGAGTCGATGGACCCAGAAGTAGAGCCCGGCACCATCCTCCAATGATACAATATTTTAGGGATATGGGCAATGTTTTTTGTTTTATCAATAACCCTTAATACTAGGTCATAATCCTGGCTGCCATCGTATCCTTCTCTAAACCCTTCAATTTGATCGATAATGCTCTTTCGATAAACGCCGAAATGGCATGTATACATGCACGATAAGAACATATCCTGTGACCAATCTGGCTTGAAAAATGGATCGATCCGCTTACCTTCTAAGTTTATTTTATCCTCATCGCTATATACCATATCGGCGTTCCGGTGATCTTGCAGGTATTTAACCACTTCATATAGCGCGTCCGGCGAAAGCTCATCGTCATGATCTAAGAGGCCTATGTATTCCCCGGTTGCAAGGGACAGCGCTTCATTGGTATTTCCCGAAATACCTTTGTTTTGCGACAGGAACTTTATTTTTATCCTAGGGTCTTTTTTCGCGTACTTTTTCAAAAATTTCTTAATGTCTTCCCGTGTAGATGCATCTGCCAGGCATAGCTCCCAGTTGTCATAAGCCTGGCGTAACACCGATTCGATCGTCGATTTAATCCAGGCAACTTCCGGGTTGTATACGGGAGTAATAATACTGATTTTAGGCCTGAACAGGAACCTTTTCGACTCCCTAGAATATTGCTTTAGCTGGGAAGCCGTCGGCTCATTTTTTAATATCCACTGATTATAATCACTTTGCGTGGATACGCTTTTTTTGTAATCAACATATTCTTTTACCTTAGAAAAAAGGGCTCCTGGCCCTTCAGTAGTGATAATCCTAAGCCCTAATAACCCTCGGCCATATGCTCTCCAGAGCCTGGAGCCTGTCGGGAATATACTATTAATCGCGCCCTGGTATTTCATGACCATGCGCCAGGTAATGCTTCCTCGAATGGACGATAGCTCGCCTTCTAAATTACTTTTCACTCTCTCCAAATTGCCATTTGCCGCAACCAAATTTTGCCGCTCTGTTTCGAGGGCTTTTTCCCTTTCGGCTCTTTGGTGTAGCTCGGATTCGAGGCCGGCTAATTTTGTATTTAGCGACAATAGCTCCGTCTCGAATATCTGGTTTTGTTCCTTAATGCTTAGGGTAGCCGCCCGTAGATCGACGAGCTCTTTCTCGGCGGCCCTCAGGCGATCGACCTCTTTTTTGACAGAATTTAAAGCGCACGAGTTTAAGCCGACTTTGACGGGCTTACCATTGACTTCGGACTGAATACGCTCCTCAAATCTTAAGCCAAGTTTCCATCTTTCTTCAGAATATTGGGGATAAATATGTTTCATGACTGATGAGATGAATTCTATGCGCTCTTTTTCATTCAGGAACGGCACGATGGCATCGTAAATAAAGAATAAGCTCCTGAATAATATAATATCAACAGGAATACCTTCCTCATATTCCCATTTTCTATCGATAAAGTGTAGATCGCCTTTTGAGTCGACGATGACGTTCCAGAATGTGCAATCCATCGCCTTTCCGCTAACTAAGGGATATCCGCCATCGTCGACCTTATTTAAACTATATTTTGCGAGCAGATACTCATGTAACTTTAGTGCGGCATACGATATTTCAGCTTCTTGCTTTTCCTCCAGCAAGGATCTAAAGATATTATAACTTAGCAACTCTCCTTCTATGTAGCCTTCGTCTATCAAATGGAATTTGAGGCCTTGCGTAGTGACCTGGGATTTACCCTCGTGTATCGGAGAACGTTTTATGGAATACCCATTGGACCCAGGAATTAAGGTAATATTGTGATGGAACTGCCGCAAATGATGTAATTCGTGATTGTAGAATTTTTTAATAAGCCAATCCGCCTTCAACTTGGCTTTGTCCGACTTGCTCGCTAGCACTAAGAACGAGTTGGAGAAGTGCCAGAGAAGCTTTGAATCGGTTATGGTCTTTAAGGCTAAAAATTCGGGCCACACAAATAACCGGTTGCCTGAATAATCTTCAAAGGGCGTCCGTATCCAGTTATATGGCCTCAGAGACAATGTCTCGTCGTTTTCAACGATCAATGTCTCGGTGAGCTTATAATCGGGGAACACATGATAAAAAGCAATATTGGTGAATCCCGCTGCGGCCAGCATTTCCTCCAGCTCATTCCTGCTGAAAGTGACCGGCGAATGATTCTGGTATCCGGATATGCCGTCGAACGGCCGGCCCGTGTGATCTTCGTTACAACCTGAAAAATATTTAAGCCCCAATTGATTCTCGATGGCCAGTAGAAGCGTACCGCTCTCGCTTAGCGAGTCAGACATTTCTTTTAAAAACTCAACGCATAGGTCCTTCGCCGGGATTCCGCTCTTGTCATAGAACGGCAGGTATTCCAGCACTCCGATAAGAGTTACTAAATCATATTTTTTATCAAAGGCAGTGTGGAGGACGTCTCCGCAATACACCTTCACGTTATCCATGCCTTTTGTTCGCGCTCTCGTCACGGCCGCCCTGGATAGAGAGCCTTCGATGGATTCCACTTCCTTATAGTGCTCCCCAAGCCATCTAGTTATCGAGCCACAGCCGGAGCCTATTTCCAGCACGCTGTGACTTTCGTCGAATAATTCTGCGATCCCTTCCAGAAGATTATTTCTCCGGTAGGATAGGTGATACCTGGTGGGCCAATCTTTAATATAACCGATTAGTTCCTGGGAATATGATGACAGGTCAGCAGCCTTTTGCAGAGTTTCAAGGATATATCGCTCGCCACCATCTGCATATTCTACCGACTCTTTAGCGGGATGTACGAAGACGCCAATGTCCTCCCTATAATTAAAATTTTTCAGAAAATAGGTATTTGGTCGAGGAATACTTATTTTAGTACTTAGAATTTTAGCCATATCTTATACCCGCGATATTTAGGGAACCGGTATGCTGGAAGCCGGGTTGCCACTTATTTGATGATAAATATCTATAACTTTTTTTGTCTCTCCTATGACGACTGGTTTTCCTCCTTGAAGTAGCATAGAGTTGCTGCATAATCTTTCTACCGAGTTTAAATCATGCGACACGAACACAATCGTTTTTCCATTTTTCCTTATCTCATCGATTTTTTCTTTACACTTATTCTGGAAGTGCTCGTCCCCGACGGCCAAGACCTCGTCGAGCAGCAGGATATCCGGATTAGTCTGGATGGCGATCGAAAACGCGAGCCTTACATACATACCGGATGAAAAATTCCTTAGCTTCATGTTCTCAAACCGCTTCAGCTCGGCGAACTCGAGTATCTCCTCGTACTTCCTTTCCACCTCTCTCTTCGTGAGCCCCATGATGGCGCCATACAGGTAAATATTCTCCCTGGCCGACAGCTCCGGCTGGAATCCGACGCCCAACTCCAGGAAAGGCGCGATCTTCCCGTTGACCTTGATGCTGCCGCTGTCCGAGTATAGCACCCCGGCGAGCATCTTCAATAGCGTGCTCTTCCCGCTCCCGTTGGGCCCGATGACCCCGAACGTCTCCCCGTGCTTAACGTTAAAGCTCACGTCCTTCAGCGCCCAAAACTCCTCGTAGCCCTTACTCCCGCTGAACAACCCGATAAGGTTCTCGTACACGGTACGCTTCTTTTCCATAGGGATGCGGTAGCACTTGGAGACGTTCTCCACGACGATGGCATTATCTTCGGCCATCCTGGTCTTTTCTTTCATAAGCAACGGCAATGCTCACACCTCCTCGGCGAAGCGCCGCTGAAGCTTCTTAAAGACCATGTTCCCTATGACGACTAATATGATGCCGAAGCCGAGGACAATGCCGAAGCTCCAGGCATCGGGGACCGTCCCGTTAAGGAAAATGTCCCGGTACATCTCGATGAGGATCGTGATGGGGTTCAGCATGTACGCGGACTTGACCTCTTCGGGCAATTTGGAGAGCTGGGACAGCGGGTACATGATCGGGCACGCGAAGAACCCGACCTGCATGAGCACGTCCCATATGTTATTCAAATCCCTAAAGTAGACGTAAAGCGAGGACAGGATGAGGGCGAAGCCATAGACGATGAGGAAGAACAACGCTAAAAGGACCGGGAATAGGAGTATGGCAGGCGAGATGTTAACGCCGAAAATAAATAACAGCGGCACGAGCACGCAAAACTCCAGGACCGAGCTGATGAGGCTCGACAGCGTGGAGCTCAGGGGCAGGATCTCCCTGGGGATGTAGATCTTCGTTACCAGGCTCGGCTTGCCGACGATCGAGGCGAGCGCCGCGGTCGTGCCAATCGAGAAAAACCTCCACGTCAGGAGACCTGTAAGGAGATACAGCACGAAGCTGCCGCCAGAACCGAAAAAGTTGCTAAAAACGACGTAGAGCACCATCATCATCAACAAAGGGTTGAGCAGCGACCAGGCGAACCCCAGGATAGAGTTAGCATACTTCACCTTCAGGTCGCTAATGACCAGAACTTTAATAAGCTCCCTATAATCGTACAATGACATAGCGATCGCGTTTTAACTGAGGCCCCCATCGGCGGGCTTTACGTATGCCTCCGAGGGCTTTTTTATATCTGCCCATGTCCTTATAAACTTGTTGATGTCGCCACTATCGCCGCGGCGCCTCTTGCCGAGCACTTTCGGTATCCCCATGAGCGCATCGACCTTGGCCCTTAAAATAGTAACGCCGTGCCCCTTCAGCATGTAGTACGGTATCACGGCCAGGCTCCGGCCCACAATGAATGGCAGCGAGGTCAAAAGCAGCGCCAGTGGAAAGTCCTTCAGTGGGTACCAGACGATGTTCCGGTTACCATAATAAACGGTGTAGTCCGACACGTAGCCGGCGGTCCCGCCGTGCACGTGGTATACGACGGCCTTCGGCACGTAAAGGCACTTCCACCCGGCCAGCCGGCCTCGGAAGGCAAGGTCCGTATCCTCCATGTAGGAGACGAAGTCCTCGTCAAACAGCCCCGTCTCATCCAGCATGGCCTTCCTGTACAAAGCCGCCCCGGCGCACGGCCCGAACACCTCTTCCGCGGCCTCGTACTGGCCCCGGTCCCTCTCGAACATGCCCCGGTCCCAGCAGGCCCCGCTCCTCGAGACACAGATCCCCGTCGAGTCTATTATCGTCGGGTCGTCCATGCGGAGCATCTTGGAGGCGCACATGCCCGCGCCTTCATCGGACATCATGGCGCCGACGAGGGCCTCCAGCCAGCCGGGCGCCGCCTCCGTATCGTTATTAAGGGTCGCGATAAATTCCCCTTTTGCGGCCCGGACACCCACGTTATTGCCCCGGGCGAACCCGCAGTTCTCCCGGCTCTCGATGACCCTGGCCCGCGGAAAATTAGTTTTCACGTAGGCGGCAGAGCCGTCGCTCGAGCCGTTATCGACCACGATGACCTCGTTATTTTTATATGTCTGCCCCCGCAGGGCGTCCATACACCGCTTAAGGTATCGCTTTCCGTTATAGTTGACCACGATGACCGAGGCCAGGGGCTTGCCATCAACATTCATGGTACCATCGCTCAAATAGGCCGTGATATACAGTTAATCGGCCTTAAAGACATAAATAGTTATACGGGGCATCACCCCGTGATAAAAAGAAGCCCTGTTCGCCCGGCAGACAGACCCATTCAAGTATACGCTAGCTTCTTTATCTTTGCTGTCCCTTTCACGCCTCTATCGTTTTTAGTATTGCCCACCAGACCCAGGTATTCCTCCACGATCTCCCCCGTCTCGCCCAGCGCGACCACCTCACCGCCGTTAAGGAGCAGCGTCTTCCGGCATAATTTCTTCACCGCATCCAGGTCATGCGATACGAACACGATAGTCTTACCGCTCCGCCGGAACTCCTCGATCTTATCCGTGCACTTCTTCTGGAAGTGCTCGTCGCCCACCGCAAGTATCTCATCTAAAAGAAGAATATCGGGGTCTGCCTGGATAGCAGTAGAGAAGGCCAGGCGCACGTACATGCCCGACGAGAAGTTCCGGAGCTTCACGTTCTCGAACCGCTTCAGCTCCGCAAATTCAAATATCTCCTCGTACTTCCCGTTGAGCTCCTTCCGCATCAAGCCCAGGATGGAGCCGTACAAGTAGACGTTATCGTGAGCCGTCAGCTCCGGCTGGAACCCCACGCCCAGCTCCAGGAACGGCGCCAGCCTCCCGTTGATCGCAACGCTCCCATTCTCCGGGTAGAGGACCCGGGCCAGTATCTTGAGGAGCGTGCTCTTGCCGCTGCCGTTGGGGCCTATGACGCCGAAGGTCTCTCCCCTCTTCACGGTAAAGTCCACGTCCCTGAGCGCCCAGAACTCCTCGTAGCCGAAGTTGCCCTTGATAATCCCCAGGACGTTCTCGTAGACCGTGCGCTTTTTCTCCCGGGGTATCCGGAAGCACTTGGATACGTCCTTTACGACGATGGCATCCTTGCAGTCCTGTTTATCCCGGTTCTTAAAGAGCGGCCCCATGCTATTACACCTCCTCCGCGAACCTGCGCGCGAGCCTGCTGAACACCAGGTTACCCACTATTAGAAAGAAGGCCACGAACGCCAGCACGACCAAAAAATCCGACAGCCCGGGGACCGTCCCGCTTAAGAAAATATCCCTGTACATGACCATGATCCGCGTGACCGGGTTTAACAGGTAGTACGCCTGGTACTGCGCCGGCACCAGCGAGAGCGGATAAACGATGGGGCAAAGGAAGAATCCCAGCTGGATCGCGACCCCCCATATCTGGTTCAGGTCCCGGAAATAGACGTAGAGCGACGAGAGAATGAGCGACAGGCCGTAGATGATCAAAAAGAACAAAAGCTGGACGACCGGGAACAGCAGGATGGCCGGGTAAATGCCCACTCCCAGGACGACCAGAAGCGGTATGAGTACCAGGAACTCGAGGAACGAGCTTATCAGGCCCGATATGACCATGCTCAAGGTCAATATTTCCCGGGGGATGTAAATTTTCTTGACCAGGCTCTCCTTCGCCACGATCGCCTCCAGGGACGAGGTGGTCACCAAAGAAAAAAATCGCCAGGACAGGATGCCTATTAATAGGTATATGACGAAATTTTCCTGCGTACTCTTATAGACGTTGCTGAAGACCAGGTACAGGATGACCATCATCATCAAGGGGTTCAACAGCGACCAGGCGAATCCCAGCATCGAGTCGGCGTACTTTATTTTTAAGTCGCTGACCACGAGGTTCCCTATCAGCTCCCTATAATCCCACAGGTACATATGACAAGAGAAATTCCACAGCGCAAATATATAATAATGGCTAAATTAAAAATCGGTAACTGGCAGCCTTTTAAGCTCCTTCTTCGATCATCGCCCTCATCCTCGAGAGGAACACGCTGACGTCGAACTTCGTGGCCTGCTCGATACAGGCCTCCCTGTACTTTGGCAGGCCCCGCGAGACCTCCTTAACGGCCCTGACTATAGCGCGGCTGTCCGCATCGATGAGGGAACCCGTCCCGCCGTCGATGACCGTCTCGGCGTATCCGCCTTCTCTGACGGCGATGACCGGCTTGCCGCTGGCCATGGCCTCGATGACGCTCATGCCGAAGGGCTCATCGCGAGAGGTCGCCACCAGACCCCTGCAGCGCCCGAGGTATCCGATCATCTCCTTTTCCGGGAGGCCGCTGACGATGGCCACGTTGGGCGGCTTCGTTTCCAGGATACGCCGGGCGTAGGCCCCGGAATATTCGCCCCTGTCGCTGCCGCCCACGATGATCAGCCGCTCTTCGGGCATGCGCGCGAACGCCTCAAGCTGCAGCTCGATGCGCTTTTCGGGGAAGAGGCGGTTCACGGAGAGCCAGTAGCCGTCGTCCCCTATCCAGCGAAATTTCGCCGTATCGACAGGCGGGTATACGACCGTGCTGTCCCTGCCCAAATATTGCTTAAAGCGCCCCGCGGTGAACTCGCTGTTCGACACGACCATATCGACGCGGGCGGTGGAACGTTTGTCAAGTATAGTGTGGCCGGCGATCCAGGCGCGGGCGGCAAGCCTGGCCAGCGGGTTACCTAACGACCTGACCATTTGTTCCCTCAGGTCATAGAAGACTCGCACGTGCCCGTGATTATAGTACAAGTTCGGGCGGTGCTTCCGCGAGGCGTAGTGGGCCCAGTTGCCGCTGAAAACGTAAAAGTCGTACTTACCCCGAAAATCGCATGCAGAGAACTTGTAGGTGGCCTGCATCTGACGCAGCGGCTCAGCCCTCACGAGGGATCCGAGGCTGACGACCCTGACGTCGTCGAAGCCCATCTTACTAATTAAAGAGCGGTCCGCATCCGTGGTGATTATGTCGGCATTGAGGTTGCGGGCCAGCGTCAAGGCGAGCTTCTCGCCGCCCCCGATGAACCTGAAATAATCGTGGAATATGGCGATTTTCATGGGCGTCTTATTATTGTATGGTGATGACATAAGGTTTATCTAAGGTTAGGCCACAATAAATTACCGTATATTACAGCCTTTAAAGAGGTCGGGGAACGTAAAAATGCAGGGCTCTACGGTCATCAGGGTAATCGCGGCGGTGGCTGCGCTCGTTCTAATCTTCGCGCTCGCCCTGATGGTATACCGGTCCGGGGGAGCAGCGCTCATCTGGCAGATGGGCGATGGCGACCCCGTGCTGAAGTTTTACCCGGCGCCCGGCGGCCTTTATGTCATCGACGCTTCCAACGTGTCGCTCGTCGACGGCTCGGGCAAGGCGCTGTGGACGGTGCCATTCCCGGGCACGCAGTACTCCGCAGTCGGCAATGGCGGGCTGTACGTGTACTCCATCGACCGGGGCCTTAACGCCATATCTCCTAATGGCTCGGTCAGGCTGCTGACCATGCAGGGCATGAACTACCCGCCCATCGTCGGGGACGATGGCACTTTGTATTTGAGGTCGTGGAGCCTGCTCTCGGCCATAGACCAGTCGGGCGGCGAGAAGTGGAACGTCACTAACGTGGTATCCGACCCCGTCGTCGACACGGAGGACAACATCTACTTCTTCATGCGCCCGCCAGACCACATAACGGACGTTTACATGTACTGCATGGCCCCCGACGGGAGCGTACGCTGGTCCACGTATTATGGCAAGTACTATGCCAGCATTGCCATGAAGCCCGCCCGAACGGGGGGTATTTTCGTCTACGACGAGCCCACGGGCATTTTCTACCACCTGGATAGCGATGGGACCATGGCCTGGGACCATACGATGACCTACCTGGGCGAGTACAGCCTGGTCGAGGACGAGAAGGACCGCCTGTACTTATTCTACCTGTTCGGCACCGTACACGTGGTGAACGAGAGGGGAAGCCTGCTCGGCAAATACAACCCCGTCATCACGTATAACGCCAACCTCAGCTACTGCCCGGCGGCGTATAACGACACGGTCTACGTCATCGGCGACTCGGGAAAGGACTCGGCGTCGCTCTACGCGCTTAACATGGACGGCACGCTGAAGTGGAAGCTGCAGTTCAACAGCAGCGCGTCCCCCGTCATCTACACTGGCAAGGATATCGTGTGCGTGGACACCGAGGTCAGGAGCGACAGCCAGCTCATCCCCGTGCTGTACGTCATCGACGACCGGGGCGGGCTGAAGTTCACGTATAACTCCGGCGATGGACGTAGGTGGGAGCAGGTCTACGTGGGGCCCGACGACACGGTCTACGCGAAGACCTACGGCGGTAAATTATATGCCCTGAAGGGCTAGGCGTGTGGAAAAGTAATAAATACTCCCGGCCAGATGTCTTTGTATAAAGGTGGAGCGCATGGGTCTGCTTGATAAGTTAATCGGCAAGAAGGAGCGAAGCGAGGGCCCGGTGGACGTGGCGGGCCTCTTCGACGGGGACATAAAGGACGAGAGGGACTCACGCACAGTCAACGAGAGCCCGGCGCTGTCGAAGGCCATCATGGACTACCAGAGCCCGAACAACGTCGAGAAACGGGAGATCTTCACTTTCGACAGCGAGGTACACAGGGCCCCGGATTTCTACCTGCCCTATTACTGGGCGGCCACCTACCACTTCGATAAGGGTAACTTCGAGGATGCCAAAAAGATCCTGCTCGAGGGCATTAAAAACTCTAAGGTGAAGGGCGTGCTGTGCCGGAGGCTCGGGGAGTTCTACCTCCTGAGCGGCGACGTGGAGAACGCCCTCTACTGGTTTTTCACCACCATCATGGCGGACACAGGCAGCATAGACTATCATTCGTATTTGAACCTGGCCTACATATCCGAGGTATACGGCCTGAAAAACATCGTCTCATGGGCGCTGCGCAGGGCCAGGGGCATCTCTTATAAGATACTATTCGAGGCCGCGGAGTATTCGCCTAAAAAGAAGGAAAGGATCAAGGCCGCCGCGGAAAAGAACAAAAGCGAGCGCATCGCCGGGAAGCTCATGGACTTTTACCGCTATGCAAAGCCCCGGCTCAAGGAGCTATAGGAATACGGGCCGCTGGCTCAACAGCTTGGGCAGCGGCAGCGGGCGGTAGGGCCGGCCCGCGCACTTCTTGCGCACTTCCCTTGCGAGCTCGTCCTTGGTCATTGTAGCCCGCTTTCCGGTCTCCCGCGTGCTCACCGAGAACAGGCCCGACTCGACCTCCTTCTCGCCCACCACGGCCACGTACGGGACCCACTCCTTGCTGGCGCGGGCGATCTTTTTAGACAACGTATCGTCCCCGTCGTCCACGTCCACGCGCGCGCCGTCGATATCGAGATACTTACAATAGTCCAGCTGCTTCTCCGAGACCGGTATGATGCGCACCTGGGTGGGCGAGAGCCACACGGGCAGCGTCGGCGTGTCCTTTTTCAGGGCCTCCTCCAGTATCGAGTAGTACCAGCGCTCGATGCTCCCGATGCTCGAGTGGCAAATAATGCAGCCCTTCTTCCTGCCGTCGCTATCGGTGTAGCCGATGCCGTACACCGCAGCGTCCTTCACGTCAAGCTGCACCGTGGAGAGCTGGATGCAGCTTCGCGTCGAGTCGACGCCCTGGAACTCGTTCTTGACGGCCCAGTAGTGCTTCATGTCGCTGAGGACCTCCACTAAGGCCGGCGTGTTGGAGTACTTCACCAGGTCGGCGAGCCTCGACTTGTTCTGCAGGTAGAACGAGTCGACGATGCGGAACACGACGGCGTACTCCACGCCCGACGCATCACACAGGTCCGAGTAATTCCGGTAAAGCTCCTGGTACTCGTTCCAGCCCTCCTCGGTGTCCCTGCAAAAACAATGGATGTCGGGCATGTGGAATGCCCGGAGCCGCTTCAGGCCCGATAATTCGCCGTCCCGCTCGTAGCGGAAGCTATTGCTAAATTCGTAGATGCGCAGGGGCAAGTTGCGATAGCTGATGGTGGCGTCCTTCATTATCTTGAACAGGCCGAAGTCGCCCGCAAAACGCAAAATGAACTCCTTGTCGGGGTGGTCCGGCGCCTTGACCGTATAGTGCCGCTCGTGGAACGTGCCCGCCTGCTCCCGGATCTGGGGGTCATCCCAGTCGAACAGCAGCGGCGAGTCGACCTGGAGGGCCTTGAAGCGGTTCACCGCAATATCGTAAGCCCAATCCCTTAATAATTCGAAGATCAGATAACCCTTCGGGTAAAACCTGAAGTTGCCCGAGTCGGACGAGGGCTCGTAGCCCACGAGCTCGTGGCTCTGCATGGCTTTGATAGAGGGGGGCTCCTTCATCGGGGGCATCTTGAGCTCCTCCGAAATGACGTAGGATTCCAGGGGCCTGCACCCGACGTCCTTAAGGACTTTAAGGACCTCCTCGGCCTTGTTAAGGTCGACCGGGATCTCCGAGCCGTCAGGCGTAAATATGAAGTGCCTGCTGCTAATGTTCTTGACTACGTCCTCCCTGGTTTTTGTCTTACTCATCAAGCGTGGTACCTCCGATAAGAAGGGAGCCTGTGCCCATCTCATATACTAAATCGGGCCTCAATATAAAAAGTTATGCTGCAGGGCCTCGATAAAACGAAATATATTTCTTAGCGGCCATTGTACCTGCTCTCATGAGCCAGACCCTGCAGTTCGAGATCGATCCCTTGCGGGTCTCGGAGAACGTCGTGGGCAGCGTGCTGGTGGCCCTGGACATCCTCGCCTATTCGAAGGAGGACTATCCCCGGCCGACTGAGCCCGTCTGCCTCATCGCCGCGGCCCACACGGGCAATTTGAGCTCCATCAGCAGGGCGTACATGAAGCTGTTCACCGCGGGCAGCCCCTCACTTGCAGAGGAGAAGTGTATATTGAGGGACTTTTCCGCCTACCTGGGCATGTTCGACGGCGGGACGCTGGCCGCCCACTATGGCGCATCCGATTCGCCGGAGGAGGGCTTCGACGTCCCCTATTTGCTGTCCCGGGCGAAGCGCGAGCACCCCGAGCTCTACCCGGCTCTCGGGCGCGCCCTGGCCCGGTTCAAGCGCCACGACACCTGCGGCTACGTGAAAGAGAACATGAACCTGCCCTCGGCTGAGCTCGACTACGTGGAGAGCTATTATGGGCTGGCCAGGAAAGCGGACGCCATTATCCCCGACGTCAGGACCGCAATGGATGCTTACTGGGGGTCGGGCGACGCGACAGTGCTGAAAAACGGGCTCGTGAACGCTTACAATTGCCTGAGGATCGCGCAGTCCCAGCTCAAAAAAACGATTTGCTGCACGGACGTTCCGCTATAAGCGCGGGGAAAAGGCCGTAAACCACAAAAGATTTAAAAGACACTAGTGTTAACAATGAAATATATGACCAAAACAGATTCTCCAGCGGAACCCTTCACGGAGCCCATGGTCGAGAAAGCCCAGGCCCTGGAGAAGGAAAAGCAATCCATACAGGAGGAGCTTGACCTGCTAAAGCTCCAGTATGAAGAGCTGAAATCGAGGCTCTTCGAATCCACCATAATGAATAGTAATAACCTTAAGGAGATCCAGCGGCTTCAGCAGGAGGTCGCCCACCTCAGGAGGACTCCTTTATTCATCGCCAGCGTCATCGAGATAATCGACGGCGGCATGGTTCTTTTAAGGCAGCATGGCAATAACCAGGAGGTGCTGACCAAGCCCTCCGACGAGATAATACCAAAGCTGGAGCTGGGCACCCGCGTGGCCGTTAACAATTCTTTGGCCGTAGTCAGGATCCTGGAGAAGCCTGCGGACGTCAGGGCGAGGGTAATGGAGGTCATCGAGGCCCCGAGCGTCAGCTACGAGGACATCGGCGGGCTGGAGGACCAGATAAGGGAGGTCGTGGAGACCGTCGAGCTTCCGCTGACCGAGCCCGAGCTGTTCGCCAGCGTCGGCATCGAGGCCCCCCGGGGCGTACTACTATATGGCCCGCCCGGCACGGGTAAGACCCTGCTGGCCAAGGCCGTGGCGCACGCCTCAAAGTCGACGTTCATCCGCATGTCGGGCTCCGAGCTCGTCCACAAGTTCATAGGCGAGGGCGCTCAATTGGTGCGTGATTTATTCCAGATGGCCCGGGACAAGGCGCCGAGCATAATCTTTATAGATGAGCTGGACGCCGTGGGAGGGCGCAGGACCCACGACGGCACCACGGGCAGCGCCGAGGTCAACAGGACGATGATGCAGCTGCTCTCCGAGATGGACGGCTTCACGGAGCGCGGCAACGTGTGCATCATGGCCGCGACGAACCGCATAGACATGCTGGACCCGGCCATATTGAGGCCCGGCCGCTTCGACCGCATAATCGAGATCCCGCTGCCCGACGATAAGGGCCGCGAGGCGATATTCAAGATCCACACCCGCAAGATGACCATGGACGCCGACGTCGACGTGCTCAAGGTCCTCAAGGAGATGGAGGGCACGAGCGGGGCGGACATCAAGTCCATAGTCACCGAGGCCGGCATGTTCGCCATCAGGAGGCGGAACAAGTCGGTCAGCATGGACGACTTCGACAAGGCCATCAAGAAAGTGATACACAAGGAAGAGGTTGTCCTGACGCCGCCTTCCACCGTATACGCCTAAACACGTACGTATATGCGCTTACCTTGTAAGCGCATGTCCATTTTTTAAAAAAAATTTAATACCAGTGCTCACGTTTAGTCAGTTGATGCCCATATTCCAGAGCTTTGCGAACCTGTACTTGAAATTGCTGTTGTTCAGCGGCGTCTGCTTCGGCCTGATCATGGGGCTCTATCTCTCGTTGTTATACGGGATATACACGGGCTTTGCCATCGGCATCGTAATGGGCGTCATTTTCGGGTTTCTGCTGTCGTTGGCGCTCTTTTTGATGCAGGTCGTTTCCGTGAAGATGATGCCCTACGGGCTGTCCGAAGAGACCCTCGGGGTCTACCAGGTCAGGACTCTTGAGATGGATCTCCCGTACGAAGAGGCGTTCATCCTCTGCGTGGCGAGCCTCGGGGCAGTCAAAGGGACAAAGATCAAGTCCGAGGACCGGGTAGAGGGCAGGATCGACGCTAAGACGGGGATCAACTGGAAAACTTTCGGCGACGATATTTCGATCGACGTCCTGAGTGCCGGCGCCGGCCAGCGTATCAGGGTCGTCAGCAGGCCGACCATGATGACGACCATCGTCGACTATGGCCAAAACCTGGATAACGTGGAGAGGATCGCGGGCTACCTCAAGGCGCACAGCGTGATGGCTCGCCGGTAACGGGCAGCGCCTCGATCATCTGCACATCACATGGCGTATGGATAATAAAAAGTGGCGGCTCACTGGAACTGCTTGTTGAGGCTCAGCGTCGAGAGCGCGACCATCACCACGGCGAACGCCAGGAGTATCACGATGTCCACCCACACGTCGCCGAGCCCGCGGCCCCGGACCATGATGTTCTGGAGCGCGTCGTTCGCGTACGTCAGGGGCATTATGTACGAGAACACCTGCAGGTAGTTCGGGAGAGCCGATATGGGCCATAACATGCCGTCCAGGACGACCTGCGGCAGGATCAATAACGGTATGAGCTGGACCGCCTGGAGCTCGTTCTTCGCGAATGAGGAGCATAATATCCCCAGGTTCACGCTCATGAACGTGATGAGCAGCTGCAGCGCCACGACCAGGTAGATGTTGCCCACGATCTTCACGTTCAGCACGAAGACCGCGAACAGCAGGATGATCATCGACTGGATTATGGCGAACGCGCTGAAGCCCAGCGTGTAGCCCAGGATGATCTCCGACCTTGTCAGGGGCGAGACTAAAAGGCGCTCGAACGTGCCGAAGGACCGCTCCCTTAAGAAGGTCACGCCGGTGAAAATAAATATGAAAACAAAGGCCATGATGCCCAATAAATACGGCGCGAACAGGTCGAGCATGGTGAACCCGTCGCCATATATAACGGACGAGCCCACGTTCACGGTGAAGTCCTTCTTAATCGTGCCCGATAAAGCTGCCATGGTGGCGTTCTGCAGCTTAGTGCCGAGAATGGACATGCCCTGCTGGTAAGCCGAAATGTTCTTCGGGTCCGGCGATCCGGCGATGACGCTCATGTTCACCGCGTGGCCCTCGTAAATATCCCTGGTGAAGCCAGGCCCGATGATGAGGGCCGCGTTCAGCTTTTTATCCTTTATGGACTGGTTGACGTCCGATCCGTCTATCGGGACGATGGTCAGGTTTCCCTGCCCCAATAGCTCGTAGATGACGCTGTCCGAAAGCACGATGCCGTCCAGCCCTTCATCGTCATTGACCACGCCGATGCGGAGCGACACGTTCATCGCGTTACTCACGGGCGGCGCCGGCAGGTTAAGGTTCATGCCGAACCCGCCGCCGCCCTTCATGTAGCTCGTGAGCGCCGCCATGGTCGCATTTTGAGACTTCATCCTGACGGCGGCCGATTTGGCCTGGTCCGTGCCCTCTGCGATGATCTCGGCGTTCGCCGTCTGGTTTATCAATATGTCTTTTGTGAACCCCGGCCCGATTATGATGGCCCCGTCGATCTTTTTATCCTTTAGCGATTGGTTCACGTCGGCCCGGCTCACTTCGACGATGGTAAGGTTACCTTGCGCCTGAAGCTGGCCCACCACGTCATTTGACAGCATCACGCTGCCCAGGCCCGAGTCCTCGTTGACGACGCCCAGGGTGATGGCCGTCGTAGTGCCCGTCGTGTAGAAGTAGCCGAGCAGCGCCATGACGATGGAGGGGACGATGATGATCAACCCGAAGGTGCGGCGGTCCCGGATGCATTGCGTGATGATGCGCCGGGCGAGGGAGATGATCCTCAAAGCGTTCATTGCTCGCCCTCCGAGAACTTCATGAAAGCGGCTTCGAGATTATCACAGCTCGTAAATTCTTTTAATTCGGCGGGCGAGCCTTCGATGAGCTTCCTGCCGTCGCGGATGAAGGCCAGCCGGTTACAGTGCTCCGCCTCGTCCATTATATGAGTAGAGACGATGAGCGTGACCCCCTCTTTATTTAGCTCGTGGAAGTACTTCCAGAGCTCGCACCTGAGCTTAGGATCGACTCCCACGGTGGGCTCGTCTAAAAATAGCAGCTTCGGGCGGTGTACCAGCCCGCAGGCCATGGAGGCCCGTTTCTTCATGCCCCCCGAGATGGTGCTAACGATGCTGTTCTGCCTGTCCGATAGCGCGGTGACCTCCAGTATCTCGTCGATGCGCCTCTCCCGCTCGTGGCCCCTCAGCCCGTACAGCGAGGCGAAGAAGCGGACGTTCTCCCGGATGCTCAAATCTGTATACAGGGCGTCCATCTGCGTCATGTAGCCCGTGAATGCGTTGTTCCGCCGGTCGGGCATCTTCCTCCCAAGCACGACGGCCGAGCCCGAGGTGGGCTTCAGCAGGCCGCATAGTATGCGTATGAGCGTGGTCTTGCCGGCGCCGTTGGGGCCCAGCAGGCCGTAGTTCTCGCCGTACTCGACCTTCAGGTCGAAGTCTTCGAGCGCCATTATTTTTCCGAACCGCATCGATAGCTTCGAGCATTCGATGATGAAGCTCTCCTCGGCCCTGTCCGCCACGACCGCTTTCTGCAATAACATTGCTTCTCCTCCCCGGACCATAGTAGTTTTAACATTTACTACTCATATGGCTTAAACTATAAATAACTTATGAACGGTAGTTTTATTAATAACTACTGACTTTATCTAATACCATGAAAGCCATCTCGAATGGCCTTGTTGAGTCGCTCAGGACGCTCGGCCTAACGGAGTACGAGGCCAAGGTCTATTCGGCGCTCGTTCTATTTGACCGGGCCGAGGTCAAGCAGATCTATGAGTACCTGGATGCCCCGAAGCCGAGCGTTTACCAGAGCTTGAGGTCATTGACGGATAAGGGCCTCGTCCAGGTGGTGAACGCGAAGCCCGCCCTGTATAAGGCCACGCCGCCTAAAATAGCCATCAACCACATGGTGGAAGCCCATAAAAAGGCCGAGGACACAGCCCTCCTCGAGCTCGAGGAGCTGGAGAAGGGCCGGGTGGAAAGCGATTACCCAGACGTACTGTGGACCCTCTACGGCATCGAGAACATCGAGCATAAGATGGAGGAGCTGCTGGATAAAGCCACAAGCTCCTTAAATTTAATATTGCCCCGGCAGTATTTGGGCTACCTCGAAATGCTCCGCGGCAAAGACGTCGAAATAAACTTGATAATCTTCGGTAAGGAGTCCAGGGCCATGGCGGAATCATACGGCCTCAAGAATTTGAGCATACACGACGCGTTAACCGTCGACCTGTCGGACCTTCAGGTCTTGATGAAATATTTCCAGGGGGTCCCCCTGCCGCCCGACCGCTTTGATAAGTTCCACCTCGTCGCCGTGGACAACGAGGAGTTCATGTACATTCCGCCCATACCAGACGTGGTCAGCTCCGGCCTAACTTCCCGGAACAAGTTCGTCCTCGCGCTGGCCAGCACGGTCTTTCACGTTTTCTGGGACCGGACATCCTAGCGAATATCATAAGATACCATTCCTTATAGTCGACCAAAAATGAGAGTTAAATATATTGTTATATATGATGCTCCTCGTCGTCCTGTTATGCGCGAGAAGGCTGAAGAGCTCGATAGCGCCCCCGAGGCTTTTCCATGAATCGATGTATTTGCCATAGCCATCATTAACGAATTGTTCCAGCGTTTCCCGGCCATGCCCGTCCTCCATATACTCGTAGATACGATGGTTCTTTTTCCAGTCTTCGGGCTTTATCTTACCTTCCATTGACATATCTTCCCACAGTTTTGTCCCGATGAGGACGTCCAGTATGTTCACCTGGACGCCGTGCGGCCTCAGGCGCGATATTAGATCGACGGTTTTCTGCATATCTTCCTTCGACTCGACCGGCGCTCCCAGTATGAACGACGTGATTACCATCATGCCAGCATCTTTCGCGTTCTTCACCGCATCTATCGTCTGTTCGGGCGTTGCCTTCTTATTATAATAGTCTAGCACGCGCTTCGAGGCGCTCTCGGCGCCGAAGTAGATTACGTCGAAGCCCGCGCTTTTCATCTTTTTTAATATCTCCGGAGTCGCCTTATTGACCCGCCCCTCGCAATAAAGCTTCATGCGGATTCCTTTTTCCCGGATCAGATCGCAAATTTTTTCCACCCTCGAGGTGTCGTGAGTGAAATTATCATCCACGATCACTACGTTTTCATATCCCTCGAGATACAGCATTTGCATCTCCTGGACCACATTATCGGCACTCCTGTAGCGCAACTTCCTTTGTGAGAACGACGCGCACGAGCAATAGGAGCACTGATAAGAGCATCCTCTCGAAGTGCTCATTGTAGTGAACTTACCGAACGTCAGGGGGATGTCACGATAAGCGTAGCCATAGTGTACGCCTTTGACGAAGCCCCTATCCGGGAACGGGAGCTCGTCGAGGTTTTCGATCAGGGCAGGCCGGTTGCTGACATATGCATCTCCATTGAAGTAGCTGATCCCTTCGACGTTAATCGGCTCACGGCCTTTTTCGATACAGTCCAGTAAGTCCGGCATAGAGTATTCCGCTTCGCCTTTTAATACGTAATCGACGAACGGATACGCCCTGAGTATTCGCTCGGCGGCGAACGTGGCATGATACCCGCCTAAAGCCAGCGTCGCATCCGGCAGCGCCGTCGACGCTTCCCTGAGGACCTCCATGGATTCCAGAAAGGCGTGGGTGGAGGTGCTGATCCCGATAAAGTCGGGGCTTTCTTTTTTTATGATGTTTAAAAGCCCCGGCCTGTCCAGGTTCATACAAAACGCGTCGACTACCCTGATGCTGTCGCCCCTCTGCTTCCTTATATAGGCGGCAATATATAACAAGCCCAGTGGCGGCCAGCGCTCGGTCGTCTTACCGGGAGGCGTCAAAAGCATGACCTTCATCTAAACCTCCAGGGCGGATACCCCGGCATTCAGGTCGGGGAGGAGCCGATACTTTTCTAACACACTATTCAACATGCTATTCCTTCGAAAGCTATTTCATGTATTAGCGTTAATATATGAATATGATACGTTGCCTGACCTTCAAGCTTCGAGTATCCGAAGAGGACGGAGCGAAGCTCCTCGGCACCATGCAAGAGTACACGAAGGCTTTCAACGCCTCCGCCAAGTGGGGTTTCGAGAACCACACTTGGAACAAGGTCGAGAACCACAAAGCAACGTATCGTGCTGTCAGGGAGTCCGGCAAGCTCCCCTCCTCTCTTGTACAGGGAGCGAGGGACTGCGCCTGCGAGGCGCTTAAAGCAGTGAAGTGCGAGACGCTCCCCGAGAGGAAGCCTCTCGCCGCCATGAGGTACAACCACCGTGTAGCAACTGTTAATCTTCTGCACGGCATTGCCACCCTCGCCACCGTGGGCGGAAGGATCAAGGCCACCTTCAGGATTCCAGAGCATTACAAGCAGTACCTCGGCTGGCCCATCAGAAGCTCCACGCTCTCCTATCGCGATGACTTCTACCTCCACGTCTCCATTGAGACTAACAATCCCGCCGCCATCAACGATGTCAGGGTTCTCGGCATCGACCGCGGCATACGGAACATCGCCGTGTGTAGCGATAATACTTTGTTCAACGGCAAGGCGATCAAGAATACGAGGGCTCATTACGCGAAGCTCCGAGGGGAGCTTCAGGCCAAGGGCACCCGTTCTGCCAGAAGAAAGCTCAAGAGGATGGGTGGGCGGGAAAGACGGTTTGTGGCCAACGTGAACCACTGCATAGCCAAGGCCATCGTGGCTAAGGACTATACGGTGTACGCCCTCGAAAACTTGAGTAAGATACGCGTGCAGAAGCGTAGGGGCAAGGAGCTCGACCGGAAGCTGAACAACTGGTCTTTTTACCAGCTCGAACAATTCCTCCGGTATAAAGCGGAGGTTGCCGGCAAGCGGGTCATCCTCGTTGATTCGAGGTACACTTCGCAGAAGTGCTCCCGCTGCGGCCACACCTACAAGGGCAACCGTGACGGCTCCGATTTCCTGTGTCGTGCTTGTGGTTTCCATGTACATGCAGACCTCAATGCCTCGCGTAACATCGCCCAAGCCGGTATATCTGGCATGGGCAGGCTGCCCGTCAACCAGCCGAATGTAGCGTCAATATGACAGTTACAAGCCCCGCCCTTCAGGGCGAGGTAGTTGACATCATACACTTCGTTAGGCCATTATTCGAGGAATCGTTTTATTTAGTTTGTTTACCCTAAAATGCCAATAGATTGTTCATCTTATTAATAATTTCCGAGTGTAGTTTTAGTGGCAACTACCAATTGATTTACCGCTGATGCAACTTAAGATAACCTTATAGTTTTGCCAGTTTCACAGTACGTGAGATAAGCTATATTTATGCTATCCTCTAGTGATATCATCGGTGATGCGATGAAAAGAGGGGAACTATTCGAGGCGGCCCTTGCGCTAATGTTGATTTTATTGGCGTTCACGCTGTGCCTGGCCATCCTGTCGGGCGGCGGCGCGTCGGAGAAGTGGGCCATATCCGGCCCCGTGGCGCACACCGGCCTGTGGGCCTACGATAACATGTACACGCCGGGCAACGGCGTTCTTTATACCGTGGACGGAAGCTCGGTCTACGCCATAGGCGAGGACGGCAAGGTGATCTGGAGCCTGCCCATCCAGGACAAATACGAGATCAATACAAAGAACGAAAAGTGGGCTGGCATGGCGGCGGCCGCGGACGGCCAGGACTTTTACATAATCGTCGGCCCCGGAAACCAGCCGGAGAAAGGCGAGCTCCTCGCGATCGCCCCGGACGGCACCACCCGGTGGATCGCGCCGCTCACCTTCAACCTGGCTCAATATGTGTATACGCAGCCCGGGCTATACGTCAGGGACGGAAGGATTTACCTCCACCACTACCGGAATCAGGTCATCCTGGACGCTAACAGCTCGGTATTGTGTAACATTTACGGCGTATATGAGCCGGCCACCATCGACGATGCGGGGAACATGTACGTCTATTCACGGGATAACGGCACGATCGAGTCATACGACCGAGACGGGGCCTTGCGCTGGAGCCACGCCACGGGCTACTATAACGTCAGCGTCCTGACATATTTCCCTGTCGAGCAGCCGTACTGCAATAATGGCACGGTCTACGTGTGGCTTAATAATGGCGTGATGATGCTGGACTCGAACGGCCAAAAAGAATGGGTAAAGGAATATCCCGACGAGAATACCTTCCCGGACTTCTATACGCCATTCGATAGCCAGGGCGACCTGTACCTGCGGCATTATAATCTGGGGAGCGACCATGAGGGTAATTTTAACGGCTCATACCTATCCATGATACGCCCCGACGGCAGCGAAGCGACTGGCGTCAGGCACTATGTGTCATATCTACAGCTGATCAGGGGATTATCTGGCGGCGCTTACTACCAGGCGATGCGCGTTGTCCCGGAGGGCGTGAACGATACGCTGAACGCGGATTATTACAAGGACCCGGGAACCGTCGAATTCATCCTCGCCCAGGCCGGGGGGAACTGGAAAAATTATAGAAGCATCGATCAGCTCGACACGTATGCCATCCGTGCCGTCGATATTTCTACCGACGGGGAGCGCTGGAATACCACGCTACCGCTCTTCCCGCATAAAATAACCCTTGACGCCTCTAACATCGGCCTGGTCATGCCTCCCTATTTGGACCTGAGCTATGCGGCGAAGGAGAACCAGGCTACGCCCGAAGAATGGTACAAAAATACTAAGGTGTCCAATGGCACGACCGCTATCGGTAGCTGGACCGACCTGGAGCTCATGCCGGGAAAGAACGTCACCTACGTGAGCCTGTGGACGTTCAACTACGAGGTGCCCACGTTCTACGGTAAGGCGGAGGCGGATTATTCGGGGGGCATCTATGCCCTGGATAAGGACGGTAAATTGCTATGGGCCAAGCCCACCGGCGCCCGCGTGACCGATATGAAGGAGTCGAACGGCACGATCTATTATGGTACCGACGATGGCAGGCTCTCCGCGACGAAGATCAATATCGCCGCGGGCCTCGCCCTCACCGCCGCCTTCTATCTTTTTATACGGTTCTTCATGGCCGGCGCCGTGGCCCGTGCCCGTAGCCGCCTCGATAGCAACGAGAACCGCAACGTAGTCCTGAAATTCATCGCGGACAACCCCGGCTCCGGCCTGTACGACATCTCGAAAGGCCTGGGCATGAATGTGGGCACGGCTCGCTACCATTTATTGATTTTAAGCGTAAACCGCCGCGTTGCCTCTTTTAGGCCGGACGGCAAGCACATCCGGTATTTTACCAACTCGGGCTCGTGCCGGCCCGACGAGCGGTCCATCATATCCCTGATGAGGCGCGATGCGATGAAAAGAGCGCTGGGCGTCCTCCTTAAGAACCCCGGCCTGTCTAACCGGGAGCTATCCCGTGAGCTTAACATGCTGGACAGCGCCACCGCCCGCTACATGAAGGAACTGGTCGAGCGGGGCATCGTCGAGAACGACCCGAGCTCTCAAAGCCGCACCTCGTACATGATAAGGAGCGAGTACAGGGAAAAGATCGCCTTTTTATTGGAGCGGGTGGACAGCCCCGCCTGCGCCACGCCCTGAAGGGCAAATTATTTATGATGCCATGCCATAAAAACACTGGACCGCCCGAGGGGACCCTTTATGATCGACTGGAAAAAATGGAGGCACGTGACGAAGCTGGACCCGGACAAGCCCATTACGCCCAGGGACGTGGCGGCCATCGTGGACTCGGGCACCGACGCCATTTTCGTCTCCGGCACGCAGAACATCACGAAGGAGAACGTCGCCCGCCTCGTTGATATGCTATCCGATTATAGCATCCCCAAGGTGCTGGAGCCCGCCGGGTCCCCGGGCATGAGGGATGACCTGGATTTCATTTTCATACCATCCGTGTTCAACACTAAAAACCCTAAGTGGCTGGTAGGCATGCATAAGGACTTCGTGCGCGACCACGCCGTGGACTACTGGGAGAGGGTCGTCCCGGAGGCGTACATCGTACTGAACCGGCTTTCCGCCGTCGCCATCGTCACCCGGGCGCAGACCGGCCTGGGCCCGAAGGACGCCGCGGCCTACGCCGAGGTCGCCGACCGCTTCTTCCGCTTTCCAGTGGTTTATGTGGAGTACAGCGGCACCTATGGCGACCCTTCGCTTGTCAGGGCCGTAAGGGAGAAGCTGCATGGCTCGGTCCTTTATTACGGGGGCGGCAT
>Ga0315282_10000729_pt1 | contig 64485 bp, 53 predicted proteins | sample YL17G07_20_MG_FD_203693 | JGI IMG/M metagenome (GOLD analysis project Ga0315282, IMG submission 203693) | Sediment microbial communities from Yellowstone Lake, YNP, Wyoming, USA - YL17G07_20 | ecosystem: Environmental > Aquatic > Freshwater > Lake > Sediment | place: USA: Wyoming | collected...
GCCCCCCGGGTCGGGGGGCGCGGGGGGCGGGGCGGCGGCGGGCGCCCCGGCCCGCGGCCGCGCCAGCCGCGCCCTCACCTCGACGATGCGCTGCACGGCGCGCCGATAGGGTCGCTCGATGTCGCCGTCGTCCACGACGGCGTTGGCGACCACGGTGATCGCGTGCTTGAGGTGGTCGAACACGAGCACCGTGTCGGCGAGGAGGAAGGCCATCTCGGGCAGGCCGAGGTCGTCGGGCGGGGCGGCCGGCAGGTGCTCGAGGTGGCGCACCAGGTCGTAGCCGAAGTAGCCGACCAGGCCACCGGCGAGCGGCGGCAGGCCGCCGCTCGCCGGTGGCCTATAGGCGCTCAGCAGCTCGGTGGCGGCGGCGAAGGGGTCGTCGTGTTGCACCTGTCGGAGCCCCGCGGCATCCTCGACGGTCAGGCGGCCGGCGGCGTAGCGCACCGTGGCCAGCGCGCCGACGCCGAGGAACGAGTAGCGGCCGAGCCGCTGCCCTTGCTCGGCGCTCTCCAACAGGAAGGCGCGCGTGGACGCGCCCAGCTTGAGGAACGCGGAAACGGGGGTTTCGAGATCGGAAACGAAGGAGTGGGTTACAGGGACGACGTTATCAGCGAGTGCGAGGCGTCGAGCCTCGACTAGCTGCGGTATGACGCATATGTCGTGCGCCACGGGCCAAACATGAAACACCTCCGGCAAGGGGCTGTGGCCCACCGTTGTCACGCGCCGCCGGTGGCAGCGGTGTGTAAGGCGAGGGTAGGGCAAGAGGCGCGGGTCGTCAAGCGGGCAGCAGGAGAACGTGCCCAGGTGAGGCGACAGGGCGGCTCGCCAAGGCTTCTCTTGTGCGGAAGATGACCGCCGCCGCCGCATACCGGCGCTCGCAGGCGACGAAGACGAGCCGCAGCGCCTGCTCGGCCACATCGACGCCGTCTCGGCTGAGCCGAAACGCGCGTGGGCAAGCGATCTTTGCGATCGTTTCGGGCCGACGATCGGCGACGGCCGGCTCTACGGCCGCGGCGCTCCGCTCCTGCTGCTGCGCTGGTGCGGCCGCGCGGAGGAGGCCACGTGACGGTCGGTGCCGGCGGTGTCAGGTGCCGGTCACTGCACGATGACCTCGCCGTGCATCGACGGCTGGCTGAAGTGGATCGAGCACTCGTAGAAGTACGTGCCCGCCTTCGTGAATGTGAAGCTGAACGTCTGTCCCTGGCCGAGCGTGTTGCTGGCGAACAGGTTGGTCGTGGCCGCGCTCGTGCTGAGGTTGTTCGTCGAGACCACGGTATGCGGCACGGAGTCCTTGTTCGCCCAGGTGACCTTCGTGCCCACCTTCACCGCGAGCTTCTGCGGCGTGAACGCGAAGTTCTCGATAACGACGCCGTTCACGGCTCCGCTCGTCGTCGCGCCTCCGCCGCCGTAGAGGCCGCCGCCGGTCGAGCCTCCACACCCTATGGCCACTAAGGCCAGCGCGACCACACCGGCCATCGCCAGGAGCGGTGCCCATCGCGCCTTGACCGCTTTCATCAGATCGCCTCCGATTATTCAGGACTGATTTAGTCCTTTACCCGTAACCGGCGTCGCGGAACCCTGGCGGCGACGGAACCTGGTCGGCGCTGACCGGTCGGCTCTGTTTGGTCGGGCGCTCTCGTCGGGTTGTCCTATCGTCGGTCGGGGAACAAGAGAGGCCATGGTCTTCACGGTCTCGCTCCTAGGATTCGCCTACATCTTCACCGGCCCCGAGTGGCTGACGATCATCCACGGCATGCTTCTGGGGGGTCTGTTCGTCGTCGCGTTGGCCGGCACACTCGTCGGGCTCTCTGCGTTGCGGCCCGGGCTCCTGACTCCCGAGGGACGTGTGCGTCTCGAGCGCGCTCTGCAAGCGACTGCCGGCCTTGCGCTCGTCGCCGGGTGGGCGGTCGTGCTCGTCGGCACCCTGGTGATCGATCCGCTGTTCCACGGTGGGTCCGCCCCACCGGCCCACTTCCTCGAATCGTATTCGGGGACGGTCCGCTGGGTCACCTGGGCCATGCCGGCGAAAGAGAACCTGGCCTGGATGTCGGTCATCCTCGCGACGGCGACAGCCATGCCCCTTCTCACCCGGAGCGAGAGCATGTTCACGCCGACCAGGGCGAGGACGGTCGTACTGGTGTTGCTGAGCGTCGCGCTCGTGTTCGCCGGTGTGGCCGCACTTCTCGGCGTGTTCCTCAACAAAGTCGGGCCGATCGTCTAGCCATGGCCGATCGGCAAGCGCGCAGCGAGCGGTCACGCGGAGTGGTCCAGGCCCGTCCTCGCCTCGCCCCTGCCTTCGTGGCCGCCTCGCTCGGCGTTGCCACCCTCGGTCTGCTGGCGTTTCTGCGGCAGGCAAGCGAAGCGGTCAGCATCTGGCTGACGTGGCGTACCGCGGCCGAGATGACCGGGCCAGGCGCCATCGCCGTCGCCGTCTGGCTGGGGTCGTGGGCCATCCTCGCCGTCGTCTGGCGCTCACGTGACGTGTCGAGACGTACGGCGATCCTGTGCCTCGTTCTCGTCGCCGCCGGAGCACTGCTGGCCATACCGCCGCTCGACCGGCTCTTCTTGTAGCCTCTCTCCGCGGCGGTCGCGAGGCGGGCGGTCGCGAGGCGGGCGGTCGCGAGGCGTCGGCGCCGCTCGACGTCGTCTTTGCCCGTACCTTGTTCGGGTGCAGAGTGGCGCTCGGGGGACTCCATGTCGTACCCTCCCGACGGATGCGTACAGGCGCGAACATCGCCGGTCCGCCCGGGAGTCGACCCGGCGACGACCGGCGAGGTTGTACCGCCACCTACAGCGGCCAGAACTGCTCGTACCCGGGCGCGACACGCGGTCCGGGATGCGCTTGTTCCCAGGCGTCGCCGATGGCCAGCACCAGCTCGTCCCTGAAACGCGGGCCGGTGACCTGCAGGCCGAACGGGACCCCGTTCGGCGACACACCGGCCGGCACCGAGAGCGCGGGGTGTCCGGTGAGGTTCTGCACCTGCGTGTTGTAGGAATCGGAGTCGGTGCCGGGCCGCGCCCGGCCCGGCACGCGGCCGTCGGCGAAGAAGCCCTCGCTGGGCATGGTCGGCGTGACGATCACCTTGTCGTCGCCGAGCAGCTCGTCGAGCTCGCGCACGTAGTCGAAGCGTCGCCGGCGCATGGCGAGGTAGTCTTCGAGCGTGACTTTGAGGCCCTCGTGCATCGCCGCGGCGAACGGGTCCGACAAGCGGTCGCCGTTGGCCTCGAGCCATTCGCGGCCGAAGCAGTGCGCTTGCTCGCAGGCGGCCGTGAAGAACCAGTCGTCGTCGGCGTTGTTCGCGCTCGTCCCGCCGCCGGTGGGCAGGATGCGCGCCGGTTCGATCGGCTCGACGCGTAGGCCGAGGTCGCACTCGAGGCTACGCAAGGCCGCCTCGAAGAGCTGCCCGACGGAGTCGGGCAGCTCGCCCCAATCGACGAACCGTGGGGCCGCGTAGACGGTCGACGGGCGCAGCGAAGGTAGCGCGGCGCCCAGCCGGGTCGCGCGCGCGTTTCGCTTCGCCGGGTCGTCCACGGGATCGTCGCCCGCCTGTCGCCTCCGTAGCTGCCGCCGCCCGCCGCCGTGACCGATGAGCGAGACGGGGAGGGCGGTCGGGTCGCCGGCGTTGGGGCCGGCCATCACGGCGAGCAGCAGGCGCAGGTCGTCCATGCCGAGCGCCAGCGGCCCGTCGGTCGAGAAATCGATCCAGAACGGGAGAGGGTCGCGAGCGATCACGCCGTTCGTCGGCTTGATGCCGTAGAGGCCGCAGAACGACGCCGGGATGCGGATGGAACCTCCGCCGTCGGTCGCAGTGCCGAACGGGATCATGCCGGCGGCCATGGCGGCGGCGGAGCCGCCGCTCGAGCCGCCCGGCGACCACTCGGTCGCCCACGGGTTGCGCGTGATGCCGAACAAGCGGTTGGCGGTGAAGCCCTCGAAGCAGAACTCGGGCACGTTGGATCTGCCGACGGGGATGGCGCCGGCGGCCCGTAGCCGAGCCACGGTGAGGCTGTCGCGGGCCGCCGGCGCCGAGTCGGCCAGCACGAGCGATCCCTGTGTCGTGGGCATGCCCGTCAGGTCCATGTTGTCCTTGACGAGGAACGGGATGCCGGCGAGCGGCAGGTTCTCGGCTTCGAGGGCGCCGCCGGCGCTCGTAGACGCGGCGGCGGACCGGCTCGCCGGCGCGTTTCCGGGCGCGCCTGCGGGCGCACCCGCGGAGCCCCCCGCAGACGCGCCGGCTGCCAGCCGTGCGTCGAGATCGGCCGCCTCGCGCAGCGCCTCTTCGGCGCGCAGAGCGACGACCGCGTTGAGCTCGTGGTTGTGGCGCTCGATGCGATCGAGCGCTCGCGCCACGAGCTCGACCGCCGAAACCTCGCGGGCGCGCACCGACTTCGCCAGTTCGTGCAACATCTGACCCCCTTCGATCCGTCTGCGCTCAAGCCTACAGCGAGACGAACAGCGAGTGGAGAGCACGGTCACCGTCTTCGTCCGGGGCCGGTCTGGGCGGCGTTGGCCGGTGCCGCCTCCCCTCAAGGAGGACACGCGGGAGCCTCGCGTGTCGGTGAGGCGCTTCGGGGGTCGGGGCTGCGCCTCACATCTCGATCACGTGTGTCAGAAGGTGCTCGGGCGCACGCCCAAGGTGACCCTCACCGTCCTTGTCGATGATCCGTGGACCACGCTCAGCGCGACCGAGTCGCCCGGCCTGTGCGCGTTGATCGTGGCGGCGAGCTGTTCCATGCTCGTCAGCTGCCTGCCGTCGATGGCCGTGATGATGTCGCCGCCGACGATGTACGGCTGCCCCTGGAGCAGTCGCTGGCTGCCGCCGCCCTTGATACCCGCCTTGGCGGCCGGACTGCCCGATGAGACGGCCGCGACGAGCACGCCCTCGGTCGTCTTCAGGCCGAGCGCCTTGGCGATGTCGCCGGTGAGGGTCTGGCCCTGGATCCCCAGCCAGGCGTAGGTGACCGAGCCCGTCTTCTTGAGCTGGTCCATGGCGTTGACGGCGGTGTCGATCGGCACGGCGAAGCCGAGGCCCTGGTTGCCGCCCGACTGCGAGGCGATCTGCTCGTTGATGCCGATGACCTCTCCGGAGGCATCGATCAGCGGGCCGCCCGAGTTGCCCTCGTTGATGGCCGCGTCGGTCTGGATGCCGTTGGGGATCACCGAGCCGTTGGGTGACTGCAGGTTGCGGTCGGTGGCCGAGACGATACCCGCGGTGAGCGAGAAGTCGTAGCCGAGCGGGTTGCCGATGGCCACAACGGTCTCGCCGACCTGCACCTTGCTCGAGTCGCCGAGCACCAGCGGATCGAGTGTCGGCGCTTGTGCGGGATCCACCTTGAGCAGGGCCACGTCGCTGGTCTCGTCGACGCCGACGATCTTGGCGGCGACGCGTTTGCTCGTCGAGCCGCGGCCCTTGAAGACGACGGTGACGGAGCCGGCCTTGCGTCCATTGTCGACGACGACGTGCGCGTTCGTGAGGATGTAGCCGTCTATCGAGACGACGAAGCCGGAGCCGAGCGCTTGCCCCGACGACGCGCCGAAGTAACCCTGGCCTTGGACCGCCGAGTAGGTGGCCAGCACCTCGACGACCCCGGCGGAGCACTTCTGATAGATCTGTGTCGGCGTCAGCGATGCGCTCGTCAGCGCAGCCGTGGTCGTCGATGAGGCGGACGAGACTTGTCGCTCGACGACCGTGGTCCGCTCGGTCTTCACCGGCAAGACGCCCACGACGACCATGAGCAGCAGCACGAGTGCGGCGGCGGTGATGCCCGAGAGAAAGGCTCCGGCGTGTGAGCGTAGCTTCATCATGGCTTCCTCCTGTCGCCCGGTCGGCCGGCATGGGGGGGCGTAGCGGCTCTGACCGGGCGACCGTTCGTTTCGGTCGAGCTCGTTGTAACCCATCGGTCTATGCAGCGGCTGAAGCCTCGCTTTGAGTCTCCTGAGAATCGCTCGTGTTCGGCTGAGCTTCCCGAACAACGACAAGGTCACTGCGTCGGCCTCACGAAGAGGAGTACGCTGCCCATGCACAGCGGACGCACAGCTTGCCCCAAGGGCTCTCGAAGCCGGCCGCGCCATACTGGTGCTGGGCGCGACAAACAGGAGGACGAGGCCATGAGCGAGCGTACGAAGGTCTTGGTCGTCGACGACGAGGAGAGCATCACCGACCTCGTCGCCTTGGCGCTGCGCTACGAGCAGTTCGAGGTCGGCATCGCGCACACGGGGCGCGAAGCCCTTGCCGCGCTGCGGTCCTTCCGCCCCGACCTCGTCGTGCTCGACGTGATGCTCCCCGACCTCGACGGCTTCGAGGTCGCGCGCAGGATGGCGGCCGAGTCGCCCTCCACGCCTGTGCTCTTCCTCACCGCGCGCGACGCGACCGACGACAAGATCCGCGGCTTGACCCTCGGCGGCGACGACTACTTGACCAAGCCGTTCAGCCTCGAGGAGCTCGTCGCCCGCATCCGCGCCGTGCTGCGGCGCGTCCGGCGGTCGGGGGATCCTCCCGAGCGCCTCGTGTTCGCCGACCTCGAGATGAACGAAGACACCTACGAGGTCCGCCGAGCCGATGTTCCCGTCGAGCTGACCGCCACCGAGTACAAGCTGTTGCGCTATCTGATGCTCAACCCGCGGCGGGTGCTGTCGAAGGCGCAGATCCTCGACCGGGTGTGGAACTACGACTTCGGCGGCGACGCGAACGTGGTCGAGATCTACATCAGCTACCTGCGCAAGAAGCTCGACCCGCTCGGCCCGCCGCTGATCCACACCGTGCGCGGCTTCGGCTACTGCCTGCGCGAGCCCCAGGGCTGATCTCGTGTCGCTGCGTCTGCGCCTCTTGCTCGCGCTCGTCGGTCTCGTCTCCGTCGGGCTGCTCGTCGCCGACGGGGTGACCTACGTCTCGCTGCGCTCGTTCCTCCTCCAGCGCGTCGACCAGCAGCTCGCCGGGGCGAAGATCCCGGTGCTGCGGGCGCTGGCCACGTCCGGCACCGGGGTCTCGCCGTCGTTCTCGGAGCCGCCACCGAATGGCGACACGCTGCTGCCACCGGGCACGTACGGCGAGCTGCTCGACCGGTCCGGTAAGACGGTCAACGAAGTCGCCTTCGTGTACGGGGGCTCGGCTTCGCCGCCGCCCTCGCTGCCCGCCGATCTCGTGCACAACGCCGCGCAGCGATCCGCCCAAGGCCCCGGGCAGAGTGACGACCAGACCTTCGTGACCGCCGAGGCCACGGGTCGGTCGTCGCTGCGCTACCGGGTCCTGGCGACGGGGCTGCACGGGACACCATACACGCTGATCGTGGCCATCCCTCTGACCGACATGTACCAGACGCTCGGCAGGTTGCTCCTCGTCGAAGTGCTGGTGACCGTTGCCGTGCTCGCCGGCTTGGCCGCGCTGGCGTGGTGGATCGTGCGCCGCGAGATGCGCCCGCTCGAAGACATCGCCGTGACGGCCGGCGCCATCGCCGCCGGCGACCTGGGGCAGCGCATCGAACGCGCCGAGCCGCGCACCGAGGTCGGGCGCCTTGGCCTAGCCCTGAACGCCATGCTGGCGCAGATCGAGCAAGCCTTCTCCCGGCGCAAGGCGTCCGAGGACGCCTTGCGCCGGTTCCTCGCCCAGGCGTCTCACGAGCTGCGCACCCCGCTGGCGTCCATCCGCGGCTATGCGGAGTTGTTCCGCCGCGGAGCCAAGGACAGGCCGGAAGACCTCGAACTGGCGATGCGGCGCATCGAGCAAGAGGCGGCGCGTATGGGCGTGCTCGTCGAGGAGCTGCTGCTGCTGGCGCGTCTCGACGAGGGCCGGCCGCTGCAACGTGTGCCGGTAGACCTGGCACAGCTCGCGACCGACGCCGTCGCCGATGCGTCGGTGACCGCACCGGAGCGTGCGGTCGAGGTCGAGGCGCCGGCGCCGGTCGTGGTCTCAGGCGACGAATCGCGCCTGCGCCAGGTGGTCACCAACCTCGTGACGAACGCCCTGCAGCATGCCGGGGCGGACGCGCGCGTGCACGTGAGTGCACGCGCGCGTGGCGAGTGGGCCGAGCTCGAGGTCCGCGACGACGGCGTGGGCATGCCCGCCGAGGTCGCGGAACGCGCCTTCGAGCCCTTCTACCGACCCGCGCCCCCAAACGGGAACGCGGAGGCTGCGGACACGGGGAGCACGGGTCTAGGCCTCGCCATCGCGGCGGGCATCGCCGAAGCCCACGGCGGGAGCATCGACCTCGAGACCTCGCCCGGGAGGGGATCCCGGTTCCGTGTGCGGCTGCCGCTCGCTCCCGAGGGCGAAGCGCAACGGGAGCGAGCGGCAGCCGCCGCGCAAGAGCCGGAGGCGTGACGGCCCGTTCGGCGGTCCGCCGGCGCAGTCTCTGTAGGCTGCGTCCTCCTCTGCGCACACCGACGAGGCGGTCCGGGTCGGCGCCTTCCAGCGCCGCGCGCGTTCAGTCCCTCTGACGCCTGCTGAGCCCGGCGGGTCTGGGAACCTGCGCGCAGGCAACCGACGTCTGCTTCGCGGCAAGATGCCGCAGCGACGGAGCAAGCGCGTGCACGAGCTGTGGCTGGTACTTCATCCAGCCCGATGCGACGAGGTGTGAGAGGTCGTGGAAGTCGCCATCACCGAGGCCGGTCTGGCTGAGGAAGTCGACGTAGGTCGCGTCGTACTTCTCCGCCAGCTCTGAGCAGAAGCGCTTGTACTTCGCTCGCACGCGGCCCAGGTGCCTGCCCGCGATCTGCAGGTCCAGCGGCTGCTCCACGAGGAGCACCGTGAAGCCTTTCTGTTGTGCCGCCGCTACCTCCTGCTCCAGTTCCGCCGATGTTGAAAGGAAGGCCTGGTCGAAGGCGCCGCCGGCCTCCCCGGACTCACTCACCCACGCGGCGAGCACGCTCCGTTTCTTGGCGACAGACCAGGCGTACTGCGGCTGGTAGCGATGCTCGACGAACGGTATCCAGGGCCACTGCAGGCGCAGCAGGTCCGCGTAGTGCCGGGCCACATACGTGGCGCCGTAGCGGAGGATGCCGGGCAGGAGCTGGAGTGGGACAGCCTCATTCCCGGAAGCGTCGGAGGAGGTCCCCCCGACGCCGCTGCTCACCGGCAGAAGATCGCGATCTAGCGACGTCGTCCACAGGCCGTCGGAACTGCGCGCGAAGCGCTCGACGCCCACCCCGATCACGATCACGGCCTTCCCAGCGGGGAGGTTCTCGATGATGGCCAGGTCGTCGGCGAAGGTCTGCGAGTTGCCTGCCAGCGAGTGTGCCTCAACGAAGATGCCCAGCCTCTGACGGATCTCGCGGGCCACGGCGCGTTCGCTCACGATGGACTCTCGAGTCGCCGAACCGCCGACCAGGTAGACGGGAAGCTGCCGAGGCCTCCGTCGTTTGAGCGCCGAGACCGTGTACGAGATGTGCACCGCGTCGTCTCCCCCCTGACGCAGGAGCCTCTCCTCGGGGATCGTGACGTAGTCGCCGTCGGCGACGACCCGGCTCAGGGGATCAGGATCAATATCACGGGGATGAGCGCGGCGACCAGTACGAGTGGATGATGATTTCTCCACCCGCGCGCGAACCGTACCCGTCGCGGCTCGCCGTCGGCGACGCGGCGGACGATCATCCTTGCGGCGACGCCGGCGCCGAGGGGAAGCCGTCGCTCAAGAGCGTGCCCATGGCCCGGGCGACCTTCGTGCAGCGCCACCCGAAGTCGCGCTGCGTCTCGCCGCCGAGACGCGCGAACGTGTTCTCAAGGCTTCGTGCCTCAAGTACCGCACGTACGACCTGCTGAGCAGTCGACGGCGGCCGGAACTCCGCGCCGACACTCGTGGAGCTCCCGCCCAGCTCGCCGTGGAGGAAGTAGTCGAGCAACGGCCCCGCCCACGCGGCGATCGTCTCGTGGTCGGCGGAAGCCAGCGGCTCCTGGACCAGCACATAGCGGCTGGCGACGAGTCCGCCGGCGGTGTGAGCGCCGACAGGACCATCTCGGTCTTCGACTCGAAGACCCGTCGCACGTCGGATGGTGCGACGCCCGCCAGTTTGGCGATGAACGGGTATGTGACGCCGTGGTAGCGGCGCGCGCTGAGCGCGTCACCGATCGAGGCGACGACCGCGCGCCGGACCTTCTCGTCGGCGAGTCGTTCGACGGCGCGTCGCGTGCTCAACCCTTCGTCGAGTTCGCGATGCAGCCGGTACGCGCGGTCCTGCCCGCGGAGTCTGCCTTCTTGAACGTCAGCCATCACACTCCTCCTCTGGGAATGTGCCCAGCGACGTCGTAGCGAACTCGTCTCGTGCGCTCCGGCTGTCACTCTTTTGGCCAACAGTGTTTTACGCCCCTCGTATGTGGGTGGCCTGAGACGCTCCCAAGAACCTGTTGTGAATTCTACGCCGTGGGCGACGGGCTGGTGGTCGCGGGTGACGCCGAAGGGGAGGGGCTCGCGATCAGGAGATCCGGACTGACGATCCGCCCCTGATCCAGGCGCAGCCGGCGCGAGGCGCGGGCGGCCACCTGGCTGTCGTGCGTCACCACGATGATGGTCTGCTGCCGATCCCGCCACAGATCCTCGAGAAGGGCGATGATTTCGTCTCGCGTCCGCTCGTCGAGGTTGCCCGTCGGTTCGTCGGCAAGGATCACCCGCGGGGTCCGTACGAGCGCTCGCGCTATGGCGACGCGCTGCTGTTCGCCGCCCGAGAGCTCGGCGGGCGCATGCCCGCCTCGCTCCGCGAGGCCGACCTCGCCAAGGGCCGCGCGCGCCTTCGTCCTTCGCTCCGTCGCGCCCATCCCCAGCGGCACGAGGGCCGTCTCGACGTTCTCCTGCGCGGTGAGGGTGGGGATCAGGTTGAACGCCTGGAAGATGAACCCGAACGCGCGGCTGCGCAGCCGGGTGAGTTGGCTCTCGCTCATCACGGCGAGATCGCTGCCGTCGAAGAGCACCGATCCCGCAGTGGGGCGATCGAGGGCTCCGAGCATCTGCAGGAGGGTCGTCTTGCCCGAGCCGGTCGAGCCCTGCAGGGCGACGAACTCGCCCGCATCGATCGAGAGGTCGATGTCGTCGAGAGCGAGGATCTCTTTGCCGGACTGCGTGTAGCGCTTCGATACGTTCTTCAGCTCGTAGAGCATCGGTCCTCCGTTCGTTGCCTAGGGGGGGGTCGCCGCCGCCGTCAGTCGACGCGGCGCAGCGCGTCGGCGGGGCTCAGGCGGGCGGCCCGCCAGCCACCGAGGCCGCCGGCGACAAGGCCGCCGGCGATCGCCAGCGCTATGGCTACGGCGAGCAGGTTCAGGCTGATCGGCGCGTGGAGAGAGACCGTTACCGTGTGTGTCAGGGCCCTCATCGCCCCGCCTGCTCCAGAGAATTTGCCGGGGCCGGCGCTCGCCTGCGCAGCCGGTATGCCGACGCTGCCCACCGTCGCCTGCAGGCTCGGGGCGAACTTGCCGATCAGCACTGTGGCCACGAAGCCGAGGCCCACGCCGACGGCGCCGCCGAGTAAGCCCTGCACGAGAGCCTCGCCCAGCACTTGCGCGACGATGCGGCGACTCTTCCAGCCGAGCGCCTTCAAGGTCCCGAACTCGCGTACGCGACGCGAGACCGTCGACAGCGTCAAGAGGCTGGCGACGGCGACGGCGGCGATGAGGGCGGCGACCGCCAACCACTTGCCGAGCTGGTTGGCGAGCTTGGAGGCGCTGCTCAGGGAGCCGCTGACCTGGTCGGCCAGATCCTGGGCGGTGGTGACGGTCGCGCCGTTGATCGTCGCCTTGATCTCCTTCTTGACCTGCGTTATCTGGGTTGCACTGGTCGCCTTGACGTAGATCTGGTTGACCTGGCCCTTCTCACCGGCCAACGCCTGCGCGCGAGTCAGCGGCATGTAGACGTTGGCGCCGGCCGACGCCGACTTGCTGAGGCCGACGATCGCGAACTTGAGGCCGCCGATCTTCATGGTCTCGCCGATGGACAGGCTGTTCTGCTTGGCGTAGCCCGAGTCGAGCACCACGACCCTGGCCTTGGCTTCACCGGCGGAGAACGTGCGGCCGCTGCTGATCGTCGCCGAGCTCAGCGGCCCGATGCCTTGGTTGGCGACGTCGACCCCGGCGATCGAGAACGAGGTGATCTTGATGGGAGCCTGGGTGGGTGTTCCCGAACCCGAGCCCGAGCTTCCCGGCTGCGGGAAAGAGCCGCTGCTCTCGCCCACGACCCTGGCGAACTGGCCGCTCACGTGGACCGAGATCAACGTGAGCCCGCCGACGGCGGCATCCACACCCTGAAGGCCGATGACGGACGTCACGTCGCTCGCCGGCACGAGCGCGATACCCGGTGTGCCGGTGATGCGGTCGCGCGAGAAGTGCTTCCCCTGTTGGTCGGCATCGCCGGGGTTCATCCCGAACTGCATCGGCCCGCCCGTGCCCTGCGCGGCGTTCTTCGTGACCGTGATGTCGGTGCCGACTCCGTAGAGCGAATGGAGCACCTGGTCCTGGGCGTCGTGGACGCCGCTGGCGCCGGCCGACACGGTGACGACGAGGCAGATGCCCAGCGCCAGCCCCAGCGAGGTGAGGATCGCCTGACGGTGCCGCCGGCGCAGCTCTCGATACAGGTACGTCCAGAACACGGTCGCCCTCCCAGGCTCGGATCCCAGTGACGTTGAGGACTGTATCTGCCGGTCTTGAGAGGATGGTGTGCGCTGTCTGAGCGGGAGCTGAGAGTTCCTCTCACCTTATGCGCTCACGTCTGACCTGCGATGGACTCCAGCATGAACGGCCGGCGCCGCTACGGCGGCGTCAAGCGCCCAGGCCGGCACGATATCTGTCGCACAGCTCCACGTAGATCTGTTTGAACGCTCGCCAAGCCGTGCGGAAATCGTCATCGACAGGCTTCTCGAGAAGCCGCGCGGGCACGCCCGCGGCGATGCGCGCCGCCGGCACCACCGCGCGCTGCGGCACCACCGCACCCTCGGCGACCACGGCCCACTCACCCACTTGGGCCCAGTCACTGACGACGGCACCCATCCCCACGACGGCGTAGTCGCCCAGCAGCGTCACGTTGTGCACGATGCAGCCGTGCCCGAGAGTCACCCACGAGCCGATCGTGCAGGTCTCGCCGGGGCGGGCGTGTACGACGCAGTTGTCCTCGACGGCGCAGCAATCGCCGAGCACGATGGTGCCGTAGTCGCCGCGGAGGCGCGCGCCGGGTCCGATCCAGCAGCGCGCGCCCAGCCGGACGTCGCCGATCACCTCGGCTGAGGGGTGTACCCAAGTCCCGGCGCCGACGGACGGCGCCGTTCCTTCGAAGCTGAGTAGCGTCATGAGAGGGCAAGCCTATCGCGGCGCCGGCGCGATTCAACCTCGGCGCGCGCTCAGGACGATGCCGGTCGCCGCTCTGAGGCGGCGGTTGGGCCGTCTGTGGTCGGCCCGGCCCGACGAGACCCGGTTTGTCGGCAGCCTCGTCTACCGAGACGTCACTCTTCTCGGGAGAGGGTTATCGTCACGTCGGCGGGGAGGGCCAGGTTGGTGGCGACTCGTAGCGCCTTGATGAGCGACGCGGGCACGATGCAGTCGGTACAGCATCTACCCTCACGCGCGCAGGCCAGGATCGCGCTCTGCGCTCGGGGATCGATCTCTTGGTAGGCGTCGACGGGCGACCGCTCATTGAGCAAGGCCATCATACGGCCGATGTTGTCGCAGGTCGTCTCGACCTCGAAGTCGGTGGCGCGGCCATCGTCGGTCACGGCGCGCGCCACGGTACGGTGCCCGCAGATCCCGGCTTGGATATCGGCTACCGCTGTGCTCACGTCTGCTCCCTCGTCGCCTTGTGCGAATATACCTATGAGGGTATCAGCCGGTCAACGGCGACTTGTGTCGGGCCCAGGTCAGGGACCGTATCCCGAGACGCCGACGAAAAGGCCTGCGCGCGACAGCCGTCCGATGATCGTTTGCACGAGCTCCGCGCGCGAGCTGACACGGCCGGGAGCTCTTCGCCCCGACGCGCGGCGACCGGATCGCGCTCGCTCCCAGCACCCCGGCGAAGACCAGGACGGTGAATGTGAGGACGTTCCTCACTCCCGCGATTCCCGCGGGGCATCGGTATGAAGCGGCGGAACAGCGAGAGGCCTGGCCGGTGCCTGACCGTCGCCAAAGCGCTGCAGCGAAGACTTGGGGCTGAGGGTCACGGTCTACGGCTGGAGGCCGTGGCCCATACAGAGAAACGGGGCGGGCTGCCTGCTGCAAGCAGGCAGCCCGCCTCTGAAGGAGGAGTGCTTGTCGCGACCGGCGAACGGGCAAGTCGCGCGGGCCTGCGACCATCGCCGCTTGGTGGGCCTGCGACCATGGCCGCTTGGTGGGCCTGCGACCGTTGCCGCTCGGTGGGCCCGTGGCGGTGCTGTTCGACCCGTCGGCGACGGCTGTGCGACTAGTGCTGCTTGGCGGTGCTGAAACCGACGAGCTTGTAGAGCAGGCACGTGCCGGTGGCGGCGGTGAAGAGGAGCACGGCGCCGACGAGGCCGAACAGTAGGCCGAGCGGCTCGCCGCTCGCCAAGCCGAGCCCCGCAGCGGAGGCGGCGATCAGGCCGGTTCCCACAACGGCGCGCACGACACGATCAAGCGGGCTTTCGTTCTTCGTGAACATGGTCTGTCTTCCTTTCGAGTGCATCGAGACGGGACTGCAGCTCGCGGCCCATGACCTCGTCGAGGAGACCGCAAGCCTGTGTGAGACGAGCATCGACGACCTGCCACTGCACGCGTGGGCCCCGGCGGGTACGCCGTACGAGTCCTTCCCGGCGTAAGATGGCCAGGTGCTGGGACACGTTGGACCTGCTCACCTCGAGAAGCTCGGCGAGCTCGCCCGGCGAACGATCCGCCTCGCAGAGCCTGTGGAAGACCTCGTGACGGACCGGATGAGCAAGAGCGCCGAAGACCGAGGCGTGGAGCGCGTATCGTTGTCTCTCGTCCATAGGTCCAGTGTTGCCCGATGTCGCAATTTTGCAACATCGCGATAGGGGAAATGCTGTCGTGCGCACGACTGAGGCATACAATAGACGTGGCGGTTCGCCGACCGACGGCCGGCCCAGGTCCCGCACTTCTCGAGAAAGGCATTGCCGAATGGCGATCTTGGAGCTACACGATGTTAGGCTGGAGCTTGGCGGCAGGCGCGTGCTCAACGGGCTGTCGGTCGCGTTCTGGGAAGGGCACGTTCACGCCCTGATCGGGCCGAACGGCGCGGGCAAGTCGACACTGGCCAGCACGATCATGGGCCTCTCGGGCTACACGGGATACGAAGGAGAGATCTTCTTCGATGGCGCGAACGTGCGCGGCCTGCCGGTCGACCAACGGGCACGACTGGGCATCACCATGGCCTGGCAGGAGCCGGCGCGTTTCGAGGGGCTCAAGGTCGATCGCTTCATCGCGGCCGGAGCGAAGGAGAAGACCGCGGGCAAGGTCCGCGAGGTGCTCGCCAAAGTCGGTCTCGACCCCGACGTCTACATGAGACGCGCCGTCGATAAGACTCTCTCCGGGGGCGAGCGCAAGCGCATCGAGCTGGCCGGCATCCTCGCCATGGAGCCTCGTCTCGTGCTCATGGACGAGCCCGACTCGGGCATCGACGTCGAGGCTCTCGAACGCATCTTCGACCTGCTCGGCGACATGAAGGCAGCCGGCGCGACGGTGATCATGATCACGCACTCTCTCGCCGTGCTCCGCCACGCCGATCACGCCTTCCTGATGTGCAACGGGCGCATCATCGACAAGGGTGCGGTCGGCAAGATCGCCGGCTACTTCGAGAACAACTGTTTGCCGTGCGACCACGTGAACATACCGCTGTCTGAGGAAGAGGCGGTGACGGTATGAGCTCGGCGGTCGAGACGGCCCGAGCCCTGTTGGCTTCGCTGGGCGAGTTCGGCGAGCACATCACGGGCGACGACGTCGCTCACCTCGAGGTGCACGGCAACAAGGTCGTCGGCTCTCACCTGGTACCGGGCTTCGATGTCCAAGTCGAGGAGCTCGACGACGGCATCGAAGCCCACATCCGCGTCGCCGAGGGCGCGCGCATCGCCAAGCCCGTGCATCTCTGCTTCGGCATGCTGCCGCAGGAAGGTCTGCAGCACATCGTCATGAAGGTCGACGTAGAAGCGGGCTCGTTCGCCTCGGTGCAGGCGCATTGCACCTTTCCCAACGCCATCGACATCACGCACAAGATGGACGCCGTGGTGAGCATCGCGCCGGGCGCTACCTACGAGTACTTCGAGCGTCACCTGCACGGCAAGGAGGGCGGCGTGCTCGTGGTGCCCAAGACGCGCGTGCAGCTCGGCGAAGGCGCCCGTTTCAAGACCGAGTTCGAGCTCATCAAGGGGCGGGCCGGCGTGATCGACTTCGACTACGAGGCCGACTGCGCGGCACAGAGCATCCTCGAGATGGTGGCGCGCATCATCGGGCGGGGCCACGACACCGTGACGATCCACGAGACCGGACATCTGCGCGGCGAAGGCGCGCGCGCGGTGCTCAACACCTACATGGCCTTGCGCGACGACGCGCGGGCGGAGGTCTTCAACACGCTCACGGCCAGCGCTCCTTACGCCAGGGGGCACGTCGACTGCAAGGAGATCGTGCAAGACCGCGCGCTGGCAAAGGCGGTGCCGGTCGTAGAAGTCAACCACCCCTTGGCCCACGTGACTCACGAAGCAGCCATCGGCTCGGTCGACTCAAGACAGCTGCAGACGCTGCTGTCGCGAGGCCTGAGCGAGGACAAGGCGACCGACCTGATCATCGAGGGCCTGCTGTCGTAGGCAGAGATACAGGGGCGTCGGCAGGTCGCGGTGTCGGCGCGTAAGCTGAGTCACGAGAAGGAGGGCACACATGGCGCTTCCTCTGCGCAAGCTCGGCAAGGACGGTCCCGAGATCACCACGGTCGGCTTCGGCTCCTGGGCGGTGGGCGGCGGCGGATGGGCTTTCGGCTGGGGCCCGCAAGACGACGAACGCTCGCTGGCGGCCATGCGGCGCGCCGTCGAGCGGGGCGTCAACTGGATCGACACGGCGCCCGTCTATGGGCACGGGCACTCGGAGGAGGTCGTGGGGCGTCTGCTGTGCGACTTCCCCGGGCCTGACCGGCCGTTCGTCTTCACCTAGTGCGGCCCGCAGTGGGATCCGGCAGACCCCATGGCCGAAGAGCAGAGCGTCCTCACGCGGGCCTCGACCCGCCGCGAGTGCGAGGCTTCGCTGCGGCGCCTCGGGGTGGACCACATCGACCTCTACCAGTTCCACTGGCCCGACGAGACCGGCACGCCCATCGAAGACTCCTGGGATGAGATCACGCGCCTGTTCGACGAGGGCAAGGTGCGCTGGGCGGGCGTCTCGAACTTCCACCCCGGCCTGCTCGAGCGCTGCGAGGCCGTCCGTCACGTGGACTCGCTGCAGAACCCGTTCTCGCTGGTCGAGAGGCAAGCCGGTCGGGCCGATCTTCCCTGGTGTCGCCTACACGGCACCGGTTTCCTCTGCTACAGCCCGATGCAGTCGGGGCAGCTCACCGATACGTTCTCGGTCGAGAAGGTGGCCGCGCTCGCCGACGACGACTGGCGCAAGCGCGACGACGCCTTCAAGGAGCCGCACCTGAGCCGCAACCTGGCGCTGCGCGACGCGCTGCGACCCATCGCCGAGCGGCACGATGCGACGGTGGCCAGCGTCGCGGTCGCCTGGGTGCTTGCATGGGAGGGCGTGACCGCGGCCATCGTCGGGGCGCGCTCACCCGAGCAAGTCGACGGCTGGATCGGCGCCGCCGGCCTGCGACTCAGCTTGGCCGACCTCGACGAGATCGCCACCGCCATCGCGCGCACGGGCGCGGGATCGGGCCGCGAGCGACCGGCCGACGGGGGCTGAGAGGCCGGCGGGGGCTGAGAGGCGGGCGGGGGCTGAGAGGCCGGCGGCGTAGCTCGCGGCGCGCCTGCGTCGAGGCGCTCGCCGACGCGGGCATCGGCCGGTTCGGATATCCTTATAGTCGGCACCCAACGGGGGTCGGCATCCATCGGGAGTCGGTGCCCATCGGAGGTGTCTCTCGTTCGCCTTGCGGAATGCGGTTCCACGCCGAGGAGGTCGTCGAGTGAGCAGAGCCATCCTTTCCATCTGGACTGAGGACGATTGTCGGCGCGTGCACGAGGCTACCTTGCGCGTGCTCGAAGAGACCGGCACAGAGGTGCGCCACGAGCGCGCGCGCGAGCTGCTCGCGCGTGCCGGCGCGCGAGTCGAGGGCACGCGCGTGCGCCTTCCGCGCGCGCTCGTCGAAGAGGCCCTGAAGAAGGCTCCCGCGTCGTGCGAGGTCAGGGCACGTGGCGACGATCGCTTGCTCGACCTCACGCTCGACGTCGACCACGTCTACTACGGGACCGGCTCTGACTGCCTCTACGTGTGCGACCCCGACTCCGGCGAGCGCCGCCGGGTGCGCATGGCCGACGTCGAGGGCATGGCCGCGCTCAGCGACAAGCTGCCCAACATCGACTTCGTGATGTCGATGGGCCTGCCCGAAGACGTGCCGATGGCGGTCGACGACCTCTCGGCTGTGGCCGCCATGCTCAAGGGCACGCAGAAGCCGCTGCTCGTGGCCACTCGCGATGCGCGTCCCTACGAGGCGATGCTTGAGATGTGCGCCCTGGCCGGCGAGTCGCGCAGCTTCGCCATCTACGCGATGCCGACGCCGCCCCTGATGCACGACTTCGAGGGGATGGACAAGCTCATGCGCTGCGCCGAGCTCGGCATCCCGCTCATCTACGCGCCGGCCCCGAATGCGGGCGCGACGGCGCCGGCCTCGATCCCGGGGGTGATCGTCGTCGGCAACGCCGAGGTGCTCGCCGGCCTGGTCGTGCACCAGCTCGTCAACGGGGGCGCCCCGTTCGTGTACGGCTGCGGTGTCGGGCGCATGAACATGCGCACCGCGGTCGACATCTACAACGCCCCCGAGTGCTTCTCCGGGCACCAGGCGCAGGCCGACCTGGCGCGCTGGTACGGCCTGCCCAGCTTCGCCTACGCGGGCCACTCCGACGCGAAGGTCTTCGACGGCCAGTGGGCGGCCGAGGCCGCCTTGGCGACCATGCTCGGCGCGCTCTCGCGGGCCACGCTGCTGCACGACGTGGGCTACTTGGAGTCGGGCCTGCAGAGCTCGTACGAGACGATCGTCGCCGGCGACGAGCTCATCAAGTACGCCAAGGCCTACATGAGGCCGCTACCCACCGACGACGAGTCGCTGGCCGTGGGCGAGATCAGCGAAGTTGGCCCCGGGGGGAACTTCCTCGCTCGGCCCCACACGCGCCGGCATTTCCGCGACTTCTGGCAGACCGACCTGTTCAACGAGGAGGTCTGGGACCGCTGGCTCGCCGGCGGCGGCACGACGTTCCAGGAGCGCTGCAAGGCGCGCGCCGCCGAGCTGCGCTCGGCGGCGCGCGCCTTCGCCTTGAGCGACGAGGTGCTGGGGAAGATGGACGAGATCATCGCCGGGGTCGCCGCGACGCGCTGACGCGGCGCTGATTGAGGCGTCGGCCGACTCGCGAGTGAGGCGCAGCGTTTTATGGGCGCAGCGTCAGAGGGCGGGGCGCGGCGGCGCAGCCGCCGCGCCCCGCCCTGAGGCGCCAACGAGACCCCCGCCGCGAGCGTGCCCAGCGTGCTGCCGCTCCCGATCACCGGCTCCGCGTACAGGCGCGTGTGCTGTGCGGGGACGTCGACCGGTACCCCTGGGGTGGCCGGCGCGCTTGCTGCCGCCTGGTTGAGGCTTGTGCCGACGCGCGGGCTCTCGACCGACTCCCCGCTCGTGCGGTCTGTGGTTCTCGTGGCCGACTTCGCGTGCGCGTACGCGTGCTTGCAAGCAGACCCGGACGTCGAGGCATTGTGACGCGGACGACCTGAACGGCTCCTGAACGGCGACGAGGGCTGGGTGGGCTGCGGCCCACCCAGCCCTCGTCGCCTCGCGGCTCTTCACCGCCGCTTCATCGCTTCTTCATGCGGCCGATCTACGGTGGGGTCGTCTCTGCTCGACGGGGCCGGAGAGCGCGAACGTCGATCACAAGTCCAACGGGGCGGGGGGGACGTTCGCTCGAGCGGCTGCTCGGTTTCTGCGGGCGCTGGGATCCAGGATTCCTTGCGTGCCCGAGAGTCTGCCGGCGACGTGCTTGCGACACGGCTGCGCGAACGTGTTCAGGACTCGTTCATCTCCAGCCTGCAAGACCAGCCCGCAAGACTCGACCGCCGCTCCCTTCTGGGCGTGAAGATGGTTCTTGAGTGAAGGGTGTGGGGGCGGCGGTCAACAATCGCGGTGGGCATGACGCCGCAGAGGAACCGAAGGGACGATGAGGCGACGGCGACATGTGCTGGCGAGGCTGCTGCTCCCGGTTGCGCTGGGCGTGGCTGTCTATGCAGGACTGGCGCTCTACGGTCAGAGCGGTGCTCTCGCGGCGGCGCTCGCCCGCTTTCCGACTTGGTTTGTGGCGCCGGTCCTCGCTTTGGCGCTGGCGAACTACCTGCTGCGTTTCGTTCGGTGGCAGTACTATCTGCACCGCTGTAACGTGGCGATCGAAGCAAGACGCAGCGCGGCTATCTTCTTCAGCGGCTTGGCCATGTCGGTGACGCCGGGCAGGTTCGGCGAGCTCTTCAAATGCGCCATGCTGCGCGAAGAGCGCGCGCTGCGGCTCTCTGTCTCCATCCCGCTCGTGCTCACGGAGCGGGTGACCGATCTCGCAGCGATCTGCCTGCTCGTAGGCATCGGCGTGCTGCGCTACCCCGTGGGCCGCACGGCGTTCCTCGTAGTGGCCGCGCTCGTGCTCGCGGTGGTGCTTGCCCTGTCTATCTCGCCGACGTTCGCGGCCAAGGTCGCCCGGCTGCTCGATCGCGTCGCGCTGCGCAAAGGCCTGGCTGCGACTGCGACCGCCGACGAGGTCGCGACCGTCTTCGCGACGCTGCTGCGCGGGCGAGCGCTGGTGATTGGTGTGGCCCTCGGGGCGGTCGCATGGTTCGCCGAGTGCCTCGCTCTTCTTGTCGTGGTAGAGGGGCTGGGCTTTACGAACCTGGCGGTGTCGGCGGCGACGTTCGTGTACGCCCTCTCCACGCTCGGCGGCGCCGTGTCGTTGCTGCCCGGTGGCCTCGGTGTGACCGAGGTGAGCATGGCCGCCCTGCTCTCCGTGTTCGCCTTGCCGGGGCAACTCGCGATCGCCGGCGTCGTGATCGTTCGGCTGTGCACCCTCTGGTTCGCCACAGTGTTGGGCCTCGGCGTCTACCTTCTCCACCACCGCTCGGTTGCGAGGCTGGAGCTGAGCGTGTCGTCGAGCGCCGACCTTGACGCGGAAGGGAGCTTCGTTGGACGTTGAGACGCGGCACAGGCGTTGTGCTCCGCTCTCGCAGGCGCCGCCGAGCGAGGCCTCGGTGTCGGTCTTGGGGCGGCCGTCCTCTCTGCTGCCCCGGTCGCCGGCCGATCGGCCTGTCTTGCGCGGTCGCATCTCGGCGCGGCCCGCTTCGCTGCGGGTCTCGGCGACCGTGCGCTCGATGCGGCCGAAGCAGTGGACGAAGAATCTCATCCTGTTCGCGCCGCTGCTCTTCTCGCAGAGTCTGGCAGACCCTCATCGTTTGCCGCGCACGGTCGTCGCCGGCGCGCTCTTCTGCCTGCTGTCGGGGGCTGTGTACCTGGCCGACGATATCGGAGACGTGCGCCGCGACCGGTTTGATGCCGTCAAGCGACATCGTCCGCTGGCGGCGGGCGAGCTTGAGCCGCCTGTCGCCGTCGCTGCCGCGCCGGCGCTGGCTACGTTGGCGATCGGCGGCGGGTTCGCGTTCAGCGCCCCTTTGGGTCTCCTCGCGGTCGCTTACCTCGGCCTGCAGATCGGCTACGTGCTTGTGCTCAAGGATGTTGTGATCCTCGATGTCGTCGCGATCTCAGCGGGTTTCGTGTTCCGCGTGGTGGCCGGTGCGGTGGTCATCGGCGTCGCCTCATCGCCGTGGCTCTTGCTCTGCACGGCGCTGCTGGCGCTCTTCCTCGCTCTCATTAAGCGTCGCCACGAGCTGCGCATGAACGGCCGGGCGGTCGAGCATCGGCCGGTGCTGCGCCACTACTCCGTCGCCCTGCTCGACCAGATGATCTCCTCGGTCACGTCGGCGACCATCGTCACGTACTCGATCTACGCGTTCATGAGCCGCGAGGCGGCCGGTCGGCCGTACCTCATGGTCACCATACCCTTCGTGGGCTATGGTCTGCTGCGCTACCTCTACCTTGCCCATCAGCACGAGGTGGGCGGTAGCCCCGAAGACGTCCTGCTCGCCGATAAGCCGCTCGTCGTCGACCTGGTGCTCTGGGTCGCTGCGGTGGTCATCGTCCTTTACGTGGTTTGACCGGGAGGAATCGGATGCCGAGTGTGCACACGCAGCACGGAGGATCGTCACGCGGCGCCGCTTCAGGGCGCCACGCCGGCGTTGTGGCGGTTGTAAAGGCGACTCCGACAACGGTCTTGTCCGATGTCGCAAGACTCGTGGAGCTTGCCCGCCTCGACGAGGCTCTTACGTCGCCCTCGACCACTATCCTCAAAGACAACATCTCCTGGCACTTGCCGTTCCTCTCGGCCAACACGACTCCTTGGCAGCTCGAAGGCACGATCAAAGTCTTGCAGGCCCACGGATTCGACGATCTCGTCGCGGTGCACAACGACACGGTGGTGACGGATCCGGTGAAGGGCGGGCGCCTGAACAAGCTCGAGCCCGTCTACGCGCGGTACGGCGTCTCGGAGCTCTACAATTTCCTGCCCGGCAACGTGCGCTGGGTGAGCTATCGGCCACGTGCCAAGATGCTCGTCCTCGACCGCATCTTTCCCGGGGGGATCTACCTGCCCGACTTCTTCTTCGGCAAGAACATCGTGCATCTGCCGACGATGAAGTGTCACATCTATACCACGACCACCGGCGCGATGAAGAACGCTTTCGGCGGTCTGCTCAACACCCGGCGGCGCTACACGCACTCATGGATCCACGAGACGCTGGTCGATCTGTTGGCGATCCAGAAAGAGATCCATAGCGGCGTCTTCGCGGTGATGGACGGCACGCTTGCCGGCAACGGCCCTGGTCCGCGGACGATGAGGCCGGTGGAGACGGACTACCTTCTGGCAAGCGCGGACCAGGTCGCGATCGATGCGGTCGCCGCCAAGATGATGGGCTTCGATCCTCTGTCGATCCGCTACATCCGCCTAGCCCACGAGCATGGTCTCGGGGTCGGCGACGTCAGAGACATCGAGGTGGTCGGAGAAGACGTTTCGCGTGTCGACCTCGGCTTCAGCGTCGGAGCGAACCTACCGGCGCGGTTCGGTAAGCGAGTTTGGTTCGGTCATGCGCAACCGCTGCAGTACCTGCTGTTCCGTACGCCGCTCGTCCATGCGTTCATCCTCGCTTCCTCGCTGTATCACGACTACCTCTGGTGGCCCGCGAAGGGCAGACCGATCATGGAGGACGTCTACCGCACCACGAAGTGGGGTCGGCTGTTCGATGAGCTCGATGAGTAGCGACGCAGCGGCGCGGGCAGCGACGCGCACTCGTCGCAACAGGGGTCGACAGATCCGGCGCCGGCGCATCGTGGCGCTCGTTGCGCTGGCGCTCGTCGTCGCGACTGTGCCGGCTGCGTACTCGTATGTGACGACCATGCTGCAGCCGTCGAGCTTGCCGCTCACGATCAGGACCGTCGAGTGGGTCCGTGACCACCATGGGGCCTGGCTCGTGAACGCTGCCGAGCGGTACTACTACTCGTGGACGGCGCCGAAGAAGGGTGAACCACCCCTGATCTCGCTGCCGGCTGTCGGCGTTACGGGATCGCACGCTTCTCTCCCCAAGGATCGACTTGTGTATGGGCCGCCGCCGATCCGGCCCGTGATCGTGCCGGCGCTCGAGCGAGAGGGCGTCTGGCGACCCGCCGGTGTGCCGGTGAACGGCGGGTCGCCTGTACTTGTGACCGTCTTTCGCCCCGAGCCCGATTTCCCGCGCATCTTGGCGTACGTGGCCTGGATCGACACGGCACGCACGCAGCTCGCCCTCTATCCCGGCCGCTACGAACCGCCGTCCGGCTCGCCGCGCGGGCCCATGGCGGTGCCCTTCGGTGAGCGCTCGCGGCTGCTGGCGACCTTCAACAGCGCCTTCAAGCACAAAGACGGCCGGGGCGGTTTTGCCGTCAATGGGCACGTCTACGAGCCGCTGCGCAACGGGATGGCGACCCTCGTCGGCTATCGCGACGGCCACGTCGACATCGTTGCCTGGCGCGGAGGCCCGACCCCGAGGTCGACCATCGTGCTCGCCCGTCAGAACCTGCCTCTCATCGTGAATGGCGGCAAGCCCAACCCGAGCTTGCGCAACGACTCGTTGTGGGGCTACACGTTGGGTAATTCGACCATGGTCTGGAGGACCGGCATCGGTGTGGATGCGAAGGGCAACCTCATCTACCTGGCGGCTCCCGATCAAACGGCGCAAAGTCTCGCCACGGCCTTGGCTCACGCTGGGGCCGTGCGAGCGATGGAGCTCGACATCAACGCCGAGTGGCCGAGCTTCATGACGTACCGCCAGCCGGGGGCTCGGAGGGCTGTCAAGCTCGTGCCGAACCTGAACCAGCCTGCCACCCGGTACCTCGTGCCCGATGACCGCGATTTCTTCGCGGTCTACGAGCGCCGACCGGGCCAAAGCTTCGCCGTGCCGTTCAAGTAGGGCGGCCCGCTGGTGCCGGCGCGGGGGCCTTGCGGGTATTCACTCGCGCTTCATCACCACTTCATGCGGCCGTTCTACAGTGGAGTCGTCTTCGGCCGACGGGGCCGGAGGGACGACATCACGGAAGGAGGTGAGCTCAGTGAAGAAGTACCTTGCCCTGGTCTCGGTGCTGGCGATCGGTATCGCCATGGTGGCGGCCGTTGCTACCTCGCATGCCGCCACCACGACCAGCACGCCGGCGGCCGAGAAGACCGCCGTTGTCGACACCGACAACGTCAACGTCCAGCAGGGTGACCAGACGACGCCCGACGCGGTCGGCGCCAAGGCGGTCGAGTCCGGCGAGACCGCCGGTGCACCGGCAGACGCGGAGGCCGCTTCAGGGTCGGCCGTAGAAGAGCCCGGCGACCAGAACCTGCCCGGCGGTGGCCATCAGGACGCTGCCGGCGCCAACGTGAATCACCAGTTCGACGGCATCGAGTAGCGGTTCACGACGGTTCAACCTGACCGTCGTTGTACCCCCTTGAGACCGGGCTCCCGGCGGACACCGCCGGGAGCCCGGTCTCTGTCCGTTACGACGCGCCCGGCGGTTGACCGTCCGGCGCTTGAGGGCCCGGTGTTTGAGGGCCCGGTGTTTGGCGCGCGCCATGCCTCGGTATAAAGTGAAAACGGTTTTCACTTACTCTACGACTTGGGAGCGCCATGCAGCCGTCACGAGGTACGCCGTCGCCGGCCGCGCGTCCGCGCGAAGTACGAGGCGAGGCTGCCGCGCGTCCGCGCGCCACGCGCGCAAGCTCCACCGCGTCCGCCACCGCGTCCGTTGTCCGCCGGCGCGACACGCGCGCCAGGCGGGCGATCGCGCAGGCGACCGCCCGCCTGGCGCGCGTCTTCACGGCCGCCGACCTGTACGCACTGGTCCGCCCAGAGGGCATCGGCCTCACCACCGTCTATCGCACCTTGTCCCTGCTCGTTGCGGAGGGCATGGTCGCCCAAATAGGCCAACATGACGGTGAGACCTTGTATGTGCCCTGCGGGGTGAGCGGTCACCATCATCACCTCGTCTGCGTGGGCTGCGGCCTGGTCGAGAGAAGCGACGTCTGTCGGTGCGACGAGCTCGGCGACGAGCTGGCTCGCGAACACGGGTTCGTACTCACCACGGGAGGCCGGGTCTACTACGGCCTCTGCGCCTCCTGCGCGAAGGCGCGGTGAGCGATGTCGCACCTGCATGTTCCCGACGGCGTGTTGCCCCTCTGGCTTGTCGGCCTTGGCTGGCTGGTGACGGTCGTCGCGCTGGCCGTGGCGCTGCGCGTCTTGCGGCGCGCCGACCGCGGTCGACTCATCCCCCAGATCGGCATCGTCTCGGCCCTGCTCGTGGCGGCGATGTCGACCGAGATCGTCCCCATCGCCTACCACGTCAATCTGACCGTGCTGGCCGGTATCATCCTGGGACCCGCGGCCGGTATCGTGAGCGCCTTCGTCGTCAACCTCATCCTGGCGCTCTTCGGGCACGGCGGCATCACCGTCGTGGGCCTCAACACGATCGTCATCGGCGCCGAGACCGTACTGGGGTACTCTCTCTTTCGTCTGCTGGGTCGGGCGCTACCGCACCGGGTCGGGTTGGCGGCCGGCCTCGCCACAGTCGTCACCCTGTTCTGCACGACGACGCTGTCGATCGGCATCGTCGGCCTCTCGCAGATCGCCCCGGCGCAGGCGCGCGACCTCGGGGCGCTCAATCCGTCCACGCTGAGCTTCTCCAACCCCCTGAGCGGTGGGCTGTTCGCCAACCGCATCGTCACGCCGGAGCAAGAGGCGCAGGCGAGCTCGACGATCTCGCTGGCGCGTTTTGCCGCGGCCGTGTACGTGCTCGGCGCTATCGGCTGGGTGATCGAGAGTCTTCTGATCGGGTACATGGCGGCCTTCATCGCCAAGGTGCGACCAGGGTTGCTGCGGCATCCGCTGCTCGGAGGCGCGACGTGGATGCGGTGAGCAGACGCGCCACGCGCCGCCGGAAGGCGTCGCCGGCCGAGGAACGTGATTCCCGATGGATGTAGCCACCGTTGATCTCTGGGCCACCTCCGGCCGCAGCTACCTGCATCGGGCATCGCCGGCGGCCAAGCTCATCGCGGCGGCGCTCCTGCTCGCCGGCGTGATCCTCGTGCTCAACGTTCTCGTCGTCGCGACGGTCTTCGTGCTGGTGCTGGCCGTGGCGCGGCGGTCCGGTATCCCCGTGGGCAGGTTCACTCTGGCGGCGCTCTACCCGGGGATCTTCGCGTTGCTCTTCGCGCTGGCGCAGTTCCACGGCGACTTCTTCATCCCGGCAACGACCATCGCCAAGGCGGTCACCGCCGCCTCGGTCGTCGTACTGCTCATCGCTACGACGCCGTACCCGCGCCTCTTCGCGGCGCTGCGCCCGGTGTTGCCCGACACCATCGTCGAGGTGCTCTACGTGACCTACAGGTCGGTGTTCATCCTCTTGCGCGTGCTCGGCGACGCATTCACGTCGGTGCGCTTGCGCGGCGGGTCCGCCGGCGCCGGGCTGCGAGCGCGGCTGCGTAACGCCGCCGCCGCGCTCGCCGTCGGCGCCGTGTACTCGTTCGACGTGAGCGAGCGCACCTACGCGGTGATGCGCCTGCGCGGCTACTCGGGCCGCATCTCCGGCGAGCAGGCCGGTGGCCTGCGGCCGGCCGACCTACCGCTGGTCACCGGTGCGGTTCTCGTCGCGGCGCTGGTGGTGCTGTTCCGCTGCGAGTGGCGCGCGCTCAATCCCTTCAGCTGGATGCCGCTCGCGGCGGCGATCACCATCTTCGCGGTCGCGCTCGTGCTGCCGCGACGCGCGTCACCGGCCGGTCAGCGACCGGTGACCGAGATCGTGCGGGGCGACGCGGAATGAACGAACGCCGGAGGTTGCAGACGATGAGCGGCGAGGCCCACAGCCACGCGGGCGCAGGCGGTTTGGCCAACGACTCGGCCGATGACCTTGCGGCGCGCATCAGCTGCGTGAAACACCGTTACGAAGACGGCTCGCGTGTCGAGCTCTGCGGCCTCGACTTCGTCGTCGAGCGCGGCCAACGGGTCACCGTCTTGGGACCGAACGGCAGCGGCAAGACCACGCTGCTCTTCCACCTCGTGGGCATCCTGCGTCCGTCCGAGGGGACGGTCAGCGTGATGGGCGTCGATCCGGCGCACGACTTCGCCAAGGTGCGCCGTCAGATCGGCGTCGTGCTGCAGAACGTCGACGAGCAGTTGCTGGCGCCGACGGTGTGGGACGACGTCTCCTTCTCGCCGCGGCAGTACGGGCTGCCGAAAGACGAGGTGGCGCGGCGCACCGAGAGGGCGCTCGAGCTGCTCGGTATCGGCGACCTGCGCGACAAGGTGCCGCACTACCTGAGCGGCGGCGAGAAGCGCAAGGTCGCCATCGCGGGAGCGCTGGCCATGGAACCCGAACTGCTCATCTTGGACGAACCCTTCGAGGGCCTCGACCCGCACGCGCGCCGGCAGGTCCTCGACCTGCTGAACCGTCTGGTCACCGAGCGCGGCATGACGCTGATCACCTCGACGCACGACGTCAACATCGTGCCCGAGATGGCCGACGAGGTGTACGTGCTGGCGCACGGGGGCCACATCGTCTTGCACGGCGCGCCGATCGAGGTCTTCTTGCATGCCGACCTCTTGCGGGCCTCCAACATCGAGCCGCCGGTGCTGGCGCAGCTCTTCGAGCGGCTCGCGCGCCGGACCGGCCGCAGCCTGCCGATGCCGGCCACGATCGACGAGGCGACCGAGCGTCTCGCCGAACTTGCGTTGCACGATGGCGGAGCGCCTGCCGTCGAGGGTCTCGACCACAAGGATCGGGCGGAGAAGCACACCACTTGAGGGCTGCGGCCCTGCGGGCCGCAGCCGTACGGGCCTTTGCCTACGGCAGCCCAGCGGAGAAGCACACCACTTGAGGGCTGCGGCCCTGCGGGCCGCAGCCGTACGGGCCTTTGCCTACGGCAGCCCGGCGGAGAAGCACACCACTTGAGGGCTGCGGCCCTGCGGGCCGCAGCCGTACGGGCCTTTGCCTACGGCAGCCCGTACGGGCACACGGCGACGCAGATGCCGCACACGCCGCCGAACTCTTCGTAGCCGTCGAGGTGGTGCTCGCAGGCCTTCTCGTCGTAGAGGTCGTCGCGCGTCAGGTCGGCCCGCCACTGTACGTCGCGGCCGGCCCCGGCGGGGCAGGCGTCGATACAGCGTCGGCACGAGCCGCAGCGTCCGCTGGTGATCGGCGTACCCGCCGGCAACTTCAGGTCGGTGAACACCGTCGCCAGGCGTACCTTGGGACCGAGCGAGGGCGACACGAAGAGGGCCGTCTTGCCGATCCAGCCCAGGCCGGCCTGCGTCGCAGCGGTCTTGTGAGGGAAGACACCGGCGTCCCCCCAGTCCTTGACGATGTCGTCGTCTTCGATCGTCGCCTCGACCGCCTCGGCTTCGTGACCCGCCCAGCGCAGCTTCTTGGCAAGCGACCGTGCGGCAAGATCGAGGCCGGCGTTGAGCCGCTGGTACTCGTAGTAGTAGGTCGCGGTCGGGCCGTGGTCGAGGCCTTTCAGCGACGAAGGATGCAGGCGCATCACGAGTGAGATGGCGGTGGGCAGAGCGGGCGCCAGCGGGGAGAGGAGCGGTTCGTTACGCGCGACGCCCCAAAGGTCGATGCGGGCCTCACGCAGATGCCTCTGGATATCGTCGAGCGCGAGATCGCGGCTCACTACCACTCCCTTGTAGGCGACCGAGACGGTGACTCCCCGGCGCCGCGGCGACCCTGGAGTCTTGCCGCAGTCCGGGCCGCCGGCTTTCGCGGCGCGATCGAACGATTATACCGCGGGCGTGCGCGGCGCGGGAGCGCGACACCCACCGCTTCGTCCACACATCGCCGTCACGGCGCTCCAGGGTGCTGAACTTCCGGCAACGCGGTTATTTACACTATCCTGACGGTGATAATCGCCCTTGAGATCACGAGATGGAGAGGTGGTGAGAACGATGGGAAAGGTTCCGTTCCTGTATTGGTGGGTGCTCAATCGCCCGCGCAAGAGACAGCGCTATGAACGATGAGCTGACCGATTCGTCGGTGCTTGAGGAGGGGCGTTTCCCGGATGGGAAGCGCCCCTCATTCGTTTCGGCTCTCCGGCTTCTCAGGGCCTAGGCAGAACGAAAGCGGCGCAGCCGCAGGCTGTTGCTGACCACCGAGACGCTTGAGAGGCCCATGGCCGCTGCGGCGAAGATGGGGTTGAGCAGCACGCCGAAGGGCGGGTAGAAGACCCCGGCCGCCAGCGGTATGAGCGCCACGTTGTAGCCGAACGCCCAGAAGAGGTTCTGCTTGATGACCTGGATCGTGCGCCGCGAGAGCGCGATCGCCGTGACGACCCCGTTCAGGTCGCCGGAGATCAGCGTCACGTCGCTCGCCTCCATGGCGACGTCGGTGCCTGTGCCGATGGCGATGCCGATATCGGCCTGGGCCAGCGCCGGCGCGTCGTTGATGCCGTCGCCGACCATCGCGACGCGCTTGCCCTCGCCCTGGAGGGCCTTCACCTGCGCGGTCTTCTGCTCCGGCAGCACCTCGGCGATCACGCGGTCCACACCTACCTCGCGGCCGATCGCCTCGGCGGTGCGGCGGTCGTCGCCGGTGAGCATGATCACCTCGAGGCCGAGGCCGCGCAGGCGGCGGATGGCCTCGGCCGAGCCGGGCTTCACCGTGTCGGCGACGGCGATCACGCCGGCGGGCTTGCCGTCGAAGCTCACATAGACCGGCGTCTTGCCCTGCGTCGTGAGCGTCTGCGCGAGGTCGCCGGCGCCGTCGAGCGCCGCTGCCTGCTCCGCCAGGAGGCGCTCGTTGCCGACGACGACCTCGCGTCCGGCTACGACGGCCTTGATGCCGTGGCCGGCGACCGCCGCGAAGTGCTGGGCGTCGTCGAGCGTGAGGCCACGATCGTGCGCTGCGCGCACGATCGCCTCGCCCAGGGGGTGTTCCGAGCCCTGCTCGGCGCTGGCCACCAGGCGCACCAGCTCGTCGGCGGTCACGCCGTCGGCGGGCAGCACGTCGGTGATCGCGGGGCGTCCCTCGGTGACGGTGCCCGTCTTGTCGAGCACGATGGTCGTCAGCTTGTGCGCCGTCTCCAGCGACTCGCCGTCGCGGATCAGCACGCCGTTCTCGGCGCCCTTGCCGGTGCCGACCATGATCGCCGTCGGCGTGGCCAGGCCGAGAGCGCACGGGCAGGCGATGACGAGCACGGCGACGAAGTTGAGCAGCGCGTAGTTGAGCGACGGCGACGGACCGACCAGCAGCCACACGATCAGCGTGGTGGTGGCGATGCCGATCACGATCGGCACGAAGTAGCTCGCGATGACGTCGGCCAGACGCGCGATGGGCGGTTTGGAGCCCTGCGCCTGCTCTACGAGCCTGATGATCTGCGCCAGCGCCGTCTCGGCGCCGACCTTGGTGGCGCGGAACGTGAACGAGCCGCTGCCGTTGATGGTGGCGCCGATGACCTCGTCGCCGGGCTTCTTGCCCACCGGGATGGGTTCGCCGGTCAACATCGACTCGTCGATGGTCGAGGAGCCGCTCTCCAGGACGCCGTCTACCGGGACTTTCTCGCCCGGGCGCACGCGCACGAGGTCGCCGTGCCGCACCTCGGCGACCGGCATGTCGGTCTCGACGCCGTCGCGGATGACGCGTGCCGTGCGCGGTTGCAGGCCGATGAGCTTCTTGATCGCCTCGCCGGTCTGTCCCTTGGCGCGCGCCTCGAGCATCCTGCCCAGCAAGATGAGCGTGACGATCAGCGCCGACGAATCGAAGTAGCGCGGCATGCCCAGCCCCTGGTGCATGAAGAAGCCGGGGAACAAGACGCCCAGGGCGCTGTAGGCGTAGGCGGCCGAGGTGCCCATGGCAACGAGCGTGTTCATGTTCGTCGACCCGTGGCGCAGGCCGGCCCAGGCGGCCTTGTAGAACTGCCGGCCGACCCAGAACTGCACCGGCGTGGCCAGCGCCCAGAGCACCCAGCCGTTCTTGAGGAAACCGGAGACGAAGGCGAACTGCATGCTGCCCAGGAAGATGACGACCGACAGGACGGCGCCGAAGGCGACCTTGCGGCGCAGTTCGCGGTAGTGGCGCTCGCGCTCGAGGGCGGCGTGGTCGACGAGCTCGCCGGCGGCGCCGGCGGCTTCGCCTTCGGCGCCGCTCGCCGGCTCGTCGACGACCTCATAGCCGGCTTTCTTGACGGCGTCGACAAGGTCGCCGTGCGTGATCTGACCGGGGATGTACTCGATGGTCGCCTGCTCGGTGGCGAAGTTCACGTCGGCCCTGAGCACGCCGGGCACCTTGCGCAGCGCCTTCTCGTTGCGCGCCACACAGCTCGCGCAGGTCATGCCCTTGATGGCGAGCGTCTCGGTTTGGGTGGACACGCCGTAACCCACCTTCGTGATCGCCTCACGGAGGTGTTCCAGGTCGACCACCGTCGGGTCGAACGTGACGCTTGCCTTCTCGGTGGCGAAGTTCACGTTGGCCGCGTAAACGCCCTCGACCTTGCGCAACGCCTTCTCGTTGCGCGCCACACAGCTCGCGCAGGTCATGCCGGTGATCGGGATCTCGACGGTGCTCTCACGCTCTGCCATGGAGGCGGTTCCTTTAACGACGGCTCTGTGCGGCGCTCGTGGCGGGCTTCGCCCGCCGCTCGCGGCGCTCAGACCCTACATACCCCGCGAGACTATCATAGAAGACCTTATTTGTCGCCTTTCTTTGGCGATCTCGCCGACGGCTTCCTCGCGGCTGGGCCCGCGGGTAGCTGCGGCGGGCGTCGTTCGCATGCGCGTGGCGCCCCTCGCGACCTCGGCGTGTCGCGACCTCGGCGTGTCGCGACCTCGCCTGATCCTTCGTGCGCCGCCGATGCCGCCGATACGCTAGACTTGGCCGCTGGAGGCGGGGAGCGAACGAAGGAGTCTGCGGTGGCGATCTGGAACGCGCAGTACGAGACGATGGAGCGCACGGAGCTGGCGCGGCTGCAACTCGACCGACTCAAGCACGCGGTCGCCTACATGTACGAGCGCGTCCCCTTCTACCATCAGAGCCTCGACGAGGCGGGTATCGATCCCTACAAGATCCGCATCCTCTCCGACGTGCGCCACCTGCCGTTCACGACCAAAGACGACTTCCGCACCAACTACCCCTATGGCCTCTTCGCGGTGCCGCTCGACGAGGTCGTGCGCATCCACAGCTCGTCCGGCACGACCGGCAAGCCGGTGGTCGTCGGCTACACGACGAACGATCTCGAGACCTGGGCCGAGTTGTGCGCTCGCTTCATCACGGCCGCCGGCGCCGTACCGTCCGACATCGCCCAGGTCGCCTTCGGGTACGGCATGTTCACCGGCGGCTTCGGTCTGCACTACGGACTGGAGAAGGTCGGCATCACCGTCGTGCCCCATTCGGCCGGCAATACCGCCCGACAGATCCAGTTCATGCAGGACTTCGGCACCACGGTGCTCGTCGCCACGCCGTCCTACGCGCTGTACCTCGGCGAGATCCTGGCCAAGCGCGGGAACGACATGAGCCGCTTCAAGCTGCGTATCGGTCTCTTCGGCGCCGAGGCGTGCAGCGAGTCGATGCGTCGGCAGATCGAGGCGCGTTTGCCCATCAGGGCCACCGACAACTACGGTCTCACCGAGGTCATGGGACCGGGCGTCGCCGGCGAATGCGAGCAGCGCTGCGGGCAGCACGTGGCCGAAGATCACTTCGTCATGGAGGTCATCGACCCGGAGACCGGCGAGCCTGTCGGCGAGGGCGAGGTCGGCGAACTCGTGTTCACGTCGCTGACCAAAGAGGCGGCGCCGGTGCTGCGCTATCGCACGCGCGACCTGACGACGGTCACTTACGAGCGCTGCGAGTGCGGACGCACGACGGCACGCCTCGGCAAGTTCAGGGGGCGCACCGACGACATGTTCATCGTCAGTGGGGTCAACGTCTTTCCCTCGACCATCGAGAGCGTCCTCTTCGAGATGGATGGCACCGAGCCCCACTACCAGATCCTGCTTGAGCGCAAGGGCGGCCGCGACACCTTCGAGGTCCGGGTCGAGGTGACCGAGCAGGTCTTCAACGGCTGGCAGGACGACCTCGTCGCCTTCGAGCGTAAAGTGACGGAGGAGCTGCGCTCGGTCTTGCTCGTGCGGCCCAAGGTGAAGCTGGTCGAGCCGGGCTCGCTGGAGCGTACGACGGGCAAATCGAAGCGCGTCATCGACCGGCGGGAGGCTGCGGAGGGTCCCCAGGTTTCCTGAGGTCGAGACCCTGCGGGGGCCGGGGGAACCGTCGGCCGGAGGAACGGGGGAACGGTGGGTCAAAGGAAAGCGGGGGATGCCGCCGCTCCCGTTTGAAACCGTTCGCCTCCTTTTGAAACCGTTGCATGATGCAACCAGCCCGAACGGCAGCGAGGGACACATGCCGGAGCTCCCCGAAGCCGAGATCGCACGGCGGACGCTGACGCCCTGGGTCGTGGGCAGGACGATCGAGCAGGTGGTCCTGCGCATGCCCAGCCGCGTGAAGCGGCCGCACGGCCTGTCTCGCGAAGAGGCCGATCGCGAGGTCGCGCGCTTCGTCGCGGCGCTCCAGGAGCGTACCGTGGAAAGCGTCGAGCGGTGCGGCAAGGACCTGCTCTTCCGCCTCGACGACGGCGACGCTCTCGCCTTCAACTTCGGGCTGTGGGCCAGCGTGACCCTGCGGTCGCGGCTGGAGGGCGGGCAGCCGGAAGGCTGCCCGCCCATCAAGAGGCTCGGGCTGGCGCTACGGCTCGGATCGGCGAACGAGCGTGTCGACGACGAGGTACGGTGGCTCGTGTTCGCCGACATCATTTTCTCGACCTACGGTGTCCAGCCGTTCGCGCCGGCCCCGGTGCCGCCTCCGTATGACGCCCTCGATCCCGGGCTCGACGGGCCACTGCTGGCGCGGCTGGCCGCGCAGGCAAAGCCGGGCAAGGCCAAGGCGGCGACCGCGAAGCCGGCCTCGCCGCAGCCCGGCGCGACGCCGCGCGCTGCAACAAGGCCCGGTCCGGCGCCGCAGGCCAAGCGCTTCCTCATGGACGACACCTGCATGCTCGGCATCGGCAACGGGTACGCCGACGAGATCCTGTGGCTCGCGCGGATCAACCCGCTGCGGCCGGTCACGGAGCTCGATGAAGGTGGCTGGCGGTCGCTGGCAGATGCGGTGCGAGCCGTACTCGACGATGCGATCGCCCGCGGAGGAGAGCTCGGTTTTCTCGACGCGCGCTGTCGGCGGGGCCGTGTCGAGCGACGCATCCATCATCGCGCCGGCGAGCCGTGCCCGCGCTGCGGCACGCCGCTCGCCGGGTACACGAAGAGCGGCCGCGAGACCGATCACTGCCCGGTCTGCCAACCGCTCTCGTAGCAGGGCGGATCTGAGGACGGCACGGGCGAGGGGCGGCGCTGAAAGCGCCGCCCCTCGCCCGTGCCGTCCTCCCCTGTCCTGCCGGACCGCGATGCGGCCCCGACAGCAACGAGCCCTTTTGCTTGGCGGAAGGACCCCAAGCCGCCATACGCTAGGAGCCGTCCGGCTGATCCCGGGGAAGCTCCCTCCTTGCTCCGCCGGCCCTCTCCTGCCGGGTCTCTGCTCCAGGGTATCGGGGCTGCGGGCTCGATCCTCGATGGAACGAACGTCTACCTGATCGCCCGAGTGGGCAGCGTGGCTCCGCGGGCGGCTACCGACCAGCTTGGCTCAGTCTCGCCGGCGAGCGATCGCCCGAGTGGGCAGCGTGGCTCCGCGGGCGGCGGGCCCGGCTCAGTCTCGCGAGCGGCCGGTGCGGCGCCCGGTGCGGCGCCTCTTGCGCTCGTCGCCGCGTTGGTTGTGAGTCGGCGCCGGCAGCGGCACGTAGAACACCGACGGTCGGCGGCGCGGTGGCTGCGGGAAAAGGCGCATGAGGTGGTAGAACTCCTGGGGCATGTCGGTCGTGACGTCGAGACCAAGCCCGCGCGCCTGGTCGACCGTGATGGGGTAGTCGTGCGTCCAGCGGCCTTCGGTGAGCGTGTTCGCCAGCTCCTGCGCTCGCTCGCCAGGCATCTTCTCGGTGAGGATCGCGGCGACCACGTCGTGGAGCTGATGCACGGCCTTGCGGCTCACGTCGGCGAGGATCAGGGTCTCGTCGTCGACCTCGTTGCGGTCCTTCTCGTCGACGGCGGCGAGGATCGAGGCGGCGGGGTAGCTGCCGATCTGCGGGTCGACGGCGCCCAAAACGGCGTTGTCGTCCATCACGATATGGTCGGCGGCCAAGGCCAGCAGAGTACCGCCCGACATGGCGTAATGGGGCACGAAGATGGTCACCGGCGCAGGGTGGCGCAGCAGCGCAAAAGCGATCTGCTCGGTGGCCAGCACGAGGCCGCCCGGCGTGTGCACGATCAGGTCGAGGGGCATGTCGTCGGGCGTTAGACGGATGGCGCGCAGGATCTCCTCGGAGTCGGCGATGTCGATGTAGCGGAAGATGGGGATGCCGAGGAGCGCCATGACCTCCTGGCGATGGATGAGGCTGATCACGCGCGTGCCGCGAGCGCGCTGGATGGCCGCCATCATGCGCGCACGCCGCCAGTCGAGGACCTTCAGCTGCGCGATGGGCGTCAGCGCCAGCACGATGAGGAAGATGAAGAGCAGGTCGGCGAGGCTCATGTCGGTTCCTTCGCTGCTGGTCCGGGCGCCATCGCCGGCCACAGCACAGCCGGCTCGTAGCGAATGGTACCACCCGGGGAGGAAGGCCGGACCGTGGTCGGACGGCGGCGCGCCGGCGATGGCGCCGCTCCGGCGAGCGTCAGGCGGTCGCGCCGCTCTGCCGAACGTCAGGCGATGACGCGCAGCAGCTCGAGGTGGCTGGTGACTCCTTCGAGCACCTTGCGCAGGCCATCTTCGTGGGTGGTCTCGACGCCGCGCGCGCGGGCGGCTGCGCGCAGCTCGCCGGCGGCGCAGCCGCCGGCGATCAAGTCGCGCAGCTCATCGTCGAGCGTGAGCACCTCGAAGAGTCCGATGCGGCCCAGGTAGCCGGTGCCGAAGCACTTGCCGCAGCCGACCGGCAGGTACACGTGCATTTGACGCTTCGGCGCCTTGCCCAGCCCGAGCTCTTCCCACCTGCTCGCCTTGATCGAGTGTGGCTTGCGACAGTGCCGACACAGGCGCCGGACGAGGCGTTGCGACACGATGCAGCGGAAGGCGGCCGCGACCAGATAGGGCGGCAGGCCCATCTCGACCAGCCGGTGGATCGACGAGGCGGCGTCGTTGGTGTGCAGGGTTGTGAACACCAGGTGACCCGTGACGGCGGCGTCGGCGGCCATCTTGGCCGTCTCGACATCGCGCACTTCGCCGACCATGATCACGTCGGGGTCGGCGCGCACGAGCGAGCGCAGCGCTTTGGCGAAGGTGAGCCCGATGGTCGGCTTGACCTCGGTCTGCACGACACCGTGGAGCTTGCGTTCGATGGGGTCTTCGACCGTGTAGATCTTGGTCTCGCCCGACTTGATGAGCTCGAGGGTGGTGTAGAGCGTGGTCGACTTGCCGCAGCCCGTGGGCCCGCAGATGATGATGCCGCCCTCGGGCTTGGCGATGGCCTCTTCGAAGCGTTTGAGCGAGCCGTCGGTGAGGCCCAGCGAACCCAGCGTGGGAGGCAGCGGCGAGACCTCGAGGATGCGGATCGTGACGTTCTCGCCGTAGAGGCTGGGGATGGAGCTCAGGCGCAGGTCGACGACCTCGCCGCCCGATGTCTCGAGCGACGTGCGACCGTCTTGCGGCAGCCGCCGCTCGGCGATGTCCATGTTGCCCATGATCTTGATGCGACTGATGATGCCCGGCTGCATCTGCGCCGGGTACTCGCGCAGCTCGTGCAGCACGCCGTCGATGCGGCAGCGCACGTGCAGTACGTCTTCGCGTGGTTCGAGATGGATGTCGGAAGCCTTCATGCTCACGGCGTCGGAGATGAGGCCATCGACGATCTCGATGATCGACGCGTCCTGAGCCTGCGCCGCCTCGTCGTTCTGCTGCGCCTCGTCGTCGCGCTGCTCGCGCAGCTTGCCGCGCGTGCTGAAGAAGATGCTCACCGCCTCGTCGAAACCGCTCTCGGTGCAAATGACCGGCCGCACCTTGCGCTTGGTGCGCAGGCGGACCTCGTCGATGGAGACCACGTCGAGCGGGTCGGTCATGGCGAGGACCAGGGCGCCGGCCTCGTCGATGGAAAGCGGCAGGACGCGGTGACGGATGATGAAGTCGCGCGGCAGCAGGCCCAGGGCAGCCGGCGTGGGGGAGACCTGGCGCAGGTCGGCGACCTCGATGTGCAGCTGGCCGGAGAGTGCCTGCACGAGGTCGTGATCTGAGACCAGCCCGTCGCGTACGAGCACTTCGCCGAGGCGTCGGCCATCGGCCTTCTGCCGCGCCAGGGCGGCCTCGGTCTGCTGCTGGCTCACGAGGCCGCTGGCGACGAGAAGGGCGCCGAGCTTGAGACGCCCCGCCGTGCGCTGGCGGCGCCGGTCGACCGCGTCGCGGATCTTCGCGCGCAGGTCTTCGAAACGGAACGGCTTCGTGAGGAAGTCGGCGGCGCCCATGCGATGAGCGGTCTCGAACGAAGCGAAGTCGGTGCGCGTCGAGAGCACGACGAACGGCACTCCGCGCAGCCCGGGCGTGTTCATGAGACGAAGGACCTCGTCGCTCTCGAGCGCTGCGAAGGCCAGCTCGGTGAGGAGCACGTCGGGCGGACGCTCGCGCAGGTTGCGCAGTGCGTTCTCGTCGCCGCGCCGGGTCTCGACGTCGTAGGTGTCGTCGAAGTAGGCGGCCAACTCTCCGCACAGGTCGGCGTCGTCGTCGATGATGAAGAGCCGCTTCTTTGCCGCAGGCGTAGAGAACCTCCGCTTCCGTTGTCAACGAGAAGGTTTCGGCTGCCGGACGCGGCGGCTTTAGGAGCGCTGCCGGGTCGGAGCCTGCCGACCGGCCCGGGGCGCCTGCGAGACCTTCTCCTGCCGTGCTGTCGAGTGTGAGGTCTCCGCGCAGGCGGCGCCCGGCGAAAGGTGACGATCCGGGGTTACGGTCGGGCCACGGGCGAGGTGACGTTGTGGCGGGAGCTTGGCCGGGGTGAGGCCCGCGGGCCGACAGGGCGTTGCCAAGCCATATGCCGCACTGGAGGTCACGTCGGCAGAGAGGAAGAAAAGTGCCGGGCCGGCAGGGGGCCTTCGTGTGATGCGGGCTCTCGGAAACGGCGGAAGGAGACCGGCCCGGCAGGAGAGGGGATATGAAATTCAGGCACAGCGCCTTGCGGCGCTCACCTGGTCAGATAGCTACCTCGTGGAGGGACCTCCCGGCTCGCTCAAGCCACTGGTCGGCGTGCTCGCCAGTCGAGCCCACCTTTCTCACACGACCTCCCTATCGGCACCGCGTGGGGCGAGTTGAGCGAGACCGGCCAAGAGGTGTAGGCAGGCGGGAGAACGTCGTCGTGCGGCAGTGTGTCGCGCCGGCGCGTCTCGAAGCGGGTGCGAGAGGGATGGTCAAGACCAGGTAGAATGCCCACCTGAGTGAACGCGACGGCCAAGAGCTGGACGAGGCTGCGGGAGGATGCGGCGGCGCGGCGGGCGCGAGCCCGCCGCGCCGCCGCATCCTCCCTCGACCCTAGCGCCGGCAGCCGGCTCGAGAACGCCGGCAAGCTGGTCTCGGCCGACCGCGTGGTGCAGCTCCTCGAGGCCATCCTCGAGCCGGGCGACCGCGTCGTGATCGAGGGCGACAACCAGAAGCAGGCCGATCTGCTCGCCGCCGCGCTGTGTCGGGTCGACCCGCGCAAGGTGCACGACCTGCACATGGTCCAGCCGGTGCTGTCGTTGCCCGAGCACCTCGAGGTCTTCGAGAAGGGCATCGCGCGCCGGGTCGACTTCTCCTACTGCGGCGTGCTGGGCAAGCGCATGGCCGAGGACCTCCTCGCCGACAAGCTTGAGATCGGCGCCATCCACACCTATCTCGAGCTGTACGGGCGCCTGTTCACCGATCTCACGCCACGCGTCGCACTGGTGGCTGCTACCGCCGCCGACCCCAGCGGCAACCTCTACACCGGCGGCAACACCGAAGACACGCCCGTGCTGGTCGAGGCCACGCACTTCCACGAGGGCATCGTCGTGGCGCAGGTGAACGACCTGGTTGCTCAGGGGGCGCTGCCGCGCGTCGACATCCCCGGCGACTGGGTCGACTTCGTCGTCCAGTCGCCGGAGCCCTATCACATCGAGCCGCTCTTCACGCGCGACCCGGCGAAGATCGGCGACCGACAGGTCCTCATCGCCATGCTGGCCCTCAAGGGCATCTACGCGCGCTACGGCGTGCGTTCGCTGAACCACGGCGTGGGCTTCAACACCGCCGCCGTCGAGCTGCTGCTGCCGACCTACGGGGAGGAGCTCGGCCTCAAGGGTACGGCCTGCAGATACTGGGCGCTCAACCCGCACCCGACGCTCATCCCGGCCATCGAGAGCGGCTTCGTCGAGAGCGTGCACTGCTTCGGCGGAGAACCGGGGATGCAGGCTTACGTCGAGGCCCGCCCCGACGTGTTCTTCGTCGGCCCCGAGGGAGCGCTGCGCTCGAACCGCGCGCTCGCCCAGATCGTCGGTCACTGCGCCGTCGACATGTTCGTCGGCGCCACCCTGCAGATCGATCCCGACGGCAACTCCTCGACGGCGACGGCGGGTCACATCGCCGGGTTCGGCGGGGCGCCTAACCTGGGCTGCGACGCGCCGGGGCGGCGGCACGCGAGTGCCGCCTGGCGGCGCGTCGGCGCGGAGGACGGCATGCGCGAGGCCGCGAACGGAGCCATGCCACGCGGCCGCAAGCTCGTCGTGCAGCTCGGCCCGACGGTCAGCGACAAGGGCTACCCGCTGTTCGTCGAGCGGCTCGACGCTTGGGATCTCGCCGAGCGCTGCCGCCTCGCGCTGCCGCCGGTGATGATCTACGGGGAAGACCTGACGCACATCGTCACCGAAGAGGGTGTCGCCCACCTGCACCGCTGCCGCTCGCTCGAGGAGCGCCGCGCCGCCATCCGCGCCGTGGCCGGCGACACCGCGGTCGGCCGGTCTGCCAAGCCCGCCGAGACAGTCGCGTTGCGCGCGCGCGGGGTGGTCGAGAGGCCGCTTGACCTGGGGATCGAGCCGGCGCGCGCCACGCGCGCGCTGCTCGCGGCGCAGTCGATGCACGACCTCGTGGAGTGGTCGGGCGGCCTCTACGAACCCCCCGCGCGCTTCCGCGACCGGTGACGACGCGCACTGCCGCACGTATGAGGGCGCGCGCCGGGGCTCACGCCCCGGCGCACGCCCTCACCGGTCGCCCACGAAACTGGTAGACTCGCCGGCGATGTTCGACAAGGTCCTCATCGCCAACCGCGGCGAGATCGCCATCCGCGTCATCCGTGCCTGTAAGGAGCTCGGCATCGGCACCGTCGCCGTCTACTCGGAGGCCGACGCCGACTGCCTGCACGTCGCTTACGCCGACGAGGCCGTCTGCATCGGCCCCGCACCGGCGATCAAGAGCTACCTGCAGATGCCCGCCATCATCATGGCGGCCACCTCGCGCGGCGCCCAGGCGATCCACCCGGGCTACGGCTTCCTCGCCGAGAACGAACGCTTCTCGACGCTCTGTCGTGAGAACGGCATCACTTTCATCGGCCCGTCGCCCGAGTCGCTCGCCCTCATGGGCGACAAGGCGGCCGCACGCGCCACGATGAAGGCCGCCGGCGTGCCCATCACGCCCGGCTCCGACGGCATCACCGAAGACGCCGCTGCCGCCGAAGCGGTCGCACGAGAGATCGGTCTGCCGGTGATGGTCAAGGCGTCGGGCGGCGGCGGCGGCAAAGGCATCCGTATCGTGCGCGAGGCGAGCGAGCTGGCCACGGCGGTCAGGCAAGCGCAGGGCGAGGCCGAGGCGGCCTTCGGCAACGCGGCCGTCTACGTCGAGAAGTACATCGAGCAACCGCGACACGTCGAGGTCCAGGTCATGGCCGACCGGCACGGCAACGCCTTGCACCTGGGCGAGCGCGACTGCTCCATCCAGCGCCGCCACCAGAAGCTCATCGAGGAGTCGCCCTCGCCGGCGGTGACCCCTGCGATGCGCGCCGCCATGGGCCACGCCGCCGTCGAAGCCGCCCGCGCGGCCGGCTACGAGGGCGCCGGCACGGTCGAGTTCCTCCTCACGCCCGAGGGCGACTTCTCCTTCATGGAGATGAACACTCGTGTGCAGGTTGAGCACCCGGTCACCGAGATGGTCACCGGCATCGACATCGTCAAGACCGGCATCGCGGTGGCTGCCGGCGAGCCGCTGCCGTTCTCGCAGGACGACGTGCGCTGGCGGGGCCACGCCATCGAGTTCCGCATCAACGCCGAAGACCCGGCCGCCGACTTCATGCCCTCGGCCGGCACCGTCAGCCGCTGGATCCCGCCCGGTGGCCCCTGGGTGCGCCTTGATTCGCACGTCTACCAGGGCTACGCCATGCCGCGGTTCTACGACAGTCTGGTGGCCAAGCTCATCGTCTGGGGCCGCGACCGCGACGAAGCCATCGCCCGCGGCAAGTGGGCGCTCGAGCAGTTCGTCGCCGAGGGCATCAAGACGACCATCCCCTTCCACCGCCACGTGCTCGAGCACCCGCTGTTCGTTGCGGGCACCGTCTCGACGCACTTCATCGAGGACCACCTGGGATAGGGTGGCGCGAGCAGCTCGCCGCCGACCCGCGCTGCCCACAGAGGGCTCGCCGCCGACCCGGTCGCTGCACTCTCAGAGACGTGGCGAGGCCGCCCGTGCGCGGGCGGCCTCGCCGAGCTCGTCGTCGCTTTTGTGCCTGGCGCTCAGGCGCTCTTGACCCGCTCCCAGGCGTCGGTGTAGAGGCGCGCCGCCGCGCCCACGTCGTTGTAGACCTGACCGCGGTCCATGTCACTGGCCGCAGGGGTGGTTATGAACACGAAGGGGTCGGTGTACGGCTTGGCCGCCGTCATCTCGACGGGCAGGTACCACGTCCAGCTCGAGAGCTTGCCCATGACCTTCGGATCGAGGATGTAGTTCAAGAAGAGATGAGCCCCGTACACGCTGTTGGCGCCCTTGGGGATGCAGAGGTTGTCGACCCACCAGGGGAAGCCTTCCTGGGGGAGCACGAACGTGACGAGCTTCTTGGCCTTGGCGTCACCCCCGAGGGCGTCGATCGCCATGAGCGCGTCGCCGTTCCAGCACATCGTCAGCGGCACGCCGCTGGCCATCGAGCGCTTCATGTTGATGGAGTCGTACTGCCGCACGAGCGGCTTCTGCTCGATCAACTTGTCGGCCGCGGCGTTGACCTGGTTTGGATCGGTCGTATTGATCGAATAGGGCTTACCGGTATCTCTGTAGCCGACCATGATCAGGGTCGCCGCCAGATCTTCACGCTCGTCGTTGAGCATATCGATCTGGCTCTTGTACTGCGGGTTCCAGAGATCGGCCCACTTGCCCACGCTCGCGGGGTCGATCTTGTCGGTGCGCACGCCGTAGCCCGTGGTGCCCCACTGGTAGGGCACGCTGTACTTGTTGGCGCCGTTCTCGTCAGGGTTGTCGTACCTCGGCTTCTTGAACTGCGGGTCCGTGTACTGGAAGTTCGGGATGTACGTCATGTCGAGCGGGTGCAGCAGCCCCGTCTTGATCATGATGTGAACCATGTAGTCGGAAGGAACGATGACGTCGTAGCCGGTGGCCCCGGCCTTGAGCTTGGCGAGCAGCGCCTCGTTGTCGTCGAAGTAGGTCTCGACGACCTTGATCCCGGTCGTCTTCTGGAAGTCCTTCTTGACCGCCGGACTCATATAGTCTGACCAGTTGTAGAGGTTGATCTGCGACGGCTTGGTCGTGTCCATGGGCGCCGGGCTGCTTCCCGCCTGCTCGGAACTCGAGCTCGTGCCGCAGGCGGCGAGCAGCCCGCCGGCGGCCGTCGCCGACAGGCCCATCGCCAGCGCCCGCTCGACGAACTGGCGGCGCGTGATGCGGCCCAGCGCCGCCTCGCGCACCAGCCCCTGCAGGTCGCGACCCTCGGCCAGCTCGCGGTCGCGCTCGTGGTGGTTGCGATCCATGTATGCGTCCCCCTCTCGCATTGCCGGTTCGGCCGGCCGTGCATGGGTGCGCGGTGCGACCACTGCGATCCCCCGCACGCGTCGCAGGCGACGGCGGCCGTCTCCCCGTGGACATACCGGCCTCGCGCCCCGGCGTCGTGCTCGTATATCGTACTCCTTGCGGGGCAAGAGGAGGAGGGGCGGCGTGGATCTGCGCCGCATCGACCGCCTGCCGCGCCACCTCTTCAGCGTCATCGCCGAGCTGAAGACCGAGATGGAAGCCGGAGGCCGAGGTCGAGCACGAGGGCCGCGAGGTCGTCGACTTCGGTATCGGCAGCCCCGACCTCGCGGACCCCACACCCCCGTCCCGTTGCGCGTGTGTGAGCGCCTGCGAGGTCGGGCCTTAGGCCTCCTCGGCCTTGCCTCCGCGGCGCCTGAGCAGCACCGCGGCGATGGCGGCGATCACCACGACGGCCGTGATCACGGCGATCAGTGCGCCCGTGCGCGACGAGCCGCCGCTCGCTGCCTCAGCGGTGGCGGGATGCACGTTCAGATAGTTGTCGATGTTGTCGCCCACCAAGGCTACCGAGCCTCCGTCGGACGGCGTCGGGGTCCAGCCCGTCCAGTTGGTCTTGTCCCAGGCTTCGAGCTGACTGGGGTAGGCGAGCACGATGTAGGGCGCCTCGTCGTAGAAGAGCTTCTCGGCTTGCCACACAAGCTCCTTGCGCTTCTGGGGGTCGAGCTGTCGCTCTTGCTCCTCAAAGAGCACGTCGTAGGTCTTGTTCGACCAGCAGCAGTCGTTGTTGTTCTCGATCTGGTCGCTCGTGAAGTAGCCGACCACGCGCGTCGGGTCGGAGCCGCTGGGCATCCAGCCCCAGAGGAACATGTCGTAGTCGGGTTCGTAGGTCTTGCCTTCGTAGTTGTAGAGCTTGTCGATGACCACGCCGTTGTCGACGACCGACAGGGTGATCTTCAGGCCGAGGTCGGTGAACCAGTTGGTGATGAGCTTGCCGGCGATCTGGCTCGACGGCGCCTGCTGGCGGGCCAGCAGGCGCAGCGCGATAGGCTTGCCCTGCTTGTCGAGGCGCCGTCCCTGCGCATCCAGCTTGTAGCCGGCGGCGTCGAGCATCGCCTTCGCCTTGTCGAGATCGAAGCCGTACTTCTCGTCGGCCGCCGGCTCGTAGTGCCAGTCGAGTTTGGGGTCGTAGAAGCCGGGCTGGAAGATCGTCGTGCCGGGCTCGGCATAGCCGTAGTAGGCCATCTTGACGATCTTGTCGCGGTCGACCGCCCAGGCGAGGGCGTGCCGGAAAGCGGCGTCTTTCAGCACGGGGTTGCCCAGCGAGGGCCCGTCGTAGGTGTTGAAGGCGAGCTCGTCGAAGGCCTTGATCTTGTGGGCGCCGGCCTCGAGGTTGGCGGCTCCCCGCAACAGCGGCATCTGCCCCGGCGGGATGTTCTCGGCGAGCTGGATGGCGCCCGACTTGACGTCTTGCACCATGTTGCTCTGGTTGGTGTAGTACTGGAAGACGATCTCGTCGACCTTGGGCTTGCCGCGCCAGTAGTCCGGGTTGGCCTCGGCGCGCACGTACTCCCCCTTCTTGAACTCGACCACCTGGAACGGGCCCGTGCCGATGACCGGCGGCTTGTTGACGAAGCGCTCGAAGTCGTTCCACTTGGTGAACGTGCCCCAGATGTGCTCGGGGATGATTGGGCACCACATGGCCAGGATGTCGGCCTTCGGGTACTTACAGTTGATGACCACCGTCGTGTCGTCGGTGGCCACCGCGTTCTTGATGCCGGTCATGGCCGCGCCGAAGTTGCTCAGGCCGTACTTGATGATGGCGTTGTAGGTGTAAGCGACATCTTTGGCGGTGAAGGGCACGCCGTCCTGCCACTTCACGCCCTGGCGCAGCTTGAACGTCCACGTCTTGCCGTCGGCCGACTTCGATCAGCTCGTGGCCAACTCGGGCACTGGTGTCTGGAGGTGCTCCACACCGTAGCCCGTCAGGAAGTCGTAGTTAAGGTGGAAGAACTTGTACGCGGACTGCTCGTAGCCGACGAACGGGTTGAGGCTGTCGGGCTCGACCGTCCAGCCGATCTTGAGCGTCACCTTGCCGCCTGCCGGCGGTGAGCTCGCCGCCAGGGCTCCCGTTATGCCCCACACGAGCCCCGCCACCAGGAGGATGGCTCCTCCGAGTATGCAGAGTCGGCGAATGGATGGTCGTCTCCTGCGGCTCATGCTGCATGCCCCCTTGTGGTCCTGCGTGGCCCCGTGCACTCGCTCCCGCGACCCCTGCAGGGGGCAGAAGCCCCTGCTCAGAATGCGGTTCCCCGAGTGGATCCGCGACTGGATCGCGGCTCTTGCGCGGCATTGTTGCAGAACGAGCGGGGAAACACGGGCACATGAACATGCGCATGCAGTTGATGCATCGGCAGCATCGGCAGCGCGAAACGGACGCGCGACGCCACGCCCGCCTTGGCGAAGCCGCTCGCACGCCGTCGGTGCGCCGCCAAAGCCGCTCACAGGCCGCGGGCGTCTCGCGGGTCGCTACGGCGTCGGCGAACCCGCTTCCGGCCTCGGCAAGGCCGAGATGAAGTTGACCGTGAGTGTCCGGCACAGGCGTCGCGACTCGTCGACGACCTGGGCACGTCGGCGACGCAGGTCGTCGAGGATCGCGGCGCGCTCTCCCGCGTGAGTACCGGCAGCCTCCTCTGCGATCCACAAGTCGAGCATCTCGGCGCTCACCTCGGGGTGGAACTGGACGCCCCACGCGACGTCGCCGAGCTCGAACGCCTGCTCGCCGTCGCTGCGCTCGGCGATCAGGCGCGCGCCGGGGGGCGCGTGGAACGAGTAGTCGTGCCATTCGAGAGCCCAGAACGTGGACGGCAGGCCGGCGAAGAGGCGGCTGTCTCGCCTCACCTCGATGGGCAACCAGCCGATCTCGGGGATCTCGCGGCGGTAGGTCTGACCACCGGCGGCAGCGGCGAGCTGCTGCGCGCCCAGGCAGATACTCAGCACCGGCACGGAGCGCCTCAGGCAGGCGCGCAGCAGCTCGCGCTCGGCCTCGAGCCACGGGTGGCGGTCGTCGTCGTCGACGTTCATCTCGCCGCCGAGCACGATCAAGCCCCGACATGCGTCGACGTGCGGGAGGGGGTCGCCCTCGTGGAGGCACCGCACCGCGAAGGGCACGCGCGCGTCGTGCAACGTCGTCGCAACGATCGCCGGCGGGTCGTCGCTCTCGTGCTGCACGATGACGACCTCTCTCACGACCTCTCGTTCGTCGCCCATCTCTGGCGCTCCCGTGACTGTCCTGCGCTCGACTCGGGTAGCATAAGGGAAATCGGGGCCGTCTTGTGGCCTTCTGCGAGCGAAAGGGGGATTTGATGGCGTTGCTTCGCGAAGAAGACGCCGCCAAGCTGCGCGAGATCTTCGATGAGCGGCTGAAGGGCGACGTCACGCTGGTGCACTACACGCAGATCGCCGGCAAGCTGATCGTACCGGGGGCGGCAACGTGCCCCGCCTGCAAAGACACACGGGAGCTGCTCCAGGAACTCGCCGACACCAGCGACCACATCACCCTCGAGCTCCACGACTTCGCCGCCGAGGTCGACCAGGCCGCCAAGGTCGGCGTCGAGAAGATCCCGGCCACCCTGGTGACGAGCGCTGCGAGCGACGGACGCGTGCGCTACTTCGGCGTGCCGTCGGGGTACGAGTTCGCCAGCCTGGTCGAAGACGTCATCGACGTGGGTTCGGGCACGAGCGAGCTTGCCGCAGAGACCGAAGAGGCTCTCAAGGGTCTACAGAAAGACGTGCACATCCAGGTCTTCGTCACACCGACCTGACCGTACTGTCCGTCCGCGGTGCGGACGGCACACAAGCTCGCCATGGCGAGCCCACGCGTCACGGCCGACATGATCGAGGCCGGCGAGTTCCCCGAGCTCTCGCAGCGCTACAGCGTGATGGCCGTGCCCAAGATCGTCATCAACGAGACGACCAGCTTCGAGGGCGCGCTGCCGGAGAGCATGTTCGTCGAGAAGGTGCTCGAGGCCGTTCAGGCCTGACGCGATCATGGCGGCGAGACCGCGTCCGGCCGGCGGGTCGGCGTCGACACGATGGTGGCGCACGCTCGGCCGGACGGTGTCGCCTACTGGTCGGCGACGGCGAAGCCGCGCGCGGTGATCTTGGTGCGCAGCTCCTCGAGCGGCGTTTCGAGCAGGGCAGCGACCTCGCGCGGCGTCTCGCCGCGCGCCGACAAGGTGACGCGCAGCTTGCGCTCGCCGGGGCCGAGCTGCTTGGCGCGTGACTTCACGTAGACGCGCGGGTGTCCGTTGTGCGTTTCGAGGAGGATGTCGCTGATGGCCGACTCGTCCTGCGTGTCGACGACGAGCGCGCGCTCCTCGTAGGCGGCCGCGCCGAAGATCGCTGTGAGGCGCTCGCGCAGCGACTCCGAGACGATCGCGTAGAGCTCCTCGGGCACGCCGGGGAGCGAGACGATCGTCGTGCCGGCACTCTCGAGCAGCACGCCCGGCGCGCCGCCGACGGGGTTGCGCAGGGGTGTCGCCCCGCGCGGCAGGCGCGCCATCTTGAGGCGCGCCGCGTTCATCTCGGCGAACGGCACGAACCCGCGCGCGGCGAACTCGGCGTACTTCTCGCGCACCATGCGCTCGGCCTCGGGATGCAGCTCGAGCGGGCGGCCGAGCGCGAGCGCCACGCCTTGCAGGGTGAGGTCGTCTTGCGTCGGGCCGAGGCCGCCGACGGTGAAGATGAGCTGCGGGCGGCGCGACAGCGCCGCCCGCAGCTCATCGGCGATCGCCTCGACCTCGTCGCGCACCATCACCGTGCGGCGCACGTGGCCGCCGAGAGCGGTGACGCGCTTGCACAGCCAGTTGCTGTTGGTGTCGACCACGTCGCCCAGCAGCACCTCGTTGCCCGCCGACACGATCTCGACGGCCGGCGCGGCGTGCGGGTCGGTCGCCGGTAGCGGTCGTTCGCGTGCCGGTTCGTGCCCCTGCGACGCATGGGGATGGGTCAAGCGCTTCTCCCCTCGTGGGCGCCGACCTCGCGCTCCCGTCATCGGCGGCGGAAGAACCCCAAGAACGCTGCCGCCACCAGGAGCAGGGCCACGACGGCGGCCACAGCCAGCAACAGGAGCAGGAGCTTCACAAGGAAGGCGAGCACGATCAGCCCGGCCAGGGCGGCGATCACGATGAGAAAGAAGACGCGTACGCGGTGGGCGCGCTGCTCGCCCACAAGTCCCTCGATGAAGCTGACGATGAAGGGCGCCAGCCCTCCGATGACCAGCAGCACGACCAGGAACACCCGCGCCACGTGGCCGGCGAGCAGGTAGGCGATCAGGAGGGCGACCACGAGGATCGGGGGTCCGTAGATGCTCAGGCCGACGAGCGGCCCAACAGCTCGCCCCGCCTCGTGGGCGTGGTGCTGGTCGCGGAACATGCGGAAGAGCGTCACGGCGAAGACCAGCAGGAACAACCAGTAGACCCAGCTCAGAACGCACCTCCTCGACGACGTTCACGTCTAGCTTACCCGAAGCGCATGTCGAAAAGAAAAGAGCCCCACGGGGGGCGTGGGGCTGTGAAAGGAGCCATGGGGCGGTACCTGGGGGGTACCATGCGGTCGGGTGGGGTCCCAGATCGCATGGGTGGTATGCCCGCGTCCGCACGGTCCTAAACAGAATGCAGGACAATTGTTGTCTGCTTTACAAACGGGAGTGCACAAGGGGTGCGGGAAGCCCGTCGCTGCGCGTGCTCGAGCCGTCGTACCCGGTCCTTTGGCGGCCTCCGGCCGGCGCGGGGATCGGGGTGACTGGTGCCTGTGCCGCGCTGACCGCTGCGGCCCGTTCCTTAAGGATGGCGACCCCGGTTGCCGACAACGTGGCGGAGGGATGGATGAAAGCGGGATCGGTGACGGGCGGATCGGTGACGGGCGGATCGGTGACGGGCGGATCGGTGACGGGCGGATCGGCGACGGGCGGATCGGCGACGGGCGCGCGCGCGACCATGTTCGAGGTCGAGCGCGAACGAACCTGGCGCATCTGGCTGCTGTTCGCCGTGCTGGTGGCGCTCTTCTTCGCGGGCGTGTGGGCGATGGCGGTCATACTGGGGCTCGCGTTGTCGTCGTTCTTGCTGGAGCCGAGCCTGCTCCGCATGGCGTTCTCCCTGCCCGGGCTGGGCGTGCTGTTCACCGTGGCGGTCGTCGTCGGCGTGGTCTACTGGCTGAGCTCTCGGATAGAGGCGCGCGAGCGGCTGCTCAAGGCCATGTGCGCGGCGTCGCTCGACCCCGCCGACCGTTACCACCAGCGCCTCGCCGACCTCGTCGACGAGGTGAGGATGGCCACCGGCTCGCGACACATCGACTGTGTCGTCGTGCCGACAGTCGGCATGAACACGTTCGCCTTCAGCGACTTCGCCGGCGGCGGCACGATCGGTGTGACCGAAGGAGCCCTTGCGCGGCTCACGCGCCAGCAGCTCGAGGCCGTCGTGGCGCACGAGACCGCGCACATCGTGTCGGGGGATGCACTCACGGCGACCGTCGCGTGCTTGCTGTTCGGCATCTACTCGAGCGCTCGCGACAAGCTTGGTGACGTCGCCGGCGCGAGCGCCGCCGAGCGCGACAGCGTGGGCTTGGTACCGCTGTTCTTGCTGATCCAAGGTGTGCTGGCGCTGCTGGAGCTGGCCTCGGCGATCGTCAGCGCCGCCATCTCGCGCCAGCGCGAATTCAAGGCCGACGCGGCGGCCGTGCGCTACACGCGCGACCCGCTGAGCCTCGCCCAAGCGCTGCAGACGATCTCTCGCCATACTGGCGGCGCCGGCTTCATCGCCGCGGGCCTGTCGGCGCTCTGCATCAGGCCGGCGGGTGGAGGCTTCGAGTGGCTCGGCCGCCTCGCGGCCACGCACCCACCGATGGAGCAACGCATCACCGCACTGTTGCGCATGGCCAACGTGAACTGGGTGCAGTTCGCCCAGGATGCCGAGAAGGCCGAGCGGTCGATGACCGAGCGCGAGCACTACATGCCGGCGCCGGCGCTCGTCACCGCGACCGTCCCGCAGGCCACCGGCTCGGCGCCGGCCACTTCCGACTCGCCCACGGGTCCGGCCTGCCCCTCGTGCCGATCGGCTCTGACGCCCACGCTCTATGAAGGTCTCGAGATCCTCGCCTGCCGGGTGTGCGGAGGGCGCCTTGCCTCACAGGAGCAGGTGGAGAGGATCATCGCCCGGCGCGAGATCGCCTTCACCGACGAGCAGCGTCGGCTGGCCGCGTTGGTGAGGCAGGAGGGCGACCGCCTGCGCCGCAAGGCGGTGCTTTCGCGGGGAGCCCGGCAGATCCTCACCCCCTGCCCGCTCTGCGGCAAGGCGATGCTCCGTCGCCACTACAACCTGCAGTACGCGGTCGAGGTCGACATCTGCATGGTGTGCGACCGCGTCTGGTTCGAGAAGGACGAGCTCGAGGTGCTGCAGCTGCTCGTAGAGGACGCGGTCGAGTAACGCACCGGCTGTCGGCGTGATCGTGTCGTCGGCGATAGCCTCGTTCGGTAGCTCGTTCGTGCACTTGCTGTTCGCGCTCCTCTACGCGTAGTGCGGCGGGTCGTGCGCCGGCTTCGCTCGTGATCGCCTCGCTCACGCCGTGCGTCCCGGCCGCGTGCGCGGCTCGACCTTGGGCAGCCATTCCTCGTTACGGTTGAGCGCTCGGTTCTTCGCATGCTGTACGAGGGTGCCCGACTCGCGCAGCAGCTGGCTGAGGTCGTAGATGTGGTCGGCCACGATGGCCAGGCCGCGCTCGTCGTTGTTCTGCAGCTCGCCCTCGACGAGCAGGTAGACGGTCTCCTTGAGCAGCTTGCCGTACCTGAGGAAGACGTCGTTGAAGACGACGACCTCGGCCATGCCGGTCTCGTCTTCGAGGGTGAGGAAGAGGGTGCGGTGGCCGGAGCGGATCCAGGGCATCTGGGCACGCTCGAGCATGCCGGCCAGGCGGATGCGCGTGCCGTCGGGCACCTCGGCCAGGTCGCCGAAGGCGACGCAGCCGAGGTGCCGGATGCCGGCACGCGCGAAGGTCAGCGGGTGCTCGCTCACGTTGAGGCTGAGCACCTCGAGCTCGGCGCGCACGCGGTCGGCCGCCGACCACGAGGGGATGAAGGGCAGCGGCGCGAGCTCGTCGTCGACGAGGAGCTGGGTCTGGCTCGTGTCGGCGGTCTGACCGGCCGCACATGCGCCGCCGGCGCCCGCAGCAGCCGCGCTCGCGCCTGCAGTCGCCGCTGCGCTGCTTGCGGGCATCTTGCCGGTCCCGATCGCCTCCCTGCCCTTGGAAGCATTCCGATCCGCCCACCTTCTGCCGATCCGCCCGACCGGCGCCCTCTCTGCCCGCCCGCTCGCACCCATCACTCGCGCGTGGATGAGCGGCACCTGCACGAGCAGCTCCTCGCGCCGCACCCCCAGGCCGTCGAAGGCACCTACGCGCACGAGGTTCTCGACGATCTCGACCGACACCCGCGTGCGCGTGCAGAAGTCGCCCAGCGAGCGGTAGGGGCCGCCGGCGACGGGCGCGCGCTGCGCGACGATGGCCTGCATCGCAGCGGCGCTCATCTCTTTGCAGAACTTGAGGCCCACGCGCAGCGCGCGCCCGTCTTCTTCGACCGAGAAGCCCTTCTCGCTCAGGTTCACATCGAGAGGTCGGACCTCGAGGCCGCAGCGGCGCGCATCGTTCAACACGACACGGGGCGAGTAGAAGCCCATCGGCCAGTTGTTGAGGATGCCGCAGAAGAACTCGGCCGGGTAGTGCGCCTTGAGCCATGCCGCTGCGTTGCAGACGATGGCGAAGCAGGCCGCGTGGGCCTTGTTGAAGCCGTAGGCGGCGAAGCCGCGCAACTGCCGGAACACCTCGTCTGCCGTCGCTCGCTCGATGCCGCGCGCGACGGCCTTGTCGACGAAGTCGCGGCCGATGGCGTCCATCTCGTCCATCGACCGGTCGTGGGTCATGGCGCGGCGCAGTATGTCGCCCTCGGCCAGCGAGAAGCCGGCGATGGCCGAGGCCACCTCGATGGCCTGCTCCTGGTAGAGGATCACGCCGTAGGTGCGCCGCAAGGCCGGCCACATGGCGGGGTGCGGCACGGTCGCGGGCTCGCGACCGTGCCGCCGCCTGATGAACGGCCCGATCATCTCGGCTTGCAGCGGCCCCGGCCGAAACAGCGAGATGGCGGCGATGACGTCTTCGAAGTCGCGCTCGCGCAGGCGCGTGGCCAGGTTGCGCTGTCCCGAGCTCTCGAGCTGGAAGACGCCCACGGTGCGCGCCTCCCTGATCAGCTTGTAGACAGCCGGATCGTCGCGGGGCAACAGCCAAGGCTCGATGCGCTTGCCCGTGCGGGCTGCGATGCGCTCGACCGCCTCGGCGATGGCAGAATGCATCTTGAGGCCCAGGATGTCCATCTTCACGAGGCCCAGCGTCTCGACGTCGTCCTTGTCGAACTGCGCCACGACGACGCCCTTGGCGGCCCACTGCAGCGGCACGCGGTCGGTGAGCTTGTCGCGCGCGAGGATGAAGCCGCCCAGGTGCGTGCCCAGATGAGCGGGGAAATCGGCCAGGCGCTCGGCGAGGTCGACCATGCGCCCGTAGTGGGGGTGCTGGAAGTCGTGGTCGGCCAGCTCGGGGCGCTCGGCCAGCATCTCTTTGAGCCGCCCGGCGTGGCCCCAGGGGATGCGCTTGGAGAGCCGGTCGACCTCGTGGGGACGGTAGCCGTAGGCCTTGGCCACGACGCGCACCGCCGAGGGCGCGTGCATGGTGTTGACGGTGGCCACCATGGCGACCTTGTCGGTGCCGAAGCGCTCGTAGATGAAGGCGATGACCTCGTCGCGGCGCTCGGAGTCGAAGTCGATGTCGACGTCGGGCATCTCGCGGCGGGCGGGGTTGAGGAAACGCTCGAAGAGCAGCTCGTGCTCGATGGGGTCGGCGTCGGTGATGCGCAGCACATAGCTGACGATGCTGTTGCCGGCCGATCCCCTGCCCGAGTAGAAGATGCCGCGCGAGCGCGTGAACTCGACGATGTCGTGCACGGCGAGGAAGTACTCGGCGAAGCCCAGCTCTTCGATCACCTTGAGCTCGCGGTTGAGACGGTCGAGCACCTCGGGGGTCATGGGGCTGTAGCGCTCTTGGGCGCCCCTGAAGCAGAGCTTGCAGAGCAGGGAGTAGGTCGTCTCGCCGGGCGGCAGGGGGTAGGCGGGGAAGAGGAGCCGGCCCAGCCCCAGGTCGAGGTTGCAGCGTGCCGCGATGCGCTCGGCGTTCTTGTAGGCCTCGGGGTAGCGGCGCAAAAGGCGCCACATCTGCCCGGGGCTTTTAAGGTAGAGCTCGGCGTTCTTGCGCCCCAGGGGGTTGGGCAGCGGCTGGTTGGCCGCCTCGGCGGCGAGCACGTCGTGCAGCGGCGCGTCGGCCTGAGTGGTGTAGTGCACGTCGTTGGTGGCGACGGTGGGGATGCGCAGCTCGTGGGCGAGGAGGTTGAGCTCGCGCAGCAGGCGGTCGGAATCGGGCAGCAGTTCCTGCTGCAGCTCGACGAAGAAGTCGCCGGGGTGAAAGAGGGCCGCGAGGCGCTGCGCGGCGAGGCGGGCGGCCTTGCGCTCGCCCTGCAACAGGAGCGCGGCCAGCTCGCCGCGGCGGCAGGCCGAGAGGGCGATGAGGTGACCGGCATGCTCGCGGATGACGGCCAGGCGCGCCAGCGGCGGCTCGCCGGGATGCTCGAGGTGCGCCGCCGAGATGACGCGGCAGAGGTTGGACCAGCCCTCGTGGTCTTTGGCGAGCAGGACGAGGTGGAAGCCGCTGGCGGCCTGGGCGGCGGCCGCCGCCGGCGGCACCGTGGCGGCGTGCTTGAGGCGCTGGATCGAATAGTCGTCGGGGATAGCGGCGCCTGCGGCGGTCGGCGCTGCGGGCGGGGGTGGGGTCACCCCCGCCCGCAGCGCCTTGGCGGCGCGGCTCGCTGGAAGGCCGCCGCCGCCGGGCCCGCGGTCTTCGTCGGCATCGAGCACCGACTCGACGGTCAGCTCGACGCCGACTATGGGCTTGATGTCGGCGGCCTGGCAGGCCTGGTAGAAGCGCACGGCGCCGTAGAGGCCCTCGTGGTCGGTGACGGCGAGGGCCGGCATGCCCAGCGCGCGTGCCGCATCGACGACCTCGTCGATGCGGCACGCGCCGTCGCCGAACGAGAAGTTGGAGTGCAGATGGAGGTGGACGAAGCTCAAAGAACCCCTCTCGGAGCGCCTATGGGGGACCTGGGACCGTGGAAGACGACTATTGGCGATGTGAGGGAAACTTACCCAATCAGACAATAGCACGAACATACGTTCGTGTCAACCAGGATGATCCGTAGCTCGATGGCCTCATCTCGTTGACTGGCGCCACGACGTGAAAAAGAAAGGAAGGGGGGCGGGGCCGGGCCGGAACGGCCCGGCCCCGCCCGAATCGGTCAGGCCGGGGGCGCCAGACCCATGGTCACTCGCCTTCGGCGAGCAGCTGGTAGATGCGCTTACGTGCGTCGGCAAGGATCTTGAGCACCTCGTCGACCTGCTCCTTCGTGCCGCTCATGCCGATCTGCTTGGCTGCGGCGCCGAGCTGCAGGAACGCCTGACCGAGCTTGAAGCGCGGGTCGTCGCCCCAAGCGCGGGCCGCGCCCCATGGCGTGGCGCCGGCCCGCTCCTTGACCTGCTCGGCCTCGGTCCGGCCCTCGTCGGTGAGCGAGAACACGCGCTTGCCGTGGACCTCTTCGCTCTTCACGAGGCTCTGGTCTTCGAGGAGCTGGAGCGTGGGGTACACAGACCCCGCACTGGGCCGCCAGAAGCCGCCGCTGCGCTCCTCGAGCTGCTGGATGATCTGGTAGCCGTGCATCGGCTCTTCGGCCAACACCGAGAGCACGGCCGCGCGCACGTCGCCGCGCTTGGCGCGGCCCCACGGACCGAAGCTGTGCATCCCGTGCGGGTCATGGCCGTGGAAGCGGAAGGTGTGTGGACCGGCGCCGAAGGAATGGCGCCGCCCTCGCGAGCCGCAGCCATCGTCGGCTTGATCGATGTGGTGAGGTGGGAAGGGTGTCACCTGAAGACCTCCTGTTAGGTCAATGGCGTTGTAACACGATATATCGTGACACATCTTTCCCTATTGTCAACTCTGCGAAACCTAGGTCTCGGCTTACTGTACGGCTGACGCTTGCCGAGGGAAGAGAAGGTCGTGGGCGACCGATAAGGGATGGAGGTTGTGAAGCCGAGGATCGCGGTCGTCGACGGTTGCGAACGTGTTCGGGCAGGCCACGCGAGTCAGTTGAGCGTCTTCTCGAGGAACCAGGCCTTGCGCAGCCGGTCGAAGTACAGGTCGAAGAGGCGCCCCTCGGCCAGCACGCGCGAGTAGCGACGGCTGACGCGCGAGCGCTCGTCCCACCAGCCCGTGTCGATCACCCAGGTGTGGAGCACGCGCTCGATGCGGTAGCGGCGCGCGCGCCACGTGAAGGAGCGCGGGGCCCGAAGGGCCGGGTCCCAGGTGACGGCGATGGCGGTGGCTCGGCCCCGGCTCATGCGTCGGTCCTTGGCTCGCGGCGGGGTGCGGATCTGTTGTGGAGACGACAGAGTAGCACGAACATATGTTCGCGTAAACGTCGGACGGAAGGGCGGGCTCACCCGCTGACGGGCCCGTCGGGGGAAAGGGAGCGGCAGCTCTGGCGGCTAATCGGATGCAGCTGAGGTGCGGTGCGCCCTGGTCAGACGAGCGCCGGCGCGGCCTCGGGCGCCGCGCACAGAGAGATCTTGGTACACAGCTCAGCCGCTGCCGCTTCGTCGCTGCCGTCGTCGCCGAGCATCAGGACGTTCACGGCCTCGCGGTGCTTGCGCAGCCAGCCATGCACGAGCAACAGCTCGTCGATCGTTTCGGTCGGCAGGGGCGGCACGGGCGGGGCAGCATCGACAACGTCCGCGATGAGCCGGCGCGCCTCGTCGAGCCCTATCTCGCCGGGCCGTGCCTCGCGCTCGAAGACGATCCTGCCGGCGGCGACGCCGTACAGTGTGACCCTGCCCTCGCTCACCGACGGGTAGACGAGGACGGCGTCGAGCTGCAGCGCCTCGCGCAAGCGGCGCACGAGGCGCAGGCCGTGTTCGATGATCTCGCGCTGGTCGCGCAGCCGGGCGGCCTGCTCGAACGCCAGGGTGCTCACGAGCTCTTCTTGCCGCCCGCTGAGATAGCGGTCGAGCTCGCCGCCATCGCCTTCGAGCAAGAGCCGCACCCGCTCGACGAGCGCATGATACTCGCCGTTCAGCGCGTTGCGGCAGGGCGCCAGGCAGGCGCCGATCTCGGAGCGCACGCAGGCGTGCTCGCCGACGCGGCGCGGGTGGCGGTAGCGGCTCAGCGCGATGGCCGGCCCGTCTGTGCCGCCTCGGCTGCCCGCGCTTGTGTCGCCGTTGCCGCCACCGCTGCTCGCGTGTCGGGCCTCGGTCTCGGCGGGCAGGCTCAGCGCCCGCTCGGCCTCGCTACCCTCGACGACCGGCATGTGCGTGCAGGTGCGCAGCGGGTAGATCTGGTTGATCACCTCAGCGAAGCGGCGGGCGAAGCTGGCTTTGCGGAAGGGACCGGCGTAGAGGGAGCCGTCGTCGCGCAGGTTGGGTGTGGCGTAGACGCGCGGGAACGCGTCGGCGGTCAATTTGACGTAGTGGTAGCTGCTCACGCGCGTGCCGTGGCGGTTGCAGGGCGGCTTGTGGCGGGCGATGAGGCGGCTCTCGAGGAGCAGCGCGGCGAACTCGGAGCCGGTCTCGATGATCTCGAAGCGCTCGAGCAGCTCGAGCGCCTGCGTGGCGCCGTAGGCCTGGCGCTGGAGGAAGTGGTCGCGGGCGCGGCGCCGCAGGTTCTCGGCCTTGCCGATGTACAGTGCGGCGCCGCGCCCGTCGCGCATGATGTAGACGCCCGGCGTCGTCGGCAGCCCCTCCGTGAGCACGATCTTGTGGTAGTTGCGCCGCGCCTCGGGCTCGCAGAGCCGGGCGACGCCCTCGAGCGTGGTGACGCCCTGCTCCTCGAGCCTGGCGAGCAGGACCAGCAGCAACTCGCCGGTGGCTTGCGCATCGGGGAGGGCGCGATGCGAGGGCTGGGTGGGCAGGCCGAGGCGCAGGGCCAGTGACCCGAGTGAGCAGCACCCCTGGGGGAGCAGCTTGCGCGCCAAGCGTAGCGTATCGAGCGCCGGCCGCGGGAACGTCTCGCGCGTGAGGATGCCGAGCTCATAGTCGAGGAAGCTCAGGTCGAAGCGGGCGTTGTGGCCGACAAGGACCGAGCCGGCCGAGAACTCGACGAAGCGCGGCAGCACCTCGCCGATGAGCGGCTGGCCGGCGACCATGTCTTGGCTGATGCCGGTGATGCCGGTGACCATAGGCGGGATGACCTGGCGTGGGTCGACGAGCTGCGAGAAGGTGCCCACGACCTCGCCGCCCTCGATGCGCACGGCGCCGATCTCGGTGATCTTGGCGAAACCAGGCGTGCTGCCGGTCGTCTCGAGGTCGACCACGGTGAACGTGACCTCGGAGAGGTCGTGCCGCTGCGCCTGCCAGACGGCCAGACCGACGTGCACCGAACTCTCCCAGGCGAAGCGCTCGTCGCCGTTGACGATGTCGTCGACGAGCGCGTGCATGAGCTCGGGCGGGCAGTTGGCGACGGGGAAGAGCCGGGGCCAGACCTCGCGGTAGTCAAGTGGCTCACCCGCCTGCTCGAGGAGGGCGGCCAAGTCGTCGGCGGTGGTGAAGGCTAGCTGCACTATTGTGTATGGTAGCGCGTCGGCGGGACGGACGGAACAGGGATGGTCGGTTTGCGCCCTCTCAATGTCCACCCGCATCGTTAGCCCCGAAACCCGGTCGTCATCTCGCACCGTCCCTGCGAGCCGCCCAGAATGGAGGCGCAGGGAGGGTGGCGCCGTCGCCGGCTCCGGTCATGTCACGGGATGGCAGGAGGGTGGGCGGAGGGGTCGCGGGGCACACCGCACGGCGACGGCGCCCGGCCTGCGCCTCGACGCTCAGCTCCCGCGTGCGCCTCCAGGCAGGAGCTCACGCTGCGTACTCGTTCCGCGTCCCGCGAAGATTCTCGATGCATGCGCGACGCGCGACCCGTCTGTCCGGTTCGTTCCCGTTCGCGGTCGCCACCCCGGTGTTCCGGTCTTCGGCGAGCTGTGGTCGCCTCCATGTGCGATAGGCTCTGCTTGACGACCGTCGCGGCGGGGGACTCTCTGCCGCGATCCAAAGGGCACAACCATGGGAGACCTCATATGGCCGCTCACGACCGCCGGCCGGCGCCGCCGTTCACGGAGGGACTCGACTGGATCAACGTCGACCACGCGCTGACGCTCGCAGAGCTGCGCGGTAAGGTGGTCATCCTCGATTTCTGGACCTACGGCTGAATCAACTGCATCCACGTACTGCCGCAGTTGCGGGAGCTGGAGGGCGGGTTCGGAGACGATCTCGTCATCATCGGCGTGCACTCGGGCAAGTTCCGTGCCGAGCGCGAGACCGGCAACATCGCCCAAGCGGTGCGGCGCTACGAGATCGCGCATGCGGTCGTCAACGACCGCCAGTACCGCGTCTGGCGCGCCTACGGCGTCGGCGCCTGGCCGACGATCGCGCTCATCGACGCGCGGGGCCGGTACGTCGGCACGTACCCGGGCGAGGTCACGGCCGACCAGCTCGCGCCGCAGATCGCCGAGCTCATCAAAGAAGCGGGCAACGATCTCGACCGCTCGCCATTGCCGCTGCGGCTGCCGGCCGAGGCCGACACTCGGCTGCGTTTCCCCACCAAGGTGCTGGCCGTCTCGCGCGCGCGCCTGTTCGTGGCCGACAGCGGGCACAACCGCGTGCTCGAGCTCGCGGTCACCTTGATCGATCCGCCGCGGGCGCGCGTCGTGCGCACGGTGGGCTCGGGAGAGCAGGGTCTGACCGATGGTCTCCTCACAGAGGCGCGCTTCGACCATCCCCATGGGATGAGCCTGCACGGCGAGACCCTCTACGTCGCCGACACCGAGAACCACGCCGTGCGTGCCGTCGATCTGAGCGGCGGAACGGTGACGACACTGGCCGGCACCGGGGAGCAGGCCCGGCGTTTCAACCAGCCCGGCAAGGGCGGCAACGTGGCTCTCAACTCACCGTGGGACATCGCTGCCCTCGAGGGCGCGCTCGTGGTCGCCATGGCCGGTTCGCACCAGCTCTGGGCGCTCGACCTTTCGACGACGGATGCCCAGCCGCTCGTCGGCACCGGCCGCGAGGACTTGAGCGACGGACCGGCCTTCCGCTGTACGCTCGCGCAGCCGACCGGCCTGCACGTCAGCGACGAGCGCATCTACTTCGCCGACTCCGAGTCGAGCGCGGTACGCGAGGCCGACTACGCCAAAGAGGGCTGGGACGTGCGCACCATCGTCGGCCAGGGCCTCTTCGACTTCGGCGACGAAGACGGCAAGGGCGGTCGTGTGCGCTTGCAGCACCCCTACGGCGTGACCGAGGAAGACGGCATGCTCTACGTGGCCGACACCTACAACAACAAGATCAAGCGCCTCGACCCCGCGACGGGGGAGTGCGTCACCTTCCTGGGCAGCGGCGAGGAGGGGCTCGTCGATGGGGCCGCCGAGGCGGCCCGCTTCGACGAGCCCCAGGGCGTCTCGATCGCCGACGGTCTTCTGGTGATCGCCGACACCAACAACCACGCGCTACGCGTCGCCGACGTCGACGCCGACAAGCTCACAGTGAGCACCCTCCACATCGTGGAGTAGGCCCGCGGGCCGCGCGCCCCGCACAGGCGCGCCCCGCACAGGCGCGCCCCGCACAGGCGCGCCCCGCACAGGCGCGCCCCGCACAGGCGCGCTCGGCGAAGACACGTGTCGGCCGAAGCGTGGGCTCCTCGCGGAGTCGGGTGGCGCGGCTGGTTACGTTCCCGACGCTCACGGGCAAATTCGTAGCCGTATACTTGGCACGGTGTGTGTTCCCGGCTGGCGGCGATCACTCCGACACGCGCGCCCGACACGCGCGCCCGACGCGCGCGCCCGACGCGCGCGGCCGAGACGGTGAGGCGTTACCGGCCGCGCGGCTCAGGGAAACTGAAGGAGCAGCGAAGGAGAGCGGCCGTCCAGGCCCGATCAAGGAGTCTTCCGGTGGGGTTCGAGAGCTTTCATGACGAGGTGTTGCGCGTCTTCAACGACGTGTGTGTGCCGCGCGGCAGGCAACGCTCGCCGGCTGCCGGATTCTGCCCGCCGGCCGACGTGTACTTCGAGGAGCCGACCAACGAGATCGTCGTCAGGCTGGAGCTTCCCGGCATGGAGCGCGACGACATCCAACTCTACGTCGAGCGACGCCAGATCACCGCCCGTGGACGCCGCGAGTTCCCCAGCGGCGAAGGGCGCGTTTACCAGCAGGTCGAGATGGACTACGGCGCCTTCGAGCGGCGCATCCGCCTGGCCGTCGATATCGACGTCAACGGCACGCGCGCCACCTACGACGGCGGCATCCTCGAAGTGCGCCTTCCGCTCCTCACCCAGGAGGGCAAGACGCAGCAGATCCCGATCAAGGTCGAGGCGCAGCCATGAGCAGCGAACAGATGGAGGTCCAGGCCGAGAACGCTCCCGCGCAGGAGATCCCCGGCACGCTGCCGGTGCTGCCACTGCGCGACACGGTCGTCTTCCCCGACACGATGATCCCGCTCACCATCGGACAGGAGCGCTCCATCAAGCTCATCGACGATGTGCTCGCCAACGACCGCTTGCTGGCGCTGGTCGCCTCGAAGAACGCCGAGGTCGAGGCGCCGGGGCCGGCCGACCTCTACCCGGTCGGCACCGTGGCCATGGCCCACAAGATGGTGAAGCTCCCCGATAACACCATGCGCATCCTGGTGCAGGGCCTGCGCCGCGTGCGCGTCGACAGGTTCGTCGAGGAAGAGCCCTACCTCAAGGCCGACATCACCGAGATCGACGACATCGTCGTCGAGAGCAAAGAGGTCGATGCCCTGCGTGCCAACCTCCTCTCGGTCTTCTCCAAGATCGTGGGCCTGGTGCCCTACCTGCCCGAAGAGCTCGAGATGGCGGCCGCCAACATCGAAGAGCCGGGCGCGCTCGCCTTCCTCATCGCCAGCACGATGCGCATCAAGACCGAAGAGAAAGAGGAGCTGCTCGAAGAGTCGAACGTCGAGGAGCGGCTACGACGGCTCACCTTCATCCTCACGCGCGAGCTCGAGGTGCTCGAACTGGGCTCCAAGATCCAGAGCGACGTGCGCTCCGAGATCGACAAGAGCCAGCGCGAGTACTTCTTGCGCCAGCAGCTCAAGGCGATCCAGGCCGAGCTGGGCGAGACCGACGAGCAGCAGGCCGAGATCAATGAGCTGCGCGAGCAGGTCGAGAAGATGGCCCTGCCCGAAGAGATCGACAAAGCCGCTCATCGCGAGCTCGACCGTCTGGGCAAGCTGCCTCCGGCCAGCGCCGAGTACCCGGTGATCCGCACCTATCTCGATTGGATCATCAGCCTCCCCTGGGAGGTCTCGAGCGACGACAACCTCGACATCGCCCACGCGCGCGAGATCCTCGACCGCGACCACTACGACCTCGAGAAGGTCAAGGACCGCATCCTCGAGTACCTCTCGGTGCGTAAGCTCAAGGCCGACCTGCGCGGGCCGATCCTGTGCTTCGTCGGCCCACCCGGTGTAGGCAAGACCTCGCTGGGCCACTCGATCGCCGAGGCGATGGGGCGCAAGTTCGAGCGCATCAGCGTGGGCGGCGTGCGCGACGAGTCAGAGATCCGCGGGCATCGCCGCACGTACGTGGGGGCGATGCCCGGCATCATCATCCGGGCGATCCGCGATGCCGGCACCAACAACCCGCTGTTCATGATCGACGAGATCGACAAGACCGGCGCCGACTGGCGCGGCGACCCGGCGAGCGCGCTGCTCGAGGTGCTCGACCCCGAGCAGAACATCACCTTCCGCGACCACTACATGGACCTGCCCTTCGACCTCTCGAAGGTCATGTTCATCACGACGGCCAACCAACTCGAGCCCATCCCACCGCCGCTGCGCGACCGCATGGAGATCATCCCGCTGGCCGGCTACACGATCGAGGAGAAGTTGCACATCGCGACCAAGTACCTCGTGCCGAAGCAGATCAAGGAGAACGGGCTCGACGAGGGGCAAATCAAGTTCCGCGACGACGCCCTGCGCGAGATCATCGGCGCCTACACGCAGGAGGCCGGCGTGCGCAGTCTCGAGCGCGAGATCGGCTCCGTGTGCCGCAAGCTCGCTCGCGCCGTCGCCGAAGGCAAGGTCAAGACGGCCACGGTGACCGTGAGGAAGGTGCGCGCGCTGCTCGGGCGGCCTCGCGTCTACGCCGAGGTCAAGCGGCGCACCTCCGACGCCGGTGTGGCCACCGGCCTCGCCTGGACGCCCGTCGGCGGTGACATCCTCTTCATCGAGGCCACGTCGATGCCGGGCAGCGGCCACCTCACGGTGACCGGCCAGCTCGGCGACGTGATGAAGGAGTCGGCGCAGGCCGCCATGAGCTACGTGCGCTCGCACGCGACGCAACTCGGCATCCCCGATGACTACTTCCAGGTTCACGACATCCACATCCATGTGCCGGCCGGGGCGATCCCCAAGGATGGGCCCAGCGCCGGCGTGACGATGGCGACCGCCATCTGCTCGCTGGTCACCGGCACGCCGGTCAGCGCCGACGTGGCCATGACCGGCGAGGTCACGCTGACGGGCCAGGTGCTGCCCATCGGCGGCCTGAAAGAGAAGACGCTGGCCGCACAGCGCGCCGGCATCACCACGGTGATCTTGCCGAGCCGCAACGAGGCCGACCTCGAAGACGTGCCCGAGAACCTGCGCAAGCACATGACGTTCGTGCCCGTCGACCGCGTCGAGCAGGTCTGGGCGGCGGCGATGGGCCTCAAGCTCAACGGCACGAAGCCTGCGCGCGCCCGCGCGAAGGCCAAAGCCGGCGGCCCGAGGGCACAGTAGCCGGTAGGTCAGGAGTCTCCCATGGTGTGGCGGGTATAGTCCCGCGGCACGCGCCGCGGCACGCGCCGTCGTTCTCGCGTGAGGTCCGGCGGCCGAGCGCGCATCGCGGCGAGGACCCGCCGTGCGGACAGCGGTTGAGGCCGTCCACGATGTGTGCCGCAAGATCGGAGGGGGACGGGCGGGGCTTGAGCCTGCGGCTCAAGCCCCGCCCGTCATGTCGGCAGCCCGATAGGTATGGGGAGGGGGTCCTCAGGCCGCCGGGTTGGGGGGTCGTACCGAGTTGGCGAGTCGAGGATGAGACGGCGGAGCCAGCATGTAGCGTGCTACTGGTACCCCCACGCGTCACTCCCGACGCCGACGCTGCGGACCCTGGGGGTCATTCCCTGAGCGACGCAGCAGATTGAACAGAATGTGCCGATTATTGAACAAACCTGCGACGCTGTCAATGCGACATGCTGCAGCAGATGTGAACTTTGGTGAGGGACGCGAGTGGGGCGTGCAGTACAAGCGTGCTGGGAAGTGTCGGCCTTCTCGGCAGCGGCAGGGCTCTTGTCGTGAGCGAGCTCATTGCCGAGTACCGCGCTGCCGCGCCCAACCTGCGCTGCCACGCCCGGGCGATGCGCGGTCGCGTGAGGTCGCCGGGGGATGTGCGGTGCCGCCCGACCCGGTAGGATAGCCATCGATGGAGAACGTCCTCGGCCAGCAACTCCCCGCCTGGATGGTGCTGCCCTTCGTCGGGCTGCTCCTGTGCATCGCCACCCTGCCGCTTGCTCGCGAAGA
>Ga0315282_10000730_pt1 | contig 64481 bp, 53 predicted proteins | sample YL17G07_20_MG_FD_203693 | JGI IMG/M metagenome (GOLD analysis project Ga0315282, IMG submission 203693) | Sediment microbial communities from Yellowstone Lake, YNP, Wyoming, USA - YL17G07_20 | ecosystem: Environmental > Aquatic > Freshwater > Lake > Sediment | place: USA: Wyoming | collected...
CCCTATGGGCTTTTCCGAAGCGAGGCTCAGATGTCGTCCCTCTTCGGGGTTTGTCGCAAGAGGAAATATCCTGCGAGAACGGCTGCGACGGGTGCCATAAGGACAGCTTTATCCAGACGCCGTTGGACTATCATAAAAATGCAACCGAGAATGCCAGATGCCACCATCAACCAACCAATCGCCCTCACATAGCCGGTTATGCTCAGCTCCGTTCCATCTTGCATCAACGACGTCCTTCTTCCGTCTCCTTGATGACAGTACCCGAACCAAAGCCAAGACACTTTCGGTGGCATTCCCGAGGAGGCTCTCCCCTATGGTCTTTTCCGAGGCGAGGCGCAAACCTTTCCCTCTTCTCGTGACATGAGAGTTCAAAGACCGCTGGGTTTGAACTCGAGAGACCTGCTGAAGATAAATCCGTGCAGGGAGCCGGATTTGAACTTTCGACACTGGCTAAATTTCAATTTCGCGATTTTAGCACCGAGCTAAACCCCTTCCTAGCCCTCTTTCTATCACCCTCCCCTTCGTGTCCTCGGTCGAATTCTCCATGTGCTCCCGCCGGGATTTGAACTGCGACGACTGGCTAGAAATCAATCAGAGAGGACTGCTGCCGCACTCGAGGGCCTCCACGACTATCTAATTCTGCCCCCTCGAATGCAGGTGATAGTCACTTCTTCGATGTTCGTGCAAAATAAGTCTCCATCTTCTTGGATCTGTGCACTTCATCGAGTATCTTGCCCATTGCTTCCGAGAGTCTCTGCGCAGCTGCATGTGACATATAGATCCTCGTCCCATTGATTGTCTGCTTGCCATCCTTCTTGACTCCAGGCATCTCAAGGAAATCAATGAAGACATCTCTTTCAGTGACTTGGATATATGCCATATTGGAGTATCTAACATGGGTTATATCTGACACCACACGCGAAGGATCTATCTTGTAGATCTCGTTTAAGTCGATTGGGACTCCCTTCGGGATTTCTGTAGCTAGGCTCTTCTTCGATTCCGCATCGCTCATCTGACGACCTCCGTTGTTGCACTCATCATTGGCCCAGTCTCCGTACTAGCCACATAGAGAATCTTGCGCGTGTCGGCTGTGGTTCCCGTTGTCTTCATGGCCACGAATACTCCCATTGCCAACCGCTCAATCTTGCCGCTTGATATGCAGTGGTCAAGGACTGCATCATCCATCAGGTCTGATCCTTCGCGGTCATCAATCATCGCATATGAAAGCAAAGTCAATGCCATGAGCTTCTTCGAGTCTGGCTTTACACGGAAAGTCGGATGTTGTCTATCTGTCGAATCCTTTTCCAGCAAACCTAATTTCACGAAAGTGGAAAGAGCGCCTCGAATGCTCGGAGCAGAAGCGTCCACCATGTCCTCCAGTTCCTTGGGACGGTATTCATGATCAGGGTCGGCGACTACTTCCTGAACGACCCTGGCTCGCACTGAATCGCCGAACAACCCGCCATAGGGATTGCTCAAGTATCTTCTGAGATGTCTCGGGAGAATAGTCGAGTCTTCCATTTTCAACCTCTGGCATTGGCGATGGAAGTGCATCAATATAGACTTTTTCTTTCTGTTTCATAAACTTTTCTTTCTGACGACCATCTTACCGTGATGTCCTCTCTCAGTATCGTAATGTCTCACCCAATATCCGGCCCAAGCCGGTTCGACCAACCATACGGCCTGAATCGGATCCTTACCTGGGACAGTAGCTCTCCTCAGCTTGCTGACAGGGATACTTTCGAGGATAGCTTCGAGGTCTAGGTCCCTTCGTTCGCACCACTGAGCGCATTTGGAGTAGGCCTTGACTGCTCCCTCTTTGAGGAGCATCGCCAGAAACCTCGAGGCGTTCTCCCCGGGGTCTGGCTGATGCGTGAGGGGGCCATCTGGGGAAGCCTGAAGTTTTGCAGAAGGTATCTGGAGGTTTACCACAATATCCTCAACCATCTGTCGGTACAAAGAACGTTTGTTATTGTACTAGCTCGTACGGCGTTGGACGACGCGGCCATATCGCGATCCCCGCTGTAATGTGATTCTTGCGTTGTGCCGGTAGACCTTCTACGTTCGGGCTTGATAAACATCGAACCCTGCCAGAGGTTCATCGACCACCATGCTTCTCTCCTTTGGCCTTGCCCTTGCCTGAACCCTTCTCCCCCTTCTGTTGCCCTCTATTCAGCTCCCTTTTGACCAAAGCCTGGTAACCCTTTGCTATTTCATCGATTTCTGCGGAGTCCGTGCGAAATCCGAATGCCACTGGGCCTGATGTCCCGAAAGCGCGGTCCCATTCTGCAGAAGCTTCAACATTCTGTGCCAGGCGGAATTCGTGAAGTTCCTCGTCGGTGAACCACTCCGGGTCCCTCTTGATCTCGTCTAGCGATTGTCCCTTCTCAATCATGCAGTAAAACCTACTAGCACGTCTTATGACGTCTTCGACTTTCGATATCATCGCTCTGATGACGTCCGAGGAGAATACGTCAGTCAGATTACGGTCCTTCAACATGAATTTCCGGTCACTCACGCTGAATGGTTCCCTAGACCCAGAGCGCATGGATGCAAGTGTGTCACAAATCTGTTCTCAAAGCACGTCACGGCGGACATAATGTTTCCCATCTCCAAAGTCAAAGACATCTTCCCACAGAGTCTCACCTTTCGTCTTGATCGAACTTTCCATGAAGTCCTCCGTACTCCATACATCGAATGTGTCCTTCACAATCTTGCCCACTTGGTTCGCGAACTCATCGAGCGACTCAGGAGATGGGGTAACAAGGACGGCTAGATCTTTGGGTCCTTCGCTGAAGGGATCCTCATGTCGGTTCATTGCTGCTAGCTTTTCCGTTGTCTCAGGATCCTTATCCTCGTAATTTGAGAGCTCGCCGGCGTAGATCTTCTTGGCAAGTTTCAGAGCAAGCTTGGCGAAATGTGGCTTGCAGTTGAGGAGTTCAATCGAACCAGTGAAATCCATCGAACCTTTCTCCAAGGCAAATCGTATGTCCCTTGAGATTTTTGCGAAGATGTGTTCCCAGAGCACATCGCCGTAGATTTTGCCCGCCGCCCTCACATTAAGGGGCGGGAATTTCTCGCACTCCTCGCGGGAAAACATCTCGCTCTTGACGGAAAGAGGCAGACAGTCGGTTTCTTCCCATTTTTTCCGTTTTTGAATAGCAACGGACAAGGATACATAATCGTTGAACGCAAACGACATCCGTGAGAGTATGTAGAACAGCATCTCCTGCTCAAGTGGGGTCAGCTCCTTTGCGGGTGGTGTGCCGTATGCGAGGACGTGGAGGTGAGAGAACAAGGAAAGAGGCACATCCGTGCTGAGCACGGTTCCGTTCTTGCGATTGATCCAGTCGACTCTGCTTAGGAATTGAAGCGCGTCGAAGTATCCTTTGTAATCCGCTATCTTGCTGCGGTATAAGGTCGCATGGCCGACTTTGGACTTCTCCATGTAGCCTTCCTTAACAGCTTTTTTCAGCATGTCAGTCGTCTTTCTATTATTCCACCCAGTAACCCTCTTGATCTTAGCGAAATGCATGGGTTCGGACATGCGTTCATCAAAAGCGCCGAGTAGCTTCATCATATCCACCTCGGTTCGGAATTGCATCGTATATCACCGACAATGCATGGGAACCCAAGGATAACTGCATTCCTGAAGTGTACCTCCAGGTACGCTTTCACAGGTCTGTCCTCGTGAGACAAGGCCACAACCTCTAAGGACAGGACGAGCGCGAAGGAGATCACAGTGCAGGGTGCTCAGAACGCAGTCATGTGTATGAATACTGGGATCGGGGAAAGAGTGGGGGAATGGAGTTTGAACTCTCGGTTTGTACCTAGAATGGTTCAGCTTTTTGCGGTATTGATTGTTGTTGCCTTTGGAGCGAGCGCGCTGCACGCAGCGGCGATTTCGGATCAGCAGACGACCTCGCGGACGAGTGGCACTGAGGCTCTCTCGACCCAGGTGAAGGTTGGATGGTTGGGAGACATCGCCAATTGGAATCCAATGATCATCGATTTGAGTGAAGACTATGTCGCCTGCTATCTGATGTTCAGCGCGTTGTTCACCTATGACCAGGATTGGAACGGGCCTGTCGGCGACCTCGCACTGAGCTGGTACCAAAGGGTACAGCCAGACGACACGATGATCACGATTATCAATATCACAGAAAAGGCTTGCTTCAGAAACAAGGCCAACCCGACTGATGATACGCATCATCTTACAGCGAACGATGTGAAGTACACTTTCGACAGGATAATGGCAAACCCGGGCGGGACGTGGGACATGAATCTGCTAGACATAACAAGCATTACGGTCATCAACAACCACCAACTGGCGATCACGACCGCCTACCCAAAGGCGACTCTTATCGATGACCTATCAGGAATACCTATCATTCCGCAGTATATGTGGATTTCAATCCCCGACAACAAATTCCTGACCTCGAAGTCACCAGCCTGGCTCGTGGGTTCGGGCCCGTTCTATTTCGATGTATCAGTGACCGGATCCTGGTACAGGTTCATAAGAGCCCCGAACTACTTTGGCGCGATCGAGTACCCTGGCGAGAGGGCTGTCAAAGGTGTTGAGAGCATCCTGTACACCGTCTACTCCAGCGATGCGGCGATGACCATCGCGATGAACGATGGCAGGGAGGACACCATAGTCCTCACAGGTCAGCCGAACCTGTACCTGAACACGCTGGGCGTCAACTCCAACGTGAACGTAATCAAGCAGGCGGTGAACGAGCCGGGGATTTGCGACATCGCAATCAATGCCATTCCAATGCTGAACAGAACGACACAGTACGGGCAAGGCAACCCTCTCTTGCTCGACCCAGTGGTCAGACAAGCCATCGAAATGACCCTTTACAAGGATGTGATTGTTGACACGCTCATGTCCGGACTTCCGGCCATGGCCGACTCAGTCATACACCCCGGGTTCTGGCATAAAACAATCAGCTCGCAGCTTCCGTTCGAACCCGAGGTTGCGCGCGCGCTGCTCATGGATAAAGGCTATCTCGATACTGATGGTGACGGCTATCTGGAAGCGACAGCTACAGCATACCCCGTGCAGCAGGGATGGGCCACGGTCGGCTCGGAACTCTCATTCAGACTGCACGCATCAGCCATTGATGCCAGTTACTTCGTCATAGCCCAGAATTGGGTACCATGGGCCGCACAGACGGGAATAAGGTTCACTGCGTCTCAGCTATCAGAGGCCGTGATGACAAACTCGGACTGGTACAAAGCCAACTACGATGCCTGGGTCTGGCACTGGGGCGAGGGACCCGAGCCCCTGTCAACACTCGGTATTTGGCTCTGGGATGGGATGAGGCCTGGCGGCGACAACTGTCAAATGCCGATGGGCTCGACCCCCGGTGATTATGATGCCCTTTATCACCAGGCACAACGGACGCTCGACAAGACCACAAGAAAGGCAATGGTGGACCAGCTCCAGCAGTGGGTGTATGATAGCTACTGCGAGATGCCGCCATACTACTATGTTGGGCTTTACGGCTTCACGGACGAGCGCTGGCTCGGCTGGGGAGACTGGGCATCTCATCCAGCGCGGACGGTCATCTCTAGCCTGCCATGGCTTTGGTTTGACCTCGTGCCGTATACAGGCAATGCTAACCCGGTGTTTGATACTGCGCTCAGCCAAACGTACCAGACCATAGTCAACAATGCTTGCGCGTTTAGCGTGACGGTTCAGGACAATGACGGTGACCCGCTGACAGTCAACTGGTCATTCGGTGATGGCACCTTTGCTCAGGACACGATCCCCGGAGCGTCGTCGACGACTCCTACCACTGTTACCAGAAGCCATACCTACACTACGGTCGACATGACGGGCTTAACGATGACAGTCAAGCTGTGGGACCATCAGGCAGGGCACGAGGTCACGAGCACGGCTATGGTCTACGTGCTGGCCAAGCCCGACACGGCTCCTGCGTTCACCTCCTCGGTGAGCGCTAGCCCGCCGTCCCCGAGCTACATCGGAACGCCGGTCACGTGGAGCGTATCCGCCATGGATGCGGAATCCGGTGGAGCTTCGGGTTTCGGCTTACGATTTACTTGGGTGTGGGGTGACGGATTGTACACTGTCACGAACCACAAGCCGACCACGAACAGCACACCAGTGACTGACACGCGCGTCCATTCATGGACGGTGGATGCAACATACAATGTTCGCGTATGGGTGTGGGACGGCTTCGGTACGAACAACGACCCGGTTCACAATGTCTCGTCAAACCCAGTCCAATACTCAGTTAGCCCGATCACGTCTGAAGGGCGAACCGTGGACTACCGCTGGTATGACATGTTCAATGTGTCTTTCAGGCCATATTGGGACCAGAGAGCTATGTTCTATGGACAGGAGCTGCCGCACAACACCTACCCGTACTATTTCGACTACCTTATCGAACCACTCAAGACATACACCAATATGAGACTAGACATCACCGGCAGGAGCATGACTGAGATAAACATGAACCAAAAACCAGAGTTCCTTCCATATCTGTTCAGCTCCGCTCGTGGCGGTACCGCAGTCATTGACTGGGAACTCCAGTACATGACTCATGATCAGCTGCAGGCTTATCCAGGAATAGTAGGAAACGACGATGGGTGGATAATCGAGTGGACTGGCACGACCACAATGGACCAGCAGGCGACGATGTCCGTCCTCGGAATTAGTAGTTCCCAATTTGCGGATTTCGACAACTGGTGGGCAATCTACAAGGGCAACAGGACTAGTGCGTACAACGACTGGCTGTTCAATGAGGGCAACAAGAGGCTCGACATCTATGCTGGGTACGACTACAGCTATCAGCCTTTCCTATTCACCCTTGATGCTGCGAAGACCGGGGATCATGTTGTGCTCACCTACCACCAGATCTCCTGGGGCATGGAGATTCTGATGACACACTGGTTCAAGGACAGCTTCATGTCGACTGAGTGGTACTTCGAGAACTTTACGATGCATGCTACGATAGGTCCTCAGATGACCGACTTGGACGTTCACACAGTGGTCGTTTACGCGGCATATGCATACATGACACAACAGGTAGGACTCGAAGGCTCGCCTTGCTGGGTATGGGAGGGCATGGGACAAGACTACGTTCCGAGCAGGCCGCCCCAACACCCGCACTCTGACTTTGACGCCTACATGGTCTATAACTACACGTGCTGGAGCCCTGGCAGCAAGTGGTATGGCATTCCAGATGGGACTCCGTATGACTATGTGCCGAAGGCATTCAATCTGTCGGCCAACCAGACTCTTACCTTCAATTGGCCTGCAGGGGATCAGTTGTTCATGAGGGATGGCGGACCGGGCGTCAAGATCAACGTGATGGGCCCGATGACCGTCGCCGGATTGGAGCCGATGCAGAGTGACATAGCCGGGAGTAACATACAGATAGACACTGCCAATCGGCTGGTCACATTCCACGGGCCAATAGACATGTGGAGCTGGTCCAGGAACGACACCAATCATCCGGACCTGGACGCGAATTGGGACAGGATCGGAATGCTGCCCCATGGAATTCCATGGGTCGAGTTCAGAATGGGGCCACTGCCGCCTCAGCCTCCTGTTCCGAGCTTCTCTTTCACGCCTCAATTGCCCAATGTCGGGCAGTCCGTCTCGTTCGATGGAGCGGCGTCGTACGACCTTGATGGGCAGATTGTGGAATGGTCTTGGGACTTCGGTGATGGGACATCCGGTTCTGGCGTGAGCATCAACCATGTCTTCCAGACCGTAGGATATCATATGGTCAACCTAGAGCTGCTCGACGATAGCGGGCTGAGCGCTGCCATGACATTGGGTGTTCGTGTTTCCAGTGGCGTGGTTGCACCAGACCGATACGAACCCGACGACGATTATTCCACAGCCAAAGAGATCAGCTCTGGAGTGACACAGTACCGCAGTATTGACATGGCCGGGCTTGACGTGGACTGGGTAACGTTCGATATCATACGGACATGCAATGTAACAATAGAGACGAACAGCTCCTATGGACAAGTGACGGCCACGATCTTCGATGGAAGCGGACAGGCTGCAGTGCCGCAATCAGTTTATCTGATTTACGGTCCTGACTGGACATCGACCACGGTACAGGCCACTTATTTGCTGCCAGGGACCTATTTTGCAGAAGCACAGGAGGCGGGAAATGACCAAGAGATACCATCGTACGACCTCACCCTTATGGTCGAGACCGGCGGGGCCGCCTGGACATTCCTGGTGTACCTCGATGCCGACAACAATCTCGAGGAAGTTGGCTCCGTAGACTTCAATGAGATGGCTTCAGTCGGTTCGAACTCCGATCTCAACATAGTTGTCCAGATGGACAGGACTCCGTACAACGATATGAACTATGGGGACTGGACGGATACCAAGAGATTCTTCGTGACGCCTGGAATGCTGCCAACTCCGGAGAACGCTATCGCGGACCTGGGCGAGATGAACATGGGTGACCTGGCAACACTCCAGGACTTCATCACGTGGGGCATCAACAACTATCCCGCTGACAACTACGCGCTCGTGCTCTGGGACCACGGCGGAGGATGGGACGGAGCGGTCTGCTGGGACGACACGGATTATGGCGACTCTCTGACACTCGACGAAGTGAAGACGGCAATCGCTAATGCTGAATCCGCAACGGGCACGAAAATCGATTTGCTGGGCTACGACGCATGTCTCATGGGCATGGCAGAGGTAGTCTACGAGACCAAGGATTTGGTTGATGTGGTGGTCGCATCAGAGGAGACAATCCCGTGGGACGGATGGCCGTACAACACCGTGTTGTCGGACCTGGCCAGTGACCCGATGATGACCGCTCAGGAATTTGGCAGCTCGATAGTCTCCAGGTACATGGAATACTACACATACGGAGGCTGGGAGACCAATTCCGCGATTGACGTTGCATCCACATCCTGGCTCTACTCCTCGATCGATGCGTTCGCGAATGCTTTGATCGCGTCCATGCCGAACTACCGCTCGCAGATAATGGAAGCGAGGATGTACACGCAGACGTTCACGTATTCGACCTACGCGGATCTGTACTCTTTCGCGGACCAACTGACTCTGAGACTGCCAGGAGGAGCCCTGTTCGATGCGGCCGTTGATATAGAAACCGCTCTTCAGTCCTGTATGATAGCTGAAGGACATGGAAGCTATCTCCCGAATGCTCACGGTCTGTCAATCTACTTCCCATCGGACATCTATCAATACTGGTCCGCATATGAGACGGTGCTCGACTTCACTGCGGATCATTTATGGGACGAATTCCTGAAGGAATTCCTGAAGATTGGGCCTGACGGATACGAGCCTGACAATTCATGGGCAGAAGCGACATGGATCAACTCGGGTGAAGTGCAAACTCATAGCATAAGTAACGGAGGATCGGATGTGGATTGGATCACCTTCGAGGTGTACAATACCACGGACATACGCTTGAGGACCTTCAGCTACAGTGGATCCCCGGGAGACACTGAGATGTGGTTGTTTGACGCCGCGGGAGTCCCCACGACGCCCATCGCCTACAACAACGATGCTGGAGGCACTACTTGGTCTACGATAAGGGTCAGCAATGTTGGGCCTGGCCAGTACTACGCGATGATTGGTTCGTTTGGCGGATTCATGGAAATCGCATCCTATGAGCTGAGCCTTGAGATGGGCTACATACCCAACCAGCCGCCGTACGCGGTACTCATGTTTTGGCCGGTTCCGTTGGTCGGCATTCCAACGACCTTCGATGGATCCTATTCTTACGACCCAGACGGGACGATAGTCGACTATTTCTGGGATTTCGGAGACGGATCAGTAAGCTATGATGCAGTAGTGGTCCACACTTTCCAGGCCGCAGGGTCGTACGTTGTAACCCTCACAGTTACTGATGATGGCGGAGCGAGTTCGATGTCGGGCGGAGTGTTCGATGTCCAGGAACCCGTCGCCCCGGACATGTACGAGGATGACGACACATACCTCGACGCGAGCACAATATCCCTTGGGGAGACCCAGCAGCACAGTATCAGCGACGCCGGAATGGATATGGACTGGGTCACGTTCACTCTCACCGAACCCACGATCGTAGAGATCTATACCTCGGGTCCGCAGGACCAATACTCGGACACGATCATTGTGCTGTTCGACGAGTCGGGAGTTCCAAACGCCCCCATAGCGTACAATGACGACGACGGCCAGTCCCTATGGTCCAAGATTGTCATATCCTTGGAGGCTGGAACCTATTACGCGCTCGTCAGTTCGTACTCGCTGGAGAACGAGATAAGGGAGTGCTATATCACTCTCGACGTTTACGTGCCAATCGCACCTGACAACTACGAGCCAGATAACGATTGGACGATGGCATCCCAGATCGCGCTCGGCGAGACTCAGACGCATAGCATAAGCGATCTGGGATATGACGTGGACTGGGTGACATTCGCTCTTGCTGAACAGACCACGGTCTCGATCATGACCTCTGGAGAGCCCATGACTGGCACGGACACCATTATCGCAGTATACGACGGCTATGGTGTACCATATCAGCCTCTGGCCATGAGCGACGACTTCTGGGAAAACGGGACCTCACTTATCCAAATAACTTTGGGACCGGGCCAGTACTGGGTCGAAGTCTGGTCCTACAACTATCAAAGTGAGATCCCGACTTACTACCTGCATCTGATCGAAGGAATCGTCCACAACGAACCTCCGTTAGCATACTTCGGCTACTGGCCGAGCTACCCAGCAGTCGGCGTATCAGTCACGTTCGACGGCCAGTATTCGTGGGACCCGGACGGATGGATAGAGAGCTACGCTTGGGACTTCGGTGACGGAACCTCTTCGGACGGAAGCTACGTCAGCCACACGTTCTGGGAGGCTGGAGATTATCTCGTCACATTGACGGTGACGGACAACTTGGGAGCGGCGTCATCCACGTCGACGTGGATCTATGTTTATGAGAACCTCCCGCCGGTCGCGTACCTCTACTGCAGCCCGACACATGCAAGCTCGGGCGATACCATCTATATGAGCGCTTATGGTTCCTATGACCCAGATGGAGGCATCTGGTACCTGAACTGGGACTTCGGAGATGGCAATGTCTGGACAGGTACGTACATGTGGGATGTCTGGTACACATACTATCAGCCCGGCGCATACACTGTGACCGTGACTGTGTTCGACTACTACGGAGCTTCGAGTAGCGCCTCGGTGACCATATTCATCAACATACCACCGGTACCGGTGATATCGTCCCCTGCATTAGGCAAGGCCGGATTCCCTGTCACCTTCGATGGATCCATGTCCTTCGACCCCGACGGATTCATCACGTCGTATTTCTGGGACTTCGGAGACGGGTTCACCGCAGAGGGCCCAGTGGTTACCCATGTATATGGCACGCCCGGGACGTACTGGGTCTACCTGATTGTCTCAGATGACATGTGGGCCTACGGCAGCACGGTGATGCAGTTCATGGTGGTCCAACCAGTGCCTCCCGTAGCGATAGCAGTCTATGATGTGCCCAGACCCCTGGTCGGACAGATAGTTCTGTTTGACGGCTCAAACTCGGTTGATCCTGATGGATTCATCGTTTCTTACATGTGGCAGTTCGGAGACGGCTCATACGCCCAAGGGGTGGCCGCCACGCACGTGTACGCACATGCAGGTATCTACGACGTGCGGCTCACAGTCATCGACGAAGACGGCTTGGCGGATGACAATGTCGTCAGCATCACCGTGGCGTCCGTCCCGATTGCAGGATTCACATACTCTCCATTGGGTGCCCGTGCTGGCCAAACCATCAGTTTCTATGCCTCGGACTCATACGACGAGACCGGGATCGTGGAGTACGAATGGGACTTCGGGGATGGCAGCTACGCGACCGGATGGCAGGTGACGCACGCCTACAGTGCTGGGGGCAGGTACGATGTCACACTCTCTGTGACGAACGTCTACGGGATAACGGCTTCGACCGACCAAGGGGTCCCGGTCAAAGTGTTCATGGCTTACGTCAAGGGGACCGTAGTCACCCCGGACCTGAAACCATTGAAAGGTGCGACCGTCCAAATATCCCAGGCGGGAATCATCATCGGTCAGGCCAAGACCAATGGAGAGGACGGACATTGGACTTTGGTGCTCAAGCATCCGGGAACCTATGATCTCACGATCTCCAAGCGCGGGTACCAGACATTGAAGATGAGCATCACCGTCTCCGGAGGAACGCTCGATCTCGGCAAGATCACGCTAGCTGCGAATGTTGGCGTAATAAGCTTGTCGAATGTGAATCCAACGCCAGCCGGATTCCCCGTCATGGGGATGCTTGTTGGCATGGCCGTGTTCGGAGTGGCCTCTGTCGCGAAGCGCTGGAGGAAGTCTTCAGCTGAAGAAGAGGAATATCCGCCGAGGTAATGGGGGAGGGGCGAGGAAAAACAACTCTGGCCCGAAACAGGGCCAGAGATTCTTAAATCATTTCGTTCGTCCAACTTCGGAACATCCGAGCTGGACATCGCATGAGGGACAGCCTCAGCATTAAAGACCATGGCAGCACTCTATCCTGAGGGTGTATCGCATCAAGCCGCACTCCACGGAGGACTGACCAACTGAACAGAGACGCCGTGCACGAATCCAACCAGGAGCTCGATTGGAGCGAGACCTATAGCTTCAATTTCTACGACAAGGAGAAGGACATCTGCGGGCTCCTGCAGATCGCCTTGAAGCCGAACAGGAACCAGAAGGAAGTATCCTGTTATTTCATGCCCCATGAGGGTACCCTCGTAGGGCTTAACGAAAACACCCAGTACGATGGCCCAGCGCTCAATATCAAGGGACTCTCGTTTGAGGAGCTTGAGCCTGAGCGAAGGTGGAGGCTAGAGTTCAGCGGTGGGATGTCGAAGACCAAGGAGCGAATGGCAAAGAAAAGCCATGTCGAGTTCTCGCTCGAGTTCGAAGCGGCCAACGAGATTTTCGATCACAGAGGCAGTTCTGACAAAAACGAGGGGCAACTCACGGAACGCCTCGAGCAGTTCGGGAGGGTCACTGGGATGCTAGTAATTGGCCTGGATGAGTATTCGATTAAGGGGCTGGGCCAGAGGGCGCACACGTGGGGGGTGCGCGATTGGATCGATGTCAGATCTTGGAACACGGTGTCATGTCAGTTCTCTGAAGACATGGCGATTGGCCTGAACAAATTCAATACATCTGAGCGAGAGGTCGACTCCGGGTTCTTGCATCTTCACGGTACGAATGTTGCCATCAAGAAGGCGGACATTAGAACCTACCTTGATCCCGATGGCAGCATGAAATCCTTCGAGCTAACACTCCACGACGATGATGGAGAAGCGCACAAGTTCAGTGCGAGCATCATACGCAAAATGAAGCTGCCCTTCCCACGGCGCGATGACAAATCCCTTTCCATGATGCATGGAAGCCTAACTCGCTTTAGCTTCGGAGGGATGATCGGATACGGCATCGTTGAGTATCTCGTGGGCGGAGTCTAAACGCTCGACGGCCAAGGGGACCGCAAAACGCATTAGAGGGTGGCTGTAGATACCGTCCTCTTGAGATGAGCTCGGAAGAAGTCCCGCAAGCCACGTCAGTCCCGCTGAAGGAGATGCCCGAAGAGGCAAGGCGAACAATAGACTACGCGAGGGAGAGAGGAGTCCAGCTGAGGTTGATGGGAGGACTCGCGGTGCGTATGCATTGCACGAGCCTGTCATTCTGCGAAAGACCGTACTCAGATATCGACCTTATCGGCCTGAGTTCCCAAGCGAAAGCGATAAACGAGGCGTTCCAGCATCTCGGATATCAGCCTGACCTGGAGTTCAATGCACTTCACGGAGGTCAGCGGTTGAAGTTCGAAGACCACGTGAACAACAGACACACCGAGGTGTTCCTCGACAAGTTCCGAATGGACCACACCCTTGATTTCAGGGGTAGGTTGGACCTCGACCTGTACACGATCTCCCTGAGCGACCTGTTCCTTACGAAGGTCCAGGTGGTGAAACTCGATCTGAAGGACTTCCATGACATGTTCTCGATATTCAGAGACCACAAGATTGGGACTGATGATAGGGAGGGCGTGATCAACGCGAGGTACATAGCGCACCTCTGCGCCCAGGATTGGGGGCTCTATCACACGGTCCTCAAGAACCTCGAGAGGATACCCACATTCTATGACAATTTCAAGCTTGAAAAAGAGGAAAGGAACTCGATGGACAGGCGCTTGTGGGTTCTTAGGCTGATGATCATTGAGGAGCCGAAGGGACCTATCTGGAAGGCAAGGGACAGGATGGGCGAACGACTCCCGTATTACGAAGAGGTCGAACAAGTAGGCGGCGCAGACTGATCACCCAAGCATGTCTGTTGAGATATCATCGATTATCCTTGAGCGAGCGATCTGACGTTGTTCTTGGCTGTTGCGATTGTCCGCTCGTTGCCCAGAACAGCTATGAGATAACCAAGAGCTCACAGCCTGGGGCTCGGGCCAAATACCACGAAAAGAGCTAGTCCCTCCCCGAAACCCCTTCTCTCCTTTTCATTTGCCTAGTCAAGCTTGTCTCAATGCTTCTTCTCAGTGACTTCGTTAAGGGCCTTCAACAGCCTCATGACCTCGTCCTTAGTGTTGTAATGCACGAAGGTCGCCCTCAGCATGGTCTTTGTCTTGTAGAGCGCGGGCACGCGCGAGTAGTAATCCTCAGCCCCGACGGCGAGAGCGTATTTGTCCCACAGGAGCTTAGACAGGTCTCGGTCGTCGTGGCCTGCGATCTTGAACGCGAATGTCGGGTCCCTGCCGGCGCGCGAGCTCAGTTCCTTTGGGCCATACAGAGTCAATCCCGGAACATCCAGTAGACCGGGGACATTTCCCTGGCCGATGAGTGCGATCCTGGAGAGCCCCTTCTCGTATTGCTCGATGTCCTCCAAGGCAGTGCGAACCCTGGCGACTCTCTGCTTCCCCGCCTTGGGCGGGGATTTGGTGGACGGGTTGCCCACCCATGAGAGGTAATCGATTGCACCCGTGATCGCCGCGAACATCGCCTGGTCTCTCGTCCCCCACTCCCACTTCTCAGGCCCGTGCTTGGGCGATGGCAGCACTTTGTAAGGATTCAGCTTGTCGATCAGAGACGGTTTCAGATACATGAAGCTCCCGTGCCTCGAGAACAGCTTGTACCCGGAGAACACGAACGCGTCGCACCCGATGTCCCTGACATCTGTCGGGCCGTGGGCGACATGATGTACGGCATCGATTACGAAGTATGCACCAGCATCCTTGGCTATCTGCGCGAGGCGTTTCAAATCCGTCCTGACTCCGAGGACATTGGATGCAGCAGTAGCCGTGATGACCCTTGTGTTGTTGTCCACCAGGCTCTCGAGGTGATCCATGTTGAGCGCGCATGTGTCCGGATCGAAATCCGCGAACCTCAGCTCCTTGATGATGCCGTCGTTTCCAAGTTCCACCCAGGGGCTCACGTTCGAGTAGTGCTCGTAGCCCGTGGTCACGACGTTCTCCTCTCCCGTGAACTCGCGTCCCATTGCGTAGCTCAGACTGAACAGGAGGCTGGTTGCGGATTCGCCAGATATGACCGTCTCCGGGCCTTCAGCGTTCAACAGGTCCGCCACCGACTGCCTTCCCTCTAGGATCGTTTGACCAGCTCCCTCGGATTCAGAGAACAAGTTCCCAACGTTGGCGCTCCAGTCAACTCGCGTCCGCGACTCCATCTCAGCGCTCCTTCTGGTGACCAGCGTGCCGGCGCCGTTGTCGAGGAACGCCCTCTTCCGTCCCAGGGGATCTGTCTCAACAGCAGGGAATTCCTTCCTGACCTTCCTGATGAACCTCGGGTCGAACTTCATAGGCAGGGGAAGGACGACCTAGTTGATAAGAATTGAGTCTCAGGAGGCATTCTAGCAGCAATCGGGAATGAGGTCATTACGCACGGAGAAGATTCGGGCTCTGGTGCGCACGATAGAGAGCGGCGGAGCAAAGGCGAAGGGGATAATACCCCCAGGCCGATAAGGGGTGCAAGATCAGAGACGCAAAGGAAGGATCCGAATGGCGAAGTACAAGCTTGAGATTGTGAGACCGGAATGCACAGGCTGCGAGCTCTGCACGGGCACCTGCCCGGACTACTTCGAGATGGCGTCCGATGGGTTCTCGACTTTGAAAGGCGGACGAAGGACTGGAGACAATGACGAGCTGGATCTCGACGATGAGGGATGTGCTCGCTCGGCAGCGGAGGATTGCCCCGCGACCTGCATACACCTCTACGAGGGTGACAAGAAGCTCATCTAGAGTATACGCTTGATCCTGAACATCAACCAGAGGCCGAAGACCGCCGTGGCGGAGAGAGCCACAATCACCCAGAACGCATAGGGGTTATCGGAGAGCGGCAGATCCACATTCATGCTGAACATCGCAGTGATCATGACTGGAAGGATCAGTATCAAGCTGATTGTCGTCAGCGTCTTCATGACGACCTGCAGGTTGTTCGCGAGCGTTGACTCGTATGCGCTAAGTATGTTCGCCATGATCTCCCTGTAGATCGTGGTCATTTCGTAGAGCTGGGCAACGTCGTTCTCCAGGTCCTCAGCGAGATCGATCTGGCTCTTGTTCAGGCGGAGATGCTTCATCCTCGGGATCATGGACATCGCGTTGAGGTTCGCGAGCAGTGCTGTGTTCAGGACAATCAAGCTGTTGCTCAGGGCAAAAGCACCTGTGGCAACGTCCGACCCCTTAGGCGTTAGTATCTCCTGCTGGATTGCTGACATCGTTCTTTCCATGGGCCTGACCCGCCGCTCGACGTCCCTGTTGACCTTCCTGACCAGGGCTAGGAAAAGGTCCTCCTTCGTATCCAGCCTTGGCCTCTTCCTCAGGTCTGTCGTCAAGTCGTTGACATCGAACGTGATGCCGATCCTGACCGTGACGATATTCTTAGGAGTGACGATGATGCCGATAGGCATCATCTGTGTCTTGTCGCCGTTCCGCTCTTCCGTGAGCAGGCTCCGGAGAACCAGCATATCGTAAGACTCCTCGATCTCCACCCTGGCCCGCTCATTAGGGTCGAGGCAGTCGGCAACGTCCTGGAGCGCCACATTGAACTCCTTGTGTATGCGCTCCACCTCTTCGGGCGTCGGGGCCACCATGTCTATCCAGAGTGCCTCCTTGCATCCTGCCCGCTCGGCCTCTTTGAGCTCCCTGTCTACAGCGCAGTAAAGCCGCATCATAGTGGCGCGCTCCATTCATTGCGGCACCCGATTAGAGAAGGCGGGATATATGCTTTCTTGAGAGGCCAGTTGACACTAGAATCGTGGTTTCTGTGGCTGTCTTGATATACCCCTTTAAAGGAGGCTGAGGTCACTTGAAGGGAGTATTCCACTTGTCCAGGAAGATGTTCTCCCCGACGGGTTTCCTCTCTGGCCTATCCTTCTCCCATGCCTTTTGCTTGTCTGAGAGAAGGGAATCGTCAGTACCAGAATAGCCGCATATCACCAATGTGATCACTATGTACTCAGGCGGAATGCCGAGTACCTGCTTCACCTTCTCAGGGTCGTAGCCTGCAATCGGATGAGATATGAGGCCCAGCTCCGTAGCCCGGAGCTCAAGCTGGCCTATGGCCAGGCCACAGTCAAAAAGGAAGTAGTTCCTCCTGTCGCTCAGCTGACAGTCGTCCTGATCCTTCGCGGCGACCACGACTATCATCTGGGCTCTCGTGGCCCAGTTGTTCCCTCTTGACAGACACCCCTTAACAGCGTCGAGCGATTCCTTGCCCCTGGCGAACACCAATCGCCATGGCTGGTTGTTGAAGCACGATGCTGAGAGCCTCGCGGCTTCGACGAGGGCTTCGACCTTCTCATCCTCGATCAGCTTCTCGGATAGCACGCGTCTGGCCCTCCTAGTCCTTATCGCCTCGACCACTTCCAAGTCAATACCTCAGACTCGAATTGGATTCAGGAGATTTAGAGTTGGTTCCTTCAGGGATCGGCCGTAACAGTAGCGTCAGAGCCTGAAGGACTTCCAGACGATCTGATAGCCCGTGTCTTTCCTGAGACCTGATATTGCGGTCAGGATGCTGTCGACAGAGTCTTTGGTCCCGCAGAAGACGACATCGACGCCCTTGCTGAGCGCGCTCATGGAGGATTCCACTGGCGCGTGAACTGTGAACATCTCCCCCACGGCCTTCATCAGGAGGGCAGCGCCAACGGTATCGCCCGCCGCAACCATGCCTGGCGACATCGCATCGATCTCCTCCTTCGCCCTGTTGACATCCGCCCGCTTCGAGCCGCCGTCGAACACGGAGGGTACCTCAAGTATCAGCAGCTTGCCAAGCTCGAGATCTACTATTCCCTCAAGTTCCCCGACGAGAACGTCGTCCCCCTCGGACGCAGCCTCGAGCGCGACGCCTTTCGAAGAGGACTTCTCATCCGGATATGCCAGGAGCATCCCGTCCTCCATGAGGAGCCCTACCGAATCGCCTTTCTTGATGTCCTCTCCTGCGATTGCGACGCACTTGTCAATCACAGAGATCCTTCTAAGGGTGGAATCGACGACTGTCTTTAGCTCGGAGTAGTGCTCCTGCAGGATCTGCATGCCCTTCTTCGTGGGCCTGTACGATCCCGATCGTTCCCTCAGGAACCCCTCGCGCTTCATCGCGCCGACATACTGGCTGACTGCCTGGATCGTGATGTTCAGGGCCTCAGCGACCTCCTTGAACCGAACCGAGGGAGCCTTCGAGAACTCTATGAGAATGAGGAGTTCGGTGTTTTTCTTGAGATCACGAAGCGGGTGCTCTTTCAGGCTTTCACCTTCCGAGTTCTGACAGCTGCGAGAGGAGCTGCTGCTCCCCCGGAACCTCAATGGCACCGGAGCTAATCAATTCCTTGATTGTCGAATCGGCTTTTCCACCCACGAAGTCTATTCCCTGGCCTGTCGCCGGCCGAACGATAAGCACTCTCTTTCCCGAATCAATGGCGTGTCTCGCAGCCTCCAAATTCCTGAAGTTCCCCGGCCCCACCGGGAATGGACATACAACGACAGCCGGAGACTCGTCGATCAGGCGGAGGTTCTCGGCATGCGCCTCCGGGCTAATCTGTGAGAATGGTATCTCCGCAGCCACAGGAATGTGAAGATCGTTGGCATTCTCGAAGTCCGAATCCAGGACATTCAGAACTCCTGCGGATATTCCATACCCGCCGTCGTGAAGGAGCCGCATGATCGGTCCCCCAGAGCCGCCTCCGCAAAGGAGATGGACTCGCGTGCCGTGCCTGTGCACAGGAACCGTTGTCGATCGGGGCATGACATATACTGCCTTCGTGAACGGGTCCTTCCTGACCGCCACGTCCACCCCGTAGACGCTCTTGATGGTTTCAGGCGTGAGCACGTCCTGGGGAGCGCCTATCGCCTCTAACCGACCGTCATTCAGAAGCGCTATCCTGTCGCAGTACTTCGCAGCCAGGTTCACCTCGTGCAGCACAGCAACAATCGTGATTCCGTTCTCCCGGTTCAACTTCTTCACGAGGTCCATAACTTCAAGCTGGCCGCTTATGTCAAGATACACAGTGGGCTCGTCAAGGAGCATCGCCTTCGGGCTCTGAGCGATCGCTCTTGCGATGATAACCCTCTGCCTCTCACCGCCGCTGAGCCCAGAGAACAACCTGCCGGAGAACCGCCATGTGTCAGTGCGATCCATTGCCTCTCTAACAGCTTGGACATCCTTCACAGTCTCGCCAGAGAGCCGGCTTCTTATGTGTGGCATCCGGCCCATCATGACTATATCGTAGCATGTAAAGGGGAAGTCTGTATTGGAGCTCTGAGGGACAACCGCGAAGGTTCTCGCGATCTCCGCAGGGGACAAAGTATGGACCGGTTTCATGTCGACCAGGATGGCGCCCTTCTCGGAGGGCAGATAGTCCATCAGACATCGTAGAAGGGTCGTCTTGCCCGAGCCGTTGGGACCCATCAGGCCTATGAATTCCCCATCTGATATGTCCAACGAGATATCTTTCAGAATCCTCTTCTCGCCGTATGAGAACGAGAGGCTCTTGATCTGAGCTTTCACTAGGCCTCGCCTCTCATCCTGTTCCGTCTGAGGAGATAGAGGAAGAACGGGCCTCCGCACAAAGCGGTGATTATGCCAACCGGCAGTTCCTCGCCAATCACCGCTGTCCGCGCAACCGCGTCTGCGGCTATGAGAAACGTCGCGCCGAACAAAGTTGATGCAGGTACCAGGATCCTGTGGTCCGCGCCAACCAGGAGCCTCATCATATGTGGGACGATCAGGCCTACGAAGCCAACGATTCCGACGAAAGCAACGGCGGCAGATGTTATGAGTGCGGCGATTCCCAGCATTAGTTTCTTCAGCTTATCCGGGTCCGTGCCAAGGTTGTAAGCTGTCTCCTCACCCATGAGTATTGCGTTCAGATCTCGTCCGTAGAGGTACACGCAGATTGAACCCGCGACAACAGGTAGTGCAACGACCTCGACGTAGCTCCATCTGGCACCCACGAAGCTTCCGAGAAGCCATGGAATCAACCTGTCGTATTGTTCCCCCACGTAATAGATTATGAACGAAACCACAGCTCCGAGAAACGCAGCGACAGCTACCCCAGACAACAAGACAGTATCAACATAGACCCTTCCTTTGACGACGCCGAGGGAGTAGACCACCAGAACGGTAATGAGGGCGGAGAGGAAAGCGAATATGGGCGAGGCGACGGAGCCCAGGACGGCCCCGAATCCGAGAACGCTCGCACAAACCGTGCCAACAGCAGCACCTGAGGATACCCCGATGATGAATGGATCGGCCATGGAATTCCTGAATATGGCTTGCATGGCTGTCCCGGCGCAAGCAAGCGCTGCGCCCACAATGCCGGCAAACACAACCCTCGGTATTCTGATGTCCCAGAAGAACACTGAGTCATTCGTATGGCCGAAGATTCCCTGGATTGCCTCCCTGAATGAGAGACGATTGCCCCCAGACGGCGCAATAGGACCGGTGTAGCCCGTAAATATCGCGACGAAAATCACGAACACGAGGAGACCGACAAGGCCCAAGAGAACGAGCCTGTGACGCCGTCTAACTGAGGTTATGTCGGTCGCGACGGCAGGGACATCTCGGTTGCCAAAACCCATTAATCCTCAACCTCATGAGTCAAACAATTCGGGGTGAAGCATCTGAGCCATCACCTCAAGACAGTCGACAATCCGAGGGCCATACCTACTGAGAATGTCCTCATCAATTGAGTACAATTGCCCGTTCCTGATCGCCGAGATGGTATTCCACCCAGGGCGCGAAGCTATTTCGGTTGCGTTCGAGGTAGAAGCGTATATAATCACCTGAGGATCAGATGCCACGACGAACTCGGATGTGGCGGTGGGATACTCACTCGTTAGATTGTGTCCTATGTTGACACCACCAGCCACTCTGATCAGATCGTCCCCGAAGGAGCCCGGACCGTATGTGTAATAGGGGTAGTACTCGACATATGTTCTGGGCTTTGTCACCCCTGGGGCAAGGGTCTTCTGCGCGACTGCATTCACGCGCGCCCCCAGGCTGCTCGCCAGAGCGTCGGCCTCAGCGATATGCCAGGTGAGGACACCAGCCATGCGGACGTCCTTGAAGACTCCCTCGAAATCTCGCGTGGCGAAGATGAAGTATGGATACCCAAGTTCCACAAGCTGGTCGAGCTGTTGCTGCGGTACGAGATCGCTGCTCACGATCAGGTCCGGATCGAGACCGACTATAGCCTCAATATTGAGGGTGAACGAACCGACCTTTGTCCTGTTTGCGGCCTCCGCTGGATAGTCGCTGTATTCGTCCACACCGACCACAAGATCACCCGCGCCGACAGCGAAGAGGATCTCAGTTGGTGTCGGCGACACAGACACGATTCTCTTCGGAACACCGTTGAGTGCGACCGCCCTGCCGTAGTCGTCCGTCACGGTGAGCTTCGTGATGTTCCCCGATTCGTCCCATTCTACTGAATACGATGCCTGTGTGCCGTTCTCGGTGTGTCCAGAGGAGCCGATGTAGTACCCTGCGGTGACAGATGCCAGCGCGGTGATTGCCACGGCGACTAACGTCCACAGATTCCAAACGACAACTCTCTGCTTGTTCCCACTCATTTCCTCACCTCTTTGATTGATCTAGATACGTTGGCGTTCTCGAAAGTCGCCATCTCGTTGATGATCTTGCACGCGGCCTCGGCGATCTGGAACGCGAGCACCGCGCCGGTTCCCTCTCCTAATCGCATGCCCATGTCCAGCAATGGCACGAATCCCAAATGTTCCATTACATACCTGTGGCCAGGTTCCACAGACAGATGGGATGCGATCATGTATCCCTTCGACTCTGGGCAGATGACCGCTGCGACTAGTGCTGCTGACCCCGAAACGAAGCCGTCAAGGAAGACGGGCACGCCACGTGCCGCGCCCCCGAGTATGACACCGACTAGACCCGCGATCTCAAGTCCTCCGACCTTTGAGAGTACGTCGAGACCATCCGCATGATCCGGCCTGTTGTGAAAGATGGCTTTCTCGATGGCCCTCACCTTGGCGTCCAGAGTCTTGTCGTCAATTCCAGTTCCTCTTCCCGTCACATCCCTCACTGGGGTTCCCGTGATGACCGAGGTTATCGCACTTGCCGCGGTGGTGTTGCCGATGCCCATATCTCCAATCGCAAGAGCTGACGTGCCTGCCGCAATCGATTCTGTTGCCAGCTCTGCGCCGGCTAGGACCGCCTCTGTTGCCTCTTCCCTGGACATGGCGGGACCAACGGCCATGTTCCTGCTTCCTTTCATGATCTTCCTGTCGAGGACGCACTCAGGCCATCGCATGTCAGAGGCGACTCCGATATCAACGACCTTGACTTCCGCGCCCGCATGTCGCGCGAGGACGTTGATTGCCGCGCCCCCGCGCGCGAAGTTGAGCACCATTTGCGCAGTGACCTCCGAAGGGTAAGCGCTAACACCCTCGGCTGTAACGCCATGATCGGCGGCCATCGTGAACACGACCTTTCGGCCCATGGTAGGCGACGGCGTCCTGTAGATGCCCGCCAGCTGAACTGACAGTGTTTCGAGCTTGCCGAGGCTACCTTTGGGCTTCGTCAACGCATCCTGAATCCTTCGAGCCTCAACCATAGACGCCTCGTCCAACTTGGCGATTCTCCTCGTGTAGTTCTCTAATGTGACCATGCAATCACTAAAGCAAACTTGAAATACTGAAAGTGTATTTTACACTTTCGCCGCCACGGGGGCAGGCTGACAGATGGACGCGCTAAAGGTGCTGAAGAAACACGGCGTGACCCTAGAGTCAATGGTCGAGGCAGGCTTCGAACTCTACGTCGGGAAGGCCAGAGGCAAGGCTCTCCAAGAGCTGAAGGCAGGATTCAAGAAGATGCTCGCTGAGAACATGAGAGACCCCAACATCGGTCTGCTGATCTCCGCAGCGTCATTTCTTGATGAGCTCGTCGAATCCGAGTCGGAAGGCATCTTCCAAATCTCGCGGGACCCCGCCGCTCTTGTAGCAGACGAGCTCATTGGAATGTCGATTGCAGAGTACATAGCCGGCAAGAAGGGGCTCTTCAATTATGTTCGATATGACAAGGCAAAACCAGGGATTCTTAGCAAGTTGCCTCCTTTCACCGACGACGCTGTTGGCGCCCTCGTTGCAGGAACCATGACGAGGTTTTTCGGGGAGTAGCATGACGACCGATCTTTTCGGCCTGCTCACTAGGATCAGGGTATCTGGAGCTGGCACGGATCTACAGCGAGCCGCGAGGGAGCAGCATCTGTTCCCGCTTGTGGGGCTGGTCATCGGCTTGATCGCGGCGGTTGCGGCAATCCTTCTGAACGGGTTCTTGGGTGAAGACAAGGCAATCGTGTCGGGAGCGGTGCTTCTGGTCGTCCTCTATCTCGTCACCGGAATACTCCACACCGAGGGCCTTGCGGATTTCGCTGATGGAGCGATGGCCAGTGGGACCAAGGAGAGGAAGCGAGAGGTGATGAAGGACGTCCATTCGGGCGCCGCGGCCATCATCACCGTGAACCTCTACCTGTTGTTGCTGTTTGGTCTTGCCGTGGAGATATGTTTCCGGGCGAGAGACACCACGTCAATCTTTCCGCTTCCATGGGGAGTTGTGTTCGCGCTCGGGTTCGTCCTATCAGAGATGGCGGGAAAAGTCGCCATGAACGTAGTCATGTATCTAGGTCCGAGCTCGCATCTAGGAATGGGTTCTCTTTTCGTGGACGAGGCGAAACCGGACAGGCTGCTCATTTCTTTGGCAATCGCGGGCGCCGCAGCATTTCTGATCGCAGGGTACTTGTTTTTCATAGTGTACCTCGGTGTCGTTGCCGGCCTTGTGGTGACTATGTTAGCCAGGAAGAACTTCGGAGGTGTCTCCGGAGATGCTTTCGGCGCCGCAAACGAAATCGGAAGGCTGCTCACTCTGCTCGCGTGGGTGTTGGTATTCTGATTGGCGTTGTAATGGCAGGCGGAAAAGCAACCAGATTCCAGCGAAGGGTTGAGAAGGGAATCCTGGAGGTTGGTGGAATGACCCTCCTCGAGAGGGCGACAGACGCTCTCAGGGTTCCGAGAATCGATAGGATTGTGATCGCCACAACTGCGTCAACAATTGGAACTGAGCGCCTGGCCAGGGATCTTAAACTCGAGGTCTTCCAGACGAAGGGTGCGGGATATCATAACGATGTGATCGACCTGATCAATTCCTTCGGCCGTTTCATCTCCGTCAACGTGGACGTCCCGTTCGTCGTGAAGAGCCACATTTCCAGATTGGCCTCTAGCGGGCAACGAGATAGCATCGCTGGCGTGGTCCCGTCCAGGCTTGCGGTACGACCACCCGACAAGGACTCACTGATGGTTGGCACTCGCGGAGAGGAAATGATCTGGGCAGGACTCAACTTCGTTACAATGAACCCTGAAACAGACTTCTTGGTCTTCGAGGACCCGCTGCTGACTCTCAACATCAACAACGAAGCAGATCTCGAGTTCGCGCAGAGGCTTGCATTGGAGCGCAGGATCTAACCCGCGTTTGTCGATCAGAAATCGAGCGAAGGGGTTTACCAGGACTAGAGATCGAGTCGGGGGAATCAGGTCTTCACAACATCCTTGAAGCTCGCCTCTAGGATGTCCATCGCCTGCTCAAGCAGCTCCTGCGGCATAAGCATCGACGGGTGCATTCTTATGACGTTGTCGTAGGTACCACAGGTCAGCAGGACCATGCCCTTCTTGAGCGCAGCCACCCTGATCTCCTTCGTCTCCTTGGATGCCGGGGTCTTTGAGTTCGGATCGCTGACCAGCTCGACAGCCATCATGGCACCCATACCCCTCACGTCCCCGATGATCGGGAACTTCTGTTGCAGTTCCGTGAGGCGCTTGGTCACATAGGCGTTTATCTTGGTGACGTTCGGCAAGGCCTTCTCGATCACACCAAACTGCGCGAGCGCCGCGGCACATCCTACTGGGTTGCCTCCGAATGTCCCGCCCAGACCACCTGACTGTGGGGCGTCCATGATCTCTGCCCTGCCGGTCGTGGCTGAGACAGGGAACCCTCCGCCGATGCCCTTGCCACTCACAAGCATGTCCGGCTCGACGCCGGGCCAGTGCTGGACACACCACATCTTGCCAGTTCTGCCGGCACCAGTCTGGATCTCATCGTCCACATAGACGACCCCGTGCTTCTTGCAGATCTTCGTGATCTTCACGTAGAACTCTTTCGGAGGGACGATGAAGCCTCCCTCGCCCTCGATCGGCTCGCCGATCAGGCATGCAACCCTTCCCTGGAACTGAGGCGACGACCACAGTTCGTCGATCTTGTCAGCGCATGCGACGCCACAAGATGGATAGCTCATCTTGAAAGGGCACCTGTAGCAGTATGCGAACTCCACCTTGTATGTCTCCGGCAGAGGACCGAAGCCCGCCTTGTATGGCATCTCCTTGGAAGTGAGCGCCATTGCCATCATTGTTCTGCCGTGGAATGCGTGAACGAACGAGAACGCTGCTGGCTTCTTGGTGTAGTGCCTTGAGATCTTGACGGAGTTCTCCACTGCCTCTGCGCCCGAGTTGAAGAGCACTGATTTCGTGAGCGCTGGGTTCGGCGCGATCTGGGCGAGTTTCTCGCAGAGCCGCACGTAGCTCTCGTAAGGCGTGACCTGGAAACAGAGGTGGAGGAACTTGTCCGCCTGCTTCTTGACTGCAGCCACGACCTCCTTTGGCCTGTGGCCGACATTCGTCACCCCGATTCCGCTGCCCATGTCTATGAGGACGTTGCCGTCGATGTCGGTGAAGAGCGAGCCCTCCGCCTTCTCGATGTAGATCGGGGCGGTAATCCCGACCGACTTCGATATGTACTTGTCCCTCAGCTTGCCGAGCTCCACGGACTTTGGTCCGGGGACCTCTGGCGTCTTGATTGAAGCTTTTTTCGTTGCCATCTACATCCCTCGAAATTTCTGCGATTTGGTATGGGCTTTATCGTGCATGGTTGAAATCCTAGATATTTCTTTAGGAACGACATCGAGAGGTCGTACAAGAATCTTCCGCACTGTCCCAAGGCAACTGCACAACTTTGAACCATGATGCCAAGGCCCGTCGTCGGCAATCATTCGGAAAAGTGGCTGCGACAAGCGGAGGGCTACTTGTTCGAGGACGTCATCTTCATCGCGGATCAGACTGCAATCCACTCAACGCTGGGGAACTGTCTAAATGGCCTTTCTCGAGATCCGCTTTCTCCTTCGCCTTTTTCGCAAGCGCCCGATCCCTTAGCCTCATAACTAAAAAGAGACCTGCGACTGTAAGTGGCGCCAGACTACTTTTTGCGGACACGAGCAAGAAGACAGCAATCAGCCGAGCGCCCACACAGGGATGACGTCGGCCAAGATGCAGTTGTAGAACGGGTCGAGCAGATCGTACACACACGCCCCCAGCAAGGGCGAGCAGGTCCTGGACGATATAAAGAGGTTCCTACAGAGCCAGTCTGTCTAGTAGTAGCCCGCAACATCGGGCGACTGCCCTTTGCTCTTCTTCTGGGCATCCTTGTGGAGGATCTTCAGCTGGGCCTCGAGCCTCTCCGCCTCCTTGCATAACGGCTCGACGTTTAGGTTCAGGTGAAGAATCATCTGATCGATGGCCGCTAGTATCAGTGCCGCAGCCCTGGCATCGGCCATGTCGGGCCTTGCCTCCGCTAGTAAAGTGATGACATCAACCCCCCTGCGCTTGCCCTCGTTGAGCAGCACCCCAGCGGTCCCGGATATGACACCCTCGATGAAGGGCTCAGCATCGGCGCTCATCAGCAGCTGCTGGGCGGCCTCGGTGCTCCCTATCCCGTACACCGCGATCTCTCCCCTGTTCTCCTCGGGTTCCCCCTCCTCTCTCTCAACTATGAGCCCTCCAGCGGAGATCACGAGCTTGCACCTCTGCTTCACCGCGTACTCGATTATCGCAGTCCCTATCGGTCTTAGCAGGTTGGCGGAGGGCTGGAGTTCAGTGGAGAAGATCACGATCTGCTGATCCCCGTCCTTGAGGTGCGGGCGAGCATACACGCGCGCGGGTCCCAACGGCTCAGAATCCCTTATCAGCGAGACAGTCGGGAAGAGATTGGAGTCCATGACCGCAATATACTCGAGTTTCAGAAGTGCGATGAGGTAGTTCGCGACAATCGAGCTGACGAGGCCCACGCTTGGGAAGCCGTCTATCACCACGGCGTCTCTGAGGTCCATCTTCTTGAGCTCGTAGATCTCGATTTCGTCCATGGACAGACCATTAAGGGGATTCAGGATGTTGAACTTAACCGTTAGGTGTCGCGCCGAATCGAAAACGATTCCCGGAACCGAGGGCGTTCAGGGAGTATCGAGACATCAGCCAAGGTTTAATACAAGTGTGCCTCATGTCCGAACTGGCCAGATGGGCCGGTGGCTTAGACAGGATATAGCACTGGCCTTCTACGGTCTCCAAAGGGACCGAGGCAAGCCAGTGGTCTCGGGTTCGAAAGGCGTTCAAGGACGCCCGAAATTCCCGACCGGCCCGCTGAGCCCTCCAAAAGGCATATAAAAAGGGAGCGATGTACGCCAGGATGACGCAAGGGAGTCTGACTAATGAAGAGAAGCTCGAGAGCCTGGAAGAAGCGCGGAAAGCAGCGCTGGAAATGGCGCAAGAAAAAGATGAGAAGGCGAAAGAGGGCTCAGAAGCTCCGGAAGAAGTAGGCTTCCCTGCGCTAGACCATACGGGGGTATGGGGTAACCTGGTATCCTTACGGGCTCCAGTTATGGGAATGATTTCCGTTGGGTTTGCTGACCAGTAGTGATGATTAACTGGAGCGATGACCCATGTTCGAAACGGGCGGAGTCGCTCTCCGCCTGGTGGAAACCCGTCGACGAGGGTTCAAATCCCTCTGCCCCCACTTTCTGAAATCCATTCAATGATAATGCTGTCGGAGCCTCGAGAGGATCAACACGGTAGTCGCAGATCCCCTTCACTCTACATTGGTGCTAAATAGTGATATTGGAATTGTCACATCCGTGGTTGTCAAGATAACACAAGCCAAAAGGAAGGATCTTGATAGGCTGATCGAGATCTTCGCAGACCCGGATCTCAAGACGAATCACGAGGAATCCGCCTGGTTCGTAAACTGCTATTTCGACTATCATCACATCAATATCGCGAAGGTCAACAAGGAGATCCAAGGAGCATGCTTCTGGAGAATCGAGGGAGAGAAATACAGCGGACTTGGTTGGATTGAGAACCTTTGGGTGGAAGAGCTGTACCGGAGAAAAGGCCTGGGAGAGAGACTCCTGAGGAAGTCCATTGATGACATGAGAGTCTTCTTTGAACGAGACGAGATCAGACTCAGGAAGGTGATCCTCACAACTCAGACCGAAAGGAAGAACGCCAGACAGCTCTACGAAAGGATCGGCTTCGCCGCAGTAGCGAATCTTGGCGACATCTATGATCCGGGTGGTCACGACCTATTCTACGTTCTGGACGCCCAGCGTTGAGAAAGCAATCCTTGGATCACTGTGCTTGAGTGGTGAGGACTCGTATTCGTCGCGAGAAGCACTCGATGGCAATAGTTCATGAACTTCAACGTGTCTTATTGCTTCCGGAGGGTCCCCCAATGAGATGCCCCCGTTGTGGCAGAAGAATCGGATTCAATCAGAGGGGGACGAATTGTCCGCGATGCGGTGCTTGGCTCCTTCCGCATCCTCCAAGCGAACACATGCAGCAGCACATGCAGAGAGGACTAGGGAAGGACGATTTTCTCAACGATTTCCCTTGGATAGGCGGCACTCCTGGGAAGAGGGCGATGCGATTCACAGCCATCTGGATCCTCGCACTGGTCATACTAGCGATGTCGACATTGCTGTCATTCATTACCATGCATTTCATTTTGGCCATCATCCTGATCTTCATCACGGCCATAGTCGGAGTCCTGCCGACCTTCTTCCTCGTGGGGTCTAGGATCTGAGCTGGGTGGTTGTTTCAGATATCCCATCTCTCGAGGGATAAGGTATTGAAAAGAGTTTTGGGATGCCGGACCCGTTAAGGACTGGGCGCGCTTCTACCAGACCAGTGCCATAGCCTAGGGAGCTTTAGGTGGTTCAGGAGGCATCACATAAGCAGGAGGTGGAGCATAGCCTGGCTGTACCGGTGGAGGCCCCATCGGCACGGGCTCCTTCTTCTTGCGCATCATCAGCAAGACGACCACAACTATGACCACAATGAGCACAACTGCAATTGCTCCTATGGCAAGTACGGTACTGTCGATTCCTCCGCCATCTCCAGCTGGTTTAGCCTCGACCTCGAAGCTGTTCACTACCAAGTTGATGTCAGCTGACACAGCGCTCCAATCCGATGCCTCATCGAGGAACAGCAGGTCATACTCCAAGCTCCAATCCGCACTCACAGCAACGATGACTCGCGACTCAAATTCGACTCCCATCTCGGTGAAGCGCAGGATAGAGTCAATTGCAGGGATGCCACCCAGTGTCTTGTTCGTCGGTGTTGAAACGATCACGAATCCCGATACGTCTGGGTTGGATCTCAAGTCATCCAGCTCGGCCTTGTAGCTGACCCAGATGGAGCTCTGGCTGACCGCTCCTTGCCATGCGCTCATCATCAGGAGACCGACAGGACTCATGAGGCTTCCGTCAGAGGGGCCCTCCATGTACAGGCCATACTGTATGCCTCCATATGTGTAATTTCGCTGGTACATCCAATCTGAAGGCACGTCCATGCTCACGTGTTTGTAAGGTATGCTCACCGTCGTCCCCTGGGCGGAGACGATGGGCGCACACAACAGGCTCGCCAATATGGCAAGAGCGAGTATACTTCTTCTCACTTGCGTTCCTCCCTTTTTCCCTTATCATGATACATCGAATATCAATCTTGCGGAAGCCTGGCACTGAACATGGCCTTGCGAACCGACATTCCCTTGTCTTCAGCCAGGGCATCTCGGGGCCCACTGAGAGCCCAGGGATATTGCGAAAAGATTATCCAAAGAGGGCCGCTTCCGTCAGGCATGCACAAGGTCGTCACCGTCGATTTGGAAAAGGACATCCTCTCAGAGAACCGGAGGATCGCGAACGACAACAGAAGCCTACTGGAAAAGCATCGCATAACCGCATTCGACTTCCTGGGGAGCATCGGCTCCGGAAAGACGCTGATAATAGAGAAGCTCGTGGACGTCCTCAAGGCGAAAGGGAAGAGATGCGCTGCGATTGCTGGTGATGTGTCTGGTGATGACGACTACCAGCGATTCATATCTCATGGAATTCCAGCTGCAAACATCAACACCGGAAAGGAATGCCATCTCGATGCGCACCTTGTCGACCACGCGCTAGAAGAGCTCCCGCTCGACAAGTTGGACTATCTCTTCATTGAGAATGTCGGCAACCTTGTCTGTCCTGTCGACTTCCCCCTGGGATCTCACAAGCGCGTCGTGGTCATCAGCGTGACCGAGGGCGACGACATGGTAAGAAAGCACCCGCCCATTTTCGCGTTCAGCGACGTTATTGTGATAAACAAGATCGATCTAGCAGAGGCGATGCAGGTCGACCCGAAGATACTCGAGCGAGATGCAAAGAGAATCAACCCAGGCGCAAGAATCATCATGACGGACACCAGGAGGGGCAAGGGTCTGATTGAGTTGATGACCGCCCTTGGCTTGTAGAGGACTCAGATGAGGATAACGGTCTACGGAATCGTTCAAGGGGTTGGGTTCAGGCCTACCGTCTACAGGGTCGCCAAGGCCATGGGGCTGAGGGGGTATGTGCTCAACAACGGCTCCAATGTCGAGATCCATGTGGACAGGGAGGCCGAGCTGTTTCTCGAGAATCTCCGGAAGGCTCTTCCCACCCTAGCTCGCATCGACAGAGCCGAGATCGAGGAGCTAGATGAGAAGCTGGATGATTTCTCAATCATGCACAGCAGGAATGGGAGACGCGTATCTCTAATACCCACGGACACCGCAATCTGCGAGCGCTGCATTGAGGATTTCAACACCCCGGGCGACAAGAGGCACCTGTTCCCGTTCACCAACTGCACCGAGTGCGGTGCCAGGTTCACCGTGATAGCTGATGTCCCTTTCGACAGGGCGAGGACCAGCATGACGGATTTCACAATGTGCCCCTCATGCCGGTCAGAGTACTCCTCGTCCGAAGATAGGAGGTTCCACGCACAGACAATCTCCTGCCCGAAGTGCGGGCCGAAGTATACGTTGTATGACAATCACAGGAGGAGCATCAGAGCAGACCCGTTCAAGGAGTTCGGGAGGAAGATAGACGAGGGATATGTCGGGCTGCTCAAGGGCTGGGGAGGAATGCACATCATATGCACATTCGACAACGCATCCCGCCTGAGGAAGGTTTACAGGCGCGGAGACAAGCCCTATGCCGTCATGATGCGCGATCTGGAGACAGCGAGAAGATACACCGTCATGAGCGCTCGCGAGGAGCAACTGATCGCCTCTCCCCAGCGGCCGATCGTCTTGCTCCACAAGCGCTTGGATGCCATGGAGAGATTGGAGAAGGTCTCGCCAGGGCTTGGGAACCTGGGCGTTATGCTCCCCTACTCAGGTGCTCACTTGCTCATGTTCGACCATTTGAAGGCTGAGGGCGTGATCATGACCTCAGCTAACCCCCCAGGGGAGCCGATGGTCACGCAGAACGAGAAAGCATTCGAGCTAGGCCTGGACTACTACCTCATGCACGACAGGAAGATCATACACAGATGCGACGACAGTGTGGTCAAGGTCAATTCTGGAAGGAACAATTTCACGAGAAAGTCCAGGGGTTACGTCCCGGTCCCGGTGGAGGCTAACCACAAGCACACTGTAATCGGAGTCGGTGCCCAGTGGGATGTCACTGGGTCGATCTCGAGGAATGGAGAGATCTTCCTGACGCAGTATGTGGGTGAGTCCCAACAGTACCCTACGCTGCAGTACCTTGAGGATGCTATCCACCACCTTAGGAGACTTCTCGGGACTGAGGGCGTTGAGGCCATTGGCCTGGACAAACATCCGAGATACTCCACCAGAATTGTTGCTCGGAGGCTAGCAAAAGAGCATGCATGTCCTATGATAGAGACGCAGCACTATCACGCACACGCGGCGGCCCTCAAGATAGACAGGATGGTCCAAGGCCCGCTTGTCTGTCTCGCCTGGGATGGAACTGGCTATGGAGACGACGGAACCTCTTGGGGGGGAGAGACACTTCTTGCGGATTTCGCGGACTACAAGCGACTGGGAACTCTGGAAGGGATTCCGCTTCTCGGCGGAGACCGCGCAGTAGTTGACCCCAAGCGTGTCGTGACCGCACTCGAGCTGATGCTCAATCGGGAGCCATCGATGATAGATGACGTCGAGGCCGGACTCTACTCCAAGATGCTGGACAAGAGCGTCAAGGCGACGAGCATGGGAAGAGTGCTCGACGCAGTGTCGTGCATCCTTGGGATCTGCTGCAAGAGGACATACGAAGGCGAGCCCGCAATCAAGCTTGAGCGGTGGCTGGAGGTTGGGAAGCCCACGATGGAGTTCGAGGTCGAGTTCGTCAGGAAGGGGGAGATCGAGTTTGCGCGAACCGTTCCGATGTTTGACCGGCTCATGGACCTCAGGGCGGAAACCGATTCTCAGAGGGCGGACGCTGCCGTCTCGTTCGTCAGCGCCCTCGTTCGAGCCGTGGCTGAACACGCCTGCGAGCGCGCATCGGAGCAGGGGCTGAGACAGATAGGGCTGACAGGTGGCGTGTCCTACAGTGGCCCGATAACAGGATGGGTCAAGGAGACCGTGGAGTCAGAAGGCCTGGAATTCTTAGGGCATGAGCGGATATCGAACGGCGACGGCGGCATCTCCACAGGCCAGAATGCCATTGTCGGTGCCAAGGTCGGCTAAAGGTTTATGAGCATACCCCACATACTGTGCAACCGATGTGCCTGGCTGTACCAGCAGAGATAAAATTCATAGACGGCCACACCGCGAGGGTTGATTATGGCGGGGTGACGCGGACTGCGAACATCTCGCTCGTGGATGCGAAAGTGGGAGACTACGTAATAGTCCATGCTGGGTACGCCATCGAGGTCCTTGACAGGGAAGAGGCGGAGAAGACCCTGGAACTCTTCCAGGAGCTCCTCAATCAAGAGGACGCCGGGGCATAGACCATGCATGAGTTCTCGGTCATGAGCCAGATCATCGAGAGCGTCCTGAGGGAAGCGAATGACCGGGACGCCAGCAGAGTCGAAGAGGTCGTGCTCGAGCTGGGGGAGTTCACGATGCTCGGGGACGAACAGCTGAGATTCGCATTCGAGATTCTGACGAAAGACACGATCCTGGAGGGAGCGGGGTTCACCATAAAGCCGGTCAAGGGGCGCATAAGGTGCAAATGCGGATTCGAGGGACAGATGTCACCGTCACCGGACTCTCCGCACAGGATGATACCGATCCTCGAATGCCCCCAATGCAAGGGCATGGCAGAGATCGTGTCCGGAAGAGAGTGCGTCGTTAGGAACATCAGGATGGTGGTGCCGGACGTATAGGCTCCGGGACAGGGAGATGTCCAGGAAGATCATGGCAAGACTCGAGGCCATGGATCTCGACTTGACGCTGATGCACGTCTGCGGCACGCATCAAGATACTCTTGTAAGATTCGGCTTAGACAGCGAGTTCAAGCGCGTCGGGATAGACATCAGGCAAGGTCCTGGATGTCCTGTATGTGTCACACCGCCCTCTGAGATCGAGGAGATACTTGCGATCGCGAGGGCTGGGCTGACGGTGGCCGCCTTTGGGGATTCGATGCGCGTCCCCGGAGAGAAGGGATCGCTCAACGACGTCAAAGCGGAAGGCGCGGATGTCAGGATTGTTTTCGGAGTCGACGATGCGGTCGACCTTGCGCGGAAATCACGAAAGGAGGTTGTCTTCATGGGGATAGGGTTTGAGACGACCGCTCCAACTACTGCCTCTGCGCTTCTAGCGGACCCTCCTGAGAATTTCTCTGTGCTCAGCTGCCATAGGACGGTCCCACCTGCACTTGACGCAATTGCCAGGATGGGCGAGATGAGACTGCAAGGCATGATTCAGCCAGGGCACGTGAGCACGATCATAGGCACCAAGCCGTACGAGTTTCTCTCAAAGAAGTACAAGATTCCACAAGTCGTCGCGGGGTTCGAACCTCTCGACCTGATGATGGCAGTATTCATGCTGGCAAAACAGGTCAAGGACGGCCGCGCCCAAGTGGAGAACGAGTATTCAAGAGTGGTCCACCCAGACGGAAACAAGGCTGCGATCAAGGCGATGAACGATGCCTTCAGACCATCGGACGTTGTATGGCGGGGGTTCCCCGTGATAGATGACAGCGGGCTGGAGATCGCACCGAAGTTCCAGGAACATGATGCGCGTAAGCGATTTGAGGACCTCCTCGAGCCGATTCGGACCAGGGAATACTCCGAAGCAAGGGGCTGCAGATGCGGGGAGATGCTGAGGGGGATCCTGACGAGCGAGGAGTGCCCCCTATTTGCGAAGAAATGCACACCCACTTCGCCCGTCGGGCCGTGCATGGTGTCACGGGAAGGGAGTTGCTACATCGCTTACAGGTACAGGAAGAAGTAGGGCACAGGCGAGTCAGACGCCGATACGGAGGCTCTTGGGTGTATGTCTAGCTCCAAACGATGGTGTCGCGGCATTGATTTCTGGAAGACGATCTTGCTAATCACCAGCCGGATGTTAGGAACAGGCCCTGGAAGTCTGACATATGAAAAGCCCAGAAGTCGATTCGAGACCGCTCCCGATGATGATGCGGCATCGTCATGCGTGCCTGGATGGACAGTTCTGCAACTCGATTTGTGATTCGTACCAAACGACGGTATCGAGAAACGTCGATTATACGAATTTCGAAATTCGAGGCGGATAGTTGCAAGAATAACCGCAAGGTATTATCAGCAGCTTAAACGATAGTCGCCTGAGTCCCTGCGCTTTTCGAAACTTGCATATCGAAACCTATATTAAGGTCATCTATCATCCACAAAAGCGTCAACAACTGGCAGGGCCGAGTGGAAGCACCAGATGCAAGGAAAAGGCAGGCTTCGCGGGGACATTCGGGCCGGTCGAAACACGTCAAGCCTACTCTGAAGGGGTGGATCGATGACCGCACCCGCACCGCAGCATAAGGACACTGGAACAAGCGCTCCGACAAAGGAGGCAGGCAGCACCACCGGGCCAAAGATTGGTGTTTTCATCTGCCACTGTGGCAGCAACATTGCTGGAGTGGTTGACTGCGGCAAGGTCCGGGAGGCCGCCGAGAAGCTTCCGGGCGTGACTGTCGTGCGGGAGAACAAGTACACCTGCTCGGACCTAGGTCAGGAAGAAATCATCAAAGCCATCAAGGAGAACGGAGTGGAAAGGGTTGTCGTCGCATCGTGTTCTCCGAGGCTACACGAACCGACCTTCAGGAAGTGCATCCAGCGGGCCGGCCTGAACCCATATCTGCTGCACATGGTCAACATACGAGAGCAGTGCTCTTGGGTCCACTCGCACGAGAAGGAAAAAGCCACAGAGAAAGCCTGCGACCTGGTGCGCATGGGCGTCTCGAAGGCCCAGAAACTGGAGCCGCTCGAGGCCAGGGAGGTCCCTGTAGAGCCGGTGTCGCTCGTGATTGGCGGAGGCGTGGCCGGCATCCAGGCCGCCCTCGACCTCGGCAACATGGGCTTCAGAGTCTACCTCGTCGAGACGCAGCCCAGCATCGGAGGCAAGATGGCCCAACTGGACAAGACGTTTCCGACCGGTGACTGCGCCATTTGCATCCTTGCGCCGAAGATGGTCGAGCTGGCGAGGCATCCCAATATCACACTCCTATCGTACTCCGATGTCGAGGAGGTCAAAGGGTACATCGGTAGCTTCGAGGTCAAGGTCCGGCGCAAGTCGAGGTTCGTCCACGAGGACAAGTGCGTAGGCTGCGGACTGTGCGCCGACGTGTGCCCAGTGAAGGCGGACAACGAGTTCGATTTCGGGTTCGGCCAGAGGAAGGCAATATACATCCCGTTCCCTCAGGCGGTTCCGCTGAAGTACACGATCGACAAGGAGCAATGCCTGCACTTCAAGTCGGGCAAGTGCCTGCTGTGCGTGAAGGCGTGCACAAACAAGGCGATTGACCATTCGATGCAGGACGAAATCCTGACTATCAAGGTGGGCACGATCATTGTGGCTACTGGCTACGAGCCATACGTACCGCAGAAGAAGGGTGTCTACAAGTACTGGGAATACGACAACGTTATCACCGCACTCGAGCTCGAGAGACTCCTGAACGCTTCCGGTCCGACCGGTGGTAATCTCATCCGGCCCTCGGATGGCAATCCACCAAAGAGAGTGGCCTTCATCCAGTGCGTCGGCTCTAGAAACAAGAAGATCGGCAACAACTACTGCTCCAGGGTCTGCTGCATGTATGCAATCAAGAATGCACAGATAATCATGGAGCACGAGCCGGAGACAGGGATTGCCGTGTACTACAATGACATCAGGGCGTTCGGCAAGGGATTTGAGGAGCTCTATCACAGGGTCAGGGAGGACTACGCAGTTGAGTTCATCCGGGGAAGGCCAGCGAAGCTGAGCCAGGACCCGAAGACGAAGAACATCAAGATCAGAGCTGAGGAGACGCTTCTGAACAAAATAACAGAGAGGGAATTCGACCTTGTCGTCCTCTCGACAGGACTCGTGCCGTCCGAGGGCAGCAAGAAGATTGGCAAGATACTCAGCCTCACAGTCAGCCCGGACGGGTTCTTCATGGAGGCACACCCTAAACTGAGGCCCGTCGACACAGCAATGGATGGCGTTTTCTTGGCGGGGTGCGCCCAGAGTCCGAAGGACATCCCAGACAGTATCGCCCAAGCAAAAGCGGCTGCTTCCTCAGCCGCGGCCCCCATGTACGCCAAGAAGGTCACGATCGAGCCTCTTACAGCATTCGTGGACGAGGACCTGTGCGCTGGCTGCGGTCTGTGCATAGAACTCTGCCCATACGGCGCTCCAGAACTGGTGCAAGGTCAGAAGGGAGGTATGAAGGCACACGTCATCGAAGCACTGTGCCACGGATGCGGCACCTGCGCCGCTTCGTGCCCGCAGAAGGCGGTCTCACCCAAGCAGTTCGCAGATGACCAGATCTACTCAGAGATTCACGCAGCGCTGATGGAGACGCCCAGGACACATTCGGCCAAGAGGAAGACCGAGGGAGAGGTGTCCTAATGAAAGACCCAGAAAAGGAAGTCGAGAAGGTCTTCATAGGTGGCCTTCACGAAGAGCTGGTCGAAGACAAGGTCATAGACGAGGGGCAGCGGGAATCTGGTTTCCCTGACGAGATCCAGAAGTATGGCGGGAAGGACGTGATGACATGCCTGCAGTGTGGGAACTGCACGGGAGTCTGTCCGATCAGCCTCAAGATTGACTACAAGACCAGAAACATAATCAAGTGCTGCCAGTTCGGGCTCAAGAAGTACACGCTCGGAACCAGATGGGTCTGCGCCACGTGCTACAGGTGCTACGAGCACTGCCCAGCCGACCTGAACCCGGCCGAAGTCATGATCGCCCTGAGGCACATCGCGGTCAGAGAGGGCATAATACCCCCATTTATCAAGACCGCTGCAACGAACCTGGTCAAGTACGGCCAGAGCGTACCGCCCGATGTTGAGATCGACAAGATCAGGAAGGAGCTAGGCCTCGGGCTGATCCACACTCGAGACCCTGATTACCACACCGTTATCAGGGAGATCCAGGTGCTTGTCCATGCAGCCAAGTACGACAAGCTGATCGGCATCCAGGAGGAGGTGAAGGTATGAACAACTCATACCTCTACTTCTTCGGATGCGTTGTCCCGAACAGGTATCCAGGAGTCGAGTATGCGGTCAGGTGGGTCACCGGCAAGGAGGGTTTCAACCTCGACGTGAAGGATCAGAAACAGTTCTCGTGCTGCCCTGTCCCAGGCATATTCTACTCGACCGACAAGGACACTTGGCTCCTCCTAGCGGCGAGGAATCTCGTTCTTGCGCAGAACGAGCGCAGGCAGATCCTGACCATATGCAACGGCTGCCTGGCATCCCTCTTGAAGGCCACTGAGTACCTTCAGGATCCCAAGAACTTGGGAAAGGTCAACAAGGTCCTCGCGCAGATAGGCAAGAAGTACACCGGCATCGCGCAGAAGTCCGAAGGCAGGAGAAAGGTGTTCGAGCCGGTCAAGGTCAGACACTACGTCGATGTCATGGCAAAGGATGTCGGCCTCGATGCTATCGCAATGAAGAGCAAGCATCCGCTCAAGAACATAAAGGCGGCAGTTCATTATGGTTGCCACTACCTGAGACCGACTGAGCACGCGGCCTTCGATGACCCCAACGACCCGGTCATGATCGACAAGATCGTGGAGGCGTGCGGTGCGACAAGCGTCGACTACGAAGACAGACTGGATTGCTGCGGTGCAGGCGGCGGTGTTCGGTCGCATGTCATAGAGCTGGCCAACTCCCTCACGCACGACAAGTGCGTCAACATCGCAGCTGCCGGTGCGGACTGCATCGTCACTGGATGCCCGTTCTGCCTGCTACAATTCGACAACGCTCAGAAATCGTTCTCGAAGGATGGCATACCCGTCATGCACGTCTCGCAGTTCCAGGCGCTCGCGATGGGAATAGACCCGATCTCCCTTGGCTTCGACACTCACCACGTATCCGCTCACTCATTCCTGAGAAAGCTGAGGGGGAGCTGAACATGGAAGCAGGAGCTCAGAAGACGGAGCACGAGGCGGCCTATGAGCCGAAGATCGTAGCGTTCTGCTGCAACTGGTGCTCCTATGCGGGTGCCGACCTGGCCGGCACGACCAGGATACAGTATCCCCCGAATGTCAGGATCATCAGAGTCATGTGTTCCGGTAGAGTCGATCCCGCCTTCGTGTTGAAGGCTTTCGCCCTCGGCGCGGACGGCGTGATAGTTGCAGGCTGCCACCCTGCGGACTGCCACTACATCAACGGGAACGAGAAAACCGCGATGCGCGGGGACTTCTTGGAATCATTCCTCGACGAGGCAGGCATTGAACCTCAGAGGTTCAAGGTCGAATGGATCGCCGGCTCGGAAGGGAGGAAGTTCGCGGAGATGATCAAGAAGATGGTGATGGACCTGGAGAGACTGGGTCCGGTCTCCAAGGAGGCGGCGTCAGATGACTGAGGATAGGGTCGTCGGTGCTGCTTTGGTGATCGGAGGCGGACCGGCCGGCATGCAGGCAGCACTGGACCTTGCTGATTCCGGGTACAAGGTGTACATACTCGAAGGCACCCCTAGCATCGGTGGGACGATGGCCCAGCTCGACAAGACCTTCCCGACGAACGACTGCTCGATGTGCATACTATCCCCGAAGCTCGTCGCCACTGGAAGCCATGAGAACATCACCATGCTTACCTACGCCGAGCTGAAGAAGGTCGAGGGAAAAGCTGGGAATTTCAAAGTCACGATCACGAAACACTCGAGATACATACTGGAGGACAAGTGCACCGGCTGCGGAGTGTGCGCCGAGCACTGCCCGATAGAGGGCGTGAGCGCCTTCGACAAGGAGATGGCGCCGGCAAAGGCGATATATGTGCCCTTCCCGCAAGCGGTTCCCTTGATCTATACCATCGAAAAGGGGCTGTGCATCGGCTGCGGCGTTTGCGAGAAGTTCTGCGAGGCAAAGGCTATCCAGTACTCGATGGAGCCGGACAAGGAAGAGGTCATCGAGGTCGGGTCCATCATACTCAGTCCAGGCTACGACGTGTTCGATGCCACCAAGAAGGTCGAATACGGGCTCGGAGTGTATCCGAACGTCCTCACCAACATCGAGTTCGAGAGGATGCTCAGCGCATCCGGCCCGACCGAAGGGCACATCATCAGGCCTTCGGACGGTGATGTCCCCAAGAGGATTGCGTTCATCCAATGCGTGGGTTCAAGGGACGCTCAGACGGGCAACACCTACTGCTCATCCTACTGCTGCATGGCAGCCCTGAAGCAGGCTGTGATCGGCCAGGAGCACGTTCCAGGGCTGAAGACGACGATATACTTCATGGACACGAGGGCGTTCGGCAAGGAGTTCGAGGAGTACCTGTCCAGAGCCGAGAACGAGTACGGCGTCACCATAGCAAGGAACAACAGGATCCCCAAGGTCACAGAAGACCCGACGACGCACAACCTCGCCCTGATATCCCACGCTGGCCCGGAGATCAAGGAAGAGGAGTTCGACATGGTCATCCTCTCAGCTGGGGCCAGGCCGCCGGAATCCGCTGATTCGATTGCGAAAAAGCTCGGGATCCAACTCAACAAATTCGGCTTCTGCGAGGCGGACGAGCTCTCGCCCGTGGAGACTTCGGTGCCAGGGATTTTCGTTTGCGGGGCGTTCTCTGGCCCGAAGGACATCCCCGATTCGATCGCGCAGGCCAGCGGAGCGGCCGGAAAGGTCGCCGCGATGCTCTCCAAGGAGAGAGGAACGCTCGTCAGGAAGAAGGAGTATCCGCCTGAGAAGGACGTCTCGAAGAAGGAGCCGAGGATCGGCGTGTTCGTATGCCACTGCGGGATCAACATCGGATCCGTTGTGAACGTTCCCGAGGTCCTGGAGTACGCTTCCAAGCTGCCGAACGTCGTCTACACCGAGAGGAACTTGTACACATGCTCGGGTGACACTCAGAAGAAGATCAAAGAGATGATCGAGAAGCACGACTTGAACAGGGTCGTGGTCGCGAGCTGCACTCCAAGGACCCACGAACCGCTCTTCCAGAACACCTGCAGGGAAGCGGGCCTCAACAAATACCTGTTTGAGATGGCGAACATCAGAGACCAGTGCTCATGGGTCCACAGACTCGAGCCGGAGAAGGCCACGCAGAAGGCGAAAGACCTTGTGAGAATGGCAATCGCCAAGGCTACGACTCTCGAACCTCTGCCTCAGCCGAAGATACCCGTGACCCCATCCGCGCTTGTCATCGGTGGAGGGCTGAGTGGCATGGCCGCTGCCCTTGAAATCGCAAACGCAGGATACGAAGTGCACATTGTCGAGAAGGACAAGGAGCTTGGAGGTCACCTGAGAAAGATCTATCATACGTTGTCGGGAGTCGACCCCCAGGACACGCTCAAGAGGCTTAAGAAGGACCTCCACGAACACAAGAACGCGAAGCTCCACCTGAACGACCAGGTCGCCGAGGTCAAGGGATACATCGGCAACTTCGAAACGACGCTCAAGAGCGGAGAGAAGATCAAGCACGGAGCGATCGTCGTCGCAACAGGCGGAATCGAATACGAACCGACCGAATACGAGCACAAGAAGCACAAAAACGTGATCAAGCAGACCGATCTCGGCGAACTGCTGCACAACGGTAAGTTCAAGGCGAACAACGTCGTCGTCATTCAGTGCGTAGGCTCTAGGAATGAGGAGCACCCGAACTGCTCCCGCATCTGCTGCTCAACAGCGATGGACAATGCTGTCAGGATCAAGAAGGAGCATCCGGAGACGAATGTGTATGTTCTCTACAGAGACATCAGAACCTACGGATTCGCGGAAGAACACTACAACGAGGCTGCAAGGCTGGGCGTGATTTTCCTAAGATATGACAAAGAAGCTCCGCCAAAGGTGACCGCCAAGGGCCACGACCTGTGGGTAGAAGTCGATGAGGCGTTCATCGAGCAGAAGGTCTCCATAAAGGCAGACTACCTTGTTCTGAACGCAGCAGTTCACCCGAACCCGGACAACAAAGACCTCGCGAAGATGCTCAAGGTGCCTCTCAACAGAGAAGGTTACTTCCTTGAGGCTCACATGAAGTTGAGACCTGTTGATTTCGCGACCGATGGCATATTCTTGTGCGGCTTAGCACACTCGCCCAGGTTGATAGGTGAGAGCGTTTCGCAGGCGCTGGCAGCAGCCGCAAGGGTCAATACTGTCTTGTCCAAGCCGTTCATCGAGGCAGAGGGCGTGGTGAGCGTCGTTGACGAGGAGAAGTGCATAGCATGCGGCAGATGCGAAGAGATATGCAAGTACGGCGCGCCCAGCATCGTCGAAGTCTCGCCTGCCGTGTTCAAGTCAAGAATCAATGAGGTCCTGTGCAAGGGCTGTGGCTCATGCGCGGTTGCCTGCTGCTCCAGGGCCATAAGGCCGAAGCACTTCAAGACTGAACAGATCCTGACGATGATCGAGGCATGCCTCAAGAAGGATTTGGAGAAGGAGGAGGCGAAGGCATGAGCGACGCGAGGTTCGAGCCGAATATAGTCGCCTTCTGCTGCAACTGGTGCTCGTACGCGGGCGCGGACCTAGCAGGCGTCTCGAGGATGCAGTATCCGCCAAATGCCAGGATCATAAGGGTGATGTGCTCCGGTCGAGTGGAGCCGTACTTCGTGCTCAAATCGCTGGAGTTGGGCGCAGACGGCGTTCTTGTCACTGGCTGCCACATAGGCGACTGCCACTACATGTCGGGGAACGAGGAGGCCGAGAAGAGGATGGCCGTCACGATGGACGTCCTCGACAAACTCGGTCTCGGCAGGGACAGGATGAGGCTCGAATGGATCTCCGCATCGGAGGGGCAGAAATTCGCATCGACAATGAAGGAGTTCACGGAGCAGATAAGGGGGCTGGGTCCCAACCCTCTTCCGAAAGCCTCTCCTAGGAAGAAGGGGAACCCCGGAAACCTGAAGGAGAAGATGAACCAGATCATCGAGGACACCGGTGCGTTCGACTGCGTGGAATGCGGGAAGTGCACCACGGTGTGTCCCGTCGCCAAGTACAACCCCAACTTCGCCCCGAGGACGGTCGTGCTCAAGGCGAGCGAAGGACTTGTCGAGAACGTCCAGACCAACAAGGATATCTGGACCTGCGTCACATGCGAGCAGTGCAACTCGATGTGCCCGTACAAGGTCGATTACTCCGGCTTCATAAGAGGCATGAGGAACGAAGCGGTCGAGTTCAACAACGTGCCCGTGTGCTCCCAGGGCGGGCTGATGCAGTCCGTCATGAGGATCCAGGCCGTCAGCAACCTGAAGCAGAACAGGCTGGGCTGGATGAAACCCGAGCTCAAGATTGCCGAGAAGGGAGATGTCTTCTACTTCACTGGCTGCGTGTCATATTACGATTCGATATTCAAGGAGCGGCAGAACCTCAACTTGTCAGCCATACCGCAAGCGGTGGTGAAGATCATGAACAGAGGAGGCATCGTTCCGGTCGTCAGCAACGACGAGGTGTGCTGCGGACATGATCTGAACTGGACGGGGGACGAGGCGAGTCTTCGGAAGCTGATGAAGAAGAACGTCGAACTGATCAAGACCTCCGGGGCCAAGAAGGTCGTGTTCTCATGCCCAGAGTGCATGCGGACGTTCAACATGGACTACCAGGACCTGATGGGGGATTTCGACTTCGAGATGGCGCACATCTCCGAGGTCGTCGACGAACTCATCCAGGAGGGGAAGCTCAAGTTCAAGAAGAGCGCCAGGAAGATGACCTTCCAGGACTCGTGCAGGTTGGGCAGGCACCTCGGCATATACGACCCGCCGAGGAACGCGCTCAAGGGCGCGAACGCCCAGATAATCGAGATGGAAAACACGAAGGACAAGGCCCTGTGCTGCGGCGTGAGCGCATGGGCGACCTGCGACGAGATATCGAGGAAGCTGCAGGTAGACAGGCTCAAAGAGGCCAAGAAGACAGGCGCCGAATGCCTCGTGACGGGCTGCTACAAGTGCCTCATACACCTGAACTGCACCCTGGAGTACAAGACCCAGGTGCCCAAGGAGCAGATTGACATACCAGTCAGGGACCTGAGCGTGGTCATCGCAGATGCGCTCGAATGAGAAAAGGAAAGGATGAGAAGAATGACCGCACAAGAACAGAAAACGCCGAAAGGTGAGGAAAGATACCTCCTGGTCGAATTATCATGCAAGGACCGGAAGTGCTCTCCGTGCACGTACCCCAATTGCCAGAGGTTCGTCAGGACTGTCCCCAAGAAGAAGCCGTTCGAGACACGCATGACGAAGATGTTCGAAATAAGGAAGCCGATAACGAAGCCCCAGGACACAAGGGAGAGGCTCGTGCTGATCGAGCTGTCGTGCAAGGACCAGAAGTGCTCACCATGCACGTACCCGAACTGTCAGAGGTTCGCACGGGAGGCGCAGAAGAAAAAGGCGCCGTTCAAGGTCAAGGTCACCGAGATCGAGAAGGGCAAGGAGGTCCAGAATCTCCTTGGGAAGTGACCAAGGACGCTCAATATCGTCTCGGGAGGTACGAAAACACAACAATATGAAAAGCGGTAGTGCGTCCAGCCGTCAGCCGCTCAACGAAACAGATAAAACCGTGAATGGATTACGGCAACCGCGGCAACCAAGCAAAAGCGTCACCCGAAGGATAACAACGCGTGATTCGACAATAAGTGCAAAAGAGGTCTTTGAATGGAAAAGTCTGTCATGGTGATAGGGGGAGGGGTCGCAGGCATCCAGGCGTCCCTAGATCTCGCGGATAAGGGAATAATTGTCCATCTTGTGGAGAAGTCTCCCAGCATTGGCGGGAGGATGGCACAGCTGGACAAGACTTTCCCGACGAACGACTGCTCGATATGCATCCTGGCGCCTAAGATGGCCGACTGCTTCAGCCACCCGAATACGAATGTGATAACCTATGCAGAGGTCGTCGGAGTCGAGGGAAAGGTCGGGAGTTACAAGGTGAAGGTCCAGAAGAAGGCCAGGTACGTCGACGAGACGAAGTGCACTGGCTGCGGCGAGTGCCTGGAGAAGTGCCCCAGCAAGGTCCCGAGCGAGTTCGAGATGGGCCTGGCCAACAGGAAGGCGATATACATACCCTTCATGCAGGCCGTGCCCAGGGTCATGACCATCGACAAGGAGCACTGCACCATGCTCACCAAGGGCAAGTGCGGCAACTGCAAGAAGGCGTGCAAGAGAGAGGCGATCGACTACGAGATGAAGGACCAGATTCTAGAGATCGAGGTTGGGTCGATCATTGTGGCCACAGGCTACGATGTTTGGGACCCATCCACCTCGACCGAGTACGGCTACGGCAGGTACCCCAACGTGTTCACAGCGATGGAGTACGAACGGATGATCAACGCCGCTGGCCCAACTCACGGACACATTGAGCGAAGGTCGGACAAGAAGAGGCCGGTCAAGATGGCGTTCATCCAGTGCGTCGGCTCGAGAAACCCGCAGGTTGGGCATCCGTACTGCTGCTCAGTGTGCTGCATGCACTCCACGAAGGAGTCGATGCTGGCGCGCGAGCATCACGACGACATGGAATCGACTATATTCTACAAGGACATGCGAGCGTGCGGCAAGGGATTCTACGAGTATGTCGAGAGGGCCAAGCGGGATTACGGCGTGAGATACATCAACTCAGACGCCACAGTTCAGGAGACCCACGAGACCCACAACCCAATCGTTGTCTTTGACGTCGGCGGGAGGCAACACTCCGAAGAGTTCGATATGGTGGTTCTCGCGACCACTCTTGTCCCGAGAAAGGAAACACTGGAGCTGGCCAAGATCCTAGGGCTGAAGACCGACGAATTCGGATTCCTGGAATCGACCGACAGGATACTTGGTTTCGGCAGGACCGGCGTTCCCGGCATATACCTGGCAGGCTACTGCGCAGGACCCGCAGACATACCGGAAAGCGTCGCCCAGGGTTCGAGCGCTGCAGCAAAGGCAGTCGAGGTCATGGCACAGGCCACTGCCCAGGTGGTGGGGGTGTAATTTCAGATGGCTGAGAAGACCGAGAACAAGCAAGGGCCGAGGATCGGAGTGTTTGTATGTCATTGTGGTTCGAACATCGGCGGATTTGTCGATGTTCCGTCGGTCGCGGAGTATGCGAAGACGCTCCCTGACGTCGTCTACGCGACTGACAATTTGTACACATGCGCCGAGGACGGACTGGACGCAATAAGGGAAGGGATCAAAAAGCACAAGCTGAACAGGGTAATAGTAGCGAGCTGCACACCGAGAACCCATGCACCACTCTTCCAGGCGACCTGTGAGAGCGCAGGCCTGAACAAGTATCTGTTCACATTCGTCAACATCCGTGAGCAGTGCTCTTGGGTGCACATGAAGGAGAAGGACAAGGCGACCAAGAAGGCCAGGGACCTGATCAGGATGGGCGTTGCCAGGGCGAGACTCCTCGAACCGCAAGAAGAGGCGAAGGTCGATGTGACCTCCGCAGCAGTGGTGATCGGCGGTGGAGTATCTGGCATGACCGCCGCGTTGTCTCTGGCAGACATGGGATTCCCAGTTCACCTGGTTGAGAAAGAGAACGAGCTTGGCGGCTTCGTGAGGAATCTGAACAACCTCTATGTCACCGAAAAGAGCGCGGCCGAGACCATCAAGCCGCTCATCGAGAGAGTCAAGGCGCACAAGAACATCAAGCTCTACATGAACTCCGCGCTCAAGGCAGTCCAGGGGTTCATCGGCAACTACGATATCGTCATAGGAACCAAGGGCGCAGAGGACACGAAGGCCGGGATCGGGACAATCGTAGTCGCCACGGGTGCCCTCGAGTTCGTTCCTGAGGGCCTGTACGGATACAACCAGTATCCGAACGTCGTCACGCTGACCGAGTTTGAGATACTCTGCAAGAAGAAGACGCTGCCGAAGCTCAAGAACGTTGCATTCATTCAATGCGTCGGTTCGAGGGGCCAGGTCAAGAGCTACTGCTCAAGAATCTGCTGCAACGTCGCGATCAAGAACGCGATCAACATCGTGGACAACTGCGAGAACATGCTCGGCCTGATGGAGAAGGAGGGTACGGTCGTCGAGAAAATACCTGTTGAACAGAAGGCCCCCGAGGAAATTCTCGAGCGCAGGCGCAGAAGGCGCGGGCGCGAGAGAGGAGAGGAAGGTGAGGCTGAGGAGGTCAAGCTGGGGCCATCTGAGAAGATCGAAGTCACCGTTTTCAACAGGGACATCATGGCCTACGGTGTAGAGCACGAGCTGTCCTACAACAAAGCAAGGGAGAAGAGGGTCAAGTTCGTCAGATACACCCCGGAAAACGCCCCGAAGGTCTTCATGGAGGGCAACCAGCTGATGGTGGGCTACTTCCACGAGACCCTGATGCTCGAGAGGACGATGCCTGTCGATATGGTCATCCTGTCGACTCCGTTGGTCGCCCAGCCGGATGCTGGTGAGCTGTCGCAAAAGCTCAAGGTGCCTCTGGGCCAGGAAGGGTTCTTCCTGGAGGCACACGTGAAGCTGAGACCCGTGGACTTCGCGACGGACGGCATCTATGTCTGCGGGACTTGCAGAGGTCCATCTGACATCACGGAATGTGTGACGCAGGCGGCCGCCGCGGCGTCAAGAGCTGCGACACCCCTCAGCCGGGGGTACGTCCTTGCCGAGGCAATTGCCTCAGAAGTGAACACAGACTTATGTGTTGGATGCGGAATCTGCGCAACGCTTTGCCCATACTCAGCAATCACCATAGAACGCGGTCCCAAAGGCATGAAAGCTAAGGTGATCAAGGCTGCATGCAAGGGCTGCGGTGCATGCGGAGCAGGGTGTCCTGAGAAGGCCATGACGATGCTGCATTATACAGACGAACAACTCGTTGTTGAAGGTTTGGCCGGCATCAAGGAGGTGGTTCTGTGACAAACGAGAAGGACGTAGTAAACGCAATAAGGACCGCTTGGTTGTTCAAGAAACACTTTTCAACTCTGCCGCGCTGGGGAAAAGTCCAGCATGAGAGTTTGGAAAGTGCAGAGAATTCGCTACCTAATGTAGATGCGGAAACAAAGAGTCTGATACTAAGAAACCTTCTCGTCACATTGCGCTGTCACACTTGTGAACGAAGACTTACTGACGAATGCAATTTCATGCTCTGTGTGCGTGGGCTCATGTCCGGCACAATAGGGAGGTAGAAAGATGTCCTTCGAACCTAAACTCATAGGTTTCATGTGCAATTGGTGCAGCTATGCTGGAGCAGATTTGGCTGGCGTGAGCAGGTACCAGTATCCGCCGGAAATAAGAATTGTCAAGGTCATGTGCAGTGCACGTGTTGACCCAGACATTGTTCTTGAAATGTTCATCCAAGGTGCAGACGGTGTGTTTGTTGGCGGATGTCATATTGGCGACTGTCACTACATCAAGGGCAACTACTTCGCGCAGCATCGTATCAAGGTCGCCAGGAGACTTCTGGCAAAATGCGGCCTCGAGCCAGAGCGCTTGAGGCTCGAATGGGTGAGTGCCTCTGAGGGAGAACGTTTTGCAAAGCTCATGACAGAGTTCACATCGCAAGTCTCCGCACTCGGCCCAAGCCCAGTGAGTGGAGAACAACCTGATATCAAGAAACTCAAACTCCTGTTTGCAGCGAAAAATGTTGTCGAAGACTTCAGGATTCGTTCTCTGCTTGGCAAATACGTCGAATTCTCCGAGAAAGAGAATGTCTTTGGGAGAAAGATATCCGAAGAGGAGCTGGATGCATTGCTTAATTCAGTAATGGATGATGAATTTGCTCGAATAGGCATATTGCTGGCCGCATCCGACAAACCAATTTCTGTGAAAGAACTTGCAGCAACTCTGAATCTGCCTGCAACAAGGGTCCTGCAGCATATTGTAACGCTAAAGGATCGCGATCTGATGAGGCTCTCCCGCATAGAAGGCACAACGCCTCTTTATCGGAGCACACAAAGTGTTGGGATAGGAGGTGCGTGAAATGACCGATAAGCCTGTTGGTGCAGTTCTCGTAATTGGCGGTGGCATCGCTGGTATGCAAGCATCTCTCGATTTGGCTGACTCGGGATTCAGAGTCTATCTTGTGGATAGGAGTCCAAACATCGGCGGTGCAATGGCACAACTCGACAAAACCTTCCCTACGAACGACTGTGCGATGTGCATCCTAGCACCGAAACTTGTGGAAACAGGAAGACATCACAACATCCAAATAATGTCAAACGCCGAAGTCGAGTTGGTTGAAGGTTCTTCGGGAGATTTTCGGGTAACAGTAAAAAAGCGTACACGGCGCGTACTGGAGGATAAATGCACTGGCTGTGGCGTTTGTACGCAGCGCTGCCCAATAGAGGTACCTGATGAGTACAACAAAGGTCTGAAGCTCAGAAAGGCTATCTATGTGAAATATCCCCAGGCAATACCACCGACACATATCATTGATCAGGAACACTGTATTGGTTGCGGAATCTGTGCGACCCAATGTGAAGCCCAGGCGATAGAATATTCTCAGAAGGATACAATCGTCGAAATGAGGGTCGGCTCGATTATTCTTGCTCCAGGATATGAGGAGTTCGATCTGAATCTCAAACCCGAGTACGGCTATGGCAGATATCCGAATGTTGTCTCTTCTCTAGACCTAGAAAGAATGCTGTCAGCAACCGGACCTTATGGCGGCCTTGTTCTCAGACCGAGCGACGGGGAAATTCCTCGGAAAATTGCGTTTATCCAGTGCATAGGATCGCGCGATAAGCAAATAGGAAAAACGTACTGCTCTTCGGTTTGTTGCATGTTTGCAATAAAAGAGGCAATAATCGCACAGGAGCATACGCCAGGCCTGAAGCCCTACATATTCTTCCTTGACATCCGGGCATTCGGAAAGGAGTTTGACGAGTACTACATCCGTGCGGAGGAAGTTCACAACATAAAGTTTGTCAAGAATAACCGCATCGCCAAAGTTGAAGAAGATCTAGCAACGAATAACCTAATTGTCTCCTATCTGGAGGGGGAAGATCTCAAGAGCGAAGAGTTTGATATGGTTGTTCTTTCTGTTGGCACTTCGCCGCCTAAAGATTCGGAGCGGATGAACCGTGTTTTTGGCATCAATCTGAACAAATACGGGTTCGCAAACACGAGCGTTTTCTCGCCATTGGAGACAAACGTGCCGGGAATGTATGTCTGCGGAGCATTTGCTGGACCAAAAGATATCCCTGATTCGGTCGCGCAGGCAAGCGGTGCAGCGGCGAAGGCATCATCTTTGATTTCGAGTGCCCGAGGCACACTCGTTACTGAGCGAGTATTCCCGCCCGAGACCAATACTGTTGGGCAAGAACCTCGTATTGGCGTATTCGTTTGTAACTGTGGGATCAATATCGGCGGCGTAGTGCGTGTTCCAGAGGTCACAGAATACGCAAGAAGATTACCGAACGTTGTCTATGCCGAGGAGAATCTGTACACTTGCTCCCAGGATACCAACGAAAAAATAAAGCAAAAGATAAAAGAACAGAACCTGAACCGCGTAATTGTAGCATCGTGTACTCCGAGAACCCACGCACCACTGTTTCAGAACACTGTTCGTCAGGCAGGACTGAATATGCATCTTTTCGAAATGGCGAACATTCGAGACCAGTGCTCATGGGTTCATACCCACGAGCCGGATAAGGCAACGGAGAAGGCCAAAGATCTCGTTCGGATGGCTGTGGCAAAAGCGAGATTGCTCGAACAACTGCCCCGCATCACTGTTCCGGTGAAGAAGAGCGCGCTCATACTCGGTGGTGGGTTGTCTGGAATGACTTGCGCAATTCAACTCGCAGAAGAAGGCTATGAAGCGCACATAATCGAGAAAGAGAAAGAGCTTGGCGGAATGCTCAAACGCATACGTTACACATTGAGCGGGGAAGATACGCAGAGAGAGCTGAAGAAGCTGATCGAGAGGGTAGAGGGCAATGTGGGGATTCATGTCCACACGAATGCGCTTCTCAGGGAATTGAGTGGCTATGTTGGCAACTACGTTGCGACTGTCACCATTAACGGAAAGGAAGAGAAGATAGAATCTGGTGTGATTGTCGTTGCGACTGGCGGAGTGGAATACAAGCCAAAAGAATATCTCTACGGGAAGCACGAGGGGGTCATGACTCAGTTGGAACTTGAAGAACTCCTTGCCAAGAATCCGCTTGCGGCCACGAAGATGAAGAACATCGTAATGATACAATGCGTCGGCTGCAGAACAAAGGAACGAGTTTACTGTTCACGCGTGTGTTGCACCGAGACAATCAAGAATGCACTCAAGCTGAAAGAGTTGAATCCCGTCGCGAATGTATACGTCCTACACAAGGACATCCGCACATATGGATTCCGTGAGGACTTCTATTCGGAAGCTGCAGAGAAGGGAATAATGTTCATCAGATACTATGATGACTCTTTGCCCATTGTGACAATGGAAACGGGGAAATTGCGTGTCGAGGTGTTCGAACATTTCATAGGTGAGCATATTGTCGTGAGACCAGACATGCTAATGCTGGCAGCCGCGACTCTGCCAAATCCCGACAATGAGACTCTAGCAAAGATTCTCAAGGTACCACTGAGCAAGGATAAATTCTACCTTGAGGCACATATGAAACTGCGTCCCGTGGATTTTGCAACGGATGGTATCTATCTCTGCGGACTCGCTCACTCGCCCAGATTCATAGAAGAATGCATCGCGCAGGCATCTGCGGCAGTCGCACGTGCATCAACCATTCTTTCGAAAGACTCCTACGAGGTTGAAGGAATAGTCTCCCAGGTGAACGAAGAGAAATGCACAGGCTGTGGTACTTGCGTGACAATCTGTCCATACGGTGCAATGGAAAAGAACGCAGAGGGTATTGCAAAAACGAATATCGTCCTGTGCAAGGGCTGTGGCACTTGTGTTGCATCATGCCCAGAGAGAGCCATACGGTTACCTGGTTTCACTGATGAGCAGCTCATTGCTCAGGTTGCAAACGCCGTCAAAGAAATCAATGGCGTGAAGGAGGGGGTCTAAATGACCTTCGAACCTCGCATTGTGGGCTTTCTCTGCAACTGGTGTAGTTATGCAGGTGCGGATTTGGCAGGAGTCTCAAGGTTCCAGTACCCATCGAACATTAGGACAGTTCGCGTGATGTGCTCGGGCAGGGTTGATCCTGTCCTCATAGTTGAAGCTTTGATTCAAGGTGCAGATGGTGTGTTCATCGGAGGATGTCATCCCGGAGATTGCCATTATGTGAACGGCAACCTCCAAGCTGATTGTAAGATCGGCCTTACAAAGAGGATCCTTGAGCTTGCAGGTTCTGACCCGCAGCGGGTGCGACTTGAATGGGTGAGTGCCTCTGAGGGACAACGATTCGCTGATCTCGTCAGAGACTTCACAGGAGTACTTCAGAAGCTAGGCCCAAGCAACGCGAGAGAGATAATGGATGGTTTGGTTGCAGTACGCAATGCCCTTAGCGATTTCAGATTGAGGGCCCTTGTGAGCAATGAGCTGAAGATCGTTGAAGAGGGAAATGTCTACGGCGACAAACTGGACAAAGACAAACTTCTGGACGTCGTGTACAATGCCACGAAGGAGGAATACGAGAGATCAATGATCCTTCTACTTACGAAGAACAACAAGATGTCCGTGAAGGACCTCTCGAAGGAGATGAGTGTTCCGAAGGATCGAGTATTGAGGCACATAGTCGTACTGAGGCAAAAGAACCTTCTTTCAATGGATCACCCGGAGGGCTTCACTCCTACATACAGAACCATTGAGATCGGAGGTGAGCATTAATGGCAGCCAGTGACAAGATCGGCGCGGTCATGGTTGTCGGTGGCGGCATCTCAGGGATGCAGTCCGCCCTGGACCTCGCAGATTCCGGATACAAGGTGTACCTGGTCGAGAAACAACCCAGCATCGGCGGAACGATGGCTCAGCTCGACAAGACCTTCCCGACCAACGACTGCGCCATGTGCATCATGGCGCCAAAGCTCGTTGCGACAGGCAGGCACCACAACATCGACCTGATAACGAATGCGGACATCGCGATCGTCGATGGTGAGGAAGGCAACTTCAATGTGACAGTGAAGCAGCGCTCGCTCAGGGTCGATCCGAAGAAGTGCACCGGCTGTGGCAGCTGCGCCCAGAAGTGCCCCATCGAGACCGCGAACGAATACGACGAAGGCACGAAGATTAGGAAGGCCATCTTCGTCCGGTACCCGCAGGCGGTCCCACTGGTGTATTCGATCGATGCGGAAAAATGCATTGGCTGCGGCATATGCGCAGAGGAATGCAAGGCCAAGGCTGTGGAGTACGACCAGAAGGAGAAGATACTCGAGATCAAGGTCGGATCGATCATCCTGTCCCCTGGCTTCGACGAGTTCAACGCCCGCCTGAAAACTGAGTATGGTTACGGCGTGCACCAGAACGTCGTCACGAGCATCGAATTCGAAAGGATCATGTCCGCGACAGGCCCGCACTTCGGTACGATTCTGAGGCCTTCGGACGGAGACATCCCTGAGAAGATTGCTTTCATCCAGTGCGTCGGTTCGAGGGACGAGCACTGTGGGAACGAATACTGCTCGAGCGTTTGCTGCATGTACTCGATCAAGGAGGCTGTGATCGCCAAGGAGCACACTTCCCAGGTCAAGCCCAGCATATTCTTCATGGACATGAGGGCCTTCGGCAAGGAGTTCGACGAGTATTACATCAGGGCGGAGAAGGAATGGGGCATAAGATTCATCCGTTCAAGAGTTGCGGCCGTCAGCGAGGACCCGAAGACCAAGAATCTCAACATAAAGTACGTCGAGAACGGCGAGCCGAAGGAGGAGGAGTTCCAGATGGTCGTTCTGGCCGTGGGACTGAGGCCCCCAGCGGACGCCGAAAACCTCAGCAGGATTATGAAGTTCAGGCTCAACGACGACGGGTTCGCTCAGACAGGCGTGTTCACGCCCGTCGAGACCTCCAGGCCCGGGATATTCGTCAGCGGCGCGTTCTCGTCGCCAAAGGACATCCCGATGACAGTGGCAGAGGCTTCCGGGGCGGCCGCGAAGGCGGGCACCGTGATAGCTCCTGCCAGAAACACACTGGCCACCAAGAAGGAGTACCCCAAGGAGATCAGCGTGGAGGGCCAGGAACCCAGGATTGGCGTGTTCGTATGCCACTGCGGAGTCAACATCGGCGGCGTCGTGAAGGTTCCCGAGGTCGTGGAGTACGCCAAGACGCTCCCGAACGTCGTGTACGCGGAGCAGAACCTGTACACATGTTCCCAGGACACTCAGGAGAAGATCAAGGAGAAAATCAAGGAGCTCAAGCTCAACAGAGTCGTTGTGGCCAGCTGCACGCCGAGGACCCACGAGCCTCTGTTCCAGAACACCATCAAGGAGGCGGGCCTGAACGCCTACCTTTTCGAGATGGCGAACATCAGGGACCAGTGCTCGTGGATACACATGCACGAGCCCAAGGCTGCGACGAAGAAGTCGAAGGACCTTGTTCGCATGGCGGTCGCAAAGTCCCGGTTGCTCGAGCCGCTCCAGAACCTGACGCTCAAGGTGAACCAGGCCGCGTTGGTCATAGGCGGAGGGGTTTCCGGCATGACGGCAGCGCTCGAGCTGGCCAAGCAAGGATTCAAGGTCAGCCTGGTCGAGAGGGAGATGGAGCTGGGCGGTAACACGAAGAAGCTCTATTACCTGCCATCGGGCGACGACCCGCTGGCGTTCGTCAAGGAACTCGACAAAGAGATTTCCTCCAACCCGAACATAACGGTCTACACGGGCGCTAAGATCAAGATGATCGACGGATACGTCGGGAACTTCAAGACTACCCTCGAATCCGGAGAGCAGATCGAGCACGGCGCTGTCATACTGGCGATCGGCGGTCAGGAGCACAAGCCCCAGGGCGAGTACCTGTACGGCAAGAACAAGAACGTCATGACCCTGCTCGAGCTCAAGGAGAAGCTGCACAAGGGCGAGGCGAAGGGCAACGAGTACGTGTTCATACAGTGCGTCGGCTCGAGAGAGGAGGGACATCCCAACTGCTCGCGCGTGTGCTGCACGGGCACGATGACCGCTGCGATCGAGATCAAGAAGAAGGACCCGAACGCGAATGTCTTCGTACTGTACAGGGACATCCGCACATATGGATTCAGGGAGAAGTACTACAAGGAGGCCGGCCGACTGGGCGTGACCTTCATCAGGTTCGAGGACAAGGACAAGCCGAAGGTCGATGAGAAGGGCGGCAAGCTAGAGGTCAAGGTGAAGGACGAAGACACAGGCAAAGAAATCACGCTAAAGCCCGACTACCTCGTACTTGCGAGCGGCACGAGGCCGCAGCCTGACGCGGGGACGCTCGCACCGATGTGCAAGGTTCCCCAGACCAAGGAGGGTTTCTTCCTGGAGGCTCACATGAAGCTCAGGCCTGTCGACTTCGCAACTGAGGGCATCTACTTGGCCGGTCTCGCGCATAGCCCGAAGTTCGTCGACGAGAGCATCGCACAGGCGCTTGCGGCAGTGTCCCGAGCCACGACGGTGCTGTCGAAGACCGAGCTCGAGGCGGAGGGCATAGTCGCGAAGATCGAGGAGACGCTCTGCGACGGCTGCGGAATATGCGTGCCCATCTGCGAGTACAAGGCCCTCGAGGTCGTCCCGGACAAGAAGGACCCAAAAAAGAAGATCGTGGAGGTCAACGTGGGCCTCTGCAAGGGTTGTGGGGCATGCGTGGGAGCATGCCCGGCCGGAGCACTCACCCAGATGGGATACAAGGACGACCAGATCTACGCAATGATCGACGCCATGCTTGAGGAGGAGAAGCCGAAACAGGAGGCGAAACAATGAGCGCGGAAGCTACACACCACGCGAGTTCACACACAGAGGCGGCGAAGGAGCCCGACCCGAAGATACTGGTCTTCTGCTGCAACTGGTGCTCATACGCTGGTGCGGATCTTGCAGGAGTCAGCAGACTCCAGATGCCCCCGTACTTCAGGACCATCAGGGTCATGTGCTCAGCCAGAGTCGACCCCGAGTTCGTCCTGAGGGCATTCCAGAAGGGCGCTGACGGCGTTCTAGTCGCAGGCTGCCACCCGGCGGACTGCCACTACATCGGCGGGAACTACAGAACTCGCAGGAGGATCGCGCTTCTGAAGATGCTCATCCAGCAGTTCGGATATGACCCGGGCCGGCTAAGGCTCGAATGGGTCTCCGCAGGTGAGGGCGAGAAGTTCCAGAAGACGATAATCGAGTTCACGAACACCATCAAAGAACTTGGGCCTTCCCCGATGCAACGAGGTGAATAGCTATGTCTCTACGGGAGGCCAGGATACGCGCGGCTTTGAGGACGGTCGAGGGGGAGAGAGTCAGGTGGCTCCTCGGCAAGAAGGGCGTATTGACCACGACCGGCAGCGTCTTCGGCGAGGTCATCACGAAGCCGAGGTACGACTTCATAGTGCTGAAGGCTGCAGCTGTGGAGCTCGAGAGGAACCTTCTGCTCGAAGAGATGGAGGACGGCCCGAGAACGGTCCATGAGCTGCACGATGCCACGGGTATCGCGAAGCCGGAGATCGTGAAGCACATAATCGCCCTCAAGAAATGGAGGCTGGTCGAACAAGTCGGTATGAAGGGCCAGTCGCCGCAATACTCGCCAGCCCCGAAGAAGGCACAGCCTGAGGAAAAGGAGATGAGCTAATATGGCAGAGAAGATCAAGATAGCTCAGTACTGGGGCGCTGGCTGTGGCGGATGCGATGTCGCGCTCCTGGACATAGACGCCAAGATCCTGGATATACACGCGATCGCGGAAGTCGTGTTCTGGCCGATAGGCTTCGACGGCAAGATCCACGAGATCGAACATATGCCCGACAAGTCCATAACCGTCTCGTTCTACAACGGTGCCATCAGGAACAGCGAGAACGAGCACATCGCCAAGGTCCTCAGGGAGAAATCGCAGGTGATGATAGCCTTCGGATCCTGCGCGTGCTTCGGAGGCACGCCTGGCCTGGGGAACGTGACGAACAAGAAGGAGGTCTTCGAGACGGTCTACAAGAACACCGAATCGACGGACAATCCCGAGTTCGTGACCCCGCAGACTCACCTGAAGGTCAAGGAGGGCGAGCTGGACCTGCCGGAGTTCTACGACAGCGTCAAGACCCTGGACGAGGTCGTCGATGTCGACTACTTCATGCCTGGCTGCCCGCCAACGGTCAACCTGATCGCGATGGCGGTCGATGCGGTCGTGAAGCACGTGAAGGAGGGGGCGGCGCTGCCCCCGAAGGGCACGGTCATCGCATCGGACAAGACGCTATGTGACGAATGTAAGAGGGAAAGGGTAGAAAAGGGCAGGAACATAACCAAGATCTACCAATCCTACGAGATCAAGGCGGATCCGAAGAAGTGCCTCCTGGACCAGGGGATAATCTGCATAGGCCCTGCCACTAGGGCGGGCTGCGGCGCCATGTGCCCGAACGCCAACATGCCCTGCAGGGGCTGCATGGGCCCGACCGCGGGTGTCATGGACCAGGGTGCGAGCATGTTGAGCGCGGTATCGTCGATCCTGAACATGACGGATTCGGAGGCAAAGACTAGTGAGGAGCAGATCATGGAGCTCATGATGCAGGTCAAGGACCCGCTCGGGACTTTCTACGCGTTCACGCTGCCAAAGTCCCCCCTGAGACGGATCGTGACCGAGAAGCGTAAGAAGAAAGGGTGACCAACATGGCCGGACCAATCATCAATGACACACCTGTCAAAACGAAGGAGAGAAAGATCACCATCGACCCGATCACGAGGCTCGAAGGGCATGGGAAGATAGAGATCTTCCTGAACGAAGCTGGCAACGTGGAGAACGCCTACCTGCAGGTCCCGGAGCTCAGGGGTTTCGAGAGGTTCTGCATAGGTAGGCATGTCCAGGAGCTGCCAGTACTGACGAACAGGCTCTGTGGCGTGTGCCCGGCCGCCCACCACCTCGCCTCGACTAGGACGCTCGACGCGGTGTTCAACGCTGAGCCAACCCCCACGGCGCACAAGCTCAGGGAGCTGTTCTACATGGGCCAGTTCACACACAGCCACATTGCGCACTTTTACGCGCTCGCTGCCCCGGACTTCGTGCTCGGACCGTCGGCTCCGTCGAGCAAGAGAAACATCCTCGGCGTCGTCGATGCTGTCGGGGTGCCAATAGGTGCGGAGGTCATCAAGCACCGCTCATATGGCCAGAAGGTACAGGAGATAATCGGCGGCAGAGCGACGCACCCTGTTTTTGGCCTGCCCGGAGGAGTCTCGAAGCAGATCAGCGAGGAGGAGCGCGTCCAGATGGAGCAGATGGCGAAGAGCTGCGTCGAGTTCGGCAAGTTCACGGTGAAGCTCTTCCACGATGTCGTCCTGGGCAACAAGGACTACCTGAGCCTAATCGCCAACCCTGACATCTACTACATGGAGACCTACTACATGGGCATGGTCGACAAGAACAACAAGAACCAGTTCTACAGGGGCGACATACGCGTCGTCGACCAGAAGGGCAAAGAAGTCGTGAAGTTCCACCCGAGCGAGTACCTGAACATAATCGCGGAGCACGTCGAACCTTGGACCTACATGAAGATGCCCTACCTGAAGAGCATCGGATGGAAGGGCTTCGTAGACGGCGCCTCCAGCGGCATATACAGAGTCGGTCCGCTGGGAAGGCTGAACGTCAGCAACGGGTACACGACCCCGCTCGCGCAGGCGGAGTACGAGGTCTTCAAGAAGACTTTCAAGGACCTGGGCGTCACCGGACCTGTGCACCACACCCTCTCATTCCATTGGGCGAGGGTCATAGAGCTGCAGTACGCGGCAGAGAGGATGCTGGAGCTGGCGAGCGACAAGAGCATCACCAGCGACGACATCAGGGGTCCCTGGAACCCGCCCAAGGAGGGCGTTGGCATAGTCGAGGCGCCCAGAGGCACGCTTATACACCACTACGCTTCCGACAAGGACGGCCTCTGCACGAAGATCAACATGGTGGTCGCGACGACGAACAACTACGCCGCGATCAACACCAGCGTCAAGAAGGCCGCGAAGGCGCTGATAAAGAACGGTGAGGTCTCGCAAGGCCTGCTCAACAAGGTCGAGATGGCCTTCAGGGCGTACGACCCCTGCAACTCCTGCGGCACGCACTCGCTGGACGGCGGGCCGGCGCTGGAAGTCACCATCAGGCGCAAGGACGGCACTGTCTTCACCAAGCAGAGAAACTTCTGAAGTTGTTATCGGAGGGGCTACCCCCTCCCAGCTACTGTTTCTTCATTCCAAGCATGATTAATATGGCCCAGGGCTTTCGGAGGCGTATGAGAACCCTCGTCATCGGCGTTGGCAATCCTATCCTGTCTGATGACGGCGTGGGCGTACACATAGCCCGAAAGCTGAAGGAGAGGAAGATCAAGGGCGTGGCGGTCGAGGAGCTGGCTGCAAGCGGGCTCGAGCTATTGGACGAGGTCCGAGGGTACGACAAGGTCATCATAATCGATGCGATTCAGACGAAGGGCGGACGGCCTGGGGACCTGCACATACTAGACGAAGAGGACTTCGAGCGAGCCGTTCACGGATCGTCACCACACGGGATCAACATCGCCACAGCGCTTGCCCTTGGAAGGAAGCTAGTCCCTGATGAGATGCCAAGGGAGGTCGTGTTCTTCGCGATCGAGGCAGAGGATCTCATCAATGTGAGCGAGAAGCTCACTCCAAAGGTCGTAGCCGCAATTCCTGGGATCATCAAGAATATCGAGAAAGAGTTGTCTTGAGGAAAGGCTCAATATCCATTGGTGCGATTCTCCCTGCTGACCAAGATGGCTAAGATCGACCTCAAGCAGGAGCTGAAGGACCTCTACTTCCCATCGACGAAAGAAGTTGTGATGATCGATGTCCCGGACATGAACTTCCTGATGGTGGACGGGAAAGGGAATCCAAACACGTCGAAGGATTTCCAGGATGCCTTGGGGGCGCTCTACCCCGTGGCATATACACTCAAGTTCAGGTTCAAGAACAGTTCCAACAAGACTGACTTCGCAGTGATGCCGCCAGAGGCGCTCTGGTGGTCAGGCGGAAAGGAGATGCTGGACCTCCAGTCGAAGGAGAACTGGGAATGGACCATCATGATCATGCAACCGAACTTTGTGACAAAGGACCTAGTGGTTGAGACTATCGAACAGATCAAGCTGAAAAAGAAGAAGGAGACACCTGTTGCGTTGTCAAAGGTCCAATTCAAGAAATACCATGAGGGGCGGTCTGCCCAGATCATGTACATCGGACCTTACGCAGACGAGGGGCCGACTATAATGAAAATTCACGAATTCATCAAGGAAGCTGGATATCGTCCTCTGGGAAAGCACCATGAGATCTATCTCGGCGATCCGAGAAGGGCGAAGCCAGAGAAGCTCAAGACCGTCATCCGACAGCCAATGAAGAAGTAGATTCTCTCAGCAGATGCGCGGGACAGGGTCTCCCACAGGAGGCTCGATTACTCTCTTGCCTCCGGTGTGAGTCTCCATCATCACGCCCCGGACATCCTTGGCCGCCTCTCCGATGATCTTCGCCTTCTTGCCCTCAGGGGTCAGTCGAACCGCTCTCAGGACCTCCTTGGCGAGCTCTGGAACGACGGCTATGACTGCTTTCCCCTCGTTGCCGATCTCCAATGGATCGATCCCCAGCATCTCACATGCCGACAGAACTGCCTCGTCGATCGGCAGGTCCTCTTCCCCTATTCTGATGCCCACTCGGGACTTCTCAGACCACTCGTTCAGGAGGTTCGCGACACCACCTCTGGTAGGATCCTTCATCGCTGTGATGCCGCCGACTTTGAGGGCCTGAGCAATCATTCGGTTCAATGGCGCCGCATCGCTCTTGACGACCGTCTCGAACCCGTAGCCCTCTCTGAAGGATAGAAGGGCAACCCCGTGGTTGCCAATCGTTCCTGAACAGATGATCACATCTCCAGGTGCTACGGCGGAATCGTTGGGCCAGTTCCACTTGAACTTCCTGTGCTTTCTGACCTGCTTGATGTTGTGGTCGAGGTGTTTGGAGCGCTTTCCGATACCACTGGTGTTTATGAACAGGCCATCGGCAGCGTCTTTCTCCACGACCTTCGTATCGCCCGTGACAATCCTGACTCCTGCCTTCTTCGCGGTTGAGTTCATGCTCTTCATAATCCTGTGAAGATCATCCGTCGAAAAGCCCTCTTGAATTATCATCCCGCAGGAGAGCGCCAATGGCTCGGCCCCCATTACAGAGAGATCGTTGACAGTGCCGGCGACTGCGAGAACCCCTATGTCCGCGCCAGGGAAGAAAAGCGGCTTGACAGTGTATGAGTCAGTTGTGAAGACAATCCCGTCCACGATGGCAGCGTCGTCTAGCGCAGCAAGCGGAATCTCCCCGAAATCGTGATCCAGTTCCCTGAGCACGAACTCGCGGATGAACTCCTGCATGCGCTCGCCACCTGCTCCTTGAGACAGCTGGATCTTGGACATGGCTCAGCTCCGGTGAGCTTCGAGAAGCCTCGCCCGTTATATCCTTTTTGGCTTACTGGGATACCTTGAATACTGTCTTGGTGGATTCTCGGGCGTTGAGGATATCAGGAGCAGTACTGTCTGGCGGCCAGAGCTCCAGGATGGGGCAGGAGAAAGGGCTGATGAAATTAGGCGGGATCAGCCTCGTCGAGAGAGTAGCGGCCGCCGTCTCCGAGGTAGCAGACGAAGTCGTCATAGCGGTCGCGCCCAGCAAGATTCGGGAGTATCGATCAATCCTCGATTCGCGATACAAGATCGTTGCGGACAAGCAACGAGACCAAGGACCAATCTTCGGCCTCATATCAGGTCTATCTTCTGCTTCCGGAGACTTCGTGGTAGTGTGTCCATGTGATACCCCGCTAGTCAGACCCGAGGTCCTGAAGATGATCCGGGAGAAGGCAGTTGGATTCGACTGTGCTGTACCAGTCATTAGAGGGTATTTGGAACCTCTGGTTGCATGCTATTCGAGAACCGTTTGTCTGAGTGCGTTCGAGAAGAGGGTTTCTTCAGGAGCATTGAAACTTGTGGATGCCCTCAAAGGACTGAACGTCGTCAGAGTTCCCGAGCAATCAATACGAAGGCTTGACCCGGAATTGGAGAGCTTCTGGAACCTAAACACGCCAACAGATCTAGCAGAAGCCGAGATGAGACTGGAGCGCTAAGGGGAGACCTGAGTTCGATGAGTACTGGCACAGAAGTCCCCTTTTTGTCGTAACCCTCGATTTCTCATGAACTTCTCAGATTGGATGCTAGCAGAAAAAGCAAAACGACTATTCTCTGCAGTGTCCATGAGAACCGCACCTCTTCGCGAGCACCTCGGCCATCAATCGCATCCATAGGGAGAACGTCTAGTCCGTGCTTAAGGATGTAATTCTGAGACGGGCGACTATGAAGTACGTCCATTACATCACGATGCTTTGAGCTGACTTAGTGGTGTAGGTTGTTCAACCCAGTCTCGCTCAGCAAACATATATATCGCCTGCAGATATGTCACAGCCCCAGTTTATCGAGTGCTTTCGCACAACAGCTTGAGCGTCGATTGCAGTAAGGGAGCAGTCGATTCGTTCGGAACGTCGTGGCAATATGATTGACATTGTCTACAACCTACTGATCATTGGTCTTGTCGTCGTCTGGATTCTCAAGGCGCGATTCCATGGAATCAGCGCATTGGCCCTATGGTTGAAGAGACACAACTTTGCTGTGCTAGTCGTCCTCTGGATATTGTTCTCACTTTGTCTTGCGTACAACGTATTGAATTTCGATAAGCTGACGGAGGAGACGGATGTCGATGATGCAGTCAACGCGGCTGTTGTCAACCTGCTGAACGGCACGAACCCCTACACTGAACCTGTGGTTCCGAGATTCAATGAAATGGGACACTTCTGGCTCATTGGCGGAGGAGACCACAAACCTACCTGGTCCTATGGACCGTACAATTACCTTCCCCTTGACCTGACTGTTTATGCGGGAATGCACAAACTTCTAGGTTCTCTCGGGATGCCATGGTGGTTCGTGCTTGCCAACGTTGTGTTTTCCTCTATCGGCCTTTATCTCCTTCGGGGGGTGGTTAAATCCGGTTGGCGCTACTATGTCCCCGTCGCTGGCATGGTCATTCTTTTTCTGTCTCTGACTAACACCAGTCTCACTTTGCTGCTCATCTGCGCGGCACTTAGGGTGCGCGAAGAACCACTGGCTCAGAGAGAGAACATGTCCCTGGTCCTTTTCGGCCTCGCTTCACTCACAAAGATATTCGCGATCGTGCCATTCGCGGTTCTTGCGCTGTACGGGGTGAAATCCAGCATTTCTGAAAGGGATTGGCACAGATTCGGCAGGATTCTTGCCAGCCTCGGGATTTGCGCAGTGATCGCCACCGTTCTGCTAGTACCATTCGGTCCGGCGAACGTTATCAACTCGACCGTGTTCGTTTGGTCCGCCGGAAGCGCTAGTGATGACGCGCCACCTGTGGGGGGATCACTGCTTGGAGCGTTGATTCCTGAAAGCGAGTTCTATTCGCTCGTGTGCATGGCCTGTGTTCTGGCTGCACTGGTTCTCAGCTTCCGATTCAAATTGCCCGTCGACCGAGTCCTCCTTGTGTTTGTCGTGCTCCTGCTGGTGATTGCGAAAAGCTCGTATTCGCCCTTGTTCTTGGCCGGGCTGTTCCTGACCTTGCGCATTCGCAACGTGTCCCTGGAATGTCCAAGGAGAAACGTAAGGTCTGGAGAAGCCGGGTCAGACGCGGGCATTCGGCAACCAGGTGCAAAACCAGAATGAGTTTGGTCTTTTCCTTCGCCGGACAGCGACATGACCGTTCTTGGCAATGCGCCTGATGCCATTGATACAAAAGGCGCTGAGGGGGAGATTTGAACTCCCGAGGCGCTAAGCGCCACGAGCTAGCTGGCAAGACCACGCTGGATTCCAGACTCGCGCCTTACCTGGCTGGGCTACCTCAGCCTGGAGACCATCAAAAGAGTGTCCGTATTTAAGAATATCCGAATGGCGGCTCTGTAGAAACCCTTGAAAAGCGACATTCTGGAAAGATAGAAACGTCGGCACAGCATGGCCCCTCCCTGGAGTCAAGCCAGTTCTGCAAGAGTTGTCTTGGCTCCAGGATGGGATGGCCCTGTGCCGTGGGATGGGAAGAAAGCGAACCAGCATAAACTGGTTCGCATCGTTCGTCGTCAGAAGAGGATCTTGAAGAGGGCTCGGTATCCTCTTCGCGGGTCGAAGTACGCGAACCACTTGTACACAGACCACCAGCATGTGGTCCTGCTGGCGCTCCGCCAGCACTTCAGGAAGTCGTACAGGGACTTCTGCGA
>Ga0315282_10000731_pt1 | contig 64467 bp, 55 predicted proteins | sample YL17G07_20_MG_FD_203693 | JGI IMG/M metagenome (GOLD analysis project Ga0315282, IMG submission 203693) | Sediment microbial communities from Yellowstone Lake, YNP, Wyoming, USA - YL17G07_20 | ecosystem: Environmental > Aquatic > Freshwater > Lake > Sediment | place: USA: Wyoming | collected...
GTCGCAGCGCGAACCGAAGCGCGACTCCCGAGTGCCGAGTGTGGCCGACGCCGGCCGATGGTTGACCGATCCGGTTCTCCCCGACAGACCGCTCCACACGCCCCACAGCCCGAAATCGGCTCGCTTGCCGGCCGAAAATCGCGAAAACGCGTTCTTCGGCAACTTTCGGCAACTCTTGCCTCCGGCCGTGTCCCCCCCGAACCCCGAAACCCGACTCCCGAATCCCGACCAGATTGCCGCTCTTGCCGCGCCGGCAACCCCATCGGCAATCCCAAAACTGCCCTCCCAGCCCCTCCTACCCGCCTTCTCGCCCAATCGGGCCGCAGGATTGCCGATCCGGCGTTTTTCACGGAAATCGGCACTTTTCGGCACCCTATCCCTATAGGATCACTGTCAAATGGCCTCCTTACCGAACCATACAACGACTGATCGGATCGCGATGATCGCGGAGGCGGGGGCCTCCCCTGCGCTGCCCCGCGCGGACACGGCCCGGCCCTGCCCATTGGCCTATCAGCCTTCACGACTATCCCCCGTTCGCCTCGCGACTCATCGACTTCAGCACTGCAAAGCAGTGCGACTCGACTCTTCGATCCCTGTGTCTTCGTCCCTCCTTCGTGCACTTCGTGTTGAACTGGCGCGCGTCGCCGCCATTGCCGACTCTTGCCGACATCTTGCCGATCCGTTGCCGATCCGTTTTCGCCCCACAGCCCACAATCGGCTTCCTTGCCTGCCGAAAATCATGAAAACGCGTTTTTCGGCAACTTTCGGCAAAACTCGCCCCCGGCTCCCTGCCCCCAGGCACTCGAATCTACTCGCCTCCGGCCGTTCCGCCTCTCGCCTCTTCGCCTCCAGCACTGCGCCAGCAGTGCGACCTGCGAAGCAGTGCGACTCGCCTCTTCGCCTCCTCTCGTGCCTTTGTGCCTCCTTGGTGCTCTTCGTGTTAAGCTCCAGCGCCCTCGCCGCGCCCCCGCCCCGCTATCTCTGCACCCTCCGCCCCGGGCCCCCGGCCCGGGTGCGCGTCTACCGCGTGGAGGGGAAGCGCCGGACCCAGGTCGGCCCGGAGTTCTCCTACCGCCGCCGCGCGAAGATGGCCTCCGCCGCGGACGTGGATGGGGACGGGAAGCTCGACCTCCTCGTGCTGATCTACAAAACGACGCGCTATGACCGTAAACCGGGATGGCGGCCATTTGTCTATACGTTGGAGGACGGGCAGTGGTTCCCGAAGTGGCTGGGGTCACGGGTGGGCCATCCCTTGCAGGAGGCGGCCTTCGTACACACGCCGAAGGGAGTGCGGCTCTTGACCATCGAGCGCTTCGGGCGGGGGAAGAGCGGGATGACGTTGTATCACTGGACGGGGTTCGGGTTCTGGGGAGAGTGGACGGGGCCGGCGGGGCCGACCATGTCGGGCCTGCGGGTGAGCCCGCCGGTGGGCGAGGGCGCAGACGGCGTCTCCGTGAAGCGAGAGGGAAGGCGAGCGCGCTACGAGTATCGCGACGGCGGCTACCTGCCCGCCGCGCGGAAGAGAGCGAGAAAGACGAGATGAGACGAGGACTGCTGGTGCTGGTCGTGTTGCTCCTGGCGCCGACCCTGGCCCGGGGCGCGTTCAAGACGCCGCCGTATCAGCCGGTCACGGTCAAGGCCGGGGTGGCCCCGTACACGGTAAAGCCGGACCTGAGCAACGTCGTGAACCGGAAGCAGTACGGGGCCTTCACCGCTCGGCAGACGGAGCTGCTGGCCAAGCAGGGGTTCTTCGTAGCGTCGGGCGACGGCGCACAGCTTCAGTTCACCTACGAGCAAAACGACTACCTCGTGCTCCCCAGCTTCGTCACCACCGACGCGGTCCTGCAGCTCTACCACATCTTCTACGACTACAGCCTGCGCGACCTGGAGGGTGACCGGCTCATTCCGGTGGTCGGGCAGCTCACCCGCGCCATGCTGGCCGACAGCAGCAAGCTGGCCGCCCAGCACAAGGGCACCAAAGTCGGGGAGGCGGCGATGAAGAACGTCGCCTACTTCGGCGTCGCCGCCAAGGCGCTGGACCTCAAAGTGAAGCTGCCTCCGGAGGCGGCCGCGCTCGTGGAGCAGGAGTGGAAGCTGATCATGGACCACGAGGGGCGGCAGCGGTCAGCGATCTTCCCCTACGAGATAGACTACTCCCAGTTCGTGCCCCGCGGGCACTACACCCGCAGCGAGAAGCTGAAGCGCTACTTCCGCGCCATGATGTGGTACGGGCTCGTGCCCCTGCCGGTGGGAGACGATCGGGAGGTGGCCTACGAGCAGATCCGCCAGTCCCTTCTCATGGTCGGTGCGCTCTATGCCGCCCCCGCCAAGGGCAAGCCCCTCATCGAAACCTGGGAGCGGGTCTACGAGCCCACCGCGTTCTACGTGGAGCTTTCCGATGACCTCACGCCCCCCGAGTGGCGCGGCGCCGCGGAGAAGGTGTGGGGACACCTGCCCAAGCCGGAGGAGTTGGAGGACACCGCCAAGCTGAAGCAGTTCCACGACGTCGCCGTACAACTCCGGCCCCCGCGCATCGCCACCTTCCGCGTCGAGGGCCAGCCGGTGGAGGGCATCTCCGGCATTCCCACCCTCTGGCAGTTCCGCTTCATGGGCCAGCGCGCCATCCCCGATTCCGTCGTCCTGCAGGAACTGGTGTGGTCGAACGTCGGCACGGAAGCGGATCAGCGCTGCATGCCCATGGGGCTGGATGTGCTCGCGGCCCTGGGTTCGGCGCGGGCCTACGAGCACCTGAAAGCCATGGGGGAGACGCACTACGACCGCTACGACGCGCAGTTGGCGAAGATGAAGACGGAGCTGGCCGGGAAGACGACCGCGGACTGGACCCAGAACCTCTACTGGGGCTGGCTGTGGACCCTGAAAGGCCTGTCCGAGCCGGCGCCCGCGGGCTATCCGCGGTTCGCGCAGACCCCGGCCTGGGCCGACAAAGAGCTGAACACCGCGTTGGCGAGCTGGGCCGAGATCAGGCACGACACCATCCTCTACGCCAAGCAGAGCTCCACCGCGGAATGTGGCGGGGAGGAGCCGGGCAAGCAGCCGCCCGTGCCCAAGGGCTACGTCGAGCCAACCCCCGAGGTCTACCACCGCCTGCTGTGGCTGACCCAGGCCACTCGGGAAGGTCTCCAGCAGCGCAAGCTGATGACCAAGCGGATGGAGTCCTCCTTCCGCGGCATGGAGGACCTACTCACCTTCCTCGAAAGCGTGTCGGTGAAAGAGCTGACCAATCAGCCGCTCAAGGCGGCGGAGTACGATGCGATCCGGTGCATCGGGGCGGACTTGGAAGACCTGTTGACCGAGATCACCGGGGCTATCGGCGGGAAGGAGGGGGGGCTGGTCAGCGACACCGATGAGGACATGGCGGCGGTCGCGGATGTGCACACGGCGGACCAGGCGGTGCTCGAAGAGGGCGTCGGCCACGGGTTCGAGATCTTCGTGGTCGTGCCTATCCAAGGCAAGCTCTACCTTGCGAGAGGAGCAGTCTTCTCCTACTACGAGTTCACCGGTTCGATCGCCGACCGGCTGACGGACGAGGCCTGGCAGAAGATGCTCCGCGAGGGCCAGGCCCCGCCCCAGCCGAAGTGGACCTCCAGCTTCATGGCCGAGGAGAAGGCGGAGATCCCGGAGCCGAAGTTGCCGCGCACGGAGAGGGGAGGGGGATGCTGAGAGGCCGGTCCCTCCTGGCCGCGGCGCTCGTGCTGGCGGCCGGCGCTCCGCTGCGCGGGGAGCCGGCCGTCCGCGTCGTGGCCGTGGGAGATGTGCAGTTGGGCCGGGGCGTGGCGCGGCAGATCGCGATGCAGGGCGTTGACTACCCCTTCGCCCGCGTGCGGACGAAGCTCCGCCCCGCCGACGTGACCTTGTTCAACCTGGAGTGTGCGCTCTCCGCGGAGGGGATCCCGATCCCGAAACGCTACTCCTTCAAGGCCGACCCCGCCGCCGCGGCCAACCTCGCGCGGGCGGGGCTCAATATCGCAGTCTTGGCAAACAACCACAGCATGGACTGCGGCCGCCAGGCCTTCGCCGAGACGGCCGCGGCCTTGCAGCAGCACGGGCTTCGATACGTGGGCGCGGGGGTGGACGCGGCGGAGGCCAACGCCCCGCTGATCCTCACCGCCAACGGCCTGCGCGTCGCCGTGCTCGCGCGCACCGCGGTGGGGATGGACGGCGTCTTCTACCGCGAGGACGCACCCACCGTCGCGTCGCTGGAGCCGGACCAACTGCTCGCCGACGTGCGCGCGGCGCGCCGCGAAGCCGACGTCGTGATCGTCTCGCTGCATTGGGGAACCGAGTATGCTCGGGAGCCCGACGCGGAACAGCGAGACTTCGCGCACGCGCTGATCGACGCGGGCGCAACCCTCATCGTCGGCCACCATCCCCACACTCCCCAGCCGGTGGAGCGCTACCGGAACGGCCTGATTGCCTATAGCCTGGGCAACTTCGTCTTCGACGCGACCCACGAGCGCTCGCAGCACGGACTGATCCTCCAGTGCACGCTCGCGCGGGGGAGGGTGGTGAAGTATCGGGTGACGAAGACGCGAATCGAGGGAGGACAACCGAGAGTCGAGAGGCGAGATTTGAGAGCAAGGGCCGGAGAGCGCAGCTCACCGGCGGGAGGCAAGAGATGAAGGACGCCGAGATCTTGGCGCCCTGTGGGATGGACCGCACGGCCTGCTCGATCTACAAGGCGGCGCATGATATCATGGAGGCAGAGCGGCTGGCCCACGAGCGGAGGAGTTGGCAGCCGCGGGTGGGGACAGGGACACCTCCCGGCCGTTCCCTGGCCCCTGGACCTTGACCCCTGTCCCCTAATCAAACGGTATGTAGGGCGCGGGGAAGTGCCAGATCGCGTCCACCAAGGTGAGCAGCACCGCGATCGTCATCTCTCCCAGGATCAGCCCGAGGAAGAAGGGGCGCGCCTTCGCGTAGCCTTTCAGGCCGCCGTAGTGGGTGACCACGCTCTTCAGCACCCAGGCGACGAAGATGGGGAACCAGTACACCACCAGCGACCACGAGCCACACATGACGAACCCCAGCGGGTGCAGCGGCCACCAGTAGAACTGCAGGCGCAGAAAGGCGAGCAGCGCGGTGAAGCCCGCGCCCGCGAAGAAGCTGAGCGGGGCATAGGGATTGAGCTTCTCCTCGCCGTTGAGGAAGGACTGGTGCTCGTTGTAGAACACCTCGGAGAGCCAACTGTACTGGCCGCTCAGCCCGAGCGCGCCCTGCCGGTAGTTGATGACGAGTTGGATGACGAAGCCCGCGACGAGCGCGGCCGCCAGGCCGATCCATAGCCCCCACCACAGCGATCGGCGCCGGAGGCCCACCCCATCCGCGATCTTCTGGGAATCCATGATCCCCTCGAGGGTCAGGCCGCGCATGTCGCCCGCGAAGGGGACGGTGGCGAAGACGCTGGCCGTCAGGTTGCGCGCGCCGAGAAGCTGCCGCCGGCCGAACATGCCGTAGATGTCCAGCGGCGTGAAGATGATCTCCGTCATCAGCAGGCCGCCCTCGGTGGTGGCCCGGGTCATCACCAGGGCGATCACCAGCACGTACACCACGAACTCCATCAGCGCGAGCCAGAGGGCGAGCCCGGCGAGGTAGTACCAGACGGCGGCCCCGAGGAGGGTGATGGCCAGGCCGAGGAGGGCGGCGCGGTGGGGGATCATCTCCTCCTTCCCGCCCCCGCCCCGCCACGCAGAGAGGAGCACGGGCCGGGCCATGTAGAGGAAGTAGATGGCGAGGACGAAGAAGCCGCCGGCCTCCGCACTGCACAGGTAGAGGCTGGTATCCGCATGCCCGGGCCGGTCGAGGGTCTGGCCCAAGAGGAGCAAGATCGCCTCGTGGCCCTTGGCGAAGAAAAGGTAGCAGAACCAGAAGCTGAAGAGAATCTCCGTGGGAAGGAGGAAGAAGAACCCGACCGCGGAGAGAGAGAAGTAGAGGCGCATGTTGACCATCGCGTTCAGCGGCGGGCCGGGGAACATCGCCCGCTTGAGGTCGAACACCATCGCGATCTCGGGGACGCTTGGGTTGATGTTGTGGGCGAGGTTGATGGAGTGAATGATGACCGGGATCGCGGCCCCCAGGTAGAGCAGGCGGTTGCGGTAGAACGGCTCGCCCTCCTCCGCGCGCAGCATCTCCACCGGGAGTTGGGCCAGCGGGAAGCTGATGCGCTCGTGATCCGCCCACTGCGCGCGGAGCAGGCTCGCCAGGCACATGAAGGCCCCGAACACCAGCGCCAGCACCACCCCCCAACGGGCGAGCGGCATGGCCCACGCGGCCCACGGGATCGGCTCGCCGTAGTGCAGGCCCTCGTACATCCCCAGCACCGTCGGCTGCAGCGGGCCTCCGTCCGTGTTCCACGGCACGAGGTGGTGCGGGAGGTAGGCGAAGAAGGTCTCCTGCCACTTGTTCACCGGGTTGGCGTAGTAGTCAATGCTGGTGAGCAGGGAGATGAGCCGGCGCGGCCCGCCGCGGGAGGCGATCATCGCGGCCATCAGGACCATGGCGTAGACGACGGCCAGCTCGCCCGCGCGCAGCGCCCACCTCGGCCGCAGGCGACGGACGAGGCGGTTGACGAGCAGCAGCAGGACGAGCACGCCGAACGCGCCGGGCGGGAATTGGATCACGCCTAGGGCAAGCCGCTGGACGACCAACTCCGCCCAGGAGCAGATGAAGGACACGAGGACAACGCAGACGAGGCCAACGAGCACCGCGCGCCAGGTAAGGCCAAAGGTGGCCCGCCCTCTCACGGGCGCGGCGGCCCTGACGCTCTCCGGCGCGACGCGGGTGTCACTCATGGCAGACCAGACCCCATCCCCCGTGGTGCAGATGGGGATTCGCCCTCCGCGGCGCCAACGCCTGCCGGGGGAGGAGACCCCCGCGCGGCAGCGAAGGTCCCCGTGTCGCGGGGGAGAGCGGATGGGAGGAGCAGAGATGGCAGAGCGATTCCGGCCGGTGCTGTTGGGGCGGTACTTCAATGCGGACGCGCGGTTCCGGGGGACGCGGCCGAAGTGGTCGCCTTACGCGCAGGAGCAGGCGGGCGAGCTGCTGCGGGGAGAGCAGGTGGTGTGGGGGATACCGTTCCGCCTGGGGCCGGCGGACCGGGCGCGCAAGGGCGTGATCGCCCTGTCGTCGTCGGCGGGCGCGGTGCGGGTGAAGCTGGCGGGAACGGCCACTCACATTTGCGTGCTGCACTTCTCCGATGCGCGCCCGCTGGCGACTCAGGGGGAGCGGATGGGAGCCCCGGTGGCCGAGTACGCGCTGGTCTATGCGGACGGCACGGAGCATGCGCAGGTGATCCGGGAGCGGTTCGAGATCGGGTCGGTGCGGAGCCCGTGGGGGTTGGCGCCCTTCGGGGCGCAGCGGGAGGGCATGCCGCACCCGCTGGCAGCAGAGAGCCGCCCGTGGGGCCGGCTGCAGACGGGGGTGGGCGCGGACGGAAGCGCGTTCGCGTCGTGGGTGTACGCGCTGGAGAACCCGCACCCGGAGAAGGAGCTGGCGGCGATCGAGTTCAGGCCGCAGGCGAAGACGCCGGCGGGGGTGCTGGGGGTGACGCTCTACTCCGGCCCGGGGCATCCGCTGCGGCACGTGCCGCGGCGGGTGTACCGGTTGCTGCTGCCGGCGGAGGAGAAGACGAAGCCGTCGGAGTTCGGAGCGGAGCTGGACATGGGGATCGTCACCCGCGTCTTCGCCGCGCCAGGGCACGTAGATGAGAAGTGGCTGAAGGCGCAGGAGGCGGGGCTGGGGGCGACGCGGACGGATGACGCGCCGCGGCGGGAGTTCCTGGTGGAGGCGACGGGCGCGCCGGGAGCGGTGCTGAGGGTAAGGGCGGGGGAGGCGGTGCACGAGGCGCCGCTGGCACCGGTGCTGGAGAAGGGCGCGGGGCGGAGCACGGACGGGAAGGTGCGGATCGAGCTGCCGTATCCGAGGCGGACGTGGGTGCACGTGACTGTGATTGACGGCAGCAGCGGGCAGCCGACGCCGACGCGGATTCACTTCCGGGGCAAGTACGGGGAGTACATCGCGCCGTACGGCCATCACGAAGTGGTGAACGACCGGTGGTTCGAGGACTACGGCGGGGACCTGAAGCTCGGGGGCATGAGCTATGCCTATGTGCCGGGGAAGTTCCAGATAGACCTCCCCGTGGGCGAGGTCTACGTCGAAATCAACAAGGGGTTCGAGTACACGCCGGTGCGCAGGCAGCTGGAGATCCGGCCGGGGCAGCGGGAGCTGACGCTGCGCATTGACCGATTCACAGATGCGCGCCGGCAGGGATGGGTGACGGCGGACACACACGTGCACTTCATCAGCCCGGACACCGCCTGGCTGGAGGGACAGGGGGAGGGGCTGAACCTGATCAACCTGCTGGCCTCGCAGTGGGGGCGGCTGTTCACGAACGTGGCGGACATCAGCAATGCGGCCGCGGGGTGCTCGCGAGAGGACACGATCGTGTGGGTGGGGACGGAGAACCGGCACCACCTGCTGGGGCACATCTCGCTGCTGGGCGGCACCGGCGACCCAGTGTATCCCATGTGCAGCGGCGGGCCGGACGAGGCCTACCTGGGCGATCCGGACTACTTCACGCTGACGGAATGGGCGGAGATGTGCAAGGCGCGGGAGGGGGTGGTGATCAGGCCGCACTTCCCGTGGCCCATGTGCGAGGAGCCGGTGTACATCGCGCTGGGGCAACTGGATGGAGTGGAGTTGCGCACCTGGTGGCGGCATAACCCGAGGACCCTCGATCAGTTCAACTATCTGGAGTGGTATCGCTACCTGAATTGCGGCTATCGGGTGGCCGCGGTGGGTGGCACGGATAAGATGAGCGCGGGCATGGCCGTGGGCAGCGCACGCACGTACGCATTGCTGGATAGGGACGACGAGTTCACCTTCGAGAACTGGGGCAAGGCGGTGCGCGCGGGCCGCACCTACACCACCACCGGCGCGCTGATGGATCTCCAGGTGGACGGCAAAGGGATGGGCGAAGAGGTCCGCCTGCCGGCCGGCGGAGGGACCCTGGAGATACGGGCGAGTGCGAAGAGCCCTTGGCCACTTCATTGGATCGAAATCGTCGTGAACGGCCAGGCAGTCGCGAGCAGTGAGCGAAAGGAGGGGGCGAAGTCGCTCTCGGTAAGCAAGAAGGTGAAGCTCACTCGCAGCAGTTGGATCGCCGCGCGCTGTCTTAGCCGACTGCCACGGTACGTTAGCTCCACCGACCTCATTGGCGCGCACACCTCGCCGGTGTACGTGGTGGTGGACAACCAGGAGATCTTCAGCCCGAGCGACGCGAGCTACATGCTCACGCTGATTGACGGCGGGCTGACCTACCTGGACACGCTGTCGGTGCGCTACGACGAGGCGCGGCATAAGAAGGTGAAGGCGATGTTCCAGCGGGCACAGGCGGCCCTGCACGCGCGGCTGCACGCGCACGGGGAGGGGCACGGGCATGGGTAGGGGCCGGGGCGACGGCAATGACTGAGGCCAGCTTCACGTTTCGGGTGACGGATGGGTGGCTGCGGGATCTCGCCTCCGAGCCGGCGCCGCATGACCCCTGGCCGTGCATTCGCTGGGACGAGCAGTTGCTGGCCGATCAGCTCCGGTTCCTGGACGTACAGGCCGAGCTGGGAGTGAATCTCAACGTGGTATGGGGCTTGTTCGTGAACCGCGCCTGGCCGGTGCCGCTTCGAGACCTGATCTCCCCGGCGCGCCGGGAGATGCTCCGCGCCTTCGTCGCCGGCGCGCAGGCCCGCGGGGTGAAGGTGCTCTCCGGCGTCGGCATCTACTCCTGGGGCTTCGAGGAGGTGATCCGGCAGGCGCCGGAGGTGGCGGCGGGACATGGGCAGGCGATGTGCCTCCATCGCGCGGCGGCGTGGGAGTGGCAGCGGCGCGTGCTCGACTTCCTCATGGACCCGGAGTGGGGACTGGGCGGAGTGAGCATGCAGTCCGCGGACCAGGGGCGCTGCGAGTGCGCGCAGTGTCGCACCTTGTCGCCCGCGCAGTATCACGCGGAGGTGCTGGTGCGGTGCGCGGACTACGTGCGCGCGCAGCGGCCGGGGTGGGTGATCGGCCAGGCCGCGTGGGGAATGCGAGTGGACGAGCCCGCGGAACGCGCGCATCTGCAACGCATATCCGAGCACGCAGATTACATGGTGGAGGTGCAGGAGCGTTCGGCGGACCAGGGGATGCGCCGCGAAATCAGCAAGCAATTCGCTTGCGCATTCGGGTCGGTGGGAGGGGTCTTCGTGGAGCCGCCCCAGCACTGGGAACGGCTGCGCTGGTTCGTGCCGTGCGGGTTGGGGTCGGCGCGGGCGCTGCGGCGGTTGTGGGAGGACGGGGGCCGCGCGTGCGAGTACTTCCACCGGCCCTTCGCCAATCCGGGGGAAGAGGTCTCCTGGCGCACCGGCGCGCGGATCCTCTCCTCCCCTGCTACCTCACCGGAGGAGGCGCTGGGGAAGGCGGTGGGCACGGTGTACGGTGTGACGGGTGAGGGGCAGCGCGCGTTGGCTGATTGGTATGCGCGAGCGGAGGCGGCCTACTTCTCGCGATCCAGGTTCGAAGCGGGGCACGGGCCGCTGTCGCTGGAGCCATTGATCTGGGAGGAGAATCCGGGTGCCCCCGGGCCGCCGGTGTATCTGCGAGACCGAATGACCGCGGCGGCGCGGGAGGCGTATGCGGCAGAACTCGCGCAGCTCAAGATGGAGCTTCAGGCAATGGAGGTCCCGAATAGGGCGGCCGTGATCAATACCATCAGAGCGATCGAGGGGACAGCACGAGATATCGCGTCGCTGCGATAGGAGGCGAGGGAGTGCAGGCACAGTACCGGCGACCGGGGACGATGTGGTACGTGAGCGACGGGTGGATCTGGGATGAACTCCCCCTGCGCCCGCGGCACGCGCGGCGAGCACTGGAATGTGCGTCGCGGCTGTTCATCTTCAACCCGCAGATGAGACGCGCCAAGGTGCAGGCGCGCTTCTACCATGCAGATCGCGCGCCGACGTCGGTGGAAGTCAGCGTGGCGGCCGGCAGACTCGAGGCGTTATCGCTGGAGACGCTTGCGGCCGTGCCGCACCGGCAGGCCTTCTGGATCGCGGTGGAATCGGATATCCCCGTGCTGCCGCAGGCGCGGCATGAGGACTACACCTTCTGGGATCTGGTGCCCGATGCGATGACCGCGGTGGCGCCCTATCCCGGTCCGCTGCGCGACGAGACGCGGTGGATCTTCCCGGACTGCTACGAGAGCGAACCGGATGGGCCGTGGTACGAGCGTGAGACGCTGACCATCCTCAACCCGAATCCGCGGAAGGTGACGGTGCAGGTGCAGTACTGCTTCCGCTATCTGAAAGGGGGGGCGGAGGAGGAGATCGAGATCCCGGCTGAGCGCGTCGCCGCCCTGAACGTGTGGGAGCGCCGGCCGCGGCCCATCGGCCGAAGGGGTGCGCCCGGGGTCGGAGTCTTCGGAGACTACTGCGTCTACGTTGATGCCTCCCATCCGGTGATCGCGCAGACGACGCGGCGCGCGCGCTGGAGCGGCTATCCTCAGATCATCGGATCGCGCAGCACCATGGGCGTCCCGCGGGGCGGCGCGTCTCTCTGGTACTACCCCGGCGGCGAGATCATGGACCATGGGGTGCTGCCCCGGGCGAAGGCGACGGATCATCCGCTCAGCCAATGCGACAACACCTGGAACTTGCTCTTCGTCAATAACCCGAACGACACCGCGGCGACCGCGAGCGTTACCTTCCACGCACCCGACGGCCGCAGGCAGACCGCGCAGCCGCTCCCCATCGCCCCGCGCAGATCCATCCTGGAGAGCCTGCATGCCGCGCCGTGGTTGGGGAGGTACACGCACGTGGGTCAGCCCTATGCGCTGACGGTGACCGCAGATCAGCCGGTCGTGCCGGACATCTGCGGGGCGGAGTTCGAGCTGTGGAGTCAGGTGATGCCGGGGGCGATGACGGCCGTGAACATGTATCCTGGCCCGGTGCGCGGTGAGCGCACCTGGTGGTTGGGCATTGGCCAAGCCGGAGGCGATAATGACGTGAATGCGGAATGGCGGCAGAGCTATCACTTGTTCAACCCGGGGAGGCGCATGGTGCGAGTGACGCTCTCGTTTCTGGGGCTGGTGAGCCGGCGGAGACCGGTGACTAGGACGGTGGAGGTCGCGGCGGGCGGGGTGGCGGTGGTGCGCTCGGAGGAGGTGAGAGACCTCCCGATGCATGAACCCTTCGCGGTAAAGGCGGAGGCGGAGGCGCCTTTCTGCGCGCAGACCTTCGGAAGAACGTTCACGCGGGGACTGCGGCACACGCGGGCGATGTCTTCGGCAATGGGGGTGCCGATGCGACTGACTGAAGGGTAGGGCATGGCCCTCACTCTCGATACCTATCGGCCGGACTATCTCGAGGCGATGGTGGCGCGGTTCAACGCGGAGACCGCCAGCCACCCGCACGTGGCCCCGCTGACGCCGGAGCGGTTCGTGGAGTTGGTGGAGCGCAAGTCCTACTTCGATCCCACGGGGCTGTTGGTGGCCCTTGACGGAGGCGACGTGCTGGGATGGGTGCATGCGTGCTGGGCGCCGGCGACAGAGGCGTGGCACGCGGCCGATCAGCGCGGGGCGCTGCTCCGCATGCTGCTCTACCCGCGGGCGCGACTGGACGTCGGGCGCGCGCTGGTGGCGGAGGTGACGGTGTGGCTGGAGGGAACCGGCGGGTTCGAGTTGCTGGCTCTACATGCGCAAGGTGGGTATCCATTCTACCGCGGGTTGTGGTATGGGTCCGAGCCCATGGGGCCGGTCACCATGCCGCACGTGCAGCTGGCCCTGGAGGTGGGAGGGTACACGAACACGCAGGAGTCGGTGTTCATGACCGCGGAGCTGCCCGCTTCGCCGCAGGTTGTTGCGGCGCCGGGCCTAGAACTCACCACCGCGCCTGCGGAGTTGGTGCACGGGGGGATGCGGGAGTCGTGGGTGGGCTTCACGCCCATGCAGACGCAGGCCCGCCGTGGGGAGGCGGTCGCGGGCAGCATCGGCTGGACCGTGCTGCCGCACGTGGCGGAGAAGCTGGGTGCGCCGTGCCTGAGCATCTGGAGCCTGGGCGTGATGGAGGAGCACCGGCGCCAGGGGATTGCGAGCGCGCTGGTGGCACAAGTGATGCGGGAGAGCTATGCGCAGGGGGCGCGTTTTGGGTCGGTGGCGACGCAGCTATGGAATGCGCCGGCCCAGGCCACTTACGCCAAATTCGGGTTCCGACCGCACTGCCTCCTGGTGGGACGAACGAGGCGCGTCGGCCCGCCGGAGGAGGTGCTCCGTGACTGAGCCTGTCCGCCCGACGGTGGGCAGGCGGTGTCTCCGGTACCGCGATTCACTTTGTTTCGCTTTTATTCGCTTCCCATCACTCGGTTAAAGATGGTATAATGCCGTAGGAAGGGGGCACGGAGACATGAAATGGCCGAGCAAACAGTAGGCGATCTGCCGGAGCTCCTCAATGTGAAGCAAGTGGCCGCGTACCTGCAACTGCACGAGGTGACAGTTCTCAACTTCGCGCGGCAGGGCAAGCTCCCTGGCTTCAAGGTGGGGCGGGCTTGGCGCTTTCGCGCGGATGACATCCGGGCGTGGTTGGAGGCGCAGCGCGGAGAGCGGGAGAGGTTCCGGGAACGGTTTGACGTGCTGTGGGCGCGGCTCGGAGAGAAGATGAGAGCGTCCGGCTATGACGTCGAGGACGTTCCTCGGCTGATCGAGGAGGTGCGGGAGGAGCGCCGCAAGAGGCAGGCACCCGCCGGTGAATAGGGTGGTGGTGGACACGAATGTGATTGTGTCGAGTTTCCGGGGCGGGAAGCCTCGCACCATACTCGACCTGTGGCGGGACAGACAGTTCCTGTTGTGCTTGTCCGAGGCGATGATCGAGGAGTACCTGAGAGTGATCGCACGCTTTCGGGAGACCCAGGAGGAGGCCCTCGGGTTCGCGGCATTCCTGAAGAGCGGTACCGGCGTTCTTCGTGTTCACCCCGAGGCTGAAGTCCACGTCGTGGCCGCCGATCCGGACGACGACAAGTTCCTCGCCTGCGCGGTGGCGGCCGGGGCGGATGCGATCGTCTCGGGCGATAGGCATCTGCTCGCCCTCGGCAGCTTCGAGGGGATCCCGATCCTGGACCCGGCCGAGTTCCTCGACCAATGGCAGAGCGACAGAGAAGGGAGTCCCACGTGAACCAGCGTCCCCGTTTGAAGGAAACGCTCTCCCCGCGCGAGCGGGTGCGATTGGCGATGGAGCACCGGGCCACGGATCGCATTCCCATTGCGATGATCTGCTCCGGGTTCGAGGGATCGAGCGGCGCGGACATGGCCGCGCACCTGGGGACGGATCGGGAGGGGGTGGAGCGATACCTCGCGCAGTTCGTGGACGTTGACGTAGTGAACGGAGGATATCGGGGTTCGGGGGAGGAGTATCGCGGGCCGGCCCTGGCGCGAGACGCGGAGGGGCGGTATGAGGACGTGTGGGGGGTGTGGCGCCGGCCGGTGTCGTACGGCGGGGGGGTGTACTACGAGATAGACCACTACCCGCTGGCGGAGGTGAAGGACGTCTCCGAGCTGGAGCGGCACCGCTGGCCGGAGGCGGAGTGGTGGGACTACACGCTGCTGCCGGGGCTGATCGCGAAGGTGACCGCGGACCGGGACTATGCGCTCTGTTTTCTCAGCGGCAATCCCTTCGAGCGGACGTGGTGGATGCGGGGGTACGAGCGGACGCTGATGGACATGGTGGAGCAGCCGGAGCTGTACCACGCGATCATGACGCGGGTCACGGACTTCTACGTCGGCTGCGCGGGCCGGACACTGAAGGGGGCGGGGCGGGAGGTCGAGTTCGCCTTCACCGGTGACGACGTCGCGTGGCAGCAGGGACTGATGATGTCCGAGGCGATGCTGCGAGAGTTCATCACGCCATATCACGCGCGCATGAACGCGGCCATCCACGAGTACGGAACGAGGGTGATGTTCCATTCGGACGGGGCGGTGATGGAGGCGATTCCGGCCTTGCTCGACGCAGGGATTGACGTGCTGCAGGCCTTGCAGTTCGACGCGGTAGGGATGGACCCGCGGGCCATGAAGGAGCGGCACGGGGAGCGGCTGTGCTTCGAGGGCGGGGTGAGCGTGCAGCACACGCTGCCCTTTGGGACGCCGGAGCAGGTGCGAGCGGAGGTGGAGACGCTGATCCGCACGCTGGGCAAGGGCGGGGGCTACGTGCTCGGCCCGTCGCACGCGATCCAGTCGGGCACTCCGCCGGAGAACGTGGTGGCGATGTTCGAGACGGCGGTGACGACGGCGATGGGGTAGGCGGAGGCTCCCGGAAAAGCCTGCAATCTTGCATTCCGAATGCAAGATTGCACGCGAAATGCCAGGGCGGGAGTTCCCTGGCTACCTGGCCTCGTAGACGGCAAGCACCTCTCCGTCGGCGACGAGGGTGACGCGGCCGGCGGTGGGAGTGACGGCGCCGGTGAACTGGTCGCCGCGGCGGGGAAGACGCTCGGGAATGCCGTGGAGGCTGACGGTGACCTCTTTCGCCCTGGGGACAGCCACCGTGAAGATGCAGGGCCGGCCGGCCTGCAGCATGGCTTCGGTGGGGCTCACCAAGGTCGCCCCGAGGTCGCTGAAACCAGAGCAGAGGAAGGGGAACTGGGTGGGCGCGGCGCCGCTCGCGTCGATGGTGTAGTGCGCGGCTTCCGCGGCCGGCCCGGTCTGGCCGCGGGGCTTGGCGAAGATCGTGAGCCGGTACTTGCCGGGCTCCGGCCAGCGCACCAGCACCTGGTACTTGCCATCGGCCTTCTGGCACAGGGTCCAGTCGCCGGTGAGCGGTGCGCCGATGTCGGAGCGCAGGGAGGCGAGGACCTGCACGCCCTCCGGCCCGGTGAAGGAGATAGTGACCTCGTTTTCGGCCGTAATGCGGGCCTGCTTGTGGCTGTCGAGCTTCAGGCCGCAGCGGAAGAAGTCGGAGCGGAGAGAGGCGAGGCGGTCGTACTCGGCCCACGTGAGCGGCGGATCGAGCAGTTGCCACTTTGGGTCTTCGGGGAAGTGATCGTAGATGAACTCTTCGGGTGAGGTGAGGAAGTAGTGCTCGGTGAAGCGGCGCTGCCACTCCGCGCCGATCTGGGCCCCTGAGCCCCAGGTGACATCGAGGAGCTGCCACTTGCCGTCAGTCTTCACCGCGTTCCAGGCATGGCTGGCCTTCGACTGCGACAGGCCGAGGCGATAGCCGAGGCCCTTACAGTGGCCGGGGATGTGGGCCACCTCCAGGCCGGCGGCGCGGGCGAGGGCCTCGAAGAGACGGGCGAACCCCTCACAGACGGAGCGGCGCTCGCGGAGGACGGCTTCCGGGCTGAGGTCGTGATAGCGCCCGGTAACGTACCCGACGTCATCGTAGGTGATGTTGGCGGTGATCCAACGAAAGATGGCGCGGGCCTTCTCGGCGTCGTTGCTCGCGGGCGCGGTGAGGGCGGCGGCGAGGGTGGTGACGGTGGCGGAGTCGCCGGCCGAGATGTTGAGGGCATGGCGGTCAATCGTCGCGAACTCGGACTGAGCCCAGGCGAGCGAAGAGGCGGCGGCCAACGCCGCCACCGCCAGCGCCAATCGCAGCAACGCCCTCGTCCCGGCCACGCGCAGATAGCTCACAGGTACTTCATGCCATAGATGGGGCAGAAAGCGGAGGCGGGGGCTACGGAGACCGGGGCGGCACGGTGCGGGAGGGGTCGGGGTAGACCAGCGGGCGAGAGGTGGTCGGGGCGGCGGCGCTCTGGGCGAACCACGAGTCGGCGAGGCGGCGGGCACCGGCGATGGCGGGGCCTGGGTAGATCCCGAGGACGAGGAGGGCGAGGCTGAGGGCGGCGAGCGCTACACCGCTGGCGGGGCGGACGCGGGGCCAGCGGACCTCCGGTTCGGCGGGGCGGCTGTACATGGCGACGAGGACTTGCAGGTAGTAGTAGACCGAGACCCCCGCGTTGATCACCCCGACCACGAGCAGGAGCCAGAGGCGGGACTCGGCCGCGGCGGCGAAGAGGTAGAACTTGGCCATAAACCCAACGGTCGGCGGCACACCGGCCAGGGAGAGCATCATCAGCCCGAGGGCGGCGGCGAGCCAGGGCCGGCGCAGGCCGAGGCCGCGGTAATCATCGAGGTTCTCGAACTCCTCGCCCTGCCGGGAGAGGGCGGCGATGATCCCGAAGGCGCCGATGGTGGTGATGAAGTAGGCGATGAAGTAGAAGGAGAGGGCGGAGACGCCGGTGGGGCCGCCGGCGATCAGCGGAATGAGCAGATAGCCCATGTGGGCGACGGAGGAGTAGGCGAGCAGGCGCTTAAGGTTGCGCTGCAATAGGGCGAGCAGGTTGCCGGCGGTCATGGTGGCGATGGCGAGCACCTCGAGCAGAGGGAGGAGGGCGGCGCGTTCGCGGAGGGCGATGAGCGCGATGAAGCGGATCAGCAGGGCGAACATGGCGGCCTTCGATCCGGTGGCGAGGAGGGCGGTGATGGGGGCGGGCGCGCCCTGATAGACATCCGGGGCCCACACGTGCGCGGGGGCGAGGGCGAGCTTGAAGGCGAAGGCGACGAGAATGAGGCCGACGCCGAGCAGCGCGAGCCCGGGCAAGGGGCCGACGCTCGCGCCGAAGTGGGCAGCGAGCACGGCGAAGTCCATGGCGCCGAACTCGGAGTACACCAGCCCGATGCCGAGGAGCAGGAAGGAGAGGGAGACGCCGCCGAGCACGAGGTACTTCACGCTCGCCTCGAGGGAGGAGGAGCGACGGAGGGTGAAGCCGATGAGCCCGTAGAGGGAGACGCTGAGGGTCTGCAAGCCGAGGAAGAAGGAGGCGAAGTGGACGCTCGCGGCGAGCACGGACATCCCCAGGACGGCAAAGAGCAGGAGGACGTAGAAGCGCTCACGCCCGGCGGCGCCCTCGAGGTAGTCGTGAGAGAAGATAGTCAGGACGGCGGCGCCGCTGCAGAAGAGGGCGAGGTAGAAAAGGGCGAGGGAGTCCACGCGCAGCAGCGGGGTCACCTGGTGATTCGCGTGAGGCAGGAGGAACAGGGAGGAGAGGAGGGCGGCGACGAGAGTGGCGAGCGTGAGGAAGGCGACCGCGGCGTGGCGCCGCCAGAACGCGCCGACCACGAGGAGCAGCGTGGCGCCGTAGGCGAGGATGATATAGGGGAGCAGGAAGCGGAAGTCGGTGGAGGTCATGGAGACGGCTCCGCCGAGGGAATTGAGACTTGAGAGTTGAGAGTGGAGAGTGAAGGCGGGGCGGCGAGCTGGCGGAGGGAGGGGGTAAGGGTGGAGAGGACGGGGCGCGGGTAGAGCCCGAGCCAGAGCAGGCCGGAGGCGAGGGCGCCGAGGGCGAGGAGTTCCCGTCCGGTGAGATCGGGCACGCGCCACGGTTCGCGGTTGGGCCCGTGCACGGAGTCCTGCACCAAGCGGAGGGCGTAGACCAGGGAGAGGACCAGGCCCACTGCGCCGACGATGCCCCAGGCCGGATTCGCCTGGAAGGCGCCGAGGAGGACGAGGAACTCGGCGATGAACGTGCCGAGCCCGGGCAGGCCGAGGGCGGCGAGGGCGAAGAAGAGGGTGAAGCCGCCGAACTTCGGCGCGGTTTCCCACAGTCCCCCGAGGCGGCGGAAGTCGCGGGTGCCGGTGCGTTCGAGGAGGCTGCCGGAAAGGAGGAATAGGGCGCTCGTGCCGAGGCCGTGGGTGAACAGCTCGAGGGTGGCGCCCAGGCGAGCGAGGTCGGTGCCCGCGTAGATCCCCAGGAGGACGAAGCCCATGTGGGAGATGCTGCTGAAGGCAACAAGGCGCTTGAAGTCTCGCTGGGCGAAGGAGAGGAAGGCGCCGTAGAGGATGCCGGCGATGCCGATCCAGGCGGCGACGGGGGCCCAGGTCAGACTCGCCTGCGGGAAGAGGGGAAGCGCGAAGCGCAGCATACCGTAGGCGCCGGTCTTCAGGAGGAGGCCGGCGAGGAGGATGGAGCCGCCGGTGGGGGCTTCGGTGTGGGCATCGGCGAGCCAGGTGTGCACGGGGACGGCGGGGAGCTTCACCGCGAACGCGAGGAAGAAGCCGAGCATCAACCATGCGGCGGTCGCGGGGGCGAGGGGAGTGGCGAGGAGGGCGCCGGCGTCGAAGGTGAGGACGCCGGTGGCGGCGCGATGGAGGAAGGCGAGGGCGAGGATGGCGGCGAGGAGGAAGAGGCCGGAGATGAAGGTGAAGAGGAAGAACTTCACCGCGGCATAGACCCGGCGCTCGTGCCCCCACAGGCCGATGAGGAAGTACATGGGGACGAGCATCAGCTCCCAGAAGAAGTAGAAGAGGAGCAGGTCGCGGGCAAGGAAGACGCCGATCACGCCGGTGAGCACGGCGAGGAGGGTGAAGTGGAAGGCGCCGACGCGGACGGTGATCTCCCGCCAGGAGGCGAGCACCGCGACCATCCCGAGCAGGCCGACCAGCAGGACGAGAAGCAGGCTCAGGCCGTCGAGGGCGAGCAGGTAGCTGATGCCGAGGGAGGGGATCCAGGGGGCGCGCTGGGCCAGGAGCGGGCCGCCGGGGGCGCGCAAGTACCACAGCCAGGCGGCGAGGCCGGTGAGGAGGGCGCAGGCGAGGAGGGCCACCCCGCGCGCGGCGTTCGGCCGGCGGCTGACGGCCCAGGAGAGCAGGCCCCCGGCGAACGGTATGAGCAGCATCCAGGTGAGCAGTCCGTTCATCGCATCACCGTAAGAAGAGGAGCAGCGCGACCAGCAGCACGCTGCTGACCAGCAGCGCGGTGGCGTAGTTGCGCACGCGTCCGGTCTGGGCGAGGGCCAGCGCGCGGTTCGCGCCGGCCGCGGCCCACGCGAGGCCGGTGTAGAAGAGGTCCACCACGTCATCGCGGTCCCACTGCGAAAGGGCGAGGTAGGGCCGGACGAAGACGCGATCGTAGAGCCAGTCGAATCCCCAGCCGCCGCGAGCGAAGGCGCCGGCCTCCTGAAGCGCGGGGCTGCGCGCCTCGTGCGCGACGAGGTCGGCCTGGCGCTGATAGAGCAGGTAGGCGACCCCGATGCCGGCGAGGGTGGTCAGGGCGGAGAGGACGACGATCAGCCCCTCGCCGCCCGCGGCCGCGGGATTCGGCCCCAGGGCGCGCTCGAGGAAGCGCAGCAGAGGGGCGAAGCCTCCCAGGAGCGGGGGCATCCCGACGAACCCGGCGACCACGGCGGACAGCGCGAGGACGAGCACGGGGAACTGCATGAGGAAGCCGGGGCGGCGGGACACTTCACGTTGCTGCCGGCCCAGGAAGACGAGGAAGAAGGTGCGGAAGATGTAGAGTGCGGTGAGGAAGTCGCCGAGGAGCGCGAGCACGAGCAGGACGGCGGAACCCATCGGAGAGGCATAGCTCGACCAGATGATGAGGTCTTTGCTGTATCCGCCGGCGGTGACAAGGGGGAGGGCGGCGAGGGAGGCGGCGCCGAGGAGGAAGGTCCAGCCCGCGACCGGGAGGGTGCGGAAGAGGCCGCCCATACGGTAGAGGTCATGCTCCTCGGCCTGAGCTTTGATGACGATGCCGGCGGCGAGGAAGAGGAGGGCCTTGAAGAAGGCGTGGGTGAAGAAGTGAAAGACCCCCGCGGCGAACGCGCCGAGGCCGAGGGCGAGGAACATGTAGCCGATCTGGCTCATGGTGGAGTAGGCGAGGACGCGCTTGAGGTCGCGCTGGGCGAGGGCGGAGAGGGCGCCGTAGAGAGCGGTGGCGAGGCCGAGGGCGGCGACGACCGCGAGCACCGCGGGCGCAGCGAGGAAGAGCGGGTGAGTGCGGGCGATGAGGTAGACGCCGGCGGTGACCATGGTGGCGGCGTGAATGAGGGCGCTCACGGGCGTGGGGCCGGCCATGGCGTCGGGCAGCCAGGTCTGGAGGGGGATCTGCGCGGACTTGCCCAAGGCCCCGCCGAGGACGAGGGCCGCGGCCAGGGCCGTCAGGCCCGGACCGAGGCGGCCGAGACCGGCGAGCACGCCCTGAATGTCGAGAGTTCCGGCGCGAGTGAAGAGCAGGAAGAGGCCGACGAGGAGGGCGGTGTCGCCGACGCGGGTGATGAGGAAGGCCTTGCGGGCGGCGCGGCCGTTGGCGCGGTCGCGATACCAGAACCCGATCAGCAGGTAAGAGCAGAGGCCGACGCCCTCCCAGCCGAGGTAGAGAGAGAGGAGGCTGTCGCCGAGGACGAGGAGGAGCATGGCGCCGACGAACAGGTTCAGGTAGCCGAAGAAGCGTGCGTAGCCGTCCTCGTCGCGCATGAACTCGACGGAGTAGAGGTGGATAAGGAAGCCGACGAAGGTGACGACGTTCATGAACACGAGGGAGAGCGGGTCGAGGTAGAGGGCGAGGGGAACGCGAAGTGGGGCCGCGGGGAGCCACTGGTAGAGCACCTGGTGGAAGGCCGGGAGGTGATTGCTGAAGTACCCCGCGGTGACGATGAGATCAACCAGCCAGGCGAGGCCGACGGAGGCGCAGCCGATGAGGGCGGCCGCGCGGCGGGGAAAGCGCGCGCCGAGGAGCAGGAGCAGGAGGGCTCCGGCGAGTGGCAGGATCGGCACGAGCCAGAGGGCTTGCATCCGCTAGCCTTTCAGGGTGCTCACCGAATCGGAATCGGTGGTGGTGAAGCGGTGGTAGAGGCGGAGCACGAGGGAGAGGCCGACGCCGACCTCAGCGGCGGCGGCGACGAGGATGAAGGTCATCATGACCTGCCCATCCGCCTGATGCCACTTTGCCCCGGCGGCGATGAACACGAGCGCGGCGGCGTTGATCATGATCTCCAGGGACATGAGGATGAAGAGCAGGTCGCGGCGCACCATCACCCCGAGCAGGCCGATGAGGAAGAGGCCCAGGCCGACCAGGATGATGGCGCCGGTTGCGGTTTCAGAGGGGCTATACATGAGCGGCCTCCTCAGGCGCGGCAACGGCCGGAGCCGGACGCTCGCCGCGCGGGGGCGGGGCGAGGTGGAAGGCCGCGACGAGACCGGCGAGCAGAACCAGCGAGACGAGCTCCACTCCCAGGACGTAGGGCCGGTAGAGCGCGATTCCGACGGCCTTCGGGTCCACGTAGCCGGCGCTCAGGTGCTCCCGCCAACGGCCGCCGAGCGCGATCACCGAGAGCACGAAAAGTGCCAACGCGAAGAGCGTCGGAACGCCCCACGAGACGACGGCCCGCCAGCGGGAGCGGGGGCGGCGGACGGGCGCGATGTTCAGCATCATCACCACGAACACGAAGAGCACCATGATGGCGCCCGCGTAGACGACGATCTGGAGCGCGGCGGCGAAGGGCGCGCCGAGAGTGAAGAAGACGACGGCGAGGGAGAGCAGCATGAGGATGAGGTAGAGGAGCGCGTGCATGGGGTGGCGCTGGAGCACCACGAGGAGGGCGGCGAGGAGCGCGAGTCCGCAGGCGGCATAGCAGACGATGGTGATGGTCATGGGGACAGCTCCTTCAGGTGCACCGGGGGATCTTCATCCACGGCCTCGCCCTTGTCCTTGCCGGCGATCGCGACCCCGGCGTGGCGGTAGAAGTTGTAGCCGTGGTACTTGCCCTGCCCGGCGATGAGCAGGTCTTCCTTCTCGTACACCAGGTTCTTCCGGTCATACTCGGACATCTCGAAATCGGGAGTGAGCTGGATGGCATAGGTGGGGCACGCTTCCTCGCAATAGCCACAGAAGATGCAGCGAGAGAAGTTGATGCGGAACCACTCGGGATAGCGCCGGCCGTGCTCGTCCTCGGTCGCCTGCAGGGCGATGCAGTCCACCGGGCAGGCCGCCGCGCAGAGGAAACAGGCGACACAGCGCTCGCCGCCGTCAGGGTCGCGGGAGAGGATGATGCGGCCGCGGAAGCGGGGCGGGAGCACCGGCTTGACCTCCGGGTAGAGGACCGTGAAGCGCCGCCGGAAGAGGTGGAGGAAGATGAGCCAGAGGGTGCGGAGGGTGGACCACATGGTGTCTACCTCACCCCCAGGGCGATGGCGCCGGTGACGAGCAGGTTGAGGAGGGACACCGGGAGCAGCACCTTCCAGCCGAAGTGCATGAGTTGATCGAACCGGAAGCGGGGGAGGACGCTCCGGATGCAGATGAAGAAGACGACGACGGCGCCGGTCTTGAGCGCGAACCAGAGGATGGGCGGCAGCCCCGGGCCGAGCCAGCCGCCGAGGAAGAAGACGGCGGTGAGACAGGAGATGAGGAGCACGTCGAGATACTCGCCGAGGAAGAACATGCCGAACTTCATGCTGGAGTACTCGGTGTGGTAGCCGCCGATGATCTCGGCGTCGGCCTCGGGAAGATCGAAGGGAATGCGGCGGGCCTCGGCGACGGCGGCGATGAGGAAGACGATGAGGCCGACGGGCTGGGTCACCGCGAACCAGAGCGAGTGCTGGGCGGCGACGATATCGCCCAGGCGGAAGGAGCCGGAGAGCAAGACCACGCCGACGAGAGAGAGGCCCATGGGGATCTCGTAGCTGATCATCTGCGCGGCTGCGCGCAGGCCGCCGATGAGGGAGTACTTGCTGTTGGAGGACCAGCCGGCGAGGACGATGCTGTACACGCCGAGGGAGGTCATGCCGAGGAAGAAGAGCAGGCCGACGTTGAGGTCGGAGACGCGCACCCGGGCGGTGAAGGGGACGACGGCGAAGGCGAGCAGCACGGTAGCGACGAGGATCATGGGGGCGAGGACGAACACCGCTTTGTCGGCAAAGGGAGGGATCCAGTCCTCTTTCAGCAGCAACTTGATGGCATCGGCGACCGGTTGGAGCAGGCCGAAGGGGCCGACGCGATTGGGTCCGTAGCGGTCCTGGAGGGCGGCGAGGAGGCGGCGCTCGAACCAGATCAGGCCCATCACCAGGCCCAAGATGACGAAGAGCACGAGCATCGCCTGCAGCCCCGGCCACCACCAGGCGTTCATAGCAGCTTCTCGATTCTCCCGCGGGCGGGGCCGTCGAGGCCGGCGGTCTCGGGATAGCCGGCGGGCACGATCGCGGAGCCGCGGGCGACGCCGTCGTCGAGGTGGGCCTCCAGGAGATAGCGATCACCGTCCAGGATGACGATGGTCACGTCGCCTTCGGCGAGGCCGCGGGCGTGGGCCTCCTCGGGGTGGAGGACGACGGCCGGAGACGGGGTGAGTTCGGCGATTCCGGGCGCGAGACGAGACAGCTCTTCGGAACCGAAGATAGCCGCGCGGGGGACGACCCAGATCTCGCCTTCCGCGAGCGGGGGTTCGGGCGGGGCAGGGGTATACGCGCGCCCGCCACCGGGCTCGAGGAGGCGGACCCCGGGGGCCTGGAACTTCGGCTCGGCCGCTTCGATCTGATAGCGGTCGCGGGCCTGCACGGAGTTCCAGCCCGGGAGCCAGTAACGGGGGAGCAGGGCGGGCGGCGGCTCGGTCTGGACGCCCTCCATGGTGAAGGCGAAGGGCGAGTTCTCGTCCTCCGGCGGGGGCGGCTCGAAGACCGTGCGGTCGGCGTCCTTGGCGGTCCGGCCGGCCTCGCGATGGGGGGCGCGGGCGATGCGCTCTCCGGCGACGCCGCGCCAGTTGATGGAGGGCGCGGCGGTCTGCGCGCCGGCGAGGCCGGGATCTGACTCGGCGAGGGCGAGGAGCACGTCCTCGACGTTGCTCCACAGTGCGCGGCCGGGGTGGCGCATCTCGGCGAGGCCGCGCAGCACCTGCCAGGCGGGGCGCGGTTCCCCCTCGGGAACGAAGACCTGGAAGAAGCGTTGGGCGCGGCCCTCGGTGTTCACGTAGGTGCCGGTGAGTTCGGCGAAGGCGGAGACCGGCAGGACCACGTCCGCGGCGGCGGCGGTCTGGGTGAGGAGATGGTCGAGCGCCACGAGGAAGCGCAGGCGGCCGAGGGCCTCGGTGACGCGGCGAGCGGAGGCGCGGCGATAGAGATCGTTCTCCAACACGACCGCCCCGTCGGCCTGGCCGGAGGCGAGGGCCTCGAATGCGGCCTCGGTCGAGGGGCCGCCGAGCAGACCGACGCCGTAGGAGTTGCACTCCGGGGCGAGGAGGGAGATGAGGCAGGGCTGCTCGCGGCCTTGGGAGAGGAGACGCGCGATCTCCACGGCCGCGTGGAGCAGGTCCTTTCCCCAGGTCGTGCTGGCCACCACCAGGGGGCGCGCGGCCTTCGTCATGGCCGCGGCGATGCGACTCGCGGGGCGATCTTCGTCGAAGCGCTGATCGTCGAGCGCGCGGGCGATCTCCCAGGCGAGGGCCGTGACTTCCGGGGGAGGGGCGAAGTGAGTTTCGGTGGCGATCTCGGCCAGCTTGGGGCGCGCGGAGGCAATTAGGTACAGGGGGCCGCGGGCCTCGGCGATCACGTCTCGCACGGGGTAGTCGTTCCAATCCAGGATGTCGCGGGCGCGAGAGAGGGGGAGCACGGCGTGGAAGGACCCGCGGCGCAGGGCGAGGTCGAGCATGGGGGCCTCGTTGGTCGGGTCGGCGCCGAGCACGAGCGCCGCGTCGGCCCACTCGACTTCCCGCAGGGGCGCGGACCTGGCCGGGGTGTCGCGGAGGATGGCGAGCGCCTCTTCGATTCCCGCTTGCTCCCGCGCGGAGAGGCCGGAGAAGAAGGAGTCTTCTCCCACCAGGGCGCGGAGGGCGAAGTTCGCTTCCAGGCCTGCGCGGGGGGACCCGATGCCGATGACGCGCCCGCAGGCGACGAGTCCCTCGTGCGCCTCCACCATGGCGCGGGTCCAGTCCACTTCCTCGTGCCGGCCGCGGCCGGTGCGGGGCCGGCGGAGGCGGGCGGGGTCGTTGACGAACTCGTAGCCGTAGCGGCCGCGGTCGCAGAGGAAGTAGCCGTTGACGGCCTTGTTGAAGCGCGCATGGACGCGACGAAGCTCGCCATAGCGCGCGCCGGGAATGGTGTTGCAGCCCAGGCCGCAGTGAGGGCAGACCGAGGGCGCGGTCTCCAGGTCCCACTTGCGGGTGTAGTGGCGGGCCAGCGTCCTGTCAGTGAAGACGCCGGTAGGGCAGAGTTCCACGAGATTGCCGGAGAACTCGGACTCGAGGGGGCCGTCCTCGAAGCGGCCGAAGTAGACGTGATTCTTGGAGGCGAAGACGTCGAAGTCTCGCCCGCCGGCGTACTCGCGGTAGAAACGGACGCACCGATAGCACTGGATGCACCGGTTCATCTCGTGGGCGACGAAGGGCCCGAGGTGCTGGTTGCGGTAGGTACGCTTGTGGCCCTGGTAGCGGCGGTAGACGTGACCGGTGAGGACGGTCATGTCTTGCAGGTGGCACTCGCCGCCCTCGTCGCACACCGGGCAGTCGTGGGGGTGATTCACCATCAGCCACTCGATGACGCGGCGGCGAAAGACGACGGCCTCGGGGTCTTCGACGGAGAGGCGCAGGCCGTCCTTGACGGGGACCATGCAGGCCATCTCGATCTTCCCGTGGGTGTCGTCGGCGTTGCGATAGAGGCGGACGGCGCACTGCCGGCAGGCCCCGACCGATCCGAGCGCGGGGTGCCAGCAGAAGTAGGGCACGTCGAAGCCGAGGTGCAGCAGGACGGCGAGCAGGTCCTTGCCCTCATCCTGCGGGGGCACCTCGTACTCTCGATTGTCTACGGTGATCTTCATCCGTCTCTACGCTCGGAACGGACATCGGCCCGCGTGGATGTGGGCTTCGTACTCGGCGCGAAGCTTCTTGAGGCCGCTTTCGATGGAAAGCACCGCGCCGAGGGCGAGGGTGCAGAAGGTGTGGTCGTGGATGTTCTTGGTCAGGTCCTCAAGGAGGGTGAGGTCGTCCATGGTCCCGAGGCCGCGCTCCAGCCGGCTGAGGATCTCGACCAGCCAGGGGAGGCCGTCCCGGCAGGGGGTGCACCACCCGCAGGACTCGCGGGCGAAGAACTGCTGGAGACTGAGCGTCATACCGACGGGACAGGTCTTGTCGTCCAGCACCGTGACGGAGCCGGTGCCGAAGTAGGCGTTCATGTCCTTCAGGGTCTGGAAGTCGAGCGGCACGTCCAGTTCGCTCGCGTCCAGGAAGGTGCTGGAAGCGCCGCCGGGGAGCGCGGCACGGAACTGGTAGCCAGGGAGCATCCCGCCCGCGACCTCCAGCAGCTCGCGCAGGGTCGTGCCGAGGGGCAACTCGTAGGAGCCGGGGCGGGCGACGCGGCCGGACACGCCGTAGATCTTGGGCCCGGCGTCGGCCGCCTTGCCGAGGGACTTGAACCACTCCGGCCCGCGGAGGATCACGTGGGGCACGCAGCAGAAGGTCTCCACATTGTTGACGATACTGGGCAGGCCCCACGCGCCGGCGTTGGCGGCATGGGGAGGCTTGCTGCGGGGAATGGCGCGGCCGCCCTCCATGGAGTTGAGCAGGGCCAGCGCCTCCCCGCACATGTAGCGGCCCGCGCTCTCGTGAAGGTGCAGCTCGAAGTCCCAGCCGGAGCCGAGGAGGTTCTTGCCGAGATAGCCGGCCTCGCGGGCTTCGGCCAGGGCCTGCTTCAGGAGGCGGATGGGATCCACGTATTCGGCGCGCACGAAGATCCAGCCGAGGGCCGCGCGGCAGGCGTAGGCGCCGATGATAGTGCCCTCAATGAGCTGGTGGGGGTCGCCCTCCATGAGGAAGCGGTCCTTGTAGGTGCCTGGCTCCATCTCGTCCGCGTTGACGAAGATCAGGCGCGGCTTGGGGGATTGGTCGTAGGGAGCGAGCGCCGCCCACTTCTTGCCCGCGGGGTAGCCCGCGCCCCCACGACCTTTAATCTCGGCGTCTATGACGAGCTGGAGGGTGGCCTCGGGGCCGAGCGAGAGGGCCTTGCGGGGGGCCGCGTAGCCGCCGGCGGCCTCGTACTCGCGGAGGTTCATGGGCGCACGGCCGGGACGCATGTTCTTGGTGAGCACCGATTCCACTAGCTCTGCTCCGCGGGGAAGTCGCCCGCGACGATCTGATCGAGGAGGGCCGCGGTGAGATCCCCGACCTGCACATCGTTCACCATCATGCAGGGGGCGTGGTCGCAGTCGCCGAGGCAGGCGATGCGGAGCAGCGTGAACGCACCGTCGGCCGTGGTCTCGCCGGCCTTGATGCCGAGGCGGCCTTCGAGGTGGGAGAGGAGCGACTCGCCCCCGAGGGCCCAGCAGACGAAGGAGTCGCACACGGCGAGCACCTTCTTGCCCACGGGGCGCCGGAAGATCAGGCTGTAGAAGGTGGCGATGCTCTCCAGCTCCGCGGGGGTCATGGTCAGGTAGTCGGCGACCGCGCGGAGTGCCTCGTCGGAGATCCAGCCGCGGGAGCGCTGCACCGCGCGCAGCGCGGGGATGCAGGCCGCCGGCCGGGTGTAGCTGTCGGCGATCTCTCTGTCTATGTCGGCGCGTTCGGCGTCGGTAAGCATCGCTACAGATCCACGTCGCCCAGCACGAAGTCTATGCTGCCGAGGATGGTGACCAGGTCGGACACCATGAAGCCGCGGGCGAGCAGCGGGAGGGTCTGCACATGCGGGAATGAGGGGGTGCGCACCCGCAGGCGGTAGGGGTGAATGTCCCCGTCGCTGACCGCGCAGTAGCCGGTGTTGCCCTTCGGGGTCTCGGCCATGGCGAGCGACTCGCCGGCCGGGAAGGGGAACCCCCAGCTTACCGCGAGGAAGTGGTGGATGAGAGTCTCGATATCCTCCATCGTCCCTTCCTTGCGCGGCGGCATGGTCAGATGATGATCGCTCTTGTAGGGCCCCTCCGGCATATTGTCGGCGGCCTGCTGGAGGATGCGGAGGCTCTGGCGCATCTCCTCCATGCGCACCAGGGAGCGGGCGAAACAGTCGCCCTCTTCGGCGAGCGGCACCTCGAAGTCGAAGAGGTCGTAGGAGGAGTAAGGCCGACTCTTGCGCAGGTCCCAGTTCACGCCGCAGGCACGCAGGTTCGGGCCGGTGACGCCCCACTCGACAGCGTCGTCCTTCCCATAGGGCCCCACGCCCTCGGTGCGGCCGCGGAAGATGGCGTTGCGCACGAGCATCTTCTCGTACTCGTCCACGTGCCGGCGCACGGTGCGGACGAAGTCCATCACCAGCGGCTTCCATCCCTCCGGCAGGTCGGCGGCGACCCCGCCGATGCGGAACCAGCCGGGGTGCATGCGGAACCCGCAGATGGCCTCGTTGAGCTGATAGCCGCGCTCGCGGTCATTGAAGGTGAAGAACACCGGGGACATGGCGCCGACGTCGTTGCCGTAGGTGCCGAGCCAGACCAGGTGGTTCATCACCCGCCAGAGTTCACAGAGCAGGACGCGGATGACCTGGGCGCGGAGGGGCACCTCGATGCCGGCGAGCTGCTCGACGGCCATCACGTAGGGCAGCTCGTTCTGCACGCCGGCGAGGTAGTCGACGCGGTCGGTGTAGGGGAGGAAGGTGTGATAGGTCTGGCGCTCGGCCATCTTCTCCACGCCGCGGTGGTGATAGCCGACGTCGGGGACGACGTCGAGGATCTCCTCGCCATCGAGGCGCAGCACCAGGCGCAGCAGCCCGTGGGTGCCGGTGTGATGGGGGCCGAAGTTCAGAAACATGTAGTCGGAGTGGTCGCCTGCCTGGGGGAGGCCGTAGCGCTCGGGGTGGAACTGGAGGTTGGCCTCTTCCTCCTCCTCTCTGTCCTCCGGCAGTCGGTAGGGCGGCAGCTCCGTGGCGCGGGCGGGGTGCTCTTTGCGCAGGGGATGGCCCTCCCACCAACTGGGGAGGCGGATACGCTCGAGGAAGGGATGGCCGGCGATCTCGATCCCGAACAGGTCCCACACCTCCCGCTCGTACCAGTTGGCGCAGGGCCAGAGGTCGGTGATGGTCGCCACCGAGGGGAACTCACCGTGCAGGGGTACCTTCACGCGCACGTCGGCATTGCGGTCATAGGACATGAGGTAGTAGGCGAGGGAGAAGTCGCAGGGCACGACCGGGGGTCGGCGGCGGGCACGCTCGTCGGTGGCGTGGAGATCGTAGAGCACGCGAAAAGGCTGCGGGACCTCCGCCTTGAGGAACCGCAACACCTCCTTAACACGATCGGCCGGGACCCACAGCGTGGGAACGGAGTCGCGCGTCTCTTCGACGGTGAAGGCGTCGGCACCGAACCGGGCCTGGAGTTCCTCGCGCACCCCGGAGGTCACGACCATGCTAGACCTCCTCCGGGGGACGGAGTTCGGTGGCCTGCGTGCGCGCGGCGCGTTTGAGGTCGCGCAGGGAAGGGCCGGGAGGCTTCTCGGTTACCTGGGAGCCGATCGTCCAGCTCAACGGCCGGCGCTCGCGGGCGATCTGCTGCTGGAGGAGGAGGAGGCCTTCGATCAGCGCGTCCGGACGGGGCGGGCAGCCGGGGACATAAACATCCACGGGGAGGAAGGTGTCCACGCCCTGGACGACGCTGTAGATGTCGTACATGCCGCCGGAGTTGGCGCACGAGCCCATAGAGATCACCCAGCGCGGCTCCATCATCTGCTCGTAGAGGCGGAGGATGACAGGCGCTACCTTGGCAAAGACGGTGCCGGCGACGATGAGGACGTCGGCCTCGCGGGGAGTGTAGCGGATGACCTCGGAGCCGAAGCGGGCGATGTCATAGCGGCTGGTGATGGCCGTGGTCATCTCCACGAAGCAGCAGGAGGTGCCGAAGCCGAAGGGCCAGAGGGAGTTCTTGCGGGCCCAGTTGACCAGGCCGTCGAGGCGGGCGAGCAGGACGTTGCCGCCGGGCTCAGCCATCCCGTCTCCCCCGACGCGTGGGGCTCCAGTCGAGGCCGCCGAGGCGCCACACGTAGATCAGCCCGAGGAGGAGGACGAGGATGAAGAGGACGACTTCGGTATAGCCGGCCCAGCCCAGCTCGCGGAAGGCGACGGCCCAGGCGTAGAGGAAGACGGCCTCGACATCGAAGAGGATGAAGAAGATACCGACCGCGTAGAAGTGGACGCCGTAGCGAAGGCGGGCGCTGCCGGTGGGGTTGATGCCGGATTCGAAGGGGTGGTCGCGGGCGCGGCTCCGGTGACGTTGGCCGAGGAAATGGGAAACGAGGACCATCCCCACGGCGACCGCGAGGACCAACCCACTGTAGAGCACGAAGGGCCAGAGCAGTTCGCCCCCGCCCGGGGCCGTCGGCATGGCACTTCCTCTCATACTTCGGCCTGGCGCGACCCCCTAGCTTAACAAAGAGGGCGGGGTCACTGTCCCGGCCCACGGGCGTTCTTGTACTGATTGGACGACAAAGACGGCGCTGTAGCGCCCGGCGGGTAAGGGGTTGGAGGCGATGGCAGGCCCTCTTGTCGCGAACGGCCCCCATGCCCGTCAGGCAAAGGGGCCGGGTGGCGACTCAGCCGCAGGGAATTGTGCAGCACGAAGAGGCTGCTGCCGAGCATGGCGAGGGCAGCGAGGAGGGGGTGCAAGAGACCCGCGAAGGCGGCGGCGAGGGCGAGGGCGTTGTAGCCGAAGGCCCAGGCCAGGTTGCCGCGAATGGTGCGGTAGGCGCCGCGGGCGAGGCCGAGGAGCCAGGGGAGGCGAAGCAGGTCATCGCCGAGGAGGGCGACTTGGCCGGCCTCGCGCGCGAGATCGGTGCCGCTGCCCATGGCGATCCCGACGTCGGCCGCGGCGAGCGCGGGAGCGTCGTTGATCCCGTCCCCCACGACGGCGACCACTTCGCCGTGGGCGCGGGCAGCGCGCACTTCGGCAAGCTTCGCTTCGGGGGTGCACTCAGCGCGCACGGCGATGTCACCGAGTTCGCCCGCCACGGCCTCGGCGGCCTCGCGGCGGTCGCCGGTGAGCACAGTGACGCGCACGCCGGCCTGGCGGAGCGCGGCGAGGGCCGCGGCGGCGTCGGGGCGGAGATGATCGGCGATGTCGGCGCGGGCCTGGATGGCGCCATCCCAGGCCACACAGAGCGCGGTCGAGCCGAGCGCGGGGGCGGGAAGGTCGGGGGTGCGGAAGCCTTCCGCGCGCAGCCACTCCTCTGTGCCAGCGAAGACCGCGCGGGTGGCGCCATTCCAGGCCACGAGGCCGCGTGCGCCGCGGCCGGGCACGGCGCGGAAGTCGGTGACGCGCCCCAACGCGAGGCGCTGCTGCCGCGCGGCGGCCACCGCCGCGCGTCCCAGGGGATGCTCGCTGCCGGTTTCGAGGGAGGCGAGCCACAGCAAGGCCTCGTCGGGAGAGGTGGAGGGGGCACAGCAGAGCTGCTGCACGGCCGGCTGGCCGCGCGTGAGGGTGCCGGTCTTGTCGAAGAAGACGTGCGTGACACGAGCGAGGGTTTCGAGCGCCTCTCCGGAGCGAAGGAGGACGGCGTGCTGCGCGGCGCGGGCGAGGGCGGCGGTGAGGGCGAGGGGAGTGGCGAGCCCGAGCGCGCAGGGGCAGGCGACGACGAGCACGGCGAGGGCAGCGAGGCCGCCGCGCGCGGCGTCGCCGCGCAGGGCCCAGAGGAGCCACGCGCCGGCGGCGAGCGCGACGACGAGGGGCACGAAAACGGCGGCGACGCGGGTGACGAGCCGCTCCACCGGGGCGCGATGTTCCTGCGCCTCGGACACCAGGCGGCCGAGGCGCGCGACAACGCTATCCTCGGCGGCAGTCTGCACCGCGACGATTAGCCCGCCCTCGCCGTTCACGCTGCCGCCGAAGGCGGAGTCGCCCGGGCCGACGGTTCGAGGGAGGGGCTCGCCGGTGAGGGCGGCCTCCTGAAGGCTGGAGACGCCAGTCACAATCGCCCCGTCCGCGGGCACGCGCTCGCCGGGCCGGACGCGCACCTGATCGCCGGGCTGGAGGGATTCGGCGAGCACCTCCTCTTCCTCGTCGCCGCGCAGCACCCGCGCGCGGGGCGGAGAGAGAGTGAGGAGGGCCTTGAGGTTGCGGGAGGCCTCCACTTTCGCGGAGGCTTCGAGCAGGCGCCCGAGGGTGACGAGCACGAGGAGCATAGTGGCGGTATCGAAGTAGAGGTGTCCGTGCCCGCGCAGGACGTGTGCCGCGCTGACTCCGAAGCCGGTGAAGGCGCCGAGCGCGACGAGGGAGTCAGTGCTGGGGAGGGCGCGGCGGAGCTCGCGGGCCGCGCTCACGAGGTAGGGGAGGCCGAGGATCACCATCACCGGTACGGACAGGACGAGCGCCACGCCGCGGAACACATGCACGACTGATGCGCCGAGGCCGGCGAGGGCATCGGTATAGAGAAGGATGCTCACGATCATGACGTTCATGGCGAGCACCCCGGCCACCCCGAAGCGGGCGAGGAGGGAAGCGGGAGCGCCGCCGCCTTCCTGGTCACCGACGATGCGCCAGGCAAGAGCGCAGCCGTAACAACAGAAGGCCGGCTCTGGTCCGGGCCGCGCAGAGGTGATTGGCAGTCCGCAGTGGTGGCAGAGGGCGCGGGGCATTACCAGAGGCCTTTGGGGAAGAGGGAGTCGAGGACGGGCAAGACGCGGCACAGAACGTGGGCCGGACGGAGGGCGGTGATGGCGCCGAGCAGGAGGAGCACGGCGCCCGCGGCGCGCAGCCCGGCGGCGCGCCAGCGCGCGGCGAGGAGGGAGCCGGAGAAGCCGAGGCCGAGGAGGGCGGGGGAGGTGCCGACTCCCAGGCCTGCGAAGAGGGCGAGGCCGAAGAGGGGGGCATGAGTGGCGGCGGCGGCGGCGAGGAGGGCGAAGGTGATGGGGCAGGGCAGGAACCCGGTGAGCGCGCCGAGAAGGAACGCGGCTCCCGTGCCTGGCGCCGCGAGGAAGTGGCGGTAGATGGGCGTGAGCCAACTCGCTCCCGCGGGGCCGCGGGAGGTGAGCAGGCGGCCGGGGAGGAGGCCGAGCAGCATCAGGCCGAGGACGATCAGCAGCCCCCCGGCAAGGTAGCTGAGTGCATTCTGGGCAGCAGAGAAGGCGCCGCCGCGGGCGAGGGCGTGGCCGGCGAAGCCGGCGAGCGTGCCGAGGAACGCGTACGTGATCGCCTTGCCCGCGAGGTAGAGCAGGTGGCGCGCCACCGGCCCGCGCGGACTGGCCGGGCGGGAGAGGTGCAGCGTGAAGGCCCCGCACATGCCCAGGCAATGAGGCGAGGCGGCCAGGCCGGCCAGCAGTCCCATCCAGAAGTAGCTCACGCCAGGCCTTCCTTTCCGGGCGAAGGAGCAGGTTCTCTCCGGGGGCGCAAGCCCCTGTAGCAAAAACAAGACATAGCGGGCGCGCCGCCCGCCCCCGGCCGGGGGCGGTGTTGTGTAAGATGAGCAACGACACAGCTCTGTCTTGCGCACGGGGGTGCTGTTGTACGCTCGCAGCACAAGGCACCCCGTGTCTGAGGATCGTGGATGAGGCGGCGGGACTTCCTGAAAGGCATGGTGCTGGCGGGGACGGCCATCAGCTTCGGGGCCGAGACCCAGCGGTTCAAGCATCTCTTCCCATTTCTCGAGCCTCCCGAGAACGTCGTGGCCGGCATGTCCACGTGGTTCGCGACCAGTTGCCGGGAGTGCCCGGCGGGGTGCGGATTGCTGGTGCGGAACCGGGACGCGCACGCGGTGAAGGTGGAGGGGAACCCGCTGCACCCGATCAGCGCGGGCAAGACCTGCGCGCGGGGGCAGGCCTTCCTGCAGGGGCTGTACGACCCCGACCGGCTGACGCGGCCGCAGGAACGACGGGAGGGGAAGGCGCGGGATAGTGACTGGAACAGGGCGCTGCAGGCCCTTGGCCAACAGCTCGCGGCCCTGCGCGGCAGCGGGCGGGTAGCGGTGATCTCAGACCTGCAGACGGGGAGCCTGGAAGCACTGATCCGCCGGTGGCTGGGGGCGTTCGGGTCGGACCGGTATCTGATCTACGAACCCCTGAATTACGAGCCGGTGCGCGAGGCGAACCGGGCGGTGTACGGGCGGGCAGAGATTCCGGACTACCGCTTCGACCAGGCCGACCTGATCGTGTCGTTCGCAGCCGATTTCCTGGAGACGTGGATCTCGCCGGTGAAGTTCATTGGGCGGTTCGCGTCGGGGCGGGTGCCCTCGGCGGCGGGGATGAGCAAGTTCGTGTACGTCGGCCCGCGCCTGTCGCAGACGGCGATGAGCGCGGATGAGTATTACCTGGTGCGGCCGGGAGAGGAACGGGACTTCGCGCTCGCAGTACTCACGGCCATGGGGCGAGACGTCCCGGGCTTCGCGCCGGAGGCCGTGGGCCCACGCATCGGGGTTGCCGCGGAGCGCCTCCGGCGCTTGGCGCAGCAGCTCCAGCGCGCGAAGAACCCACTGGTGGTGGGCGGTTCGCCGCATCCGGGGAATCCGCTCGCCCTTGAGTCAGCGACCGCGGCGGCGCTGTTGCAGGCGGCCGCGGGGGGGCGGACGGTGGACTTCGGGCGGGTGCACGCTCTGTCCACCACGGCGACGCACGGGGAAATCGCATCATTCGTCGAGACACTTGGGAGCGGTCAGGTCCAGGCGCTGCTTGCGATCGGCGCGAACCCGGCCTACTCGCTCTCTCCGTCGCTGCGCTTTGCGGAGGCCCTGGGTCACGTACCGACCGTGATCAGCATCACGCCCTTTGCGGACGAGACGGCGGAGTTGGCGACGTGGGTCCTGCCGGCGAGCCACCCGCTGGAGACGTGGGGGGACTTCGAGCCGGAGATGGGGGTGCGGAACCTGATGCAGCCGGTGATGGGGCTGCGATATGATACGCGATCACCGGGGGAGATCTTGTTCCAGTTGGCGGAGGCGGCGGGCCTGGGGACGCGGGCGACGTTCGGCGCGGGGAGCTGGCTGGAGTTCGTGCAGCGGCGGTGGGGGCAGGCGGAGCCGCCGCAGGAACCGGCTTCGCCCGAACAGAGCGTTGTCCCGGCGACACCGTGGCAGGAGGCCGTGCAGCGCGGCGGGAGATGGACGGAGAGTGCGGCGGTGACGCCGACGGCGAGCGGAACGCCGCCGACCTTCTCGGCGCCTTCGCCGCGGGGCGAGTACTGCTTGTGGGTGTACCCGTCGCCGCTGTTGTACGACGGCCGGAGTGCTAACAAGCGCTGGCTGCAGGAGATTCAGGACCCGGCGACGCACGCGGTGTGGGGGTCGTGGGTGGAGATGCACTGGAAAACCGCGGCGCGGCTCGGGGCGCGCTCCGGGCAGGTGACCGAGATCGAGACCGCGACGGGCGCGGCGGCCGCGCCCGCGTTCTTCTACAACGGCGTTGCACCGGACACCCTGGCGATTCCATTGGGCCAGGGGCACACGGCCTACGGGCGGTACGCGGCGGGGCGGGGCGCGAACGCGTTCGCGCTGCTCGCGCCCGGGGCCGCACCTTCGGTGCGGGTCGCGGTCCACGCGAACGTGGACCACGTGGTGACGACGGACGGGACGTGGGGCCAGCACGGCCGGCACATCATCGAAGCCCTGTCGCTCTCGGAACTCGCTTCCCAGAGACCACGGCCCATGACTTGGCCTCTGCCCGAAGGCTACGGTCCCGACACCGACCTGTACAGCGGGCACGGGCACGTCGGGCACCGGTGGGCGATGGCGGTGGACCTGGCCCGGTGCGTGGGATGCGAGACGTGCATGGCGGCCTGCTATGCGGAGAACAGCATGGGGGTGGTGGGCCGGGAGTGGATGAGCCAGGGGCGGGAGATGTACTGGCTGCGGCTGACGCGCTACTTCGACTGGGAGGCGCGGCAGCCGGCACTGTTCCTGCCGATGATGTGCCAGCACTGTGACGCGGGGCCGTGCGAGCCGGTGTGTCCGGTGTTCGCCGCGGCCCATACGGAGGAGGGCCTGAACCAGCAGATCTACAACCGCTGTATCGGAACGCGGTACTGCAGCAACAACTGCCCCTATAAGGTGCGCCGCTTCAACTGGCGCAACTACGAGTGGCCGGAGTCGCTCACCTGGCAACTCAACCCGGAGGTGACGGTGCGCTCGCGGGGGGTGATGGAGAAGTGCACCTTCTGCGTGCAGCGCATCCGCGCGGCCGAGTACCGGGCGAAGGTCGAAGGGCGGCCGGTGCGGGACGGCGAGATCCTCCCGGCGTGCGTCCAGGCCTGCCCGGCGGGGGTGTACACCTTCGGCGATCTGTTGGATCCGGCGTCGGCTGTGTCGCGACTGGTGCGGAGCAATCCGCGCCGGTTCCAGGTGCTGCAGGACCTGAACACCAAGCCGGCGGTGTTCTATCTGCTCAAGGTCGTGAATGACGAGGAGCGGGTATAGCGCGCCATGACCACGCGGCCCCTCGCGCTCAAAGAGTACAACCGGGTGGTGCTGGAAGCGCTGTTCCAGCCGATCAGCCGGCCGTATTGGGCGCTGGTCGGGCTGGTGGCGCTGGGCGTCGGGTGGGGCGCGTTCGTGTGGGGCTACCAGATCTGCGCGGGGATGGGGGTGATCGGGATCAACCACCCCATCGGGTGGGGGACGTACATCGCGAACTTCGTCTTCTGGATCGGGATCGGGCACGCGGGCACGCTGATCTCGGCCATCCTCTATCTCTTCCGCGTGCGGTGGCGCAATGCCATCTACCGGAGCGCGGAGGCGATGACGGTGTTCGCGGTGATGACCGCGGCCCTGTTCCCGCTGATCCACCTGGGGCGGGTGTGGGTGTTCTGGTTCATCCTCCCCTATCCGAATCAGCGCTACCTGTGGCCGGCGTTCAAGTCGCCGCTGGTGTGGGACGTGCTGGCCGTGTCCACCTACCTGACCATCAGCATCCTGTTCTGGTATTCCGGCCTGATCCCGGACCTGGCGGCGGCACGGGACCACTCGACCGGGCGGCGCCACCGCGTCTACCGCTTCTTCGCGCTGGGATGGACGGGGGAGAACGACCAGTGGCGGCACTACCTGCGCGGCTACGCCTGTCTCGCGGCGCTGGCGACGCCGCTGGTCATCTCGGTGCACAGCGTGGTGTCGTGGGACTTCGCGATGTCGCTGCTGCCGGGGTGGCACAGCACGATCTTTGCGCCCTACTTCGTGGCCGGCGCGATCCACTCCGGGCTGGCGATGGTGATCATGCTGCTCATCCCGATGCGGCGGTATCTGCACCTGAAGACCGCGATTCGCGTCGCGCACCTCGAGCAGGCCGCGATGCTGATGATCCTCACCGGGGCGATCATGGGCTACGCCTATGCCATGGAGCTGTTCACCGCGTGGTACGGGGGCGATGTCTTCGAGCGGCAGCGCGCGGTCTGGGTGCTGACCGGCGGCTACGCATGGATGTACTGGACGATGTGGTTCTGCAACGCGATCGCGCCGCTGTTCTTCTTCAACAGGAAAGTGCGGACGAACCTGGTCTCGCTCTTCGGCATCTCCTTTCTGGTGCTCGCGGGGATGTGGTTCGAGCGCTGGTTCATCGTGGTCAGCGCGACCGCGCACGACTTCATGCCGGAGAACTGGTCGGGCTATCACCCGACGTGGGCGGAGGTGAGCATCAGCCTCGCTTCCATGTGCTTCTTCCTGCTCTTCTTCCTCCTCTACGCGCGCTACGTGCCGGTGATGTCCATCGCGGAGAGCAAGGAGCCGCAGGTAGAGCACGAAGCCCAGGCGGTGGGGCTATGAGCGTGCAGGTGCGGGGAACGTTCGGGGAGCTGCGGGGGCTGAAGCAGGCCTTGGAGGCCTTGCAGCAGCGGGGGCTGCGGGAGGTGCGGGTGTTCTCGCCGGTGGGGCTGCCGGAACTGGGCAGGCTGTTGCCGCGGCGGGGAAGCCCGGTGCGGTTCCTCGTGCTGGCCGCGGCTCTCGCGGGGTGCGGGATCGGGTTCTGGATGAGCATCGGGAGCGCGTGGACGTACGGACTGATCGTCGGGGCCAAGCACCCGACGAGCGTGCTTCCGTATTGCATCCCCGGCTTCGAGTTCACCATCCTGTTCGGCGGGGTGACAGCCTTCTTCGTGCTCGCGGTGCTCGCGGCGCTGAGCCCGCGGTACCGGCCGGCGGAGTACGATCCCCGGTTCAACGAGGACAAGTTCGGGGTGGTGGTGGAGTGCGCGCCGGAGCGTGCGAAGGAGGTCGCCGTCTTGCTACGTGACGCCGGAGCGGAGGAGGTGGATGAGCGGTCCTCTGGAGACAACTGACCTCCAGCCGCGCCGGGTGGCGCGCGCGGTCACGATCATGGCGCTGCTCGGGGTGGCCGTGGGCGCGGCCGCGACCGCGGTCGGACTGCGAACGGACCCGGCGGGGGCGTGGCGCGGGCTGTTCATCAACTTCCTGTTCTGGGGCAGCTTAGCGCAGGGGGCGGTGGTCTGGTCGGTCGCGTTCCGGATCGCCCGCACCACCTGGAGCGCGTCGATCAACCGCATGGGGCACGCGTTCGTGCCGTTCCTGCCGGTCGGGGTGGTCCTCTTCGCCGCGCTCTCCCTCGGGCGCGGCTTCCTGCTGCCGTGGCTGGGCATGCCGCTGGGTGACCGGGGGTGGTGGCTGAACGCGCCCTTCCTGTGGGTCAGGGACGGGGGCGCGCTGGTGCTGCTGTGGATCCTCAGCGCGGTCTTCGTGCGCACCTACCGCCGCGCCGACCGGCCCGGGGCGGACGCAGCGCGGGCCGACCACCGGCTCTCGGTGGTGGGCGTCGTGCTGCTGTTCGCGTACGGATGGCTGTGGTCGTTGCTGGGGTTCGACCTGGTGCAGTCGCTGACGCAGCCGTGGCACAGCGCGCTGTTCGGCTGGTACTTCGCGGTGGGCGGGCTGTACCTGGGGATGGCGGCGCTGATCGTCACCGCGGCCGCGACGCGGACCTGGCTGGGCGTCCGGGGCGAGGTGGGACGGGGCCAGTTCCTCGATCTCGGCAACCTGCTGCTGGCCTGTGCGATGGTGATGACCTACTTCATGTTCAGCCAGGCCCTGCCGATCTGGTATGGGAACCTGCCGCCGGAGACCGGGTACCCGATTCTCCGCGTGCACTTCCAGCCCTGGCAGACGCTGTGCTGGGTGCTCCTGTTCACTGGCTACCTGGGCGTATTCGCGCTGCTGGTGATTCGGGAGATGAAGGAGCGAGCGGCGACGCTGACCGCGGTGGCCCTGCTCGCGCTCGCGGCGATGTGGCTGGAGCGCTATCTGCTGGTGATGCCGTCGCTGGGAGGTAGGGGCACAGCATGCTGTGCCCCTACAGTGAGTCTGCTCCTCGCACCGGGGTTCCTGGGAGTGCTGGTGCTCGTCGTATCCTCTTCTCTGGCAAGACACCCCGCGCCGAGTCCGCTCGACCTGGCGCTCAAGGCGGAGCAGGAGGCGTGGCTGTGAGCCAGACCGCGCAATCGAAACGGCGCGTCTGGTGGAAGTGGACCGCGGCCGCGCTGGTCGCGACGGTGGTTCTCGTCGCGGTAGGCACGAAGCTGCTCTACCCTTACGAGGTGGGTCCCGAGCAGCCGCTGCCGTTCAGCCACGCGGTGCACGCGGGAGAGCGCGGCATCAGTTGCCTGTTCTGTCACGATACGGCCGACCGCACGCAGGACGCGGGTACGCCGCCGGAGCAGAAGTGCCTGCTCTGCCACAACGTGATCATCCCGCAGTTCCCGCCCATCCAGCAACTACACGGCTACTACGACCGGGGCGAAGCAATCCCGTGGGTGCGGGTGTACCGGTTCCCGGACTACGTGCGGTTCAACCATCAGATGCACCTGAACGCGGGACACGACTGCGGGGAGTGCCACGGGGACGTGAAGCACATGGACCGGGTGCTCGCGGCGATGCCGATCGAGATGGGGTTTTGCATTGACTGCCATCGCAAGAACGGGGCGGGGACGGACTGCACTATCTGCCATTACTAGGGAGAGGTGAGATTGGAGAGTTGGGAGTGCCCGGAGGGCGGCGCATGCTGACGTGGCTGCTGGCAACGGAAGAACATAGCGCGGCGCGACGCTACCTGGTGTCGTCGGCGGTCTGGCTGTGCGTGGCCGTGCTGGGAGGGCTGTTCAGCGCGATCCAGCTCTTCTCGCCGGACACGCTGAAGAACATCGCGGTCCTGGAGTTCGGCCGGGTGCGGCCGGTACACACCAGCCTGATGCTGTTCGGGTTCGTGGGGATGATGGCGACCGGGGCGTGTTTGTACATCACCTCCGTGATGCTCAACACCCGGCTGTACAGCGAGCGGCTGGCGAACCTGTCGCTGTGGGTGATGAACCTGGCACTGCTCGGGGGAACGCTGACGCTGCCGCTGGGGATCACCCAAGGCCGGGAGTATGCGGAGTGGACCTGGGCCGTGGATGTGTTGATCGTGGTTGCGCTGCTGCTGCTGCTCTACGTCATCGTGATGACCGTGCTCCATCGCAAGGAGAAGCTGATCTACGTATCGGTGTGGTACATCGTGGGCGCCGTGCTGTGGACGGTCTCCTTCTATCCCATGGGGAATGTGATGTGGCACCCGAAGACGGGGGCCTTGGAGGGGACGGTAGACGCGATCTGGCTGTGGTTCTACGGGCACAACATCTTCGGGCTGTACCTGACGCCGCTGGTGGTGGCCATCCTCTATTACATGATGCCGCGCATCGCGAAGCGGCCGCTGTACAGCCACACCCTCTCGCTAATCGGGTTCTGGACCTTGCTGGCCTTCTACGCGCACATCGGCGCGCACCACCTGCTTCAGGCGCCGGTGCCGCTGTGGCTGAAGACCCTGTCGGTGATAGACAGCGTGGCCATGATCATCCCGGTGGCGACGGTGCTGGTGAATCTGTGGCTGACCACCAAGGATAGCCTGGGCGAGTTTGCGCGGAGCGTGCCCGGGAAGTGGATCTACACGGGCGGGGTCTGCTACCTGCTCGTCTGCCTGCAAGGGCCGCTGCAGTCACTCCCCTCGGTGCAGCGCTATGCGCACTTCAACAACTGGGTGGTGGGGCACGCCCATATCGCGGTGCTGGGATTCGCGGGGATGATCGCGCTGGGCGGCCTGTGGTACGTGCTGCCCTCCGTCTCTGGGCGGCGGCTGTACAGCATGACGCTGGCGAACCTGCAGTTCTGGATGATCCTCGTCGGCATCGTGGGGTTCTTCGCGGTGCTCACCATCGCGGGGCTGATTCAGGGATCGGCGTGGGTGAACGGGGAGACGGAGTACCGGGTGCTGCCGACGATCTCGCCCTACATGGGCCTGCGGCTTGCCTTCGGGCTTGTCATCATCCTGGCCGCGTTCATCGGCCTGTACAACGTTATCATGACCCTGGCGCGGGGGGAGCGAGTGATGCCATGAGAATGGGCCCGGCGGTACTCATCTTCGGATCGGTGGCGGTGATCTGGGCGGCCTTCTTTGCGGTGGTGCTGCTGCCGAGCGCGACCATCTCGCAAGCGCCGTCGGACATCTGGCGGCCGCTGACGCCGGCGGAGCAGGAGGGGCGGGCGGTCTATATCGCGAACGGGTGCACCTACTGCCACTCGCAGTACGTGCGGCCGCAGGACTGGGGTGCGGGCGCGGAGCGGATCGCCGCGGCCGGGGACTATCAGGGGCAGTCGCCACACCTGCTCGGCTCGGAGCGCACCGGGCCCGATCTCTCCCAGGAGGCGGGCGAGCACCCGAATGACTGGCACCTGGCCCACTTCACCAATCCGCGCACCACCCGGCCCATGTCCCTCATGCCGCGGTTCGAGTTCACGGGACCGAAGGACGTTGACCGGCTGATCGCGTACGTGCAGAGCCTGGGTGGGAAGGGCGGCGACTATCGCGTCGACCGCCAGCGATACTGGGAAGACGAGGCGAAGGCGGCCTATGCCAAGGGCTACGGTCCGAACGCGGACTGGCTCCACGCGCAGGTGCCGGAGGACTGGCGGAACATGCCCAACCCCTACCCGGCCGACGAGCCGAGCATCGCGCGCGGGCAGGAGGTCTATCAGTTCTACTGCATCGGCTGTCACGGGCCGGTGGGGGACGGGAAGGGCCCGGCGGCGGCCTACCTGGACCCTCCGCCGTTCGACTTCACCGGCTTGAAGACCCACCTGCCCGGAGGCAAGTACGTGGGCGGGCTGATCTACTACCAGGTGATGAACGGGATCACCGGCACGGCTATGCCCTACTTCAAGAAGGAACTGGAGTCGGCGAAGATCTGGGACGTGTCCAGCTACGTGGCGAGGGACTTCGTGGGGTACACGGACTACCGCGTTCCGCCTTTCGGCCTGGACGCCGCCTACATCACGCCGCCCAATCCCACACTGCCCTACCGGCCGCCGGCCGGAGAGGCGGGAGGCCGCTGATGGCGCTCATCCTCGCGTGGCTCCTCTACTGTCTGCTCGGGGTCGTCATCTTCGCCGCGCTCTTCCTGTGGGCGGTGCGGAACGGGCAGTTTCGCGACCAGGAGCGGGCGCGCCACCTACCGCTGCTACATCCGCCCGAGCGCGAGCGCCGGCCGGGCGAGCCGGAGGGGAGCTGAAGATGCCGGCGGTGGAGGTGAACTGGTATCGCTGGCTGCTGGCGATGGTGGTGACGGGGATCGGGCTGGCCGCGTTCCTCTGGCTGGGCTTCTACCTCCCCAGCCGGCCGGGCGAGGTCGAGCCGGCGCGCGAGCAGTTCCCGCGCGGGATCGAGGTCAGTTCCCGCCGGATGCCGCAGGTGCTGATCTGGTGCTACGTCGTGATGGGGGTCTTCATCGTAATCTATACGATCGTCGCCTGGTGGGCGAAGTTCAACTACTGAGGAGAAGGGAACATGTCCGACGGCGACGGCAAAGTGCTCGAGAGCGGCGAGCGCCGGGAGACGGTCGTGGCGTGGATTGTCATCGCGCTGCTCGTGGCGGTGATGTTCTTCCGCGCGGCGCTCTCGATGTGGCTCTACGGCAATCCCCCGCGGAGCTGGCAGTATCGCGTCTCGCCGCAGATCCCGGCGCAGGCCTACGGGAGCACCCAGCCGGCCTCTCCCTCCACGCAGGTGGAGAAGCAGGTGCCACTCCCGCCGGGCGAGCAGAAGGAGAAGAAGGAGTGAGATACGCCTCCTGGGCGATGGTGGGGGTGGTGGCGCTGGGGGTGAGCACGCAGCCGTTCGCGTGCTTCCCCCGGATGAAGTCCACGCCTTCGCTCAAGCCCTACGAACGGCAGATGCCGGCACAGCCGCGGGGGACGGTTCCGTTCGCGCAGGGGGTGGAGTCGCCGCAGGGGACGGACATACTCGCCACGGCCGCCCGGCCCGTGCCGGCGACGCCGGAGAACATGCAGACCGGTGGCGTGTACTATGAGTACTACTGTGCGATGTGCCATGGCCCAGGGGGCGGGGGGGACGGCACGGTAGGCCACAGCTACGTGCCTCCCGCGCCGGCGCTGAACACCTCGAAGGTGCAGGCCCTGTCGGACGCGGAGTTGGTGAAGGCGATGCTCACCGGCGTGGGACACGAGCCGGTGCTGGCGCACACGGTGGCGCCGGAGCGGCGCGGGTACATGATCGTGTACCTGCGGTCGCTGAAGTCGGCGGCCTCGCGCGTGCCTCCGCGGTAGGTCGCGGGATCAGGCGGCGGAGGTGGGATGCTGGACGCGCAGCATGCTCTCCGCCTCCAGGCGCACGGTGGTGCCGTGCTCCTGGGCCGCGCGCTGCAATTCGCGGAAGGCGCCCTCTTCGGAGAGGCGCGCGTGCCCGCCGAGGTGCTTGACCGCGCGCTGCACGAACTGCCAGGTCTGCAGGGCCTCGTGCGCGTTCAGGCTCTCCTCCCGAATGGTCATGAACCGCGCGAATCGCTTGACGGCCGCCTCCACGACGGCCGTGATCTCGTCCGGCATGAAGGGCTTGACCAGGTAGTCCATCGCCCCGATCTCGTCGGCGGCGACCAGGAAGCTGGTGTCGCCCGTCACCATGACGACGCAGGTCGGGCCTTCCTCCATGAGCACCCGCGTCGCCTCGATGCCGCTCATCTCCGGCATGCGGATATCCATGAGCACGACGTCGGGCGCGTGATCCCGGCAGAGCGCAATGGCCTCCTGCCCGGTACGGGCCACCCCGACCACCTCGTACCCGTGCGTTTCGAGTTCGGTGCGAAGGACCGTGGGGGTCAACCAGTTGTCTTCGGCGATGATGACGCGCAATGACATGATGCTCTCACCGTGATGTTGTCCCCCACTTATTCTGTACCCGACGGGGCCGGGAGTTCAACAGGGGCGGAATGGATCGCGTCCGATTGCCAGCACATCGGGGAGCCGCGCCTCTCCGGCGGGCGCGCAGGGGGGCGTGGAGCTTCCGGACGGGCTGCTCTGTCTTGCGGGAAGCACACGCGTCTCCGGGGGCCGCAGAGCGCGGGGCGAGAGGCGGGGCGCGGCCCGCCGGGCCGGAGATATGTGAGGTAGAGACGCCGGCTTGTGACGAGCAAGCCCGACTATCTCGTCCGAAAGCCGGAAAGCCGTGTGGCCTCGCAGGCCACCGCAGGCGAGGAGTACCGCGATGAAGCCAAGAATGCTCTACTCCGCAGCAGGGCTGCTCCTGCTGCTGGTCGTGGTCCAGGCCTCCGCGTCGGCCATTACCGTCACGGTCAACGGCCAGCCCCTGCCCCCGTATCCACCCGCGATCGAGCGACACGGTCGCGTGCTGGTTCCCATGCGGGGGGTGCTGGAGTCGCTGGGCGCGACGGTGTGGTGGCAGGACGCGACGCGGACCGTCACCGCCACCCGCGGTGACCGGACTGTGCAGATGACCGTCAACCAGCCGATGGCCTACGTGAACGGCCAGCCGCTGGCGCTCGGTGTTCCGCCGATGCTGGTCCGCGGGGTGACGTACATGCCGCTGCGGTTCCCGGCGCAAGCCCTGGGTGCGAGCGTCACGTGGCACCCCGGCCGGCAGGTGGTGGAAGTCATCACCGCGGGCGTGATGGCGGCCGCGGCGCCGCCGCCGGCGGCACCTGCGCCTGCGCCCTTCTGTGCAACCGCCCTGCCTCCCGTGCGCATGGGGGGAGCGGTCACGGGCGTGGTGACCGGCGTGTCCTCCAACCAGCTCACGCTCTGCGTGGGGCCGGGCACGCAGACGTTCGTCATCACCCCCGGCACCAGCATCTACGTGCTCGACCGGCCGGCCGCGCGGTGGCAGGTGCAGCCGGGGGATCAGGCGCACCTGGAGTTTGACGCGCGCGGGTTCGCCCTGCAGGTGCGGGCGACGTATCAGTGCGTGGTGGGCGTCGTCCAGTCCATTCGCGGTCAGGAGATCGTGCTCGACACCTATCCGCAGCCGCTCCTGATCCAGCCGGGGGCACGCATCACCTCTCCCCTCGGCGAGCACCGCTCGCTCGCAGACCTCCGGGTCGGGGAGCAGGTGATGGTGAGGGTGACTCCGGCGACGCCGTACGCGTTCGGTGTCGCGGAGCTGTGGCAACCGCCGGCGCAACTGACGGTCACGCACAACGCGACGCGGGGGCTGCGGCCGGGGCAGGTGCTGACCGTGCACGCGTATGGGCCCCCGGGCGGACAGGCCTGGTTCGACCTGGGCACCTGGCAGCAGCGCATTCCGCTGCACGAGACGTGTTGCGGGAGCTACCAGGGGGGCATCGTGATCCCATCGGTGCAGGTGGCGTTGCAGGCGCCGGTGATCGTGCACCTGTACACGCCGGACGGCCGGTGGATGCAGGCCACGGCGGCGGCGCCGGTGCAGGTGGCACTGCTACCATAGCGTCGGGCACAACCGAAAAGGGGAACTCCTCTCGGAGTTCCCCTTTTGCGGGTTGAGCGAGTGAAGCAGGGGGCTTTGAGCCCGTCAGGAGGTCAGAGCAGCAGTCCGAAGGCGCGGGCGATGTAGGCCGCCATCTGATCGCGGGTTACCACGATCTCGGGATGGTAGCCGTCCGCATAGCCATGCACGATGTTGTGGGCGCGGCAGTATTCGATGGCCGCGTAGGCCCAGAAGTCGGCGGGAACGTCGGCGAAGGAGGGCGAGGTCGGGGGCGTGTAGGCCGCGAGGGCGGTCTGGCCGCCGGCGAGGGCGCGGGCGATGAAGACGGCCATCTGGTCCCGGGTAACCACCCACTCCGGGTGATAGCCGTCCCAGTACCCGCCGACGATGCCCAGCTCCTTGCAGTACTCGATGTATCTGAACGCCCACTGGTCCGCGGGCACGTCCGGGAAGGAGGGCGTAGCGGGCCCGGCCGGCACGGAGGCATCCCCGCCCGCGAGGGTGCGGGCGATGAAGGCCGCCATCTGGTCCCGCGTAACCTGCCAGGTCGGCTGGTAGTTGCCATCCCAGTATCCGTGGACGATGCCGGCGTAGTAGCAGGCGGCAATCTCCCGCGCCGCCCACTGGTCGAGCGGGACGTCGGGGAAGATGGAAAGCGTGCGGAAGTCGAGGGAGACGACCTTGTCGCCGTCCATGGAGAAGGTGACCGGGTTGGTGTGCTGGGTGATATCGCCGCCCCAGGCCCACAGGAGCGTCCCCGCGTCGGGGATCGCCTCCACCGTCACCGTCTCGCCGGCGGCGAACATCAGCTCCGTCGGCAAGGCTTGCGCCACGCCATCCACCTTGACGCTGCCCCCGGCGCCGGAAAGATCGAGGGCGTAGATATCAACGGCGAAATGGGCGACGAAGACCAAGTCGCGATCCACGACCAGGGAGATGGGGTTGTCGCTCCCGAAGACGTCGCCGGTCCAGTTGGCGAAGTTGTAGGTCGCGTCGGGATAGGCTTCGATGTCGAGCGTCGTGCCGTAGTCAAACGAGGCCGACCAGGGGAGGGAGTAGAGTACGCCGTTCACCACCACGCCGCCTCCGCCCTCACCGCCGATGGTGACCTGGCAGTGAGAGACGTCGAAGAGCGCGGCGATGTTGGTGTCGCCGTTGACGGTGAGTGACACCGGGTTGCTGGCGCTGGTGAGATCGCCGGACCAGGCCAGGAAGGCATGTCCCGCCTCCGGCACCGCTTGCAGGGAGATGGAGGCGCCGGGGTCAACCAACGCGGACCACGGCAGGGGATGGGCGACGCCGTTGACCAGCACGGAGCCGCCCTCGCCAGTGAGGTTGAGCGCATACTGGGTGACGGTGAAGTTGGCGACGATGCTCAGGTCCTTGGTGACGGTCACCGTCGCCGGGTTGGTGGACCCGTAGAGATCGCCGGTCCACACGCCAAATCGGTTGTTTGGGTCGGCCACGGCCTGGAGGGTCAGCTCTGACCCATAGGCAACGCTTTTTGACCAGGGGAGCGTCACGGCCTCTCCCCCGATCAGGATGGAACCATTGCCCACCTTGTCCAGCGAGACCTGGTAGTTGTGCGGCGTGCCGGAGATGACGATGTCGTCAATGTAGCCGCGGTCGCTGGTCCCGATCTGCCCGGTGAGGGCGACGCGGAGGGCGAAGCGGGCGTTGTCGGCCGCGCTCGCGGGGAGGGTGAGGTCGAAGGGATGGAGTTGCCCATCGGCGGTCGGGTCCGGCTTGGAGATGCGGGCGAGCACGGTCCAAGAGGTGCCGTTGAACCAACTGAGGTCCACGCGGCTGTGCTTCTTGGACAGGCCCTTCGCACCGAGAGAGAAACTCACGGTGACACTGTCGTAACCCCGGGTGGAGAGGGTGCGCTGCAAGCTCTCCCGCTTGGCGATCTGGGCGCAGTGGGTCCCGTCGGCGGGCGCCCCGCTGAACCAGTCCGGCGTGCCGGTGATGGCCCAGCCTGAGATTCCTGCTTCGAAGTTATCTGCGAAGATGACGGCGGAATGTGCTGGAGTGCCGGCCAGCAGGCCGGCGAGCGCGGCTCCGAGTACGAGCAGGAAGGGCCACTTCCGGTTCGAGCCGCGTACGAGCGAATACCACCTCCCTTCCCACACCAGCCTCCACCCACTGAGGGAGGGCCGTGTGGAGCGTGGGCCGCGGCCCCTGAGACGGGCCAAGCGGTCGTGAAGCCACTGCCACAGCATACTGCCTCCTCTTGCAGCGTGCGGCGCGACGCGCTCGCCTCGCTGCCCCATGTGTCTCCCCTCAACACCAAACGGCTCAATGAGGGCCGGGGGGCCACCTCATTGAGCCGTTATCTGGGGTTAAGGATACGGCTGCCTGGGGAGGCCTCCCGGCGCACTCATTGACGAGTGGTGTGAAGCCGGGAATCTCTTCGGCAGCCTGGCAGTCTTGGCTAAACGAACCGCGTTAGACCCATAGCTTTGCGTCGCGGCCTTTCGGCCGCTTTGCCTTTATCGGGGAGACCCTATTCAGTTGTCTGAGGCCAAAAGCGCCGCCCGAAGGGCAGGCCCATTCCTGCCCTTCGCGCGGCGCCAGGGGGTGCATTCCATAAGGGAGGCGGATTCCTAACATACTTTCTTGGGGTCTAGGGTCTGGGGTCTAGGGTCTAGGGTCTAGGGAGGGGGACGGCCGCGCATGGGAAGCGGTATTGGTGAACATTTCCGAGTTCTGAGGACGACGGCGGGAAGGGAGCGACCGGCCGCGCGTCGTCATGCGTCGTCATCAGGGCGTTTTAGGGAACTTCTGCAAGGGGTGGGGGCCGGGGGCCGGGGGCGGCGTCAAGACGCGTCAGGAGCCGAGTGGCGGGGGGCATGACAGTATATGACAGTAAAAGGGGGGTTTTGCAAACACTTCTTGCCGGCGGAAAATGTTGCGCGAAATACTGTCATGCCCCCCACGAATCAGCCGAGCACACGCTTGAGTGCCTGACTGGCAGACATGGATCGCTCCAGGTGTTCAATGAGCCCGATTCCAACAAGGTAGCGTAAGTTCATCTTACGGCCGGCGGTAATGCCCTCGCGCTGGAGGAGATGGCGGGAGAGCCAAACGGCGCTGTTGAAGGCGCGGGGGGAGTCGTTGAGGGTGCACCAGAGATTGTAGGCCTTCCAGAGCGCGCCGGTCTCGACCCGGGCCTTGGGCTCGGAGTAGCAGTCCTGGGTGAGGAAGTCGGCGAGGGGGTCCATGGCCCTGAAGAGCAGATCGGTTTCCTGCAGGACGCCGGCGGGAGGACAGAGGCCGGCGCGCTGCCATTCGAGGGAGCCGCGGACGGCCCAGGCGAGAAGGCCGGGGAGTTCGGCGGCGAGCTTCCCACGCAGGGCCTCGTCGCGGATGGGCTGCTTGTCCTTCCCGTTCTTGCCCTTCTTGGCGGGGCTCTCCGCGGGCCGGTAGAAGGTCTGGCGGAAGGGCAGGAGGTAGAGGCGGCGCTTGAGGGCATAGCTCTGGGAGGCGAAGCGGGGGACTTCGTTGGTGGGGAAGAGGAGCTTGAAGGCAGGGGAGTAGGAGAAGGGGTCGCGGTAGGCGGGGCGGCAGGTGACGGGGTCGCCGCCGGTGACGCGCTTGAGGAGGGCTTCGTTCAGCCCCTGGGTGCCGGCGCCTTCGCTGGCGGTGACGAGGCGGGCGCCGAGGAGGGGGGCGAGGTCGGCGGGGGCCTCACGCGTCCCGAGAAAGACGGAGGCGGGGGTGTCGGCGGCGTAGGTTCCGAGGAGGGCGCGGAGGGTTTCCACGAAGACGGTCTTGCCGTTAGCCCCATTGCCGACGAGGAAGAAGGCGGCCTGCTCGCGGGTATCGCCGGTGAGGAGATAGCCGGCGAGGCGGTGGGCGAAGGCGACGAGGTCGGCATCGCCCAGGAAGACCTCGTGGAGGAAGTCCTCCCAGCGGGGGCAGGCCGCGTCGGGCTGGTACTCAACGGGGGCGAGCTTGTGGAGGAGGGCGGCGGGATCGTGGGGGCGGAGGTCACCGGTGCGCAGATCGAGGATGCCGTTGGCGACGTTGAGGAGGAAGGGGTCGCGGTCGTAGTCCTCGGGGGAGGAGGCGAAGGCCGGGGACGACGCGGCGCAGGCGAGAGCAGCGCGGCGGCGAGCGAGGGCGCCGGAGGTCAGGGCCCAGCGGGTTTCCCGGTCGCGCTCGGCCTCGGGGAGGCCGGCGGCCTGCTGGAGGCGATGGGCGGTGATGTCGAGGGCGAGGCGGTCGGCCTCGCCGGCGACCTCGTCGGCCCAGTGGCGGCCGTTCCAGAGGCGCCAGCGGTCGACACCGTGGACGAAGCGGAGGCGGTCGCGGTGGAGGTGTTCGAGGCAGGCGGCGTTGCCGGCGTCGGTGCGGGGGTACGTGGTGGTGGTCATGGGAGGGGTTCTCCTGTACAAGCAGGTGTTGAGGCCACTACGACCTCGTCGTCGGCTTCTTCGGCTTGGCTTCGAAGAGCTTCAGCACACGGTCGCGCAGATAGCGCTGCACGAACGAATTCACTGTGCCATCGGGATACAGGACGCGGTTGCCGATCAGCGGCCCGATCACCTCCTCGAAGGCGTACTTCGAAAGCGCGCTCTTGAGGAGGAGTTCCTCACTGGAGTAAACGGCGTTTTCCCAGAGCCACTCCCAGAGCTCGCTTTCCGAGTCGCCGTCGCACGGGGTCAGCTGGCTCCCACGGTTGACCTTGGTGTTTGTCCAGGCAACGACGACCTTGGTCCTGTCGGGGTCGTCGGCGACGAGCAGCACGGCCTCCGGCTTCTCATTCTCCTTGAAACGGGACAGCTTCTCGGCATAGAACTCTTCCTGCACGGTGCGACTCCTTTCTCGGCCGGCCGCTTAGAGGACGCAGTTGCAGCGGCCCAGCCTGGTCTCTGCATTCACGGCTTCCCACACTTCGTGGTTCTCAAGACAGAGGGCGAGTTGGAGGTCGGGATGCACGTCTCGCGCGAGGCGTGCGAGACGTACGTACATGGTGGTGCGAAGGGCGGTGGGGTAGCGGGCGCGGCCGTCGGCGGCCGGGCCGTCACCGGCCAGGTGGCGGGAGATGGCGTTGTCACGGCCGAGTTGGCGCTCCAGGAGGCGACGCGCGTTGGCGTAGCTGCATATCGCGCCGAGAGTGAGGCGCTCGACGGGTACCTGGGTAAGCAGGCTTCGGAGGAACCGGTCGTACTTCGCCTCCCAATCGGGGACCGGGATGAGGGGCATGATCACCGCGCGGACAGGATAGCCGGCCTCGGCCGCCGCGCGCATGGCGGCGATCCGGGATGCGACGGGTGGGACGTTGCGCTCGAACTGGGCGGCGATCTCGGGCGGGTTGAGACTCCAGGAGAGGATGGTCCTCCTCCGGTGGTCCAGGCCGAGCAGCCGTCCGACGGCATCGCTCTTGGTCAGCAGCACCTGCCGCGCGAAGGGGTGCCGGGCAAAGAAGGGGACCAGGACGGTGGAGTAGGCCGAGAGGGGGTCGAGCGCGAGGCCGTCTTGCAGCTTGCCCAGATAGAACGCGACGGGACGGGCGAGGTCGTTCGCGGTGCGGTTGATCTCCTGGAGGATCTCCAGGAGGTTGACGAACAGCTTGACGGTGGGGGAGTGCCATACCCCGGTCGTCCCGGCCAAGTAGCAGTAGGCGCAGCCGTAGAAGCAGTGGCCGTACACCGAGAAATGCCAGTAGTTGGGGCAGGTATTGCCCGTTTCTTCGCTCAGACGGACGGCGCTCAGATGCTCACCGAGGACGAGGGTGCGCACTCCTTCTCGGTGACGGGCCAGCGGGTCGTCCTCCGGCACCGGGAGGCGGTTGTGAGGCACGTCGTCGCGCTCAAGGACGGGGACCGATGGATAGCATGCACAGATACGGGCAACGTAGTCGCGGCGGGCGGGCGTGGTGCGGCTCCCCTTGGCCAGGATGATCCGCGCGACGTCGAACCGCTCCGGCGGGACGGGCTCGTAGTCGGCCGGTAGCGCGGGCGGGGTCGGTGGGGGTTCGGGGAAGAGGGTTGGGGTGGGTAGGGACATGGGGTGTTCTCAGAGGGATGGGGCCCGAGCGGCCTTCCGGCCGGTCAGGTCCTCCCAACGCTTGACAATCAGGTCGCAGTAGGCGGGACTTCTCTCGATGACAAGGGCCCGACGCGAGGCCTTCTCGGCCGCGACCAAGGTCGTGCCCGAGCCGCCGAAGGGCTCGAAGACACAAGCGTCCACACCGGTGTAGGCCTGCAGGCAACGATAGGGTATCTCGACCGGGCATACGGCCGGATGCCCGTAGGTCGCCACTTGGTTGGTAACAGCCGGGATCTCCCAGACGTCAGTGTGGTGCTTGGACATGTACTCGACGCCGTCGCGCGTCATCTTGGGCATAGGGCCCGGCCTCTGGAACACCAGGAGCGCCTCCCACTGGAGCGCCGGGTAGTAGCAGTGATTCCGTGGGATATGACAGTTCCTGTTGACCGCATAGTTGGCACCTCGCTTTGCCCACACGATCGTGTCGAGGTAGCGCAGCCCGGACTCATCGAGGAGCATCGAATGACGGCTGGTTAGGTCCCGGTGGGAGGAGCATTCGTTGGCGATGTTCCACACGAGTACTCCGCCGTCTTTGAGCATGTCGCGGCAGTTCTCGATGATCTTTCGCATATCGAGAAGGTAGGCCTCGTATGTTCCCCAGTGTGCGTACTCTCGCTGGTTGAAGTAGGGTGGTCCGCCGAAGACGTGGTCCACCGGCTGCAGGCCGGTCGGCCGTCGCACCATCTCACCGTCGCGTGAGTCGCCGCAGAGCAACCGATGGGGGCCAAGGGTGACGAGGTCGCCGGGCTTGGTCTGCGGGGCGCCCTCTACTTCGGGCAGCCGATCCTCCTCGTCAGCCTGGAGTAGGTACCGGCGCAACTCGTCATGGCTGAAGCCCAACTCCCTCGGGTCAACCTCCTCTGTGATGAGCTCGCGAAGCGCATCCCGCAGCTTCGCGGGATCCCAATCGGCGATCTCGGCTGTCTTGTTGTCTGCCAGGGAGAAGGCTCGCCGTCGTGCGTCGGTCATCTCGAGGATGATCACGGGCACGGTCTGGAGGCCGAGCTTCTTGGCGGCTTTCCAGCGGGTGTGACCGGCGACGATCATCAGGTTCTGATCACAGAGAATCGGAACGTTGAAGCCGAAGGCAGTGATGCTTCGCAGGACTGCGTCCACCGCGTGATCGTTCAGCCTTGGGTTTCCCTCCCAGGGCCTCAGGTTGGACAACTCCACCTCATGTATCTGTAGCATGGTCGTCGTGTCCTCGTGGGATAGGAAACATCTGTTTGCACGCTACCTACATGCTAGCAGCTCGACAGCAGCTTGTCAAGTGGGAATCTGAGGAAATCCGGGCGACGGCGGCGTTGCCGGCGTCGGTGCGGGGGTACGTGGTGGTGGTCATGGGAGGGGTTCTCCTCGTTGTATAGAACATTTGTTTGCATTATAGGGGGAGGAGGGGGGAGGTGTCAAGAGGCGCGCGAGTTTCGAAGACACTAAGGAGGCACCCGTTCCCCTTCGCGAAGCTCAGGGTCAGGGCAAGCTCCGACACAAAGGCAAAAGCAAGCATGCAAAAGGCGACATAAAAGGCAGAAGGTAGTTAGCAGTATGAAGAGGGGAAGAGGCAGAACGGCCGGGGCCGGGGTCCACGAGGGGGACGGCCGGCGGGAAGCCTGGCTGCCGGGCGAGGCGCAGGCCTCTTGTCGGGCGGTGTACGGCGTGCTACACTAGGCGGTGCGAGAGACCCCTCGCAACCTGCGCCCCGCGGTTCGGCCTCCCCAGGCGACGACCGCGGGGCGCATCCGTTGGTAACGAAGAGGCGAAGAGGCGAGGGGGGGAGAGAACCGCAGATTCCGCAGATGGTAGGAGTAGGAACGGCCAGAACGACCGGAAAGGGAGAGGTGTCAAGGCCAGTCCAAATCTCCCCATTTCGCCAGTTGAAAATTCCCCACCCTGACGGGTTCACTTGGTCTCCTCCCTCCTCTCCGGCGAGGGGATCAGCCCTGCCTTGCGCCGGTCTTTGAGCCGGTAGCTCTCCCCGCGGATGTTTACCGTCATCGAGTGGTGCAGGAGTCGGTCCAAGAGGGCGGTGGCGATGATGGGATCGTGGAAGATGGAGCCCCACTCGCCGTAGCTCTTGTTGGAGGTGAGCACGATGCTGCCCCGCTCGTAGCGGGCCGAGACGAGCTGGAAGAAGATGGTCGCCCCCACCGCGTCCAGGGGCAGGTAGCCCATCTCGTCAATCACCAGCAGCTTGGGCCCCAGGTAGACGCGCAGCCGCCGCTCCAGCCGGTTCTCTCTCGCCGCCCGGCCCAGATCCGAGATCAGGTCATGGGCGGTGATGAAGTAGGCGCCGAAGCCGGCTTCAATCGCCTGCAGGGCGAGGGCCACCGCCAGGTGGGTCTTGCCCACCCCGGGCGGTCCCAGGAAGATCACGTTGCTCGCCTCGTGCACGAAGCGTAGCGTCTGGAGTTCCTTGATCTGGCGCTTATCCAGACTCGGCTGGAAGCTGAAGTCAAACTGGGCGAAGCTCTTGTGATAGGGCAGGTGGGCGAGGCGGGTGCGGGCGAGCAGGTACCTCCCCCGGCGCGCCTCCGCCTCCTCGGCCAGCAGGTCGGCGAGGAAGTCCGCATAGGCGCGCTCCTCCTTGGCCGCTCGCTCCAGGTGCGCCTCGAGCACCGCCTCCGTCTCCGTCAGTCCCAGAGAGGGCAGCAGCACCCCGAGCCGCTGGATCGCACTCATCGCGCCACCCCCTCGGTCCCCACCTCATAGCTCGCCAGGGGCCGCACTTCCACCTCGGGCGCCCCCAGACGCAGATGCAGCTTGTGGGGGCTGGGCGGACCCGTGGGGCCGAAGGGCATCCCCCGCCGGTGGGCGGGATCGGTGAGGCACTGGTAGCGACCGGCGCACTCCTCGTGCACCGCGATCGGCACGCCCTCGGCGTAGCAGGTCAGCTGGCCTTCCGTCGTCTCTACCTGGACGGGCACTCCCACCAGCTCCCAGGGCACCGAGTAGCGGTTGGTGCGGTACTGGACGTAGGCGTCGCGGGGGACCTGACGGGGCCGGCCGGGCAGGAAGGGATAGTGGGGGTACGCCGGCAGCGGGAGCAGGAAGGGCTGCTCTTCAGCCAGCGCTTCCGCCACCACTCTCCCGGTGGTGCCGTGCACCCGCTGATTGGCTACCTCCCACACCCAGCGGCGCAGCCCGCCCGGCACGGAGCCAAAGTCCTCCCCCTGCCAGCCGCACACGAAGTTGCCCTTCAGGTACTTGATGCCGGACTCCGCCTTCCCTTTGGTCTGCGGGCGGTAGGCGTGGCAGAGCCGGGGCGTGAAGCCCCACCAGTCCGCGAAGTCTCGGAAGAGGGGATGCCAGCGGATTTCTCCCCGTTCATCACTATCCACCAGCACCGTCTTCATGCGATCGTAGAGGATCTCTCGGGGCACTCCCCCGAGCTGAAGAAAGGCCTCCTCGTGCAGCGCCAGCAGCGTCTCGATACGCTGATCGAGGGCGACCTCGGCCACCATCGCCCGGGAGTACCCGAGGGTAAGCACGAAGCCCCACACGGAGCGGCGCTTCCCTTCCCCCTCTTCCACATAGCCCAGGTGCCCCCAGTCCATCTGCGCCTGCTGGCCCGGCGGGGTCTCGAAACGCCGCACCGCCACTTCCCTGGCCGCCTTCCGTCGCGGCTGGAGGTACATCTTCAGCAGCGTATAGCTGCCCGCGTAGCCCCGCTCCTTAAGCTCCCGCAGCAGCACCACCGCATTCCATACCCCCGCCCGCAGCCGCTTCTCCACATACTCCGTGAAGGCGTCCAGCTTGCTGGGGCGGGGGGCGCGGGGGCCATACCGAGGGATACCGCCCTTCCCCAGATAGTGGCGTATCGTCTTGCGGTCGAAGCCGGTGAGGCGGCTGATCGCGCTCACCGACAGCCCCTCCCGGTGTAGGGTCTGAATCTCGTTCACCTCGCAACTCCTCAGCAGGGTGGCCACCTCCTCCGTCATCGGATGAGGGGCCTCTTCCATCCGCCACCGGCGGATCACTGAGGGCGGGGAATTTTACTTTGGCGATTTGGGGAGTTTACAGCTGGCGCTGACACGAGCGCCACATCGAACGGCTGAAGGGGCGAAGCGCGGGAGTAGGCCGAACTGATCTGCAGACAGAGGCCGGGGCGGAGGGCGCGGCGCGGCGAGCAGGAAGCACCCCGTCGGGGCGGCGGAGGAGGTTGTGCAGGGCGGGTCATGCCCTTTGTGAGAAGCGCGTGGTAGTCGGAATGCGTCGTCTGTACCCAATGCCGTTTACTTAGGGCTGAGGGGCTCCACGTTGGCGGCCAAGGCGCCCCGTCGAAGGGCACCGGCGTGCCGCACCGGACGGGCACTGTCGGTTAAGTAAACGGTGTTGAGTCTGTCGCCGAAATCCGTCGGCTCATGGACGGCTGGTACTACCCATTGTGAGCACTCCGAGGAAGCAACCCGGCGTCTAACACGGCCCACAAGAGGTGCACTACATTCCTCATGGCGTAGACTCGGAGCGCGCCCTTGGCGATCTTGTCGATCATCTTCTTCCGCTGGTCACCGAAGTCCGAGATGCCGCGCAGCACAACGGCTGCGGCAGGGGTCAGTCGCGAGTAGACGGCAGCGAGCGCGCCGCCACTCTCCATCTCCAGTGCCAGGTACTTGCGGTTGATGGACTTCACCCATCTCAGAAACTCGCTGGCCGCGCTAACGACAGGGCCGCACGCGATGGGGCCGCCGAAGGACTGCGGCGCTTCCCGGACATGGCCCTTGCGCGCGAGTCTGGTGTACGCGTCCTCGGGGACAGTAGTAGCGCGGCACTGTCTGCTCAGGGATTGCCACCCCTTGAAGTTGTCGGGGTGGGCGAACTCGAGGTCCCTGATTGACTGAGTCAGTGCATCGTTGCATCTGAATGGCTCACCGGCCGCGATGAACTCGAAGCCTGTCTCGCTAGGTACAACCTTTGCCTTCTCAAGGTAGTTGTTAACATGGGTACCGACTACCACGTCACCGAGGGTCACGTCGTCGTCTATCGCGGCTGCGATACCTAGCACGACGATGCACCGAGGATTACGGCGGCCAATGAACTGGTCAGTCGCGACGGCGGCTTGCGTCGGTCCCATGTCACCGATTAGCGCCGCGGCAACTCGGTACGCGGCACCTCCGCTTGGGTACCCGAAGAGGTAGTCGTGGCGCCCGGTGGCATCGTCGCGTCGGGGAATGGCTGACAACCGCTCCAGATCGGGCTGCAGTTGCCGGAACTCCTCCGCTGTAGGAACGATGATGCCCACGTCGGTCTCGCGCGTCCATTCCTGATCCAGCTTCCGGATGTCTGTAGCCATCTCCGTGCACTCGCTGTTGGCCAGGTGGTCGGCAATCGCGCGAACCTGCTGGGCCTGCACGATCGCGATCAATGCTTCCTCCATCCAGCCGCTGTTAGACTGTCCTGCCATGCGCGGGACACCCCGGATCCCGAGGTCTTGTGTGGCCTTGACCAACGCAGATAGGCAGTGCGGGTACAGCGCGTACTTGCGCGCAAGATCCGCAACGGTGAGCGGGGTCATATTGGCCAGTCTCCCCAGAGAATGCTCTCCTCGAATTGGCGAATAGCCGGGGTGCTCTCGGCGAGTCTCGCCTCCAGATAGGTCAGGAAATCCATGAGCTGGCCCTTGAGGGCAAGTGTGCTGAGAAGCTGCACGCAGTAATCGCGCGTAAGGGGGCGCTCCAGCGGCACGGGAAGGTCCTGGAATGCCGCTTCGATGGCATCGCTCTGGCCTTCGTTCCACCGGGTCGTCAGCCACGAACCGAGGTGCAAGAGCGGACCAGGGCTAGGGCGGCTTCCTGGGGCGGAACGGACGGGAGGCGTGAAGGGATCTACCGCAGCGAATTGCAGGCTGGCGAGCAGCGCGGCTTCACCTGCCCGGCGCAACTCGTTGTGGATGTGCGCAGCGGCCGTACTCAGGTCGAGGCCTTGCAGCCAGCACAGCTTGACAAACGCCCCCAGAAGGAGACAACACTTCGTTGAGGCAAGTCCTCGATCTGCGGAAATGTAGGCGCTCGACTGCGGTCGTTCCTGAACATAGGGCCGCTGGAGCCAGGTGTGCGGCACAGTGATCTGCTGTTTGCTGATCGGAAGCGTGAGGCAGAGGCGCAGGTTCCGGTCCGGGGTGGGATCATCCCAGAGGTGCTCGAGTGTGGAGGCACCCCACATGCGCATCCCACTCGTGTCGAGCAGGGGGATGGCAGCGACGGCCATGTGCTGCCCGGACCTGAGTTCCTCATCGGCACCAGCCTTCTCGGTGTACACAACCAGACGGCGTCTGACAGCCATCGCGTACAACGAAAGGACCTCCGGGCCGACAGGAAACGGGGCATCAAGTGCCTGAAGTAGCTGGGCGTCCTCGTTGGTGAGGAGGGCGCACTGGTTCCCGCGGAAGGGGGTGCACAGATGAGCGAGGGTCTCCGCCGCGTTTGCCCCCAGAACCGGCAGTGGGCCATCCTGACCGACCAGGATACAGCAACGATGTGTCGCGCTCGGCGTCTTCGGGTGTGGACCCACGGCGCGGCAGATCACACAGGCCGCCGCTCCTAGGGGCACGGTGGTGCCGCCCGTAATGATGGGGGCTCGGTGCCAGGCCAGCAGGGGCCGGGGCTGCGTCCCCTCGGGGTCCCGAGGAACGTCGTCGATGACAACTGGCACCGGCTGCGCCGCCATCGCGTCGCATAGTCGGCCGAGGAATAGCGCGAGCGGGGTACCGAGCCAGGCGTCGGTCGGGATGGGGATCTGAGACGCGCTGAATGGCTCCCCATTGTAGCCGTAGATTGCCTTTTCAAGGCCCAGTGCCTCGAAGTCCGGCGCGACGGAGGCAGGGCCGGTGACGTTCCAGCGCACGGTCCAGGTGTCTGTGCCGTCACGGGCGTCCGTCGTGATTCGGATCCCTATGTGTGGTGGCGGGCCCTGGGCGCTCGCAGCTAGTCCGAGATGAGTTTCCATTGATCTCCGCCGAACTCCGTCTCCCGAAGCAGACGCCAACGACCCAGGAGCTGCCCCTCACGGTAAGACAGGAACGAGCAGTCTACGACGCGACCGGGCAAACAGAATGACAGGATGGCTTCCCCGGTCAGAGGGATCTGTGCGGTCGAGGCGGCGGCGCCTTCGTCCCATTCAGCGACCAGCACGTGTTCCTGCATCTCCATTATGGGCGGAAGCCAGCGTTGAGCCAACTCCGGTGATCGGCGCATGCCAGGGATACGCAACGTTGCGCACACCTCGTCTCCAGCGTCGACGGCCCGGGCCGTCACCGTGAGGAGGTACGGACCGGTCAGTAGGCTGCAGACGTGGAGGAATTCGTCATATCTGTTCTGAGATAGCCAACTTACGGCGGAGTAATCGCCGGCATCGCGCTTGAGTTCAAGGAGCAACTGCGCCATCCTCGCGCAGGACACGGCCTCGCCTAGTCTGCCCTCATGGAGGTGTTCGACAGCTGTAAGGATTTGCTGTTGGATAGCGGTCTCCTGTGGGTGGCAGGCCGCGAGCAGGGCGACCTGATCATCGACCAGGAGATGAAGAGTCCCACCGGCACACGGCGGTTCGTGGAGAACGGCGATTTCGGTGGCGAGGTCGAGGGCGTCCCTCGCTAGCAGTCCCTCCGGTCTAGTCGACACTTGGCAGCCTCAAGAACGCCTTGACGAGAGCGGCGTCCGTCATCTGCGGCATCCCGAGGCCGGCGGTGAAGAGCCGCGTGACGAGGACCCCTTCCTTCTCATAGGAGGGCACCTCCTCCGCGAGAAGGGCAGACGGTATCGTGATGCTCTCCAGCATGACATGCCCTGCCAACAACAAGCGCATGTGCCCCGGCTGATAGGCGGGCAGCTTGGGGTCACGTTCGTCGCTGTTTTCGTTCTGACGCAAGAACATACGCGCAGGCGCGAGGTCACCAGCTATGCCGACGCTTCGGGGAAGCATGTAGGCAGGGCAATCAACCATTGCGGCGTCAATGGCAACGCCGTGCACGCCTAGGTTGGCCAGCCACTCGGCCGATCTGTCGTCGATGTACGGATGCAACGTCCACGCGTGCCAACACTCGAATCCCGGGGTGCTGACGTCGGGCCAGACTGGGCCAAACAGCTCGGGCCAGCCGGTATGGAGGACAACCCAGGAGTCGGTGAGAGAGTACGTGCCAAGTGAGGCGAAGACACGCTGCTGCAACTCTGGAGCGCTGACCCAAAGGCTACGGAGTACCTTGCCAATGTTTGCCCTGCCATGCCTGGAGAGCACCCACTCGCCGCTTCCCGCAGACATCTCCTCCACCATGCCATACAGGGCTGTCGCTTTGTAACGCAGATCGACGACCACTGCCGGCCGCTCCTGGGGGCGCAGTAGGCGATGCTGCAAGGCCTTTCCGTCCGCCGAATCAGCACTCTTCCGCAGGTCAGGCACCGGACACCCGGTCGGCACATCGCTAATCGCCCAGGGCAGATCCATGTGAGCGACAGAGTGGACCCCGATCTGGAATTCCGTGTAGCGGGAGCGCAATTCAGATCCCTGGCAGAGCTGAACCCGATCTCCCACGGTCAGGGGCAACGGGCCGTGGGCGGCAATGTACGCACTCAGGTCCCCAGATAACTCCAGATACCTGCCTTCGCCGGACAGTAGAGCCAATTGGTTCAGTCTTGCGTTGGAATCCGGAAGGCTTCTGGGGGAGGGCGAGGACGTCGCATCAACCGCAGTGGGCCACCCCGGTTTCGGCACTTCGCCGCGCGCCTCAGCGGCCGCAGTGGTCTCATCTCGCGGTCGCACGGCAGGCGTTTGCTCCTGTTCGGCAGGAAGCCCTTCGAGTTCGTGCTCTATGGCGTCCTCGCGCATGATCGAGAGTACCCCGTAGGGGTCGCCGAGCGCGCGTGCGATGAGGTCCATGGCCTCACTGTACGTACCCCACTCGGCCGTCCTAAGAGCCTGAGCCGCGCCGAGGCGTTCCTCAGCTCTGTCGGTCGCCACTGCCCAAGAAGCAAGAGACTCCATGACTTCGTCCCTGATCTCCTCTGGCCCTGGAGGACAGGGCCAGAGCGCCCTCATCATGCGGGAGTCGCGAACCAATCGATTGGCCTTGGTGGCCAGCCTCAATATGTTACGTTCGAACTGGATGAGGGCACAATCGCTTGTCCAGATGATCCAGTGGGCATCAGGCGAAGACTGCTGGAGTTCCGCGGCGAGTGTTAGCAACAGCGCGTCGTGGTTCGAGGCTGCCTTGCTTTTCCCAGTCTGCCTCATGAATTGGAAAGCCCCTTCAAAGTCGGGCCACTGGGTGACCTCGTGGTGTGGGGACGCTGGAGGCGTAAGGAAGCCCGATTGCAGGCCCTCGCGAGGCCTTATGAGAGTGATCGTCTGGGGCAGTTCCCGGTGGGTCATGGATGAGGGGAGGCGGTCACTGACCTCTGGACCACAGTCGCAGTCCGGGGACCGCCGGGGGCCCAGAGCACTTAGGATATGGAGGTACTCACGGTCCGCATAGAGCCGGTACGGGATGTGTCCCGCGAAGTCGTGGATGTACTGGAGGACGAATGGATTGGCCCCCACGGAGACATGCGCACCTGGCGCATTCTCATGCCCGCGCAGCGCAGACATCATCGCGTTGATGTGGGACTCCCCAGCCTTCAACACCTGCCGCGCTTCCGCAAGTGTGAACTCGGCGACGTACAGCGAAACCTCCCAGCGTTCGGGCAGTACGGTCAGCGTATGAACGAGGTCGGCGTACTCGCGGCTCGTTGGACACATCAGGCGCATGAACATGTTGGTGTCGAGAAGTATGTTGCACGCGCGCCCGCCGACGCTCTCTGGCGGCTTGCTTTCGTAGAAGTCCTGGAATACTACCTCAAGAGCATTCCGGCAGACGATGCTCCCAAGTGGACAGACCTCTCCGCGGTCGAGCGCGTCGGCAGCAGCTCTGAGCAGTTCCTGGTTCCGGGATGCCCGCGGGGAGTCCCCCAGGTGGCTTGCTAGATACCGAACCAACTCCGGGAGGGATGCGAGCCCAGCCACCTCGATCCTACCGGATGAGAACGCCCTCTCAATGGCTCCGAGAAGGCTCTCCCTGACAGGACCCAACTCAGGATCTTCGATCCCCTGCTCTCTTAGCCATGTGTCGGTCTGCTGAGCGAGTAGCTTCCACTCACGTTCAATCTCCTTCAGAAACTGATCACCCCGCTCGGTTCTGCACCAGAGGATCTTGCCTGCGTCGGTCGGGTTGGCCAACCCGCCCTTCTCCAGCAGGTCGAGTGCGACTGATGCCATCACTTGCCCGCACACCTCCAAGAGCGCAGCTCGGTCCAGAGGGGGATCAGTGGGGGCGGGCAGTCGCCGAAGCGCTCGATGGGCACTCAGGGTGGTGCTCACCCAGGCTTCCCCCATCACCATGAGTCGCTTGCGCTCCGGTGCGCCCGTCGCGCTCATTCCGGCTTCTCCGATGGGAGAATCAGCACATAGGCCAAGAGAGATTCTGAGTAGGGCCCGCATGTGAACGGCAACACGGTGATGCGGGCCCTCGAGGCGAGCGGGAGTCTGAGTCCATCCTCGTCTAGGGTCGGGCATTGGGCATCAGAACTGGCGTACAATACATCGGAAACCAGCTGCAGGGACTCCATGACTAGGCGCTCGGAGCCCAGAAGGCAATCATGGACCGGCATCCACACGTCCATAGGCATAGCGTCGGGTCCTACGGCCTCAGTGCCCGCCCGCCTTCCGACTGCTTCCCGTATCGGCTCCCAAGGAGAGGCCAGCTGCCGTGCGCTCAGGATACCCCAGTGGTGCAGCGGGCTGTCGACTGACACGGCATCGGTGGCGATGCCCGCGGCGCCCTGGTCTCGTAGCCAATGGGCCGCGCCGCGGCTCAAGTGAGGGTACAAGAGGAAGGGGTGCCACGCCCACCAATGCGGATGGCTACAGTCTCGATATAGCGGCGTGAATGCACGCCAACCGGTGTACAGGACAACAACCGCATCTCTGAGACACGAGGCCCCGACGTCCCTGAGGAGCGTCTGGACCTCGTCCAATCGGATCTCTAGGGCATTCAGGATGGTTGCGTATTGGCCGCCCGCCCACAGGGCAACTGGACGCCCCGGGAGGCGACTGTGCAGGCCCTGCCTCTGCATTGCCTGCCTTAGCATGTCCTCCATCCACCACTGCCGCCCCAAGCAATTCAGAACCACGCATTCCAGTGTGAAAGGGCGGCGAAACCTGCTACCAGCACGCTCTGCCGCCTGCACCCTCTCCCCGTAAGGCATGTTTCGATAGACCGACAGACACGGATCTGCGACGTAGGACGCGGGCAGGTCAAGGTGCGTTACGGCGTCGGGGCACACCCCCAGGTGAGACAGATCCTGAAGATGATCTGGAGATCGCCGGAGGCTACGCACGGTCCAGGACGCCCGCGCCATACGGACCGACTCGTCCAAGGATAGCGTGGCGTCCACGCAGCGAACACGACGGGGCGTGGGCTCCGTCATCTGAGGGCGCCCTCGTTTGTGAGGCCAGGTGCCAGAGCCGGCTGGAGGCTCCCAGCACGTGAAGTCTGCGCCACCCAGAGTACGGCTGGAAAGCCCTGGTGTACGCGCTGGCCGGGAGGTTCCGAAGGGAACCAAGCATCCTTGACGGCTACTAGCGACAACCTGCTGTCCGCGGATCTAGCTTCCTGAATGCAGCACCGCGCGCTGGGACCGACGCGCACCAGCCCAGCCGTCACCCGCCTCGGCCTCGCAGCACCCTTCTGAGTTGAGTGAACCATTCCGCGCCAGTGCCCCCGTTGGGGCGGTAGATATTAACTCGAATTCCCTGCTGCAAACGACCGACGATGCGGCTTCCAGACGCCACGAATGTGTGGCTGCCTGACTCAGCCTTGTATGTTACCCCTGTACGCCTCAGTTGTCAAGCGGCTGAAAATCCTGTAAACCCTAACGCGTCGCGGGAGGAGATTTGAGGGGGGTCGCGAACTTGGCGGCAGCAGCCTACTTGCACCAGGAGACGCCGCCATGAAAGCCGCCTTTGCCTTCCCAGAGTT
>Ga0315282_10000733_pt1 | contig 64240 bp, 53 predicted proteins | sample YL17G07_20_MG_FD_203693 | JGI IMG/M metagenome (GOLD analysis project Ga0315282, IMG submission 203693) | Sediment microbial communities from Yellowstone Lake, YNP, Wyoming, USA - YL17G07_20 | ecosystem: Environmental > Aquatic > Freshwater > Lake > Sediment | place: USA: Wyoming | collected...
GCCGTGCTGTCGCTGCGCTCGCATCCCCCCGTTTTCAACTGAGGGGGGCTGCTCGCTCGCGACACAAAACAAAGAACGGACAAAAACACTTGACTCCGCCGCCCCCTTCATAGATGCGCCACCCGCGCTCGCGGCTCGGGTTGGAAGGGAAGCTGGGAAGTTCGAATTTGCCTCAAAAATCACCGCCTCGGCGTAGCGATGAGAGCCAAGCATGGCAACTGAAATGGGCGGCAGGCGTAGCAAATATCTAATCGCCCTAATCTTTTCGATCTTCTTTGCGATTTCGCTGCTTACGAACATTCTTGGGCCGATCGTTCCTGACATCATTGACACCTATAAGCTGAGTCTGACGGCCGCAGCACTTTTGCCGTTTGCCTTCTTCATAGCTTACGGTGTGATGTCGGTCCCCGCCGGCATCATCGTGGAGGTCTACAAGGAGAAGCGCGTCATCACCGGCGCGTTCCTGGCTGCGTTCGTGGGGGCTTTATCATTCGCCGTGCTTCCCATATTTCCGATCGTCATGACTTCATTGTTCGTGATTGGAGCCGGAATGGCGACACTCCAGGTGGCCATCAACCCGCTGCTTCGAGTCGCCGGAGGAGAGGAGCACTTCGCCTTCAACTCCGCCTTCGCACAAGTGGTTTTCGGATTGGCTTCGTTCTTGAGCCCGCAACTCTACTCTTACCTGGTCCGAAACCTGGGAAAGGATTCCGTCCCGCCGAGCTTCGCTTTGCAGTGGCTCGCGAGACTGGTGCCCGCGGACCGGCCCTGGGTTTCGTTGTACTGGATCTTCGTCTTCATTACCCTTCTAATGATCCTCTTGATCTCTGCCTCGAAATTTCCGGACGTCCAGCGAACCGCTGAGGAGCAAGTGGGAACCTGGGAAGCCCACCGCAAATTGCTGCATAATCCCATGGCGCTCCTTTACTTCATCAGTATTTTTGCCTACGTGGGATCGGAACAAGGCACCGCGAATTGGATGTCCAAGTTTCTGGCCGAGTACCACCACTACGACCCACACACGAGCGGAGCTAACGCGGTCTCGTGGTTTTGGGGGCTGCTTACAGGAGGGTGCCTGGCTGGAATGCTGTTACTGAAGATCTTTGATAGCCGAAAAGTATTGGTGGCAGCATCCACTGCGGCGCTGAGCGCTCTTACCGTAGCCCTCTTCGGACCCGGGCATCTCTCCGTGATCGCGTTTCCCCTCGTAGGCTTGTTTGCTTCAGTCATGTGGCCCATCTCAATCTCCCTGGCACTCAATTCCGTGTCGGAGTGCCACGGCTCATTCGCGGGGATCCTGTGCACGGGGATCGTTGGGGGTGCGATTACTCCGGTTATCATCGGACGTCTAGGGGATCTTGTGGGCCTCCGGTTGGGGATGACTTTCCTTTACGTTACATTTGGTTGGGTTTTGGGCGTCGGCTTCTGGGCAAAGCCCCTAGTCGCTAACGAAACGATCGGATCGACCAGGGCGAAGGGAAACTCGTCTTAAGGCTACCCTTTGTTCGAAGTCGCAGGTGAAGGACTTCCTCTCCACTTCCGCAAGCGTTCAGCAATCTTGGCGGAACACGCTCCGACATGCGGTTCAACTGTGTCCTGCCAGATGCCTCGAGAGGCCTACTTCTGCACCTGATCGGAATCAGACGGTACGGGGTCGTCCGGGTTTCTCGGGAAAGGTATCAGGTCCAACTGCCTGGTAGGATCTCCGCGCGAACCCACGGCTCGCAGCAAGGTTTCAGCCTCGGCTCGTTTCTTCTCCTGCAGTTTCCGTGTTATGGCCAGTTCCTGGTGGTACTCGGTGGTTTGTTTAAATGCTTGGTACACTTGGGCCAACTGAAAATGCGCGTCAGGAGCATTAGGATCCAGGTGAATTGCTGTCCTGAACTCACTTGCCGCGTCCTGCAAGCGCCCCAGCTTCTTCAAAGCTTTCCCGAGATCAACGCGAATCCGGTAATCTTGCGGCTGCTCCTTGGCAAGCTGCTGGAGGAGTGGTAGCGCATTATCCATATTCTGGGCTCCAAGGTAGCTTTCCGCCAGGTAGAACTTGGCCCGATGAAAATGCGGGTCGAGCCGCAGCGCCTCGCGAAGTTCGAATATTGCGTCGTCAAAGCGCAGCATCTTCCAGTACAGAAAGCCCAGTGAAAAGCGGACCGTCGAATCATTTGGAACTTGCTTACGCGCCTCTTCAAATTGCTGGATGGCCTTGCTGTAGGCTCCAAGACCGTCGTAGGCCTGCCCTTTCAGAATGCGTACCCAAGGCGATTCCGGGTTGAGAGCATCCAGACGTTCGAAAGACTTCAATGCCTTCTTGTAGTCCTTGACCTCAAGATAAGCGCGAGTCAACAGGTAGGTCGTCCCGATATCCTCGGGACCAAGTTCTTCTGCCTTTTGCAGATGAGGGATGGCCTGGGCATAGTCCTCCTGACCTATCCACGCCAAGCCCGCCAATGCCTGTGCCTGGAAGCTGGAAGGCTGGACGTGAGTGGCTTGGTCCAGTGCCGTAGCTGCAGCCTTGTAGTCTTGCATCTTGATGTAGGCAATTCCCAGGTTGAGGTTTGTTCCGAATTCGCGGGGTTTCATCTTCAATGCCTTCTGATAAAACTCAGATCCTTCCTTAAACTTACCCTGCCGGACGTATAGAGCGCCGAGGCGATTCAAGGCGGGCACCGATTGCGGGTCAATCTTCAAAATCTCCTGGTATTTCTCCGCAGCTTCATCCCACTTGCCCTGATGGTCAAGGTTTTCTGCCTGTTGAGCCAAATGCTCCACGGATTGCTGAGCCACCAGGCGCGGAAGGGCCAGGCAAGTCATTGCCAGCATAACGGCTAGTGAGGCTGCCAATTGCAGTTTGTTTGGAGCATGCAAGCTAGGATGGCGACTTGTCCTAGGGAGATTCATCGTGTTCTGGAGACTTCTTATTGATCCTTCGCGAAATCCGACAAAGCCAATTGTTCCTGATATCTTACCATTATGCGATCGTCCTCGACGTCGAGTTAGGGATTGTGAGACCTCTTCTGCTGAGCTGCTTCCACCACGGAACGACAATGCTCATAACATGGCACAATTTGCCGTGGTTGTCGAAGCTGCGTTAAACTCCCATGCCGTGGCCTGGAATTGGGTCCAAAGCAACGCGAAAGATACGCGCATCCCGTTGAGTTTCTGTTCGAGACACAACAATCTGGACGCCTTTGAATACGATTGCCTTGGTTTGCGCAGTTTGAACTACTTCCACGGCCCCCCCATGTTATAGGAAGTTGGATCTCTCGGCTTCCCTTCATCTGTACCAAAGGTCCCCCGGCCGGCGTCATGCGTTGACTGTAGGCAAGCACCGAGGTTCCTATGAGAAGTTTCAGCATATTGAGGCGTCTTGGGGCGGGCTCGAAAAGGGCAGGTCTCTGCCTGTTCGTGGGCATTGGGACCATCGTCGGCCAAGCCCCTGCCCGCTCCTCCCCTGCGGTTGCACCACTAGGTCCATCGTCCACATCAGTCATTCTGATATCCGTCGACACGCTTCGGGCCGATTACCTCGGCTGTTATGGCAAACGGACGCCGCGCACGCCTCATATCGATGCAATAACTCGAGGAGGAACCCTCTTCTCCCAGATCAATGCGCAAGTTCCACTTACACTGCCTTCTCACGTATCTCTTCTTACCTCAACGCTCCCCTTTGTTAACGGTCTAGAAGACAACGGTGAGCAAGTCAAACCAGGAGCCACCACACTCGCTGGCGTTTTGAAATCCCATGGATACCGAACGGCAGCGTTCGTGGGCGGCTTTGTTCTTGATCGCCACTTCGGGCTGGACCAGGGGTTCGATTTCTATGACAGCCCGTTTGATTTGCACCGGCAACAGGGCAAAGACCCCGGGGACATCAAGCGTCTTGGAGAGGATGTCACGCAAGCTGCGACGCGGTGGTTGGACAGAAATTCAGCCCAATCCTTCTTCCTGTTTCTCCATCTGTACGACTTGCATACGCCGCGCGAGCTTCCACCCGCTCTGCGCGCGCGCTATCGCGGCACGGGCTATCAGGCAGAGCTCAGTTACGTTGACGACATCCTCGGCCGATTTTGGGAATATCTCGACCAGAAAACTCTTCTGGAGAAGACTCTCATCGTCTTCACCTCCGATCACGGCGAAAGCCTGAGTGACCATGGTGAGACCACGCACGGCTATTTCATCTACCAAAGCACGCTCTGGGTGCCCCTGATCATCCACTGGCCAGTTGCGGCGAGAGCCTACCCATCGCGGGTGGACGATCCGGCGAGCTTATTGGACGTCGGACCCACGATTCTGCAATTCCTGGGTGTGCCTCAGCCGCGCGAGTTCCAGGGTCGAAGCCTTCTCGAACTTTTGACCAGAACGGCCCCCAACTCCGACAGGGACGTTTACAGTGAGAGCCTGTACCCTCGCAACCATCTTGGCTGCGCCAGCCTTCGCTGCCTGCGTCTGGGTCGCTACAAGTACATCGAGGCACCGAAGCCGGAGTTGTATGACCTGACGAAAGACCCGACGGAACTCCATAATCTTTACGCGAGAAGGAGTTCACTGGCTCTGTCCTTCCGGGAGCGCCTTAGCTCTCTTCGGACGCTATACCAGGGACCATCGCGGTCTGATCAAACGGCGCCTAGCCCAGAAGTTGTAGCGCGTTTGAGTTCGCTCGGATATGTTGCACTCAGCCGCCCTCACGGCGCCAATAACGAAGCAGGTCCTGACCCCAAGGACCGCATCAATGATTACGAGCAATACGGACGAGCACTCGTGCTCGCTTCCTCCCGAGCCCTTGCCCGGTCCAACGCTATCCTGGAGAAGTTGCTTGCCAAAGATCCTGGCCTTCTGGATGTTCGTAACAGTCTGGGTTTGAACCTTCAGCGGTTGGGAAAACACAACGAAGCCATCAAGAATTTCCGCGAACTTTTGACGAAGGATCCACTCAACGTCCTGGGACATTTCAATCTTGCGGTCAGCTACTATGAAACGCACCAGCTCGACGAGGCAGTGAAGGAGCTGCAATTAACGTTAGCGATTGCTCCCTACTACACGCACGCCGAGGAGCTGCTCGGGACGATCTGGCTGACACAGAAAGACTACGCGAGAGCGCGCTCTCAGTTCAACCACCTGTTGACCGCGGCGCCCGACGATTATGGGGCCCATTACAACCTCGGGGTACTGGATGCGCTTGAGGGCCGGTGGGATGAAGGCGTTCAACATCTCCGCGCGGCCCTCCGAGTTGACCCCCAATCTGCCGAGGCCCACAATGCTCTCGGCAGTCTCAGCCTTCGGAAGGGGGACCTTGGTGCGGCTGCCGGCGAGTTCACTGAAGCTCTCCGTCTCGATCCGAAATTTCCCTGGGCCCACTACAACCTGGGTTTGGTTTTTCAGAGGCAAAACAGACTTAATGAAGCGATCCGTGAGTTCCACGAGGCCCTCACAGATGACCCGCAATTTCAGGCCGCACGAGAGGCGTTATATCGCTTGGAGGACCCCCAGCGTTAACCGGTCCATCGTTCGGGCCCTGGAGAAACACATGCGGGCCTGCATAAGCAATCATTGAATGCTGGATTCGGCGAGAGTACGCAGAAGTGAACGATACGCCACACCATCTCCCGGCACAGGATGGGAAAGGAGTAGATGATGGAAACGATCTTTCGTCGCTTTGCCGGACTGGACGCGCACAAGGTGAGCGTGGAAGCTCACGTTCGATGCTGGCAGGAAGAGGAACAGCTGAATCAGGAAACACGGCGCTGGGGGAGGATGATGCGCGATGGCGGACTTTTCAGATGAAGACAAGCCCGCAGCGAAGCAGACGTTCACTGGAAACTCAGGCGAGTGTTGCGTGGGAAAGGACCGCCGAGTCCGCGACCTCGAGCTCGAGAATGCTTGACAAGGCCACTGCCACTGCCCCGAGAAGGCTGGGCGGATTCGGGACTGAGGAAGGTATGATTTCCACGGCCGCGAGGCTGGGGATGTGGAGTCGGCTATGCACGGCCTCGCGAATGGCAGGCCCAACGATATTCCATGCCAAGGCGATGTTTCCGCCGACCACGATGGTTTGAGGGGACAGGCCGTGAACGAGGCTGAGGATGCCCAATCCAAGGTACTTAGCAGTCTGGGTGAGTGCGTCAATGGCGGGTTGGCTGCCTCGTAGTGCCGCATCCACGATGGCCGCCCCATCGGCCTCTTGGCCGGACAAGGCTGGCTGGCCGATCAACTCGGCGTATCGGCGTCGCAGGGCTTTTTCGGATGCCAGGGATTCCCAGCATCCACTGCCTCCGCAAATACAGGGTGGTCCGTTGAGGTCCATCAACATGTGCCCAAACCCGCCCGTGCCAATGCGTGACCCGCGATAAAGCCGCCCCTCCAGGATCAGACCCGTTCCGATACCCTCGACGATGAGAACATAAACGATATTCCGCTGTCCGAGCAGCTTCGTTGAGCCGAGCCAGATCTCGCCCAAGGCTGCGGCACTGGCATCATTCTCGACGAAGGTGGGTAAACCGAGGCCCGCTTCGATCAAGCCGCGCACCCGCACCTTCTCCCACCCCTGCTCTTGCCCCAATATCATGCTGCCTTCTTGCACGTCCACCAGTTCCGGGACACTCACGCCTACCGCGCTCAGCGTCCGGTCTTTGAAGAACCGCGCCGTGCCCACATGTTCGCGAATAAGAACACAGAGTGAATTAAGAAATTCCTCGGTTTCGCCGTGCGTCGGTAAGGTTCTCCATAGAATTTGTCGGCCATTGAAATCGGAGACGGTGTAGGAGGTTTCCGATACGCCCAGGTCAATCCCCAACACAAACATTTTGTTCGGGTTGAGGGTCAGGAAGGTCGGGCGCCGTCCACCCGTGGAAGGCCCCGTGGTTCCCTCCGAAATCATGTCATGCGACAGCAGGCGCTTGACGACCGTGGTGACCGTGCTGGCATTCAAACCGGTCAACTTCGAGATTTGAACCCGCGAGATGGGCTGCTGTTGGCGGATCACATTGAGCAGCCGCAACTCATTCACAATCCGCACATCCCTCATGCCGAGGCTTTGGAGACCGATCCTTTGCATACGAGTCAGCCTTCCCGCTACTTATACCACAAAACCCCACGCGGGGCCACATCCGAAGATACTTCATTCTATAAAATAAGTCTTGACAAGTAGGAACCGGCGTGCCTAGAATTGCCGCCATTCGTCGGATGTAGAGCTAGGGACGATGAAACTTCACGGCCCATTCGGAGGTGCACGATGTCGCGAGATGACGCAGCTACACGATTCTTGAAGTGGGGGATCGTACTCCTCATATTTACCGCACCCCAATTATCGGTTGATCAGTGTTATGGGCAAGTCGTCAATGCTACCCTCTACGGTTCCGTGTCAGATCCGACGGGGGCCGCAATCCCTGGCGCAACCGTCGCTGCCACGAATGTCAAAACTGGAATCCGCACTGAAAGACCATCGGACGGGACGGGAAACTATCTCCTCCCCTCATTGCCTCCGGGGACTTACGATCTCGAGGTCAAGAAAGAGGGCTTCAAGTCCAAGGTCATCTCGGGCATCAGTCTCCTAGTCGACCAACAAGCACGGCTCGATGTTCAGTTGGAGGTTGGCCAAGTCTCGACTCAAGTAGAGGTGAAAGGCTCCGCCCCGCTGGTAACCACGAGCACGGCCAGCGTGGGCACGGTGGTTGGCGAACGTGAGGTGGTCGACCTGCCTCTGAACCTCCGGCGCGTCACATCGTTAGCCACGCTGGTTCCCGGGACGATTAGTGCCTCGGGACACGGCTATGCCAGCTATATCGTCGGCGGTTCACCCTTCAGCGAAGCGACATACGTCGCGGGTGGCGGCCGCGATGCCAGCAATACGCTTTTGATTGACGGCGTGGAATCGCGAGCCTATGACACGGGCGGCTTTGCCCTGGCCCCGCCTCCGGATTCCGTGCAGGAGTTCAAGATCCAGACCAACGTCTATTCTGCCGCCTTTGGCAAAACCGCTGGCTCCACGATGAACCTTGTCACCAAGTCCGGCACCAACGAATATCACGGGAGCGTTTACGAATTCCTGCGCAACGACAAGCTGGACGCGCGGAATTTCTTTGCCAGCAACCGGACGGACGAGGCCACAGGGAGCGAGATTCCGGGTTCTGCGCGCCCCAAGTATCGCCGCAACCAGTTCGGCGCGACCCTGGGCGGCCCCATCCGCAAGAACAAGACCTTCTTCTTTGCCGACTACGACGCGTTGCGCGAAGTCAAGGGATTGACACTGGGGAACTTCGTTCCTACGACCGCCCAAAGGCAGGGTGACCTCAGTGACGCCCTCACGGGAACGACGCTCAACTTGTGCGGCGCGGGCGGACCCTCGAACCTTGACTACGACACTGGGCAGCTCTTCGATCCCGCCTCCACCTCCCTGTTCACCTGCCCTGCGGGGAGCGCCAATGCGGGCTCTACGATCATGGTGGGAAATCCCATTCCCGGGAACATCATTACCAACATCGATCCGGTCGCCCAGAAGGTGCTGGCCGGATACCCCTTGCCCAATCGCCCCGGCTACCCGAACTATGTCAACCAAACTCCGCGGAATCGCCCAGACAATCAATTTGGCGTGCGCATCGACCACTCGTTTGGGCCTAAGGACCAGCTCTTCGGCCGTTACCTGTTCGCGCAATCGAACATCACAGATCCGTCCGCGGGTTACACAAGCCTGCCGGGTTTTGGCGATAAGATCTTCTTCCGAGGGCAGAACCTGGCTTTGGGCTGGACGCGCACTTTCGGGGCCAATCTGCTGAACGAAGCGCGGTTCGGTTTTCAACGCAACAATCCCGATGAGAACTGCGAGAACTGCGAAAACAACCCCGGGAAGCTGGCGGGCTTTGGAATTAATGGGCTCTCAGCTCTTGGCCCGGACATGGAGGGGAGTCCCTTCGTCTCGTTTTCTGGTTTCTCCGGGGCTGGAGACGCCGGCTACCGGCCGATCAGCAACGTGGAGATGGTGGAGAAATACGAGGACCATCTAACTTGGATTCGGGGCCGTCATACGATTGTGGTGGGGGCAGACCTCCAGTTCTGGCAAAACCTTCGCCAGCAAAATCCCTATTCGCCTCGGGGCCAACTCTCCTTTGACGGCCGGTTCTCGTCTCTCGCTGGAGCAATCCCCGATGTGGGCGGGGTGTCGGGTTTGGCCGACCTGCTGTCAGGCTCTCCCTCCGGCGCAGCCAGGACATTAGCCTATAGAAACGTGAACCAGGTGGGCAGCACTTTCTGGAGCTTTTATGGCCAAGACGACATCCGGCTGAGCCCGGCCCTGTCCCTTAACTTGGGTCTGCGCTATGAGTATCGTGCGAACCCTGTTGACAAGCGTGACAACATCGTGTCATTTGCACCCTTAGGCGCAAAGTTCTCGGGAGCGGGGAACGGAGCCCTGGTTACCGCCCTTGATGATACGATGAACGACGCACTGTGCACCGATCCAGCCCACTCCAACTTGGTCACCGCGGACGGTCGCTGCCTGATCGCCAGCTCTGCTCAGCGAAGTCAATTGGGGTTCACGGGAAGGACGCGCCGAACGCTCGTCGTTCCTCAGAAGCGCGACTTCGCGCCCCGAATCGGGCTGACGTGGCGCCCCCTCAATTCCGACAAACTCATTGTCCGTACCGGATATGGTATCTTCTACGACCTGTCCAATTTGAATACCTTGGAGTTCGTAAGCGGCAACCCGGTCTTTGGTCCTTCACAGATATTCAATACGGCATTTGGTTCTCCGCCGCCTCTCACGAATGGGGTGCCGACAACGACGGCCAATGTTTTTGCTTCCGCCGTTGTCCCCCGGGTCAGCGAACAATACGCCGGCCTTTGGGTCACACCGGATTTTCAAGCCCCGCGGGTGCAGGAGTGGAGCTTCGGGATCCAGTCGCAGTTGGCCCAAGACTGGGGCTTAGATGTGAGCTACGTCGCCACCTCCGGCCGCCACCTGGATACCCTCCATTACACTGCCAACCAACCCGAGCCCGGTGTGGGTGACTTGCAGGCGCGTCGTCCTTACCCTGACTTCAACGCTTTGGCATATTTCAGCGCCGACAGCAACTCGAATTATCACTCGCTTCAGGCCAAGCTGACCAAGCGGTTCTCGAACGGTCTCATGTTCCTGACTTCCTACACCTTTGCCAAGAGCACGGGTAACGCCGAGGGTAATGAGGGATCTTGGGCCGCTGCCGGCCAATTCCCGCAGGACGACAACAACCCGGGCCCGAATTACGGGCGCACCATCTATGACGTGCGCCACCGCGTGGTCTTCAGTCCTGTGTGGGAGTTGCCTTTCGGCAGCGGCAGGAGATACCTAAATCAGCGGGGAGTGGTTAACCATATCCTGGGCGGCTGGCAGTTGTCGGTGATTCTCTCACTCCAGTCGGGGTTCCCCTTGACTATTCTGTCGTCGCAGGACTTCTCGAATACCGGTTCGAGCAGCCCGCGTCCTGATCGGACATGCTCTGGTGTGGGCAAGAAAACGCTCGAAAGTTGGTACGACACCGGTTGTTTCACAACCGAAGCTCTCCAGCAGGCCCTCAGCGCTGGCCAGCCGAGGTTCGGGAACTCGGGCCGGAATATCCTGGACGGGCCCGGGCAAGCAAACTTTGATATCGGCCTCTTGAAGCGCTTTTCGCTCGGCGAGCGAATCAAGGTGCAGTTCCGGGCGGAGGCCTTCAACTTTTTCAACCATCCCAACTTCGGTGGACCCGACGTGTCAATCGGCTCCCCCTTTGCCGGAGTCATCGGCAGCGCCGGCGAGCCTCGGGACATTCAATTTGGCCTCAAGGTGGAGTTCTAGGGCCTTGGGGGACGTCGAACCTGCTATCGTTTCTCTCTTCCGCTCCGAATGCCTGGAGCAGCCCCAGCGTCTCCTGGGGCTGTTCCAGGCTTATGCCACTGACCGCGAAATCCGCCGGGAATTCGCTCGTTTCAAAGAATGCGTTCGCCTTGGCGAGCCCCTAGTGTGGGCCGGGATGGGCGCCTCTTACTGCTCCGCGATTTCCGGGGCGAATGCGCTCTCGGTCTGCGGTTACCCCTCCTTCGTGATCGAGGCGAGTGAATGGCTCCACTTTGCGCAGCCGACATGGGAACACATCGCCGGGCCTATTCTGGTCACAACTTCCGGGGAGAGTGCTGAACTGGTTGAACTCTCCCGAGGCAAAGCCGGCCGGACTAAGATTCTAATCTGCAACAACACTGAAAGCACCTGTTGGTCGGCCGCTCAGATTCGTTTTCCCATCCTTGCTGGGGATGAAGAGGCCAATGCCACGAAGACCTACACGAACTCCACGGCCCTCTGCACCATCCTGGCATCCGAACTGGCCGGAAAGCCCTGGCAGCTCGAAATCCAGAAAGTCACGGATGCCTTTGCCAGTACCCTAGAGCGCGTGCTTAATCGACGCGGCGAGATTGAAGCTTTCTGCCATGGCATGGCGACGCTGGAGGTGGTGGCAAGGGGGCCAGCGATGGCCGGCGCGATCATGGGCGCTCTGTGTGTGCGAGAAATGTCAGCGTGGCGGGCCTCGGCACATTCCGGAGGCGCGTTCCGCCACGGACCTCTTCTGGATGTCGATTCGACTCACCTGGCCATGATCCTGGCTCTGGGCCGGACCGCGGAACTGGGCCGCCGCTTGGCGAAAGACTGCCTGGCGCGCGGTGGAAAGGTCATCCTGGTCGAGGACAGCGGCCACGCCGAAAAATCCAAGCGACTTCTGCCCATCCAAATCGACCGAGTTCCTGATGGCTGGGAGAGTCTCACGTCGGTGCTGGTTCCCCAAGCCTTGTCGCTAGCCTTGATCGAGCGCCTCGGGAGCAAATATGTCCGATTCCAAACCACCATCCAATGACACCCCAGAACCACCCCGAATCCCGCCCCCCATCAGCGAGGCACATCGGCCGTGGGGGAAATTCCGCCAGTACGCCCACAATGTGCTTTGCACCGTCAGCGTGATGACAGTGAACGAAGGCCAGCGTCTAAGCGCGCAATCTCATCAACGCCGGTCGGAGCTTTGGATCGTCCTGACGGAAGGATGCGAGATTCAAATCGGGGAAACGATTCACCATCCCCCTGTGGGAGCGGAATTGTGGATTCCCGCCGGAACGCCGCACCGGCTGGGCAGCCTGCGAGGGTCGGTGATGGTCCTGGAAGTCGCATTTGGCGACTGGCAACAGGACGACATCACCCGCTATCAGGATGACTATGGCCGCGAGTGAGTACCCAAGGGGCCTTTATCAAACCCGACCTGTGATGTACCTCGATCCAAGCCGCCTACTTGAGGGGGACTCGATCGACAAGTTCCTTGAATCCACCGCGGCAGAGGGCGTGCTGCTCGTTGAGGGTTTCCTCGGCATCGATTGGGAGAAGGTGAAGAGCCGGCTCCGCAAAATCGCCGCATTTGCAGGTTGGGAAGTCTTCGACATGCGTGAGGCTTTGCTCCCTGAGCCGGAAGTGAACGCCCGCATCGCTCCCTATATCGACAACGGCGACCCAGTCTTCGGGAAACTTTCCGAAGGAAGCCTCGAAGACTTCTTCCGCCCGGAGGCGAGGCAAGCGCTGCGCAGACGGGTCTCAGGCGGGAAGCTCGTTGTTTGCGGGCTGGGCGCGGCGCTTGCCGACGAAAAACGGCCGGTCGTCTATTTCGACGTCTCCAAAGAGAACCTGCAAATCCGACGGCAAACACCCACCAACCTCGGTCAGGCCGAGCCCTCGCCGAAGACATTCTACAAGCGAGCTTACTTTGTCGACTGGGTGGTGCTCGAGAGACACCGCCACGCGATTCGCCCCCGCATTTCCTTGTGGATCGATAGCAACGATGAGAATCGCTGGCTGGCGCTCACTGGGGATGACCTGCGCGATACTATCTCCCACTTAGCGCGGAGGCCGTTTCGAGTGAAGCCGTGGTTCCTGCCAGGCCCATGGGGCGGACAGTTCATGAAGGGGCACATGGGGCTCAATGGCTCGCAGCCCAATTTCGCCTGGTCTTACGAGCTGATTGCGCCGGAAAACGGAGTCCTGGTGGGGAATGATTCCGCCGCGCTGGAATTGCCATTTCCCTTTATGGTCGCGCAAGAGCCCGCGGCGTATCTGGGCGACCGCGTGGCCTGGCGATTCGGGTGCAATTTTCCTATCCGTTTCGACTACCTGGACACCATCGACGGCGGAAACCTGTCGCTCCAGTGCCATCCGTCGGATGAGTTCATTCGCTCACAATTTGGCGAGCCCTTCACGCAAGATGAGACGTATTACATCCACCATTGCGAGGAAGGCTCCACCGTTTATCTCGGCTTCCGCGAAGACGCCAGGTTACCGGAATTCTGGCGGGCGGCTCGAACTTCCCAGGCTGAAGGGAAGCCGCTCGAGATCGAACGCTTCATCAACGCCTGGCCCGCCAAGAAACACGACATGTTTTTGATCCCCAACGGGACGGTCCACTGCAGCGGGCGCGGCAATCTGGTGCTGGAAATCAGCGCCACACCGTACATTTACACGTTCAAGATTCATGATTATGTCCGGCGAGACCTGCGCGGCAGTTTGCGCCCCCTGCATATCGACTTTGCGGAGCGTAACGCTCGTCCCGAACGCACCACACGTTGGGTGAAGCAAAACCTCCTCCCATCGTGTAAGCTCAAATCGCGCGGGGTCGACTGGGAGCTTTATGAAGTGTGCAATACCCCCTTTTTGTTTTACGGCGTGGATCGACTGCAATTCTCCTCGCACCTCAGCCAGGCGATGCAGTGTGGAGTGGAAGTTGTAAACCTTGTGGAGGGCAGCGAAATCGCGATTGTTGCCGACGCCGGGAGGCTTGACCTGCACTACGCCGAGACAGCCGTCATCCCCGCCGCCACAGGATCGTACGAACTTGTGAACCGGGGCAACGGCCCGGCGAAACTCGTGAAAGCCTTCGTGAAACCAACATGAGAGCAAACTCCAGGCACCCCCTGCTGGTGGGGATCGACATCGGCGTTACGTATTGCCGCATGGGTATCGTCGCGGCTTCGAACGGCAAAATCCATGGTCTGACCAAACAGAAAACGGCGGGCATTTCGCTTGCACAATTCTGTGATGCATTGGCCGAGCTCGCGCGTCCTTACCGGAAGGATCTGGTGGGCATTGGAGTGGCCGTTCCGGGTTTTTGCGATCACGGGCAGCGTCGAGTCGTGACCACCAGCGGCACAGTTCCATTCCTTGAGTCCTGTGACCTTTCCGACGCGGTGGTGGAGCGGCTGGGAGTCCCGACCTGGGTGGACAACGACGCGCGCGCCCACGCCGTCGGGGAATTCGAATATGGCGGCTGGGGCAAGCCACGCTCGCTGGTAGTGATGACGCTGGGGACTGGCGTGGGGCTGGCATGGCACATTGATGGCCGCCTCTATCCGCCTCCCGACCACGGCGCGCAAGGAGGGCACATCGCCGTCTCTTGGCCGGACAGGAATCCCTGCTACTGCGGCATGGCAGGCTGCCTCGAGTCTCTGGCCGGCGGGACAGCGATCGCAGCGGCGGCGCAGGAGCGCTTGGCACACCTTAATCCCTCGCGCCTGAAGCCTCCCGTGAACGCAGAACAGGTGTGCCACTTCGGACGTCGGGACGCAGTGGCGAAAAGTTGCATTGACCGGGCAATGGAATCTCTCCGATGCGCGCTGCACACCCTTCATCACCTCTACTTTCCGGACGTTCTGGTTCTGGGAGGGGGCGTCTCGGTCGGCCTGTGGCCGTATTTGACTTCGCTTCGAAGGTGGTTCGAGCGCCTCGATCGCTACGACGGGCGGCACAACAAGCTGGTTCTCTCGCGCCTGGGTGACAAAGCTGGTGTGCTCGGAGCTGCGGCCCTCGTCCGTAGCAGGCTTTCGCAGACTGAAAGGTAGGCCTTCGACCTCTCGCCATCCGCCGCGACGGTCGCGAGAAATCTGGAGAATATCGAAAGACCCGAAGCCCGCCCGCCATGCAGGGCGTGCCCGAGCACTTTCCGGATGGAAGGCGAATCTCCTGAGCAAGCGCGCGGCTCGGGGAGAGAATTAAGGAGGGTGATATGCCTCAGCACCCAATCAAAGCAAATCGATCTTTGGATGGCACGGGTGCTCGCGGGCGGCATCGCTGGCCCCCGCTGGCGCTAGTCGTTGTTGCGCTCGTTTTCTTAATGTGCACGGGCAGCATCGCTCTGACCCCCGTTCAACTGCGACAAAAGACTCCCGCGGCTTCAGCGAGTGTACAGGTCCAACCTGCCCCATCGGATGTTCATGGGGTCTGGACGCACCTTAAGCTTCCCGAGGGCGCCGTCAATCTCGCTTTGAAAAGCGCAGGCGCGTGGGTTGTAGCTTCCAGCACGGGGGAGAAATTCGACCCGAATGGCGTTATCGATGGCAATTGGACGGCACAAGGATGGGGCAAGGGGCACGGCTGGCAGAACGCCAAAAGGCACGAATATCCTTCTTGGCTGGAAATCCGTCTCCCTCGCGAAGAGGAGATTGATACGATCGTTATCCAGACCTTCCCTGAAGTCATGCACGGGATCAACTGGATGGGGATCCGAAACGCGGATGTGCAGGTCAAATACAACGGGAAGTGGGAGACCGTCAGCGGCCCGACCTCCGTTCGCGCAAACATCAAGGGATGCATCGTTTTTCCGATTCCGGTGCTCAAGACCGAGGCGGTTCGTGTCATGGTCCTGGGAGTCAACACCGGGAATCAAGAGGACGTCTTCTACGATGACGACGACTTGGCACGCATTCTTCAGGTGGGCCTCTATCACCTCCAGGTACCTTACCCATTCGCCTCGGAAGACATAAGCGTTCACGTTGAACGGGGGCCAAAGGGGAGCATTGCGATCTACCGCGACAATCTCCCCGTCGAGCCCGCCAACCCTTCGTCCTCCGATTATCTCGCGACGGTTTTTCGGGACGCCGGCTACGGCGTAACATTTCTCGACTCCAAAGCCCTTTGTATTCCCGAGATTTTCAATCACAAGAATTTTGACATCTTCGTGGATCCCTACGGTGCTCCCTTTCCCGTGGAGACCATGCTTTACGATTTCCTCGCGAGCGGTGGGCAGCTGATTACAATGGGCGGGCATCCCTTCAAGCACGCCCTGATGTTCTCTCCGGAAGGTAGACTCGTGGATGGCGGCTACGATCCGGGCATTAGCACCACCGTGGCACGGCAGGCGGACTACAAGCTGCCCTTCCGCGAGCAACTCGGGATGTTTTACACCGGTTACGAGCGCTTTGAGGATGTTGCCTACGTGAAGCCTGCGCCCGATCAAGACGTCGTCAGGACTCCCTTCAAGGTCAACGCGCACCTCGAAGGCGAAGTCGCAGCGGCGCTTGTGGGTGAGCGGCTCTCGTTAGAAGACGGCGAGCGGCTCACTAAAGAAGGAACCTTCCCGGCGTACGCCAGCTCTGCCAGAAGGAACCTCGCAAATATTGTCGGAGTTCTTAATGGCGTTCCTGGAGGCGGCAATTTCAATTATCTGAGCGGCTACATCTTCAACTGGCCGCGCGCCCGGTGGATCCCGCTCGTGAATGCTTACGATCGCCTAGGCCGGCTGCGGGGATCAGTGATCAGTCTGCTAACCAATTTTCGCGGGCCATATCGCGGTTCGGGATGGATCTTTTGCGGTGTCGAGAATGAAGATCTCTTCTCGCCTCAGCACCCCGAGTTCGTTGAGGCTTTGCTTGAAGCCCTGCATTATCTCGGGATGGGCTTGGGGCTGCATGATGCCCTGCCCGAAATGGATTGCTACTACCAGGGTGAAACCGCCAAGGTCGCGGTCACAGTGGAGAACTATGAACCCACGCCTCGCCACGTGGCTGTGGACTTCCAGTTCATACCTCCCGGCGTAAAGTCTCCGGTGTTTGAAAAGCGAGTCGAAATGGATCTTCCGCCGGGCGCGAACGGGCGTCCGTCGATCAATTGGAAGCCCCCGCACTATGATTCCGATTTCTATCTCATTCGCGCGACGCTCTACGCGGACAACCGGAAAATCGACAGCGCCGAAAGCGCGTTGGTGGTCTGGGATCCCGAAATCATTGCGCAGGGTCCCAAGGTGGATTTCCACGATAACTATTTCCACGTCGGAGGACGCTCACAACTTCTTATTGGTAGCCGTACTAACGGATTCCAACCGCACGGCCAGGTGGATGAAGACGTTCTTGGCATGGACCGGCAGTACGCCGAAATGCACGAGTACGGGATGAAGGTCTTATCGCCGGTATTCTTCAGTCTCTACATTCCGGGGCTCGCCTGGGGAGAGCCAGGCACGCCCACGGTTCCGACACAGCTCCAACGCTTGATGGACGCGCAGGCGCAGCTTGCGCAGAAACATCACCTGATCTTCGCGCCGTGCATTTTCTTCATCGCTAAACATATGGCGATGGAGAGGCCCGAGTTCAGCCGCCGGATCTGCGAAGAGCTGGGGAAGCGCTACGCATCTGTACCGGGTATCATGTTCTACATTTTCGACGACGGCGGCAACACTCCTCTCCAGACGTTCCATGATTGGGCCAGGAAGTGCGTAGAAGGCTTTTCCAGTTCCGGCCGCAATTACATCGTGTTCGCAGAAACCGGCGGAATCGCTTTGGAGCGTTACGGCAGCGAGGCTCTCTCCATGCCCGCCAACGGTAATTACTCCCCTGGGCATCCCGCGCTCTATCGTGCCATGGATATGCGTGCCGCGGGTAAGAGCTTCCACCTTTCCGAGTTCGGCGTGAATTCACCCGGCGCCCAGCCTAGCGACATCGACCTGCACACCCCCCCGGGGCTGAATGTTTCCGGCTCGCCGACCGGTGATTACAGCGTTTACTTGATGGAGCCGCATTTGCTCTTCGCCACCGGGGGCTCTTACCTGGTCAATTGGGTCTGGAAGGACACCGCTCATCTGCTCTTTCCCTGGGGCGTGACGAATCCGAATGATTACACGCCCGCCAAGCACCTCATCGCTTATCGCGATGAGAGCTTTTTCCTTCGGCATTTTCAGCCCCAATTTCATATCCCCAAGGTGCTAGTAGTGGTTTCGAAGGCGCACATCGAGAAGGATGAGAGAACGTTCACGCCCTATCTCCACGGCACAATGGACGCGCTCTTCGACCACCAAGTGCAGTTCGCGGTGATTGATGACGTTGATCTGGACCGGATCCCTGCAGGTCCTCACGTGCTCATCTATCCCAATCCTGAATATGCTTCGCCGGAGGTTATTGCGAAGCTCCGCGCGCGAGTCGAGGGGGGCGATGATCTTTTCCTGACTGGTGATTTTACTCAGCCGCTCGAAGCCGGCGCTGCTCGCGATACGGGACTCTTCCTCCAGATCTCGGGGCTCAAGTGGCTCGCCGATTACCCGGCTGGAAGCGAGATTCCCATCGCCCCGGTAGGCGGATGGGAGCTATTGAATCCCTACATCGGACACCCGGTGAGCAAACTCCAAGCGGATGGGGCGCGCGCGCTCGCCACGGATTCCGCAGGGAATGCGATCGTTGCCATTCACGACCTTGGCGGGGGGCATGTGTTCTTCACTTCAGACGCGAGCCTGGACGGCACCCGGCGGTCACTCGACGCATTTTTGGCGATGCGGCAAGTGCCTTCTGTGGCGATGTCTCCAAAGGTGCCGAACCGCGACATCTTTGAGATCGACCGTGTCGGTGGGGGGAGGGTTTACACGCTTGCGGCGACTAATCCTGGCGGCGAAAAGCACACAGTCAACGGCCCGTGGATCGAGCGGCCGGAGAGTTATGTTGTGAAGATCGGCAACCAGATCGTCCATCTGCCGTTGGGAGGCTATGGTGTTTCGTTATTCGCAGTTCGCACTGACGGCTCAATCGATGCATTGGAGGGCCAGGGCAAGTTCAGTGTCGATGGCGACGTGCTGCTCGAAGCCGAACGGCACGTGATGGCGATGTCGCTGGACGACGTCGCGCTGAACAAATCCCACTCGATCGCGCTCTTTGTGCTGGGCGAAGGAAGAGTTTCGATTGCCGCACCTGAGGATGTGGACGTGGTTGAAGTGGGTGACACGGAAGGAGGCCAGTTCCATGAGTTCGAAGAGATCGAGGCGAGTCGCACAGAAGGCCGGCTGACCTTCCGGCTTGACGATGCCCAAGCGCGCGGTGTGGTGCTGATCACGTCGAAGGCGGAGCGGGATCGAGCACGGCAGCTTATGAATGCTGCTTTGCAGTAACCGCGGAAGTTTAATCCCATCGCCGCGCGGCAAGAGAATGGACGATCCTGGTGTTGGGTTGTGGTATGGAGAGGCGGGCGCGCGCTTATTCAGTGACACATGCTGCTGGAAGACCTCATGAACCTCTTGAGGAGACGCCGGGCCTATGACTCTAAGTGCACTGACATCGAAATGGTTCTGGTACTCACTCCTTTGCGTAGTTTGCTGGGGCGGGTGGACGATCTTTGCGAAGCTGGGCTCGAATCAGATCCCTCCTGAGGCCTCGCAATTCCTTTTCGCTTGGGGAGCTTTTCCTGTAGCGCTCATTCTCTTCGCCGGCCGGTGTTTCAAACTTGAGAAGAACGCCAAGGGGATCTTCTATTCGGTTGCCAACGGCGTGCTCTCCGCCATCGGAAGCTGGGCTCTATTCGCTGCCTACCGGACTGGCGGAAACACGTCGGTCATTACCGTTGTCACCGCCATGTACCCCCTCTTCAGTGTCGCCCTTGCAGTTCTGGTCTTGCGCGAGCGGCTTACCAAGCTACACATCTTGGGATTGGCGTTTGCTTCGGCTGCGTTCGTTATCTTCTCCTCGTAGGTGAGCCTCGTATGCACGTGCCTCCTTGGTTCTGGTTTTCGGCCATTGTTCTCGTTACTTGGGGAATTGTCGGATTGCTCCAGAAACTATCAACGAACGAGATTTCCGCAGAATCAGCATTGATCTGGCTGGTGTTCGGCTTCATCCTGCTGACGCCGGTCTTCTATCCAGGCAAGGCGTTGTTGGCATATCCGGTACGAAGCCTCATCCAGATTTTGACAAGCGCCGCACTCAACGCGGTAGGTGCGTGGGCGCTGCTGGCAGCCATGAAAAGCGGGGGAAAGGCTTCCATCGTCGTTCCATTGACCGCGCTGTATCCTCTGGTTGTCGTTTTGACCGCTCCCATCATCCTTCGGGAATCCATCAGTCTAACGCAGGGAATTGGCGTCGGATGCGCCCTGATCGCGGTAGTCCTCCTTTCAACTTGACTCAGGGACGACATCGATTCGTCGTTGGGGTGCATTCAGCGCGGGCGGCTGCACCGTTGTCATCCGCAAAAAGCGAGTCCGAGGGACTTTTTCCCCTACATCCGCGTCTGGACTCGGGTTTTTGGGAAAGGATCGCTCAAGTCAACCCGCGCGTAGAGGGCTACCCATCTTCGCCGCGCCCCCCGAATACGCGCGGGTGGTGTTACCAGGGTTAGGCCTGGGTGCTCCTCCCCGTCTGGAGCCGGGCTTGCTCTATCCGGCCAACGTGCGCGGCGAAGCTTATCTGCTTCTCCATCAAGGCAACGAGGCAGCCACCGGATTTCAGAAACTTCCGGATCACCCCGGCTGCGTGATGAATTTTCCGTTGGGCGCGCTAGCTCACCTACGCCCAGGCCGGGCCTGCGCCCTCCAGGCGGGCGTCGACCTAGCGACCGGTCATGGCCGACTGTCTCGATTGTTCAAGTTCTTCGGTGCTCAGGGAGCGCCGCTTCGGCCCGAGGCCCTGGCCAAGGCCCGCGCGGCCTACGAGGACTTCTTTAGGTTGTGGAAAGACGCCGACACTAACATCCCGATCCTGAAACAAGCCCAAGCAGAGTACGCCACGCTGCGCTAGCCCAGGGCTCGACCCAAGAAGCTCCTGGATGGTCGCTAGCCTTGATCGGAAACGCCTCGGTGCAGAAAGTCGGGCGAAGCCGAAAAGGCCAGGCCGAGGCGTCTTCGCTAAGGAGACAAGAAGGAAGCCGCTGGCGTTTGCGGCGGACGCGTCACCCATAGAGTTTGAATTGTAAGATTTTCAATCAAAGGCAGTTCGCAGTTCCCGGTTAACGGAAGACTCGCTGGCGTTCTGCACGGTCGAAGGCGCTCCATAGCGCTTCCACTCCTAGCGCGACGCGGAACACGGGGCAAGGGTTTATCCTCGGTCGGAGGATCAATCGGGTGAGTAGGCACGCGAAGCGTCCGCCGCGCCACCGGCTTCGTTCTGGTCGCCGACTCGGAAACTACCCCAGCGCCTTGCGGCTCCTCCTCTGACGTCGTTGGTCACTTGGCCGTGAAGTCGGCCTACCGCAAAATGATCCGAAAGGATGACGTTTTGAATCGGGCTGGGTCGGGAATTCTAGCCTAGTAAATGCAGCGAGTTCCGGACAATATTTCTCGAACCCTTTCGGCACACCTTCCTCACAATGAACTGCAATTGCGTCGCGGACCGCGCGACGTATCCCTACGCCTGTTCGGAAAACCGAAAGTGTGCTTCCGATTCCTCTGTGGCTTGCCTGTGTGAAGCTCCACGTGGCCCCGCAGGGCCGCCCGAAAGTGTCAGGACATAGAATCCTACCCAGAGATCGCCGCGGACGATCCGGGGCAAGTTCCGAAAATTCCATGAGACTTGGAAACTCCCGTGGTGTGAGCCATGAGCCAGCGGACCCGTTATTTCTCGCGGAAGACTGCAAGGCTAATCGAACTGCAGCGTGATTCCCACAAAAACCCGGCTCTGGCGTACCCACCGTGAACTTGTTGATAGATGCAGAATGCAGGGAACCGATAAGTCCCGTTTGTACCTAGCTATGTACTTACACCCCTCACCCAATGTATGCAGTCACTTAGCGCCACCACACACCACGTGCCATATTCGGGGCACGTTCATCGGAGAGGGATCGATTGCCGCCGTCAGACCATGGCGCTCCCAATTCCCGATAGGATTTAGAAAGTTCCTGAGGGACCTGTGCCACCTCAACCAAAGAAACCTGAAGTCGAACTCGAAAATTTGATTCCCGCAGCCCGTAGGTTAGCAAAGAGGTTGAGCCAATCAATTCTCATGGCCAAAAAGCTTCGCCGGGGTGCGAGGCAAGCCGAAACGAGGCTCAAACCAAGCAACGCACTTCGCCATGTTCCGGTAGTTGCCAAAGGGAAACCCCGCGAGGGAGACGAACTCCAGGCCAGACCAAGAAAGGCAAACATCGTCCCCGGTAAGCTATTGGACCAGCTGCTTGACGTCAAGACCCGGATCGAGATAAGCCTGCTCCGCCCAAATGATCGATACGGCCCGCTTCGTGAGGCTCTGGAAAAACTAACCTTTGCAACAGACGCTCTCGCCTCCAATCGATGGCCGGCTGCCGTGAGTTTCGATGAAGAAAGCGTGTTGGGCGCCCTGGGCAGCTTCGAAATGATATTGGACGCGGTTCCCCTTCCTGACCGCGAGGGACCAGGCAAGATAGAACTCTCTGGGACGCTTCAGAATGGTCAGTTCTGCGATCAAGTGATCGATGAGATTCGAAGGATCCGACACCTCCATCCCGCCAATACGGTGGCCCAGATTAAAACGACCCATCCCAACTTCCTTGTCTGGACAATGATTGACGATCCCGATGTGGATGCCGAAGATCGAGACATCTTCTTTCACCCCCTGTGCTGGGGCCCCGTCGTAGGCTAGGCCATCAAGCTCCTTGCTAGACACTTCAGCAAAAGCGAAGAGACCATTCGAAGATGGAGAAAAGCGTACAGGAGACACGCTCGCACACGCCCTGCGTACGACTAAATCAGAAAAAAGCTGCCACCTTGATCTATTCTGACCCATTTTCCATGCTCATTTGACCCCGTCGTTGACCCGAAAAACCACAATTACCCTTAAGGGCGGCGGTGGAAGATGGCACCCAATGCAAGCACCCACTACTGCCGGGGCTGTGGGGGTCAACTGACGCCCGGTCGGAAAGGCCTATTTCATCCGGATTGTCTAAAGGCAGACAAGCGCAGACGGGTCCGGGAGAAGCGGGAGAGCGACCAGAGGAAATTCGAGAAGTGGCTCACGGGGCAGCGCTGTCCTAATTGTGGAGCACGATACGCATAGCAACAATGCTCGGACACTTGCATACTCTACGCTTCGTCCGCTGGGTTTGATGACACAAGGCCTGATTCTGATGCAGCAGATACCAATCATGGGCCAAAGAACTAAATTCGAAGCACCTAGACGGGAAGCCGAACATCACCCGCACGACTCCGGGACATTATCGGTGCCCGAGGCGGAAATGCTCACAGTCGCGGATCTTGAGGCGCTCCTCAAGATCGACGTCAAAACCCTCTACCGGTACGTACAGAAAGGACTCATCCCGTATGTGCGAATTCAATCAAACGTTAGATTCCGAAAGCGCGAAATTCTGGAATGGATTGATCGCCAGAGCTATCGCCCCTAGCCACGGGGTGCGAGCACCGCGAGTAGGCCGTGAAACGCAAGCCTATCTTCCGCGGCGACGTCACTCCAGCCCGTCTCGAGGACGCTGTTCTACTAGCCATACTAGCCAAAACATAGGCTCTCAGGAGGTACCTCTAGAGGCCCAGTGAGACTAAAGAGAATGGCCATGAATGTGTGAATCTGAAGCCTTTAGACTATTTTTCAGCAACTTCACCATTTTTCAGGTTTCGAATCCCACCCTCTCCGCCAATCTTTCCTTCGTTATTTCACTGAGTCAACGCGATCCGACATTTCATGTATCCTTATGCTGACGGGCGTTTTGTTCCACCGCAAGTGAGGAGGTCGAGGTCATTGGCTACAGAGCCCGGGGAGCTGTGAAACTTGGTTTGCTGCAACCAGAGGGCTGTAGGCCACCTGTGGCGGCCTATAGTCGAGCGCCGAGTGAGGGCGTAGCGTCGTGTACCCTGCCCGCCAGTGTTCGATCACGATTTGCGCCTCTTTCAACGAATAGAAGATCTCTCCATTCAAGTTTTCATCTCGCAGTTTCCCGAAGCAACTCGCGCAGTATCTGATCTCCGACGGACTTCATGGGGCGACAAAGTCTACAGTCGAGGCAATTGTCGGACCGGTGATCAGTGGCGTCGGGCACGTTTTTTTTATTGCATCTGCAGATGCTGATGCACAGCTCTCTTATGAAACCGGACCGCGGGACCAGATCCCAGAGAAAACTCTAGCTGATTGAGTCTGATGACGAGAAGTTCGATTCTCCGCAGTCCGGTTCCGCGCCGAACAAGGCGGGTTTCGGCGAAGATTCGCGCTTTCTTGCGCTCCATGGAGCGGAGAAACCAATTGGGCAGACTGAATGGCGGAGGGAGAGGGATTCGAACCCCCGGTGGAGTTTCCCCCACAGCGGTTTTCAAGACCGCCGGTTTCAACCGCTCACCCATCCCTCCAGCGACCAGTGTAACACGGCAGGCTCTTTGCGTCCCCCGTGCCGGCCGAAGCCCCCGCGGCCTAACGGATTTTTCCCCGTGCCGCCACACGCCAGCAGCCCGTGACCTCGCCCTGCCGCACCAGGAATACTTCGTCGTGCATGTTCACACAGGTGCAGACGTGGTTGGGAATGACGGTCACAACCTCACCGACGCGAAATGGGTGGCTGGACTTTGTAATGTCGAGATGGCCATGCTCCTCGTTGAGTTTGATGAGGGGGGCGTCGGGAGCCTCCACCACCAGGCCGTGCCCGGTTTTGGGGCCGGAGCCGAGCGGATCGGAGGAAAACGTTTTGGACCCGGCGTCGATGATTGCCTTCCCCGGCACGGCGGTCGAGACGACGGTGACGACGACGCGGGCAGCGCAATCCTCCAGCCGGCAGGCGCCCTGGTAGTACGTGTTGAGATCGTTGTAAACGTACGTGCCGGGCCGGATTTCGGTCAGCCCGCCGATTTCGCCGGCGAATTCCGCCGAGGGCGTCGACCCGCCCGAGACGATTTCGACGGGCAGGCAGGCTTCGTCGAACGCGGCGTGCGCCTTCGCCACTTCACGCGCCACCTGCCGCGCTTCCCGCTGGCGGTCCTCGCGCGTCCCCCAGACGTTTCCGAAGTAGGTCATGAGACCGCGAAACCGCAAACCGGGCAGAACCTCAATCCGCTTCGCCAGCGCCACAAGGTCTGGGCCGGGGCGCAGGCCGCAGCGGTGGAATCCTGCGTCGAACTCGACGAGAACTCCCACTGTCGCGCCCTGGGCACTTGCCGCCTGCGACAACTCTTTCGCCGTGGCCTCATCGTCAAGGGAGATCAGGATTCGCCGCGCCTTGGCGAGGGCCGCCAGGCGGCGCAACTTCTCCGCACCGAAGATGGGGAAGGCGACAAGGATGTTGTCCAGCCCGGCACCCGCCATCACTTCCGCTTCCCCCACTTTGGCAGCGGCCAGCCCGACGGCGCCGCGCTCGACCTGCATGCGCGCAAGCTCCGGCGTCTTGTGGGTTTTGATATGCGGACGCAGGCCCACCCCCTGCTCTCGGCACATCTTCGCCATGCGGTCGAGGTTGCGCTCCAGAACATCCAGGTCGATGGTAAGCGCCGGAGTGGGCAGTTCAGTGACGTGCATCGAATCCTCCGCAATTGGGGCACATGGTGTCGTGCCCCTACTTGTGCGCGCCCGGCCTATGAGCGCACGCGCGCCACGCAATCAATCTCGATCTTGATCTTGGGCAACTGGCATGCCACGGTCGTGCGCGCCGGCGGATCCTCGGGGAAGAATTGCTTGTAGACTTCGTTCATCGCCGCGAAGTCGTTGATATCGGAGAGGAACACGCCCACCCTCACCACATCGCGCAGCGAGCTGCCCGCCGCTTCGAGGATGGCCCGAATATTCTCCAGCGTTCGGCGCGCTTCCGATTTGATGTCGCCGAGTTCCAGCTCGTTGGTCTTCGGATTGGCGGCGGCCTGCCCTGCCACGAATACAAAACCGTCGGAAACGATCGCCTGGGAATAGACCCCCCGGGGGAGTGGTGCCTCCGTCGTGCAAATTACCTTGCGCATAGTCGCTCCTGAAATAGAAATGGTGTCTTGAATCGGTCCGCCCGCAATGGATCGCGCGGCAGCCCGCTAGAAATCCAGAACCTCGTAGAACTCCACCCACGCTTCCTGAAAATAGGGAATCTGTTTCGCGAGAAGGCGCTGATGGTCGGCGGTGGTCTCGAGCTTTTTGAGCGCCCGTTCGGCAGCCGCCAGGTCATCGAACTTAGACTCCCAAATCAAAGTGTTTCCCGGATCGCGCGCCGCCAACGGCGCCATCCGCAATCCCGGTGTGAGAGTCCCCTGGTGCTCCAGGCGCGCGAATTCCTTCTCCAGTTCCATGAATTCCTTCCGCTTGTCCGCCTGAAAACGTTGCACAAAACGCATGATGACTGCCATGACTCGTTTTCCTCCTCTAGGCCAGTTGACCGCCATCCACAAAGAGCAACACGCCGTTGACGTAATCCGCGTCGCGCGAGGCGAGAAACGCTACCGGACCGGCAACGTCTTCCGGAACCCCGATGCGCCCGACGGGAATCAAGTGCTCATACTTCTTGATGAATTTCGGATCCTGAATGAAGGGCTCGGAGAGGCGGGTGCGAATCAGTCCCGGCCCGACAGCGTTGGAATTGATCCCGTGGTGTCCGAGCTCCCGCGCCAGGGTTTTTGCCAGCAGAAAGATGCCCGCCTTGGAAGCGTTATAGGCGGCGAGCTCGGCTTCGGCGTCCCAACTGTTCGTCGAAGCCATGAAGACCAGCTTGCCGCGCCGCTGCTTGATCATCTGCGGCACGACCGCCCGCGCCGCCAGGAACGCGCCCTTCAGGTTCACGTCGAGCACGTAGTCCCAGTCCTTTTCTTCGGTCTTCTCGAAGGGCAGGCCTCTCACCACTCCCGCCACATAAACCATCACATCGATACGCCGGTGCCGGCGGAGGCTCTGCGCAACCATCCGGTTCACTTGCGCGCGCTTGTTCACGTCGCAGAAGATGGTCTGCGCGCTTCCGCCCTCCGCGCCGATTTCACGTTCCGTCCGCGCCATCATCGCCCGGTCCACATCGGCGATGACCAGTTGCGCGCCTTCCCGCGCCAGGCGGACGGCAATCGCCTTGCCGATGCCTTGCGCGCCGCCCACCACCAGCGCCACCTGGCCGTCGAACCGGTGCGGAATGAACGGAGCCTCCTTCGCCGTGGCCAGCTTAACCGCCATGCAATGCTCCTCCGTTTACCTTCTCGGGACGTGGCGGCGGCTTTGCGCCACCCAACAGCACCAACTTTGCACCCTCCACCCGCTGCCGGGCAAGATGAACTCGCCGCTACCTCGTCAAATCGGACCACCACGAACTTTTTCGCGCAAAAGAAACGGCACCCAGTATAATGGCGCGCTCAGGGCGGGTAAAGAGATTCTGAATCACTCCATGTCTTCCCCCACTGCCAAACCCGAAGAGCATCCGGGGCCGGGCGGGCTGCCGCGCGCAATCGGTTCGCTGGCTTCCACGGCGCTTGTCGTGGGCACGATTATCGGCTCGGGAATCTTTCTGGTCCCCCACAATGTGGCACTCCACGTCGGGTCGGTGGGGAGCCTCTACCTCGTCTGGATTGTGGGGGGAGTGTTGTCCCTCGCCGGTGCGCTGTCGCTGGCAGAGCTGGGTGCGGCCACGCCGGAAGCGGGCGGCATCTACGTCTATCTTCGCCAGGCTTACGGCAAGCTGGTGGCCTTTCTTTACGGATGGGCGATGCTTATGGTCGTCGAAACCGGCGGAATTGCCACCCTCGCCGTCGCCTTCAGCATTTACAGTACCGCCTTCTTCCCCTTTAACCCCTGGCAACAGAAGTTCATCGCCTGCGGCGTCATCGTCCTACTCACCAGCGTAAATATCGCCGGGGTCCGCAAGGGCGCCGCGGTGCAAGTCGTCTTCATGTTCACCAAACTGCTGGGGCTGGCGATGATTGTCGGCTTCGCGATCTTCTCGCGCGGCGTCACGGCGCTCCCCGCCCGCCAGCCTCTTCCCACACCAGCGACCACCTGGGGAAGTTTCGGCGTGGCGCTCGTTGGTGTGCTTTGGGCTTATCACGGCTGGCACCATCTTTCCTACGCGGCGGGCGAGGTGAAGGACCCCGCGCGCGTTCTGCCCCGCAGTTTCCTGCTGGGGACGGCGGCGGTCATCATCGTCTATTTCAGCGCCAATTTCGCTTATCTGCGCGCTCTTTCACTTGGGGCTCTGGCAGAACATCAGCGCGTCGCCGCCAAAGCCATGGAGCTGCTGGCCGGGCCGTGGGGCGCGACGCTGGTTTCCGGCATGATTCTCTGCTCCATCTTCGGAGCGCTTAACGGCAACATTCTCGGTGGCGCGCGCGTACTCTACGCCATGGCGCGCGACGGCTCGTTCTTCTCAGCGGTAGGTCGAGTCCACCCGCGCTTTGAAACGCCTGCCGCCGCGCTGGTCCTCCAGGGCATCTGGGCGATCGTGCTCGCCACGAGCGGCACCTACGAGCAGCTTTACACTTACGTCATCTTTGCCGCCTGGATTTTCTACTCTGCTTCCACCGCCGCGGTGATCGTCCTCCGCCGCCAGCAGCCGCAACTCGCGCGCCCCTATCGCGTTTGGGGTTATCCTGTCGTGCCTGTGGCGTTTTCCGTGGCGGCGATTGCCATCGTCCTGAACACGCTGTTCCGCACCCCGCGCGAATCCCTGATCGGCCTTGCCCTGGTCCTCTCCGGCATCCCGGTCTACTTCATCTGGCGCCGATTCGCCAAGTAGCGCCGCTCTGTGAGCGGCGATGTCACTGCCTCGGAGGATCACCGGTCATAGACCGGCGCGACAGTTGGCAGTTATCACCCAAACGCTTCAGGTCGGCATCAGCCAGCCCGCCTGAAGCCAGGCACTACTTCAAATTTTCGGGGATCAGGTATTCGACGATGGCCACATCGTGCCAGCGGCCATCGATGCGGGTGTGCTTGAGGTGAAGGCCGACTTCCCGCCAGCCCGTCAGGCGGCAGAGGGTTCGCCCCGCCTCGTTGTGAGCCACCAGCCGGCCGATGATCTTGCGGTGCCCGGAGGAGCGCGCCGCCGCCTGCAGGGCGCGCATCAATTCCCTTCCCACCCCGTGCCGCCGGAAATCGCGCTCGATATAGATGAGCAGTTCCACCACCCCTTCGACTCGCGGGCGGATGTGATAAGGGCTGAGCGACGCCCAACCCAGGATTTCGCCCCGCAACTCCGCCACCAGCAGGGGATAAGGTCCGGAATGCTCCTGCACCCAGCGCTCGCGGTCCTCCGCCGTAACCAGAAAATCCTCGAACGACGCCAACCCATCCTGCGTCGCCTGGTGATAGATGCTGGCAATGGCCGCGGCATCGCACCGTTCGGCGGGGCGAATCAGCAATTGCGGGCGGGGTGTGGGAGATTGTGAATTCGGCGCGGGTTCCATAGCAGCCAAACGTGATTCTACCAGCAAGATCGCCGCGAACCAAGCACCTCCTCGGGGGGGGCCGTTTGATCTTGCGGCGGCGTTGCGCGGTCAAGTGGCGAGGTAGACTCGCCCCTACAAGGCCAACCTGACCCTCCTTTGACAGAAATCTAGCCCTCTCGTGGCATGCCGCAGCAGGGCTTGGCGCAAAGTGGTTACACGCCGCAAGACGCTGTGTAACATTGTCATCATTCAATAGAAGCTCGCCAAGCCTGCTCCTGCGCCGCCTCGGTCTACACCCGTTTGGTATCTGTTCGCACGCGGTCCACGTACTTCCCCGTGGCGACTTCGATCCGCACGATTTCTCCCGGACGGATGAAGTGCGGCACCATAACTTCCATGCCGTTTTCCAGCGTGGCGTATTTGTAGGTGTTGTCCTGCTGCTGGTGGACGGGCTGTGCGGTGGTGGCGACTTTCGTCTCCACGACAGGTGGGAAGACGATGCTAATGGGAGTCCCCTCATAGAGCTCCACGGGAATCATCATTTCCACTTTCAAGAATCGTTGGGCCGGCCCGATCGATTCGAGGGGGATCGAAACCTGATCGTAAGTGACCGGGTTCATGAAGGTGGCGGAATCCGTGTCGCTGAAGAGGAATTCCATTTCCCGCTTCTCCAGGACGACGTCATCGAGCCGCTCTTCCGGGCGCCAGCGCAACTCCTTGAAGGATCCCCTCACGACGTTGCGCAGCTTGGCGTGTACGCTACCGGGCATCTTCCCCTGCCCGATGTGGTACACGCACTCCTCCACCTTGAAGAGCTCCTCCCCGATCTTCAGGACCGCCCCGGGGCGAAGCTGGGATGCGATGATCATGGCGATCTCACCCCACAACTAGAAATCTGCGATATTGGGATCGAATCCGGCCTGAGTATAGCACGTGGCGAGTGCCCAGGCAGAGGTGGCACGTCAATCCTCTTGTCAGGCCCCACCTGGCCGATAAGGTAAGTGAGAAGGAGAGAACGATGCTGGCGACAACTGCGCCCGAAGGTGGTCCCCGATTATCCCTCGCCATGCGGACCTTGCTTTGGGCGAGTTGCCACGCTGGAATTCTCCTCTTGGGATCGCTGGCCCTGGCGGCGCTCCTGGTCAAGTCTCGACCGAGCGAGCCAGTTGCGACGGAACGCCGCCTGGAAACCAAAGCCGATCTCATGAGAGGCGACGACCCGCTTTTCATCTAACAAGAAAATACGAGCCGGGGCGATAGCGCCTGTCCCTGCCTCTCAATCCGCCCATGCCAGATAACCCGGCACAATCAGGCCCACGATGGGAACAATAATCAGGATTCCCCACCAATTGGGCTTGTTGCGAGCCTCGGCGATCCCCATCCAGACCAGAACGAGGATGACGATGTTCACAAACGGCACGAGGCAGAGGATGATCCACCAGAGAGGTTTCTTGGCAATATTCAACATCAGAATGATGTTGATAATGGGAATCCAGGCCAGCCAAGGATTCTCCGTGTTCGTCTTCTTGGCAATCGTCGACAGGGCGAGTGCCATGTAAACATAAGCGGCCAGGGCGATGACGATAAACACCAGAGCAAACGCCCCGAGGGCAGCCACCACGGCGGCTTCACCCGCCCTGCTTTCCTGCGCCAGGACCGTCCTAGCAGGGATCAGGACCGACGCCAATCCAAACAGCAATAGACCTAGCATTCGAGCCCGCTTGATCATCGAAATTCCCTCCCTGATTCTCAATTTGAACCGCTCGCGGGCAGATGATGGATCTACACAAGCGCGGCGGAACTTCCAGCAGTTACAACGGAATGCCTCTTGCGACCACCCAGTCGGGGCGCAATGTATTGCAAAGCGCGTCCAGAGTCAAGCGCTTAGCGTGCCAGAATTGGGCGGAAGCTCGGATTCCCACCGCCGGGAGCTAGCCGCGCCTTCGGATTCTGAAAAGGAACCAGACCGCTCCCACGGCGATAGCGCCGAGCGCGACGAGTGCACTCGTCCACGCCTGGCGTGGCAAGCTCAGCATGGCGACAAGCAGCACGGTCCAAGCCAGCGCCCAAATGGCTCAATTCGCCGGTAGTGCAGGGATCTCGACGATGACGCGGCAAGCCGCGTGACGGGCCGCGTACTGGACCGATGAGCCCAGGAGGATCTCCCCAATGACGGTCAGGCGGCGGTGCCCCATGACGAGGCAATCAATTCCCTGCTCCTTCGCCACGCCCACGATGGCTTCCCCGGCCCGGCGCGCGCGCAGGAGTTCGGTCGAGAGGGGTCGCGAGAACTTCTCTACAGCGTACCGCTCCGCCGCCTCTAGAATTTCTTTTCCCTGCTTGTCGAGCGCGGCGTCATCGGCCTCGATGGGCGTGGCCATCGGGATTTCGACCACGTGCAGCGCCATCAACTCCGCGCCCATGCCGTTTGCCACCTGGCAGGCCAGAGTCACCAGGCTTTCCGCCGATTCCCGGTCCCGCAACGCCACCATCACCTTGGGCTTCGCCATGTCATCCTCCGTTTGCTGTCCGAGCAGAGGCAAGGATATGCGCCGCGTTCGGAATTTTCAAGCCGCGCGGCCCTTCAGAAGAACGTACGACGAATCAAACCCGCGATTCGTCATGGCTACCTCTCCTGAACGTCATTCCCGCGAACGCGGGAATCCACCGCCCCTCCTGCGCGGGGGTGACACTCGACGGGCAGGTACGGGGGCCTGCCCCTACCTTGCACCTCCGCCGATTTAGCTTCGTTCCTTCACGAACCGGGCAAGTGATTCATAATAAGCCACTTTTTCTGTTCGTTGAATTTCGCAACACTTCGTTTATTCTGAAGGACTTTCCTGGTTCGTCCCCCCTATGACAAATTGGAAGTAACTGATTCCAAGCAACTTTCCAGGTTCGTTCATGTACTATATAAGGGACCCATCCCCGCTCCCGCAGGCCGACCGACAGAGTGTCACGCGAATCGCCACCTTTCCCGCGCCCCAATTGCCAGACATATCGACCCACACTGCTAGCGTCCTACGCTACGTTACTATTGTCAAGTGGGTACATCGACCGGAAGCCTCTCCAGTGCGCCCGTAGCGCCGCTCTCTGAGCGGCATCCCAGGTCGGCGGGAAGCCGGCGCTACCCTGCACTGCCCACCGACCGACAGCGTCCTAATTTGGATGTACCGCCCTGCTTCAGCCCGCCCGCTGGCGGGCAGGTGCCGCCCTGAGGGACGGCGCTCCTTGCGAAACTAGGACACTACCGCTCCTTCTGCAAATATCTCTGACTGCCGGGAGGCACAAGGACTAGCGGAATCGGACACTCGACCCGGGGTGATTGTAGAGTCGGATGAGCGTGTTGATGTCACGCTGGCTGGGCTGTTTCACCAGGGAACGCCAGAAGAGGGGCACGGGCCCCGGGAGAGGTAATTGGCGGGCCTTCTCCTGCATTTGCCAGAACATGATGTCCTTGGGGCTGTTGCTGTGGCCCTTGATGCCCAGCGCATGGCCGAGCTCGTGGAGCACGATGGCGCGCATCTCATCCTTCGACCAGCGGCGACTCAGGTCAATCCTGATGATGGCCACGCGCCGCGCCGAAAGCGCGCCACCGACAGGCTTAACTTGTACCCAATCCATTTCATCACCCGCACGCTCCTCCTCGAGATCTGCCGCTTCCCAGCTCATGCGGATGTCGGCGTCCTGCGGCGCGGCGACTTGTTGCAGGGGGAACAAGGCGCTCCAAACATCGTAGGCCTCACGCGCGCCTTGCTGCCATTTCATCTCCGGCGCGCTTCCCAGGAACAATTTCACGGGGAGATGGTTCCACTCCTCCCCTTCCGAGTTTCTGGAAATCTGCCAGTAGTAGTCGCCCGCTGAACTCACGTAGTGGCTCGGCTGCATCGATTCAGGCAGGGGAAGCATTGCCTCAAGAATCTGCATCCGCGCCCGCACGCGCGCCACATCAAACTTGAAGGCTTCCTGCCCGGAAGCGACATCGATGAACTTCTTCCAGGCTTCCAGAGCTTGTTTGCGGTCCACCATTTCAGTGGCCAAGGCCAGGTTGTGGTAGGTCTCGACGTACTGGGGATTCTCCGTCAGGGCCCGGTTGTACGCCGCCACGGCCTCCGGGAAACGCCCCTCGTCAAACAACACGTTCCCCTCGCGGTAAGCCGCCCGGGCCTTTTCGATGTCCGCCGCAAGCGCCAGCCCGTTTCCCAGCGCTCCCCAACCAAGCAACGCAAACGCCACAAGGTTCAGAGCGCGCCGGACGCCTCTCCTGCAATTCATGAAACACTCCCCGGAATCTCCCCCCTGCCAGCAACGCAAGCCAGCACCTCGTCGGTCGTCACCAGCCGGACGCCGGCAGCCACCATCTCTTCTTTGGCTTTCCGTCCGCCTTCGGCGGTGATCGCCTGGATGGCGTCCACGACCAAATCTACGGGGAAACCTCGCGCCCGCAGGGCAAGAGTCGAGGCTCGCACGCAGAACTCCGTGGCCACGCCAAAGACTACGGCACGCCGCGGGCCGAGGGCGTGCAGGATGGCATCAAAATTAGGATTTGCCGACGTGTCGTAAGCGGCTTTTTCGATAACTACCTGCGGGGGCCAGTCCCGGGGGGCGACAAACGCCCCAGGGAGGCTGGGCACGATCAGCGGCTCCGGCCACCGCGTCTCCGGAATCCTTTGCTGCCCCGGCGTCCCCATGACGCAATGCGGCGGCCAGACTGCAAACTCTGCATCGTCCGGAGCGTGAGCATCCGCCGAGGAGATCACTGGAATCGCGTGCTCTCGCGCGCAGGCCATCAGCCGCGACAGGTTGGGGATAATGGTCTCTGCCCCCGGCACGTAGAGCTTCCCCTGCGGCAGCATGAAATCGATTTGCGTGTCGACATCGAAGAAGGCCAGGAGTTCGCTCACCAGCGAGCCCTCCTTCGGTCATCCCGTCTTGGTCAGGCGGGACGCTTCCCAATACTGCTCGCGAACATCTTCGAGAAGCCCCTCGAGCGCAGCGCTCTTCTTCACAGGATAGGAGGCAGCATCGCTCAAAGCGCGATAGGACGCGGGCAGGCGGTCGAGATGCTCAAGGACCCGCGCGCGAATCTCCGCCGACGAGCGGCGCGGCACCGCGCGCCGGCCTGCGACCATCACCGAGCTCAGCAGAGGCTCCGCACCCTCGAAGCGTTCCCCGGCACGGCTGAGCACGTCCCACTCGTAAGCGCCATCTCGTGAGAACCGGTGGACTTGCTTGCGCCCCGGCCAGTGAACCTTCTCCTCGCTGAATTTGGTTTTGTACTCGATGCGCCCCGCGCGCTCTGTTTCCACCAACTTGTAAACGACGCCCAGTGCCGGGACATCGCGCGAGGTGGCGAGGTCCGTCCCCACTCCGAAACTATCGATGGGCGCGCCCTGCACGACCAGTTCCTGAATCTTGTACTCGTTCAAGTCGCCGCTGGCGACGATCTTAGTTTCGCTCAAGCCGCGACGGTCAAGAATAGCGCGGACCTGGCGGCTCTTCTCGAGCAGGTCACCGCTGTCGAGCCGCACTCCGGGGACCGACTGTCCCAATGAGGCCACGATTTCCGCCCCTGCCAGCGAGTCGTAGGTGTCAATAAGGAGGATTGCGCGGCCGGGAAAGGTGTCCAACAGCGCCTCGAAGCTCGCGCGCTCGGTCGGATAAACTTGCGTCCAGGAATGCGCCGCCGTTCCGGCAAGCGGAATCCCGTAGCGAAAGCCGGCCATCACGTTGGAAGTGGCCACGCAGCCGCCCAGGTAGGCGGCGCGTGCGGCCCTCACGCCCGCTTCCGGACCGTGGGCGCGGCGCGTCCCGAATTCGAGCACGTCCCGGCCTTGCGCGGCGGTCACTACCCGCGCCGCTTTCGAGGCGATCAGTGTTTCAAAATTAACCACCGAGAGCAAATAGGTTTCGACGATCTGCGCCTCCAGCACCGGCGCGGTCACTTGCAGGATCGGCTCCTCAGCGAAAACCAGCGTCCCCTCTTCGACAGCCTGAACGTCGCCACTGAAGCGAAACTCCAGCAGGTAATCAAAGAATTGGCTGGAAACCGTCTGGAAGGCCGGCTGTTCGCGGAGGAACGCGACATCCGTCGGAGTGAAGCGCAGGTTTTCCAGATAGTCGAGCGCTGCCTCCTGGCCCGCCGCCACCAGGTAAGTTCGCGTCTTCGGCAAATGCCGGACGAAAAGCTCAAAGGTGGCGCGGCAGTCGACACGGTGCTCGAAATAGGCCGCCGCCATCGTGAGCTCGTAGAGATCCACTAACAAGGCCTGGCTGGGTTGGGATTCTGGAATCATGCTGGAGGCAGTTTCAACCACAGGCGCGGTCCGCCGGGCAGAGATCCAACATCAGAACGAGCCGAAAGAGTCGCGGAAGATCGCATGCCGTCCCCTGTCCTGCAAAAATCAGTATGGCCGTGCCCCCAACGAGAGTCAAGCCGGCGACGCGGAAAGCAGCTCGGGGGAGTTCTGCTTGTTCGCCAGAATTCCCGGCAGAGGCGGGATCAGTTTCTCCCCATTTCGCGGGCGATGGCCTCGAGCAGTGGATCAGGAGGTTGAAACTGCCCGGCGGCGTTCAGAACCACAAAATTGTAGTTCGTCCCCTGCTGTAGCCGAATGTGAAAACCACCCAGCGCCACCAGGTACACCGAATTCTTCTTGGCTTCCTTGATCTCCTTTGCGGGAAAACTGAAGGAATGGATACCATTCGCACTACGGTACGTGACCATACCACCGCCCACGGTTATCACGCCCTGGCAATAGTCCGAACCACCGGAGCCATGGTCGTGGGCCACCATAAAGGTGGCAACCTGGACGGAGGCGGGCGGAGCAGCCAAAGCCACACCGGATCGTGCCGCCAGCCGGGCCTGGGTCATGTACTGCGCCCTACCGTCGGTGTAGCCGATTTGAACGACATCACCGGCATGAAACCGCGCCATCGTCTGCTGCAACTCCTGAGGAGAGTTGATGGGCTGCTCGTTCACACTGAGGATGGCTTGCCCGCCGCGGAGCCCCGCCTTTTCCGCCGGGCCGCCGCGGGCCACGTCTTGGATGTAGGCCCCACGCCAGCCTGGCGGGGCCTGCGCAGCAACCAAGGTACCCAGAACCCCAGGCTCGGTAGAAGAGGTCGCAGCGACCGGGGGCGTCGCGGACGGCGAAACGGGGGCCGCAGGCAGTGTCGCCTGCTGCAATGCGGCGGCCACCTGCGAGGTCTGGCCGGCAGTCAGCTCCACGCTCTCCTCGTGGTCCCGGTAGCCGGCCAGGGACACACGAACAGTGTGCTGCCCGGGCCGGAGCTGGCTCAGCTTCAGCCGCCCCGCTTGGCTTGTCGTTCCCAGGGGTTCGTCGTCAACGTAAACCTGCGCGCCGCCCGGCGTCACTTCCAGCAACAACACCGGGGGCTCGGCGGACCGCGCCGGTGAAGGCTTTACCGGCGGCACGGTTGTTTTGGGAGCGAGATCGCGCAGCGCTTTGATCAGCTCATCCGTGGCGCCCGCATCACGTAATTGACTCTCGGCTTCCGGCGTCACCGTGAACGCGATCCCATATTCGCGCGCCGCCTCCGCCACTTTTGCGGAATCCACGCCGCTCTCGAGAAGGCCGATCACTTCGTTCTTGCTCATCGCTTTCCCGGGTGCAGGGACTGCCAGAGCCTGCGCCCCCAACGCTGCGCAGAGGAGGACGGCGAGAGCAGTCACCCACGCTCCGGAAGGCAATCTACGCAGTGAGTTGTAGCAGGTCACCGGACCGTCATCGATTTGCACAAGGGAGAGTTTATCCGCACGCTGGTCTGTATTCAAGGCCATGGGCAGAGAGGAGTAACTTCGTCGGCCCCGGTCGCCGTTTTCCGGGGTTTCTGCGCGAGGGCAGATGCGTTGGTAAAGGGGACAGGAAGCACCGGTTAGCGATTGAGTTGTTCTTCCGCGGCTTTGGCCCTTTTCGCCTTAGAAATCCGGCTCTTGAGATCCATATTGGCAGGGTCGATCGCGAGTCCTTGCTGGAACTCGTCAATCGCTTTGTCGTAGTCGCCGTGATCAAAATAGAACTCGCCCATAGAAATGGCGGCTTTGATCTTCTTGGTGTCAACCGGAGGGGCGGATCGGGTCTCAGGCACGCGAGTCGCGGCGGGTTCACCCTGGATGGAGCGAGAAGGTAGTTGGACAAATGCGGGCACAGTCTTCTTGGCGCTGCCTTTTGAAGCGCCGGGTTTGGCGGGCGAAGTGGTTTGTCGCGCAGGAGCACTCTCAAGGCCGGAAGCCGGCGAAGCGGAAGGCTCCGTCTGTGTGGCGGGCTGCGTTTCCGCCGGCTGGGTTGGAGCAACCGAGCTGCCCGCAGTGGGAGCTTGACTCTGAGTCGGTGCGGACTGCGGTCGAGTAAGCGAGTTCTGCGGAGGAGGCTGTTCGGCGGGCCGCCGCTCCGTGAAATACCAAGCTCCGGCCCCTAATCCAACAACTAGAATACTCAGCGCCACCCAGATCCCCCACTGCCCAGTCTTCCTCGGGCGGGCCACCAGCACAGGCGCTGGGGTGGGTGCCGGGCGCGGCGCTGGAGCCCGTCTTGACGGCATCGGCGTGGCAGGTTCGAGCGCTCGCCGAGGCTCAGGCGAGGAAGTGGAGGCCGTCGTAACTGCCCGACTGGGCCTAGATGCCTGACGCCGGGTCGGAATCGGAGGCGGCGGCGCATTGATCGGCTGCTCGTAAAAAGCCTCCGCAGACACGACGCGGGTTTCGCCTGGACCTTCGCCATTCGCCTCAGCTCGTTCGATTTCCTCAATCAGAGCCTGGGCGTTTGACGGCCTGTTCTCGGGCTTCTTTTCGAGTAGCCTCACCACCACGTTGGCGATGGAATTGGGAATCCCCAGCTCCGGTCGGACAGCGCGCACGTTGGGAGCCGGCTGCTGGAGGTGCGCCAGCAGCATCTCCATCGTCGTGTCGGCCTTGAACGGCAGATCCCCCGTGAGCATCTGGTACATGACGATGCCCAGCGAATAGAGGTCGGAGCGGCCGTCCAGTTCCTCGCCTCGTTTCCCCATCGCCTGCTCGGGCGACATGTACTGCGGCGTACCAATCACGATGCCGGTGCCGGTCAGTGTCATCCCGGCAACCGCGCCCCGACGGCCCTCCTTGATCTTGGCAATCCCGAAGTCAAGGACCTTGGCTTGCTCACCCTCCGGAGTTTGAATAAGCACGATGTTGTCCGGCTTGATGTCGCGATGGACCATGCCCAACCGGTGTGCCGCATCGAGCGCGGCGGCGGTCTGCTTGATGATGGAGCAAACGCGCGGAACAGGCATGGCGCCTTGCTCCTGGATCAGCTTGCGCAGGCTTTCACCCTCGATGAACTCCATGACGATGAAGGGGCGGCCGTCCTCAGCCTCGTCGATGTCGTCCACGCGCACGGCGTTGGGGTGCTGTAATTTGCGGGTGATGACCGCTTCGTGCTTGAAGCGTCTGACAAAGAGCTGGTCATTGATGAGTTCGGGACTGATGACTTTGATTGCCCGGAGCTCATCAAAGGTGACGTGCAGGGCCTTGTAGACGGCGCCCATCCCACCCTGACCGATCTTGTCCAGAATACGGTACTTGCCGCGAATCACCGCCCCGGGTGTCCAGGCACCAACCTCCACCAGCGGTGTGCCATCCTGAGGGCAGACCGCGAAATTGGTGGGGTAAGTTCCTTGACAGGCGGGACAGGTTTTCATGCGTTTCCGCGCCGGACGTTAATCGTGCGCAGTATAGCACAAGAGAATCGCGATTCGGGACGCGTGACTCGCGGTGCGAAGTTTCAAGTTTGCGGGGAGTGAGCGTGCCCCAGAACGCGCAGGCTGAATTCCGTGATGGGTCGTTTTCCCGAAAATGACGATGTGGAGCGCGCCTTGCGGCTGGCACAGGTAGTTACCGGCCGGTCGGTAGGCTAAACCAAATCAGCATCAACTGAGCCAGCTCCGTTCCACGAGCTGAAAGCAGCGGTTCTACTCCGCATTTCCGATTTGAGTCTGACCTGCCAAATCTCTGCTGATCTTCGACGCCTCTATTCATGCGGGTTTCAACGTTCGGATCGGAGAAGATATAGGAGTGCGGGGTGGCGCTGATCTCCCAGCTGCAATCCTTCGAGACCGACTTGCTTACCCAAGAAGAGAATCCTGCTGATCTGGGGTCTGGCGGTGTTACTGCGTGTAGCGGGCTACTTCCGTTCAATCTTGCGCTTTTCCAGTTGCAGACCCGTGCGGCCCAGGATGTGTGCTACCAACGCCTTACCTTGCTCAGGAACCAAGTCGTCGTCGAGGCTAACAACCTCGTCGCCTTGGTCGTCGGTAAAGTACACACGGTGGGTGGTACGGCTTGGTGTGTACTGCTGCCGCGTATGCGACTGCCCAGCGTAGTGTACTGTTTCGTCTACTGCACCGCGGAGCAGCGTCCACGGCGTCATCTTCCAGCCTACGGCGGAGGATTCGCGCAAGCCCGCTGAATCGGCTTCGATACGGTACGTAGCGCGGTCGAGCGTAATGACGCTCAGTGCGCCTGCCACGAACAGAACCACGGAACCGAGTCCCACCCGGCTCAACAGGCTCCCCCCGCGCGAGAACCACAGCATCACAAAGCCGAAGACTGCCACTACCGCCCCCAAACCATATATGAACGCCGGCCAGACGCCCGACCTCGCCGAGACAACTGCGGGCTCATGCCATGGCGGATCCTGGAAGTACGTCCACGCTCCCGGCAGGTTCACGGGCAAGGTGACCCCATGATATGTCATGTTGTTTGATGTTAGATAATAGAACGCTCCGGCGAGACCCAGATAAACAAGCCCCAACAACGCGAGCAGAAACGGAGAGAACCTCACGCGGGCCACATGTGCCCGTTTGGTGACGGGATCAATTAGGAATTCGTAACGGCGGTAGGGCCGCAAGCCCTCCTCGTTCTCCATCTCGAGACGGCGCTCATCCGGTCGTGCCGCATCGGTGGGGGGAGGCGCGAACTCGATTCCCTGCTCCACCGTGACGTCCGGGCGCATCGAGTCGAACACACTGCTGACGGTGCCGACAATCCGGTGCCCTTCGCGCTCCGCCCTTGACGTGGCTCGCACCTCAGACCAAGTTTTCAGCCACACGCCAACCGCAAGCCCAACCATGCCGAGAATCAGCGCTGTTCTCAGGGCCATTGGCGGGTAGTCTAATTCTTGAGTTCCAGAGTGTCAATCGCCGTCAAAAGCCCGCTACACAAGGCTGATGCCACTGGGCTGGAAAGCGGTGAGGATAGCCCGGCTAAGCTGCCAACGGCCCCGATCCAATGAAGCGCGGCTGTGGATGAGCCTGATGGCCTACAACCTGGGCGACATGCGGCGGCAAGTGTTGGCGCCGAGGATTGGGAAGCCGTCCGCTACAAGACAGGTTTGCGCCACTTCCTACAGCGCGAAGTGGAAGATATCCAAAACCATATAGGTCCGGCTATTCATCAGGACGACGTGACCGCCGATGATGACGTGGCGGCAATAGGCGGGAGGCGGGGGCAGGAGCCGCACGAGGTCCGGCGGGCAGGGGTGAATCTTCTTCCGCAGACCGGGCGGGAGCGTGCCCCTCACAACCAGTTGCCTCTCCAGGCCAGGCGGCAACTCGTCGCGCTTGGCCAGTCCGGGCGGAAGATTGCCTCGGCGGCCGCTGTACCAGCCGCGCAGGGCTTCACGGTCGCGGTCGGAGTAGCGATACTCGCGGTGCTCTCTCTGTTCGTGTTTACCTTGCCCGCGGCCGTGCTCTTTGTCGAACGCTGCCGCCGGCGCGAGCGCCAGCAGCACCGCTCCGCAGGCTGCCAACCATCTTTTTGCTTTCATTGCTACCTCCTTCCTGACAGTAGATTGAGATTAGCACGAAGCGCTGGCCGACGGCAGGGTTTTGGCGCTGCCGGTAGCGCCGCTCAGCGAGCGCCGTAGCGCCGGCTTCCACCCACCCCCGACTTACCCGCCAGACTGGCAGTGCTACCCCGCCGGTCATAGACCGCCGCTACAGCCCGCTCCGTCTGTGTTATGCTTTCGCCAACACTGTAGCGGCGATGTCCTCATCGCCGTTGATTATCAGCAGAATCGGCGGCGAGGACGCCGCCGCTACAGCCTGTGGACAGGCGACCACCCCTTAGTCCCCTCCTTGCTAAGATGGGGAAACAGGGGTGGTTGACGGCGGTTCTCAGTAGCATGGACGCCAAAAACAAGCTCTACTTCGGCGACAACCTGAAAATCCTTCGCGAGTATGTGCCCGATGCCAGCGTGGACCTGATCTACCTCGACCCGCCATTCAACTCCAGCGCCACTTATAACGTGCTCTTCAAGGAAAAAAGCGGCGAGGAATCCGCCGCGCAGATCATGGTGTCTTCTGTAGCGCCGATCTATGATCGGCGGCTTTGGGCTGAAAAAGAAGCGGCGGTCATAGACCGCCGCTACAGCGGGCGGGCCGGGAATCGGAGGCGGTTTACAGGGAAATCGTCGAGAGCGGCCCGCGCAAACTTGCCGACCTGATGCAGGCGCTGCTCGCCTTCCTGGGCCGCAACGACATGATGGCTTATCTGAAGGAGGGTTAAGTTCGCGACAATCCACATCCATCCGAGCGTCGCACAAAGCGCACCCACAGGGATATTTCCCGCGGAGGACAAGCATGGGATATGAACTGCCCATTGACCCGGAGGCTCTACCATTAAGGCGTGCTTACCCATTTCTCGAGGCCAACGGCCTCCAAGTAGAGGGGCAAAGTATACGTGCGAGCAAAGACCAATTCGGCTCGTACACATCAACGCTGAAAAGGGCCAAAGTCGTGGCACTCTTAAGCAGCAAAGGCCTTCTCGATGCGTTCGTTGCAGAACATTGGCAACACGGCGCAGGCGACAAGGGGCGGCGTGAGATTAAGCGGCTAATTCGAATCTTTGAGCGGTGGGTAGAAACCGGAGGGACCACTTCTGAAAGTGGTGACCAAACCGACGAGGATGCGGGGAGCGAGTTCGCTTTAGAAGCGCACCTCAGAGACTACCTCGCGGAGAATCTTCACGTTCTGGAAGGTGGGATGACGCTTTGGCCTGTTGGCGAGAACCAAGATGCGGTCGAATTTGCAGTCGATGACAGTAATCGCAGAATCGACATCCTGGCTAAGGACCGGGATGGCATTCCTACAGTGATCGAACTCAAAGTGAGCCAAGGACACGAGAAGACAATCGGTCAGAGTTTGTATTATCGAGCGCGCGTTAAGGAGCTCTTTAAGGTTGGGAAGGTGCGGATTGTCATTGTGGCAGGGGAGATTAGCCCTGAGCTGAGGGCTGCGACAACTGACCTGCAGGACGTGTCGCTTTTCGAGTACCGCCTTTCAATGAGCCTGAAGAGGGTTTAGACCTTGGTCAGTGTTGATATCACCTTTCTGCCCATCAACCTCGTGCAGCGCCGTCTTCGAGACGCATTTCACAACGACCTCAGCCCCTACGAAATTATCGGCGCGCCAACAGACGTGCAGGGCGCGGAGGCGCTGAAGGAAATCAGCCCGCATCAGTTCGAGTGGTGGGCGGTGGACCTGGTGAACGCGCGGCCCGCCAAAGACCACAAGAAAGGCGCGGACACGGGCATCGACGGCTACATCAACTTTTTCGACGACAAAAGCGCCAAGGCCAAACAGGTGATCGTGCAGGTAAAGAGCGGCCATATCGGGGTAAACCACGTGCGGGAATGAGGTGCAAGAATGGACTACTGGGTGAGTCCGAAATATAGGCAGAGCAAGTTGGCAAGTGGGTTATTGGTGGACAAGATTGATGTGTTTGAAGATCAGTGGAAGGGGTGGATTCTTGAACACGCAGAGTGCCTCTTATCGGCCACCTGTCCGGGACGCAATCATTCTGGGTTGGCCGTCTTGATGATCGTCACTTCCTATTTCGAGGCCATCGCGTGCTTTCTTCGCGGGGAACGGAGCGATCACAAGTCACCGGAATTCTTCTCCTTTGGCTTTAGCCAGGTGTTTCCTATAGAGGCTGACAGGCTTCGAAAGGGAGGGGTGCAAGACCCGGACCTCGCTGTCAAGAATATCAAATGCGCCCTCTACAGTGAGGTTCGGTGCGGTCTCTTTCACGAGGCCATGATCAGGGGGCTCGTGGTAATAAATACGTCGTCAAACGCGCCGTTCGAATACACCGTCACCAAGGATACGGCGGCGACTGGTCAGATTCTTGTCAATCCCATGCTCGTCCTTTGGGGAGTAATGGGACACTTTAGTGGCTACGTCAAGCGGCTCCGGGATCCTGCGGAAATAGAGCTCCGCAGAAACTTTGAGTGCTTCTGGGATGTAAGGCCATTACCTCCGCCAAAGCGAGCGGATCGAAAGAGCGGGTAGCCACGGTCAGGCGTTTTCTGACCCTGGCCTTTTGGTGCTTCCTCAACCTCGATGTTGCTCCGCCAATCGGACGCAATCAATCCTAATCGGACAAGCCGCGAGGGTCTCCCGGTCGAACGCCGGCTGGCGCAGAGCATGAGCTCTGCGCGTGGGTGACAACCTTGCGCGGGGGTGGCAACTTTGCGGGGAATGACGCAAACGGGGCGGGCGCGGGTGTAGGGGCAATTCACGAATTGCCCCCGGCAGGAACTGGGCGGTTCCTGAACCGCCCCTACGATCCGCCGCCCGTCGCAGGGAAGGCTTGGAGATCATCGAAACTGGTCGCCATCTTGAGCGAGACGCGCCGGCCGTCCCGGGCAATCTCCACTCCCTGGAAGGGATTGGGTCTGCCGGGATTCGTACTCTGCCAAGCCATCTGCTGGAACATGCGCAGCCCTTCGAAGACCTGGCGGGTCCTCTCGGCGGTCTGCTCTTCCGTGCAATCCATTTTGGCGTCCAGCTTGACCGCGTCGGCAATCTCGACACTGTAGGCCAGCGCCTCGACCGACTGAAACGCTTTCGACCAGTCCAACTGTAAATTTCCCTGCCCCGGCATCCAGGCGTGGAACCAATCCGGCACTGCCTCCCCCACTGCCACGCCCCAGATGGGAGCCTGCGTCGAGGCCTCACCGAGGAGTTTCGTGAGGCGCTCATTGGTGGAGAGGTTGGGGGCGATGTCACTGCGGATATCGAGCATGGCGCTGAGTCCGTCTTGGTTGCCAAAAACTCCCAACCCGTCGCGCAGCACCACCAGGCAGGTCGTCCCGGCCGTCGCACCCAGGCAGTAGGCCGACTGCCCGCCGATCTCACTGGCGGAGATGCCGTTGGCCGTGGCGCGGCTCGCCAAGGATTGTGCCGTGAAGCGTCCGGCTACAAGGCCGTCCAGGTCCATCGCCGAACTGCCCGGACGCCAGGCGAGCAGGACTTCGTCAATGTCGTTTTCTCCCACGCCCAGCTTGGCGAAGGAATCCTGCAAGGCACGCAGCCGGGGGGCGACATAGCGCCGGCTGAGGCTGGCGTAATTCGGAAGCGTCCGGAGCGTCGCGGGCCGCGCAAATTCCAGGCGAATCGTCGCCGGAGAGAACGTCGTGAGAGACTCCTTCACCAAGTCCTCAGCCGCGGCACACAGGGGGAGGACCACCAGCCCCACCGCAAGCGCACCCATCACAAAGAGCTTCCCTTTCATCACAAATCCTCCTGACACAGACGCCGCGCGGCCGGCCCACGTTCGTTCGTTGCGTCCCAACATGTAAGTTCGACGCCATTCCACTCTGGCAGGTTTTCCGCGGACCGTCAAACTCCTTTCCTCTTCTCCGCTGTCTATTCCTGCTTGCCGACGAGTACCTCCCGCCAGCCGGAGCGCGTGAGAAAGATCTTGGCACTCCCCGGCGGCGCCAGGCGCTCGACCTCACGATTGGTTAGGGGCGAGTGGGAAAACGCTCCGCGCCCCGAAGGGTCCGATCCCAAAACTTTCAGGTCCGCCAGCCACCACGTGATTTCTGAACCCTTTTCGAGCCTCGGCTCGCGGAGCAGAAAGAACAGCATGCCGCCCGAATGAAGGTATGAGAGCCAGCGGGCAAATAGGTGCGAATGCGCCTCGCGCGGGAGCAAGTCCAACACGTGCCAGCCGAGGATCGCAGACACAGATTGGGGCGAAATCGACGGAAACTGGTCAAGAAATTCCTGGGTGCGAAAGACGCTGGTCTTTCCCTGGCGCTCCCAGAATCGCGACTCCTCCCGAAGCAAAGGGGTGATTAAGTCCCCGACATGGACCTTCGCCCGGCGGCGCAGCAACACATCCACCGTAATTGGGGAAACCGGGCCGCAATCGAGGACCCGAGGATGTGAAACGTCCGCCAAGTCTCTCCACAGCCATTCGAGGGCATGACTCGGATGGGACTGACCCACAGCCGTCGGTTTTGACGGATGAAGACCCCGTGGACTGTGACTGGGAGACATCTATGAATGCTTCAGGGACATCCACTTTCCAAATGGGAGACCCTACGGTGACCTCGCGCCACACGGCGCCCCGTCGCCCTAGCCTCGGGCGAGAGCGCCGGCCGATGGAACCGGGAATCTAACCCGCCTTGTAGGCGCCTTCCGCAGCGAGCGAATGGGGACTCTCGGGCTCCTGATTGCGGACAATGTCGATGCTGCCCTTGAAGAATGCGCCGTCCTCGATGGCAATTCCCGCCGCGACCAGGTCGCCGACCACACGGCCCGTCTTGCGGATCTCGATCCTTTCCCCAGCGGAAATGTTCCCGGTGACCGAGCCCAGGATGACAACATGCCGGGCGTGGATCTCGGCTTTCACCTCGCCGCTTGCCCCCACGGTCACGCAATGCTCCGGCAGATTGATCGTGCCTTCGAGCTGGCCTTCGACAAGGAGGTCTTCTTTCCCCGTCAAATCGCCTCGCAAAATCATCGAACGGCCCAGCACAGTCTGGGTTTGGTTAGTTGTCGGCATTTCCGCAGTCCTCGGTGTGATCTCCACCCTCGTGGCTTCCGCGTCGGAAGTGGAAGGCGAACCCGGTATGGGTTTGGGTTCCAGCGCCCCGCCCGGCCGCGCTTTCTTTTCCCACCACATAGTTTGCTCAGCCTTCGAGACACGGGACCCGCTGGCGTCACTGCCCCCAGCCCCGGTCCCAGCAAAAAGCCATCTTAGCGCGGCCGTGGCGGAATCGCAATGATGGGAACGGGATGATGGGAACGGGCAGTCGGGAAATTACAGATCAGGGCTTTTCATAGACCACTCTTCCGCCAGCAACCGTCATCTTCACGCTGACGTCTTTGATCCGTTGCGGGGGGATGCTGAAGAGGTCGTCGGACAGCACCACGAGGTCGGCAAGTTTTCCCGCCGAGATCGTTCCCTTCTCATTTTCTTCGAAGGCAGCGTAAGCGCTGCCGGAGGTGTAGGCTCGCAGCGCCTCCTCGACCGTGACGCGTTCCTCCGGATACCAACCCTGCGGGCGCTTGCCATCGAGCGTCGCGCGCGTCACCGCCGCATCGATTCCGAGGATTGGACTCAGCGGCGCCACAGGCCAATCGGAGCCGAAAGCCAGAGGAACGCCGGCATCGAGCATCGAGCGCCAGGCGTAACTGTGGCGCGAGCGCTTCGCCCCCAGCCTTTTCTCCGCCCAGCGGCCGTCATCGATGGCGTGGTAAGGCTGCATGGAAGCAATCACTCCGAGCTTGGCAAAACGCCCGAAATCCTCCGCCCGGACATGTTGCGCGTGCTCGATGCGGAATCGCGCCGCCGCGGCGTTTGCCCCGCCCACGCGGGCGTATAGATCGAGCATCTCCGCCACCGCGCGGTCGCCGATGGCATGGATACAAGTTTGGATGTGCGCCTGCTGCGCCTCCCGCACCAGTTCCTCCATCTTCGCCGGCGGATCCATCAAGGACATCGGCAGACCGCGGCTTTCCGGCGCGTCGTCGAAAGGCTCGAACATCCAGGCCGTCGCCGAGCCGAGCGAGCCATCGGCGAAGCCTTTCACCGCGCCCAGCTTCAGCCACTCGCTCCCCATGTCCTCGGAGACGCCCGCGTCAATCAGCCGCCCCAGGCGCGCAATCGGAATGATGGCGTATTGGCGCACACTGAGCCAGCCCTCTCGCTCAGCGCGCCGGAGTAACTGGATTTCTCCGGCAAAGCTGCCCGCCGGGGAATCCGTGTCGGTAGTGATGTTATGGACGGAGGTGACGCCCACCCGGTTCGCCTCCGCGAGCGCCATCCTCAGCGCCTCCTCCATTTCCGCTTCGGTGGGGCGCGGAATCACTCTCGCCACCAGGTCTATGGCGCCATCTTTCAAGACGCCGGTAGGTTCGCCGCTGGCAGCGTCGCGCACGATGACGCCATCGGACGGCTCCTTGGTGTCGCGCGTGACCCCGGCGAGTTTGAGCGCTGCCGAATTCGCCAAGGCGGCGTGGCCGTCGTAGCGGCTGAGGAAAACTGGCGTCTCCCGCGTCACAGCGTCAATCTGCCAGCGCGTGGGCAGCTTGGCAGAGGGCCAGCCCTGCTCGTCCCAGTCGCCTCCGAGCAGCCAGCGGCCGGGGGCGAGGCTCCGGCCCTTCTCCCCGATCCGCCGGACGAACTCCGCTTCGTCCTTTGCATTTTTGAGGTCAAGCTGAAGAAGTTGGAACCCGCCGCCAATAAAGTGCGCGTGACTGTCAATGAACCCCGGAACGACGAGCCGGCCGCCGAGCCGGATCACCTTGGTATGCTGCCCGGCGAGAGGGAGAACCTGATCGTTGCTCCCAACTTCAAGAATCCGGCCCGCAGCGATCGCGACCGCCTGAGCGAACCGCCCGGAGGTCGCGCGTCCGCCCTCGCCGGACCGCTCGCCAGTCCAAATCTTCCCGTCCAGCAGAACTAGGTCAGATCCACGAATGGGCGCCGGTGACGACGCTGGCTTCTTCCCCGTCATTTTCGCCCCTGTTCTCTGCTCTGCCATGCCTGATGTCAATGCCATGCCCGCCAGAATCGCTACTAGAAAAGCAGTTCTGCGCACGATCGCCTCCCGCGCCGGCATTATTCTGGATGTTGTGTAGGGAAAGCAATCGGGAAGTAGGGGAAAACCCACGGCGCGTTGGACAGAAAACCCGCGACCGGTTTAGGACGAACAGTTCATTCCGTTCAGCGTGACTTGCGGGAAAGGCTCGACTTCAGGAGCTTTTTCGTCTCGGCGGCTACCAGGTCGCCCATGCGGCTGGTCGAGACCGCTCGTTTCTTCCCCTGCATGTCGGCGGTGCGGGCGCCGCGCTTGAGCACTTTGGCAATGGCTTCCTCAATTGCCTCGGCGGCGGCTTCCATGCGGAGAGAATAGCGCAGCATCATCGCGGCCGATGCGATGGTCGCGACGGGGTTGGCGCGGTTCTTCCCGGCGATATCCGGCGCTGAGCCGTGGATGGGCTCGTAGAGCGCCGTACGCTCGCCCAGGCTCGCCGAGGGCAGCAACCCGATGGAGCCCGTCAGCATGGCGGCTTCATCGCTCAGGATGTCGCCAAACAAATTGTTGGTGAGCACGACATCGAATTTCGTCGGCTTGTCCACCAACTGCATGGCGCAGGCATCCACGTAAATGTGCTGGAGCTCGACGTCCGGATAATTCCGGCCGATCCGGGTCACAACCTCGCGCCACAGCCGCGAGCTTTCGAGCACGTTGGCCTTGTCCACCGAGGTCACTTTCTTTCGCCGCAGGCGGGCCAACTGAAAGGCGCGATGCGCCACCCGCTCGATTTCGTGCTCGCGGTAGACCTCGGTATTGATTCCCATCCGCTCGCCGTTCTTGGCGAAGATCCCGCGCGGATTGCCAAAGTAGATCCCGCCCAAGAGCTCGCGCACAATGACCAGATCCGTTCCGCGCACGCGCTCCGGCTTTAAGGCTGACAGGTAGACCAGCGAGTCATGCACCTTGGCAGGCCGCAAATTGACATAAAGCTCCTGTCGCTGGCGAAGTTGTAGCAACCCCGCCTCGGGACGGAGGTCATGCCGCCTGTTGTCCCAACGCGGTCCGCCGACCGCGCCCAGGAGTATGGCCTGAGCGTTGTTGCAGAGGGAGATCGTCTCCGCCGGCAGCGGGACTGCGGTGGCGTCCAAGGCAGCGCCACCAATCAACCCAGTCTGAAAGCGAAACGCCGGCCCCACAACTTCTTCAACCGTTTTCAGGACTTTGACAGCTTCCTGCGTGACTTCCGGCCCAATACCATCGCCCGGCAAGACAGCAACTTTGTAGATGTTTTGCATACCTTTATTTATGTTTAGTTTAAAGGAGAAGGGCGCAAAAACGCAAGATTTAATTGGGGTTAGGCAGGTAGAGGCTTCAAATCGGAGATTCCTTATTAAGTGTCACATTTTCAATAAGTTACAAAGATGGTCTAGCTGGGATCCCCCCTCCCCCTCAAGTCATTGATTCCACTAAACTTGCGGTCGAAAGGTGGGGCAAAACGGCTCCGAGCTTGGCCAGCCAATCTAGTATCCGCCCGGGAACAACCTATCCACAATCTCGTTCCTGTGCACAGAAGTGCTACCCTGCCCGGCCGCGACGGCGACTCTTTTCAGTTCATAGGCGGCCTTATTGGCGGTCGTCAGATAGGCACGCGCCGCCGCTTCTACGACGTTATGGCTGGTGCTTTTGCCGGTGAATTCGCGTCCTTCGAAGCGCGCTCGGATTACGACCTCCGCCACGCCGTCCGTGCCCGGCCCCACGGTGTGGACAGAGAAATCGACAATCGTGCCGGGCACGCCGGTGATCCGGTCGATGGCGCGGAAGGCGGCGTCGCATGGTCCGTCGGCTGTGGCAGAATCGTGAGAGACTTCCCCGTCTTTTTCCAGTTCCACGGTCGCCGTCGAGCGCCCTTCGCTGGCGGAGACGCTCTGAAAGAGCTTCATGGAGAACATCTCCGGAATGTCCTTAAAGCCCTCGTTGACGATGGCGATCAGGTCTTCGTCGTAGATGTTCTTCTTCCGGTCGGCGACTTTGCAGAAGAGTTCGTAGGCGCGCTCCAGTTCCGGCTTGGCGAGCTGGTAGCCGAGCTCCTCGTAGCGCTTGACCAGCGCGTGGCGCCCGGAGTGCTTCCCCAGCACAATCTCGTTGGTCGGCATTCCCACCGTTTGCGGCGTGATGATCTCGTAGGTGATCGCCTTCTTGAGCACCCCGTCCTGATGGATTCCCGCTTCGTGCGCGAAGGCGTTGCGCCCCACGATGGCTTTATTGCGCTGCACCGCGACGCCCGTCAGCCGCGTGAGGAGCTGGCTGGAAGCGTAAAGCTCTTCAGTATGGATGTTCGTGAATATCGGCAAAACATCGCGGCGAACGTAGATCGCCATGGTAATTTCTTCCAGCGCCGCGTTGCCTGCCCGCTCGCCGATGCCATTGATGGTGCACTCGACCTGGCGCGCACCGCCGCGGATTCCCGCCAGCGTGTTGGCCACCGCCATGCCCAGGTCGTCGTGTGTGTGCGTGCTCAGAATGACTTTGTCCATTCCCGGCACGCGCGACTTCACGTCGGCGAACATTTGCTCGTACTCCGGCTCCATGCAATATCCCACGGTGTCCGGCAGGTTGAGCACCGTCGCGCCTGCCTCCACCGCCGCGTGGCAGCACTCGATGAGGTAATTGCGGTCTGTGCGCCCCGCGTCTTCGGGCGAGAATTCCACATCCTGGGAGTGCGACTTGGCGAGCGCCACCGCGAAAGTGATCTGTTTCAGGACTTCTTCGCGTGTCTTGTGCAGTTTGAATTGCAGGTGAATGTCGGAGGTCGCAAGGAAAGTGTGAATGCGCGGGTGCTCCGCTCCCACCAGGGCCTCGGCGGCGCGATTGATATCGAGTTCGTTGGCGCGTGCCAGCGCCGCGACGATCGGGCGCCGAATCTCCGCCACCACCGCTCGCACGGCGTCGAAATCGCCTTGCGACGCGATGGGGAAGCCCGCCTCGATGATGTCCACGCCCAGGCGGTCGAGCTGGCGCGCCATCTGGAGCTTCTCCTCCAGATTCATGCTGCAGCCCGGCGACTGCTCGCCGTCGCGAAGGGTGGTATCGAAAATGAACACCTTCTCAGGCATACGCCCTCCCAGATTGAGTGATTGGGTGATTTGGTGATTTAGCGATTAGGGAATGGAGAACCCAAAGGATCGAGAATTTCTGGGCAGCTCTCCAATGCGCGCGCCAAATCATGGCATGTTCAATTCACCCAATCACTCAATGTTCCGATTTTCCGACCGGTTGGAAGGTGAAGTCAAGTTTATCTTTTTTCTGATATCATTAGCTGGAGTTATGGCGGTGAGAAGCAACTCACGCGCCGCCGGGAGAACAATATGGAAATCTCGCAACTGGAAGCCTTCGTCACCGTCGTCGAAGAGAGGAGCTTTTCCCGCGCCGCGGCCAAGCTGCATCGCACCCAGCCGGCGATAAGCCAAGCGGTACGGCGGCTGGAAGACTGGACGCGCGAGCCGCTGCTCGACCGCTCGGCAAAGAGCGGCGTGCTCACGGAAGCTGGACGCATTCTTTACGACCACGCCAAGAAGGTCCTCAACCTCCGGCTCGACGCGCGCACCGCCATCGACGAGCTTCGCGCGCTCGACCGCGGCCGCGTCTCGATCGGCGCCAACGAAAGCACCGCCCTCTATCTGTTGCCGGTGCTCAAGAAGTTCCGCGAGCGCTTTCCGCGCATCAAGGTGGACGTCAAGCGCAGCCTCTCGCGCGAAATTCCCATCGCCCTGTTGCGCTACGAAATCGACCTCGGCGTGCTCAGCTACGATCCGCAGAATCCCGAGCTGGAGACGAAGGTCGTCAGCCTCGACGAGCTCTGCCTGATCGTCCCGCCCCGGCATCCGATGGCGCGGCGCCGCCAGGCGAGCGTGCACGACTTCGCCAAAGAAACCTTCATCGCCCACAGCATCGCCTCGCCCTACCGCCAGGCGGTCATCGATCTCTTCGCCCATCTGCGCGCGCCGCTTGTGATTGGCATGGAGCTGCCCACCGTCGAAACCATTAAGAAGTCGGTGCGCATGGGCATCGGCATCGCGTTTGCTCCGCGCATGTGCCTGGAAGACGAGCTGGCGACCGGAGAGCTCGTCGCCGTGCGCCTCAAGGAGATGCGCATCCAGCGCGAGCTGCGCCTGGTCTACCGCCGCCACGCCACGCTCTCCGCCGCCGCCCAGGCGTTCTTGTTGACCGCGCGCGAAATGGCGGCAGGTCAGGGAGCAAACGTGAGGGAGTCGGGAGTAGGAAATAGGAAGTAGGGGATTTTTGATTTTGGGTTTCTGATTTCTGATTTTGGAACGTTTCATTCTGAGCGTTGCGCGCAATCTGCGCGAAGCGAAGAATCCCCGCATTTGCCTGAAGAACTACCGCGACGCTTCGCTGCGCTCAGGGTGACAGGGGCCGCTTGTCATTCTGAGCGGAGTCCGCGCCGTCCGCGGGTCCCGGCAGGCGCTACAGCAGTAGTCACCCCACATGCCGCAGGGCTTCGGCGATATTGAGGCGGGCGGCGCGGAGCGCAGGGACGAGAGTGCTGAGCAGGCTGATGATGACGGCAGCGGCGAGGGCCAGGAGCGTACCGGGAAGGCCAATTTCGAGATTCAGGAGCAGCCCGCCGCCGATGGTCAATCCGGAGATGAAGCGACAGAGTCCCCACGCGCCCAGGCTGCCGAGCATTGCCCCGGCGAGCGCAATCACCAAGGTCTCCGCGACCAGCGAGCCCAGAATATAGCGGATTCCGAATCCCAACGCGCGCAGTGTGGCAAGTTCCGCCGTCCGTTCGCGGATGGACATCGCCATCGAGTTCGTGACGATCAACACCACGGCAAACGACACGGCGCCGGAAATCCCCGCCAGGATCAGCTTGACGTTGCCAAACCAGGAAAGGAAATTCAGCGCCACCTGCTTGACGGTTTGCGTGAGTGTCTGCACGGGCTCGTCGCGGAACTCGTCATCGACGCGCTTCATCAGCCTTGGTATGACGTCTTCATTCTCCGCCAGAATCCAGAACTGCCCGGTGACGTTGGGGCGGCGCAGCGCCTCGTTCAGGTAATCCCAATGAAAGACGAGGTAGGACTGGCTCTCTTCCGAGTCATAGACGCCGCGCAGGTTGAGGTCAACTCCCACGCCGAAATAGCTGGGGCTGCTCACGTAGATGCGGTCGCCCACCTTCCAGCCGTAGCGTGTGGCGAGGTCGCGCGAGACGATCGCCGCCGTCTTCTCTTGCAGGAACTGATCCATCTGAGGGGCGGGCAGCTTCCAGCCGGGGAAAAACGTGGGGACCAGGTTCTGGTCAAGGCTGAGGGAAGCGATCACCGTGTCTTCGTTCTTGTAGCGCGCGTCGAACCAGAACACCTGGCTCACGGCGCGCACGCCCGGTAGGCGCTCGATGCGGGGGCGATAACTCATCGGCATGGGCTGGATCTGCGAAGTTCGGGCCATCACCATCAGAACTAGGTGGGAAACGTCGGTCTTGGAAGCCGGCGGTTCTTTCAGGAATTGGTAGACGGCCCAGAACATCAGCAAGAGGAGGACCGAGACCGCCACGCTCGCCGCCGTCAGCAGGGACCGGCGGCGGTTGCGCAAGACGTTCCTCAGGACCGACCCGGCGAAGGTCATTGCAGACAGCCATCATACCGCGCGCCGGGCGTGCCGAGGAGTAGGCAGGTGGTGCATGCCTCGCGGTCTTTGCGATTTGTGTAATTGATTTTAGTTTCCGAACGCAGCGCGGGCGAGATGCGTTACGGCATCCAGCTTCCAATTTCTATTTTCCAATTTCTAGTTTCCAGTTTCATTCCAGACCCAGCGCGTCCAGCAATTCCAGGATGTTCGTATCGTCCACGATCAAGTTGAGCCGCTCCTCGGCGAGGCTTTCGTGCTCGTCGAAGGCGCGAAAGAGGCGCATCTTGGCGGTGGCGTAAAGCTCGTTGGCATCAAGCTCGCGCCCGCGTGCGGCGCGCCAGGCCACCAGGCCACGCTCGGAAACGAATATCTTCAGATCAAACGGCGGATGCTGGTCGGCAATCACCACAAAAGTGAAATCGCTGCCGGGCCCCTGCCCTTCCGGGCGCACCACAGGCCGCCGCGCCTCGAAGAAATACTGATAGCTGACGCCCGTGTCACCCGCGTACGATTTGTAGCGACGGCCGGTTCGCATGGCAGATCGAAGGACGCCCCGTGCCCCTCCAACTGGCGGGAGCGCCCTGTGCCGGGCCAAAGCCCGGCTCTACCGCATCGACAGGGTCAATGCCCGGACCCTGAACAGAACCCTCAGTGGCTCGCCTGGCCGTGCAACTCATCCGCCAGCGCGCCCGCATCGTAGAGCTTGCGCAGCGCCTCGATGATGGCCGAGCTGTGCACGGCCACAGCGCGATTCTTCTCGTCGCTGTAGACGTAGTTGCCGACCAGGCTTTCGATATTGCCATCGAAAATCAGGCCGACGAGCTCGCCCTGGCGATTGATGACCGGCGAGCCGGAGTTGCCCCCGATAATGTCGCAGGTGCTGACGAAATTGAGCGGCGTCGAGAGGTCGAGCGCGCCCTTGCCTTCCAGATATCTTGCCGGAAGCTCGTAGGGAAATTTCAGGTCGAAACTGTACGCCCGGTCGTAGAGCCCGTAGAACGTTGTTTTGGTGGGCGCCTGGGTGCCGTTCATGGGATAACCCTTGACGCTCCCGTAAGTCAGGCGAAGGGTGAAGGTGGCATCGGGATAGGTGAACTTCCCGAAGGCGGCGAAGCGCGCCTTGCCGATCTTCTCCCCGGCGGCAACTTCCGCGCTCTCCACCTTGTCTTCATACCACTTCTGCGACTCGCGCACGAAGGGATCGACCTTGCGGGCGAGGACAATCATCGGGTCGGTGGATGCTGCGACGGCGGCCTCGCCGCCCTCGACGAGCGCTTTGCGAAACGCCGGATCGGCGATCTTCGTTCCGCTCATTGCTTCTTTCGCCACCTCCGCCGCCGTTCGCCCGCCCAGCACGGATTTGACGTAAGGGTCGTCGGGCCCCAGTTCGTCCGCGGCTTCCTGGAGCGTGTTGGTAATCAGGACTTCTTCCATTCCCGGGTAGAGCGGCGCGGGAGAAAAGAGCTCAAAGCGCAGCGATTCGAGCTGCGCATCGTGGAAACGGTCCAGGCGCACGCCGTCCGGTTTCTTGATTTCGGCGACGTATTGAACGACCTGCAGCGCCATTTCCGCGGCGCGCGAGCCCAGCATCCGCCGGTAGCGGAACGGCTTCATGCCCTCCAAATATCGCTGCCAAGCGGCGGCCACTTCGTCCCAGGCCGAACCGTAGGCGGCCTTCCACTCCGGCTTGCTATTGACGAGGCGGCGGAATTCCGCTTCCTCTGCCCGCTTCTTCTCAAACAGCGATTGGTCGAGCAGGCCTTCGTATTCGCCGGAGAAGGCCTTGATGGCGTTCTCCAGGTAGAACATCGGCCGCGTGGCCTGCCGGTTCTGCTCCGCGCCGAGGGCAGCGTATTGCCGAAGGGCATCGAGCCGCCGCTTGCGCGTCTTGAGCGTCCGAGGCAGCAGGTGATCGCGCTGCAGTTCCAGTCCCGCCATGGTCGTGAGCCGGTCGGTGGAGCCCGGATGGCCGGAAACGAACACCAGTTCGCCGTCGCCCGCGCCGTGCTCGCTCCACTTCAAGTACTGCTTGCTGTCAATCGGTTGGCCGTTCTCATAAACGCGAAACAGAGCCATATCGAAATCGTGGCGCGGAAATGTGAAGTTGTCGGGATCGCCGCCGAAAAAGGCGATTTGCTGCTCCGGCGCGAAAACCAGGCGGATGTCGGTGTACTTCTTGTAGCGGTAGAGCCAGTATTCGCTTCCGTTGTAAAGCGACACCACGTCGGAGCGCAGGCCGGTCGCATCCTGACTTTCTTTCTCGATCTTGGCCGTCTCCGCCTTGCGCGCCTTGAGCGCCACTTCCTCGCTCATGCCTGGTTTGACAACGCCCTGCACGCGCGCGGTGACATCTTCGAGCGAAACGAGCACGTTGAGCTCGAGGTCCGGGCACTTCAGCTCGTCGGCCGGCGTGCGGGCGTAGAAGCCGTCCTTCACGTAGTCCTTTTGCGGCGTGGAGACTTTCTGAAGCTGCCCCAGTGCCACGTGATGATTGGTGAGCGCCAGCCCGTGCGGGCTGACGAACGAACCGGAACCGCCGTCGTTGAAGCGGACGCTCGACAAGCGCACGTGGTCCAGCCAATCCTTCGTGGGCTCGAAGCCGTACTTTTCCTTCAGTTGCTTGAGGGGCGGATTATCAAACGTCCACATGCCCTCTTCCGCCGCCGCACGCGGCGTGAGCCACAGGAGCGAGGCAACAGCCGACAAGACGGCAAAACAGGTGACGACCCAACGAGTCGAACTTCGCTTCATGCTTTTCCCCCGGAAAGATGTGTTTTTTGAGCACACTCGTCCCTTGTCTATTTGACCAAGGGGCAAACCAATCCGATAGTGTAGCACTTTTGGGAGATGAGGACCGCTTCGGGAGAGTTGAGGCGCGAACCGCTCCGAGCTTATTGGTTCGCTGCGCCGGGGGTGGTCCCAGTGTCCGGCGGAGGAGGATTTCCCGAGCCGCCGCGCGAGAGCAGGAGGCGCAGCACGGGCGGGGCGAAAAGCGTCGTGACAATGCTCATGGCGAGGACTACGGCGTAAACCGCATCGGAGATGGTGTGCAGGCGCAAGCCCACGCCGGCGACGATCAAGCCGACCTCGCCGCGCGGCACCATGCCCACCCCAATCCGTAGCGCGTCCCTGAAACCGAGCGAGAGCGCGCCCAATCCGCAGCCGATCAGCTTGCTCAGAATCGCCAGCGCACAAACCATCGCGATCATTCCCAGCAGTCCCGGATGACCGATGGTCTTCAGATTCACCTGCACCCCCAGCATGACGAAAAAGAAGGGCGCCAGGAATTCCATGATGGGATGCGCGTTCTCTCGCAGGCGGTATTGCTCGCTGTGATCGGCGAGCGCCAGACCCGCCAGGAAGGCGCCAATGATCGCCGCCATGCCGATATAGACGGAAGCGAGCGACAATCCCAGGCAGAGAATCACCGACAGCACGAAAGCGCCGTTGCGGGCGTGCAGCCGGGCCACGGCGGGCCGGAACCGCCCGACGACGCGGGAGCCAAAGAAAATGACGAGTAGCGAGAATCCCGCCGCCTCACCCGCCACAATCGCCAGCGAGAGGTAATTGATATGTCCCGCGGAGAGGCTGCTGACCACCGCCAGAACGATCATGCCCAGGATGTCGTCCAGCACCGCGGCGCCCAGAATGACGCGCGCCAGGCGGGTCGAGAGCACTCCGGCATCGGCGAGCACCCGCGCCGTGATGCCCACGCTCGTCGCCACCATCGCAGCGCCTACGAAGATCGACTCGACCATCGTGTGGTCAAGCGCACGCATGTACAAGAATCCCATCGCCAGCGGCAGGAGGACTCCCAGGACGGCCACCAGGCTGGCCGTCGGGCCCACCTCGAGGAGGTCTTTGGGCCGCGTTTCCAGGCCCACGGTGAAGAGGAGGAAGATGGCGCCGATTTCCGCCAGCCCCGCGGTCAGCTCGCTCGGATGCACCACGGCCAGCAGCGAGGGACCCAGGAGCACGCCGGCGAGAAGTTCGCCCACGACGGCGGGCTGGTGCAAGCGCTCGAAGAGTTCGGCGAGCGCTTTGCCGCCGGCGAACATCAGAAAGAGTTCGAGAAGAAATGTTCCTGAGTGTTCCATCGCACTTTGCCGCAACTGAGGGGCTCATCGTGCGCCCCTTGCGACCCCAGCGTAACAAATGGCCGCAACGGGACGCTACGATTTTCGGCGCCCAGCCCACCGCCAAGCTTCCCCCCCACCGCGCAGGGAGAGGCCGTTCTACTCCGTCCGGCGGCTGACCGGCTTCGCTTAGGATGAGATTGAGAGGGCGTCTTGCCTCAACCTGGTGGGGTTCATCACCGCCCGAGGGCAGTGCGGCGGAGAGTTGCCTGGCCGTTGCCCAGTTCGATGCGACTCACGTGGGGCGGCAGGCGAAAGGGTTTGTTGAGGTCGATCTTGTACTGTCTCTCCAGGTAGCTCTGGAGAAGGAAGCTGACGAATCCCGCCGGCAAGGAGGTTGACCCCACCGTGAAACTGGTCAGGGTGAACTTTCCCTGCCCGTCGCTGGTTTCGAGAGTTCCCGTGGCGGAAACGCGCTGTCTGCCCTGGAAGATATAGGCCACGAGCTTGGTGCCCCATTCGTCGGCCTGGTTGCTCATCTTCCCCAACTCGTCAAAGTCCACATCCGCGGCGCCCGCGAGGTGGTCCGGCAGGATGTGAATCTCGGGGTCCTTGACCGCAGGGGGAAGAAATTCGCGCCCGCGGAGCAGGAGGTAGGCATTCGCTTCCGTGTCAGAGATGCTCACCGGATCGAACGTGCCGCGCCCGCGCGGGGTGGGATTGGAAAGCAGGGCGATCTTGGCGGCGAGGGCGTTCGCCGCGGCCTGGGACGCCGTAGCGCCGTTATCCGAGAATCCGGCGGGAAGGGCCGCCAGCCCGGCAGCGGAAACCACCAGGGCGGCGAGAACGGCCCGCGCAAGCAGCGCACGGCTTGCGGCGCGGCGCAATGTCGCGCCCTGTGCCCGCCTCCCGTTTCTCGCCCGACACTCCCTCATTCTCTTCACCGGCGCACCTGCGCGGTGGCTCCTTCCCCCCTCAGGGCGAGTTGGCCCATCGGTCCGGTGATTCGCACCCGGGTGATTCGCGGGTCCGCCGGAAGTTCGCTCGCCCAGCGCCGCGCGGCGTGGCGGAGGTCCGCCTCCACCTCGAAATCGAGCGTGGAGTTGAAAGCCCAACTTCCGGTGAGCTTCAGTCGTGCGCCCTCGATATCGAGCCTCTGGTGGGCAAAGTTGATCCGGCGATCGCGGACCGTGAACTCAATCTCCGTCGGGCGGACACCCACCTCGCCACGCGCCGGCTCGAGCGTTCCCCAGGGCGCCTGGCGCGAGAGCGCCAGCAGAGGATCGAAATCCCCCAGGGTCACTTTCTCCAGGCGCGCTTTGCCTTCCGCCTGCAGGCTGGCGCCCATTTCGCTGCGGCTCAGACCCCGCGTCTGGAAGCGCGCCGTGCCGGAGATCAATCCGTGCGTCTGGCGCAAGGCGGGGGGAAGCCGGCCGGCCAGCGTTGGGATTCTGACCCCTGCCATCGTCACTTCCCCGGAAATGGCCGCTGGGCTGGTGGTCAGATTCAGTTCCGCCTTTCCCTGCCCACGTCCGCCGCCCGCCTGGAAGGAAGCCGGTGCCACACGTAGGATGCGTCCGGCAAGATCAATCGTCGCCTGAAAATCCTTGAAGGTCAGGCTGCGATAGGTAAGCAGTGGTGTCGTGAAGCGTCCTCGCGCGTTCAGCAGCGAGAAGAGCCCCGAGGCGGCAGAGCGCTGGGCCGCCAGCGAGCTGAACCCGGGAAGACGATCGAGGAGCGCCAGCGGTGGGCGGAGACCCAGAACATCGAACCACCGCGCACCTTGCTCAACGCTCAGGGCGTTGGCGCGCAGGTCGAATCGCCAAGGGTCGCTTCGCGTTCCCTGATGCTCCAGCCGGCCGGTGAAGACGCTCGTGCCCATGACCGCCGTGAGCGGGCTGACGACGACCTGGTCGCCGTTCGCCTGCACGCTGGCGCGCGGAACGTTTAACGGTTCGGTGAGGCCGGGCACGACGAACCGCGCGGCGCGGACTTCGCCCTTGCCCGCCAGGGTGGGACGAGCCGGAGGCCAAGCCGTCCCCGCCAGGGTGAAGTTCGCCGTCCCAATGCCGCGCCCATCGAAGCGCTGCGCCGAGGCGATTCCCAGGCCACGCGCGAGACGGAATACTTCACTCAGCTCGAACGATTTGGCGGCGAATTTCAGTTCGTAACGCGCGGGCAGGAATCCCTTGCGGCGCTTCGGAGCGGCTCCGGCAGGATAGACCGCGCCCTCGACGGTCACGCCCAGACGCGGGGCGAGAGAGACCGTGACCGGAGCCAGCCTTGCTCCGCGCCGGTCAATTCGCAAAGCCAGTTCCGATACCGGAAACGATCCGGCGGAAGTGCTGAGCCGCATGTCACGAGCGCCGAGGAAGCCGCCGTAACGCCGCTCGCGCCAGGGGCCTTGCACGGAGAGCAGGCCATCCACGCGCCCCGCAAGCTCCACGCCGGCGGGATAGCGCCAGAGGCGGCGGCTGAGCGCCTGCAAGTCCTCCAGCCGGGCGCGCTCGAGCGCCACCACGAGATCGAGTGCGGGGGATTCGGGAATCTGCTCGATCGCTCCGCTCAGGTGCAGACGCGAATCCGCCAGCGTGGCCTCCACACTTTCGAGCAGCGCCCGCTTGCGGTTGCGGTCGAATTCGCCGCGAAAGCGGAGGCTGACGGGCAGCGCTCCCGCGGGAGGGATCAGGTCGGCGCGATGCAACTGGGCGAGCGTGGCATCGCCCTGAAATTTCATGACCCGTAGCGAACCCTGAAGGCGCGTGTCGCTCGCGAGCACCCCGTAGATTTCCGGATTGTAGCCGCTCACCAGCGGAATCCAGTTGTAAAGCAGCGCGTCGCGCGTGCGCAGGCGGGCGTCGAGCACGCCACCAAGGCCGGCACCGGGCCGCCATTCCCCTTCCAATTCCAGCGTTCCCGGGGTGGGCAGCGGCAAATCGGAACGCACGGGGTTTCCCGCCAGGCGAAATTGAATTCGTCCGCGCGCGGGGTCGAGGTTCAAGCGGGCGCCGAGGTCCACGATGGCAAAGGGTTTCTTGTCGGCGCCGAGTTTGAAATTCAGCCGCGCATCCTCGATGGCAACCTCGAAGGCAGGCGCCGCCTCGCCATTGGAAGCCGCGGCGCCCGGCGAGCCCGAGCCCGCCAGGCCGCTCTTCACCAGCAGGTTCTCGATGTTCCACGCCCCTTGTGCGGTGCGGACGATGTTCAGGCTGGGGCGCTCGAGCTTCAGGCGCGCGAATTCCAGGCGGGTCCGCCAGAGGCTTCGCCAGCGCAGGTCGCATTCGACGTGATCGATGCGCGCGAAAGGTTCAGCGCCGAAGGCGGGATCCTCGCGGACCACGGCGTCTTCAATGGCCACACCGGGGCGCGGCAGCAGCCGAAACGATGCCCGGCCGAAGGTGACGGGACGATGCAGGAACTGCTCGAGGCCCAATTCCAGACGGTGGCGATAGCGTTCCGCACTCAGAAGGGCGGGAAGGATCCAGGCCGCCAGGGCGAACCCGCCCGCGGCGAGTGCCATCCATCGTAGCGGGAGGCGGAAACGGCCCCTCATCAGCGCACCAGACCGAATGTGCGTCGCCAGCGAGTCTTGGTGGGAAAGTGGATAATCAAGTCAACGATCTGCGCCGCCCGGTCGAAGAAGGAATTGCGTCCGTACTCGTCGCGCGGGGTTTCGTAGGACCAGTAGATAATCAGCGGCTTGCCGGTGATGAGTTCGCGCGGCACGAAGCCCCAGAAGCGGCTGTCCCAGCTCTGCTCGCGGTTGTCGCCCATGGCAAAGTACTTTCCGGGCGGGACCACCAGCTCGCCTTTCTGGATGCAGTTCGCCATCTCCTCAGTCCACCCCGTGGTCGCACCGCTAAGGTAGTCGTCGCCGGCAGGCGGAAAATCGTCCCCCGGCCGCATCTGGTCGAGGAATGTGTGATGGACAAAGGGCTCAGCGTAGGCCTGGCCATTCACAAACACCTGGCGATGGAAGATGCGGATACGGTCCCCCGGAACACCCACGATGCGCTTCACAAAATGCTCGCCGCTGTTCACCGGGTCGTCGCGCCCCGGAAACTTGAAGACGATGATGTCGCCGCGCCGGATCTGGCGATACGGCAGGAGGCGCGCCAGACAGCCCTGCGGAGCGGCATAGGCAAACTTGTTGACCAGGAGATGATCGCCGATCAGCAGGGTGGTTTCCATAGATCCGGTAGGGATCTTGAACGCCTGCAAGATAAACGTCGTGCCGAAAATGGCGAGAATGACGGTTACCAGCAGCGATTCGACGGTGTCGCGCGTGGAGGATTTCTTCCGAGCTTCGGCCATCGCTTCAGGGTTTCCTTCCCAGAGACTCCAGGAGATTGCGCGCGGCCTGCTGCTCGGCAGCTTTCTTGCTCCCGCCGCTGCCCCGCGCCATTCCATTGTCGCCCGCAATGACTTCCACGGTAAAGACCTTCTGATGCTCGGGGCCGGATTCTCTGGCCACCCGGTAGCTGGCGGGGCTGGCTCCTGTCGCCTGCAAGTATTCCTGCAGGGCTGATTTGAAATCGATGGCAAAGAGGTCGTCGGCGCAGGATGTCAAATCGGCCGGCAGGATGAAGCGCTCGACAAAGTCGCGTGCCGCATCCAGCCCGCCGTCGCGGTAGAGAGCCGCGACAAGGGCCTCCAGGGCATCCACCTGGAGGTTATTCTTCCAGCGCCCCCCGGTCTTCTCTTCGCCCCGGCCCAGGCGCAGAAAGTCTCCCAGGCGCAGCCGCGCTGCCGCCCGCGCCAGATGCTCCGCCGCCACCAGGCGGGCCCGGGCGCGCGACAGCTTCCCTTCCTCGTAGTCCGGGAAGACATCGGCCAAGCGGACGCTGACGATGAAATTTAGCACCGCGTCGCCGAGGAATTCCAGCCTTTCGTTGTCCTGAGCGGGGGTGCAGGTCTCCTGAGCGTAGGAAGAATGCGTCAAAGCCTCCCGCAGCAGCTGGGGATTCTGAAACTGGTAGCCAATCTGGATTTGGAGCTCTTCGAGGGTAACTCCTGTCATGCCGATCCTGAGCAGGCTGGAATGTCATCGCCAGGGGCGAACCGACCCCCTGCCTACGCGGGGCCTGCCACCCTGCGAGCGGGATTGCGCCCGCCTTCTTCCCCAAGACCACTCCGCGCATCGGGAGGGCGGCGCGAGTCAGGCCGAGGCGCTGCGCTTCCCCGACCGGCTACTTGGTCTGTCCCAGCCCCTTCTTGATGGCTTCGATCCGCTGGTCGGCGTAAGTCTTGATGGCCGTGCCTGACCCTAGTTCGCCCGCCTTCCTGAACGCCTCGATCGCCTCCGGGTACTTCTTCAGGCGCTCGCGCGCCTCACCCAGACGGTAGTAATCGGCCGCCTGCGGCTCAGTACTGACGGTGGTGGCGGTCACATAGGCCTGCTCCGCCTTCGCCAGCTCGTCCTTATCGGGGCCCTCCAGAGCCTGCATGGACCGCTGCAAATGAACCATCCCCAGGGCCGAATTCATATCGCGGATGTAGGTGTTCTTACGCGCCGCGAACTGTTCCGGAGTTTCATTACCCTGGGCTGTCAGCCCATCGATGAGTTTCATGGCCATCTTGGCATCGTTTTCCGCCTCCGTCAGCCGTTTGTCCGGGTCCACACCTTGCATCAGTTGCGGCTGAGGCAGCAAGCCCGTCACCACCAGCAGAGCCATCAGGTTGTCGTTCTTGAGGGCCAGGCTCTTCTGGCAATACGCGACCGTTTGCTTGAGGTCGCCCTTCTGCTGGTACCCCGTACCCTCAAAGACATAGACGTAGGTCAGGAGGGGACTGGAGGGATGCTTCTGCTCGAAATCCTTCGCCAGTTGGATCAACCGGTCAGGATCCAACTCGGCCTGAAGCGCCTGCATCTCGCGCCCTTCTTCAGGGCTGATCACCACGCCGCCTAAGGCCGCGGCGCGTGCCGTGCGCGCTGACGGCCCCTCCTTCTTGACGATTTCGATAAAGGCATCGTCCGCCTTGGCCTTGCGCAACTGCTTCTCGATGTCCGGGGTCAGCTCAAAACTCACCCCGCGCTGCTCAACGATCGTGGCGGCCTGCGGCCGCTGCTGCTTCGACTTGAGAATATCGATGAGCTCTTTCTCCGTCAGCGGCATAGCCGGCGGACCCTGCGCCAGCAGCGTCGGCACCACCATCAGAACCATTGCTATGAAAACCATCTGCACCTTTTCCATCGACGACAACTCCCTCCAGATTCCTGGTCAAAACCCCGCATTTTCAGCCTACCGGAAACACCTCGGCCTGTCAATTGAGCGCTGGGTAAGGTGGCGTCAAGTTCTTTGTGTAAAAAGTTCGAGGGTGCGGGTGCGCCAGTCTTCATTAAAGCGGTGGAAGATGGCATAGATGATCCGGTCGACGCTCTGGACAT